>ERZ1066136.1211-NODE-1211-length-13963-cov-7.752732_pt1 | contig 13963 bp, 10 predicted proteins | sample MGYA00382783_ERZ1066136 | MGnify/ENA primary metagenome ERZ1066136 (study PRJEB33369, sample SAMEA5778366) | biofilm metagenome | biome: Industrial cooling water; feature: Water cooling tower basin; material: Biofilm | place: United Arab Emirates | collected... | reverse complement strand
GGGGGCACAGCGCGTGCTTCGCAACATGCATCGGCACCTGAACCTGCCCACCAAGGTCGGCGTGCCCCTGGTCTCGGCGCTGGCGCTGCTGATGCTGGCCAGCGTCGTCACGTCGTTCGTCGTCTACAAGGGTTGGTGGCGCGGGTTCTTCAAGCGCGTGCGCACCGCGAAACCGCGCACCCTGTGGGGCGACCTGCATCGGCTACTGGGCGTCTGGAGCCTGTGGTTCCTGCTGCTGATCGCGGTGACGAGCCTCTGGTACCTCGTCGAGAGCCTCGGCGGCGAAGCGCCAGCGATGCCATCGGTGGATGTCCCGGTGGCGGGCGAGGGCGGCGATGCCGGTGCGCGGTCGCGCCACGCGGGCGCGACGCTGGCCGCGAGCCTCGCTGCCGTACGTCGTGCCGACCCCGGCCTGGACATCGAGATGATCGTGTTCCCGAGCGAGCGCTCTGGCGCGCTGGTGTTCCAGGGCCAGCGCAGCGCGTGGCTGGTGCGGCCGCGCGCCAACGCTGCGTGGGTGGACCCGGCGAGCGGCGAGGTGCTGCTGCGCACCGACGCGCGCGCCTTGAACGTGCACCAGCGCATCAGCGAGATGGCGGACCCGCTGCACTTCGGCACTTTCGGCGGTTATTGGACGAAAATCCCGTGGTTCCTGTTCGGCCTCGCGCTGACCTTCCTCGCCGTGTCCGGTTGCGCCATCTACGCGATCCGCTTGGCCGATCGCGCCAAGGAGAGGCTGGATTGGAAAGGCGGATGGCGCGCCGCCTGGAACGGCATGGGCGGATGGCGCTGGGTGTCGATCGCGATGATCGCGGTCGGGCTGGTGATGCTGCCGGTGGCGATGGTGTACGCGGGAACGCGGTGACACGATCGCCCTTCCCGCTTGCCCCAATATCTTGTGTTGACGGATCGAATCGACCCCCATAGGCTGGGGTCGTCGGTTCCCGGGTTCGCGCCCGGGATGAAAAGGGAACCCGGTGCGATTCCGGGGCTGCCCCGCAGCGGTATGTGGAAACGACCGCCGTCAATGCACTGGGGGACTCATCGCCCGGGAAGCGACGGCCAGTAGGTGGACGGTGGCCCCGTCCGTGTCCGCGAGCCCGAAGACCTGCCGACCCGCCGCGCGATGCACAACGCGCGGCGTGCGGTGATCCGGGCCCGGCGATGGGCCTGTCGCCCGCGGGGGCGACGCCGGCCAGCTCCACGGCGCAGCCACGCCGTGCCGTTCGCCGTCGTCGTGCCTGCGCGTCGCGCCCGAGGGAGGCGCGGCGGCCCGTGCTTCACCACGGAGAACCACCGATGAGCACCTCCACCGCGACGGCGACCGCCGTCGATGGCGAGCGCCTGCGCGCCGCCGACACCTTCGACCTTCGCCCGCCGCACCATGCCCCGGCAATGACCGTCACCAAGCGCGACGGTCGCCGCGAGCCCGTCGATCTCGGCAAGATCGTCCGCGCCATCCAGCGCTGTGCCGACGGCCTGCACGCCATCGCCCCGATGCGCGTGGCCACCCGCACCATCTCCGGCCTGTACGACGGCGCCACCACCCGCGAGCTCGACGAGCTGTCGATCCGCACGGCCGCGCTGCTGACGGCCGAGGAGCCCGAGTACGGTCGCCTTGCGGCGCGCCTGCTCGCGGCAGTGATCGAGAAAGAGGTGGGCGGGCAGGGCATCCACGCCTTCTCGCAGAGCGTGCAGCGCGGCGCCGAGCTCGGCCTCGTCAACGATCGCCTGCTCGGGTTCGTGCAGGCGAACGCGCGCAAGTTGAACGACGCCGCCGACCGCACGCACGACGCCCGCTTCGACTACTTCGGCTTGCGCACGGTCTACGACCGCTACCTGCTGCGCCATCCGGAGACCCGCCTCGTCATCGAGACGCCGCAGCAGTTCTTCCTGCGCATCGCCACCGCGCTGTCGGCCTCGGTGGCCGAGGCGATCGAGCTCTATGAGCGGATGGCGCGGCTGGAGTACCTGCCCAGCTCGCCCACGCTGTTCAACAGCGGCACGCGCCACGAGCAGCTGTCGAGCTGCTTCCTGCTCGACTCGCCGGAGGACTCGCTGGAAGGCATCTACAAGGCCTACACCGACGTCGCGCGGCTGTCGAAGTTCGCCGGTGGCATCGGCTTGGCGTTCACGCGCATCCGCTCGCGCGGGGCGCTGATCCGCGGCACCAATGGCCTGTCGAACGGCATCGTCGCCTGGCTGAAGACGCTGGACGCCTCGGTGGCGGCGGTGAACCAGGGCGGCAAGCGCAAGGGCGCGGCCTGCGTCTACCTCGAGACCTGGCACGCCGACATCGAGGAGTTCCTCGAACTCCGCGACAACACCGGCGACGAGGCGCGGCGCACGCACAACCTCAACCTCGCGCACTGGGCGCCGGACCTCTTCATGCGTCGCGTCGAGGCCGATCAGCCCTGGTCGCTGTTCAACCCCAGCGACGTCCCCGAGCTCACCGACCTGCACGGGGCGGACTTCGAACTCGCCTACCAGGGCGCGGAAGCCCGCGGCCTCGCGCGCAAGCAGGTGCGGGCCCGCGACCTCTACGCGCGGATGATGCGCACGCTGGCCCAGACCGGGAACGGCTGGATGAACTTCAAGGACCGCGCCAACGCCACCTGCAACCAGGCGGCGCGCGCCGGCCACGTGGTGCACCTGTCGAACCTGTGCACGGAGATCCTCGAGGTGACGTCCGCGCAGCACACCGCGGTGTGCAACCTCGGCTCGATCAACCTCGCCCAGCACCTCGGCGAGGATGGCGTCGACTTCGAGCGCTTGGGCGAAACCGTCCGCGCCGCGGTGCGCCAGCTCGACCGCGTCATCGACCTCAACTTCTACCCGATCCCCGAGGCCGCGGCCTCGAACGCGCGCTGGCGCCCCGTCGGCCTCGGCCTGATGGGTCTGCAGGACGTGTTCTTCGCCCTGCGCCTTCCCTTCGATTCGGAGGCAGCGAAGGCGCTTTCGACGCGGATCAGCGCCGAGATCTACTTCCATGCCCTGTCCGCCAGCTGCGAGCTCGCCGAAGCGCAGGGCGCGCATCCGGCCTTCGCCGACACGCATGCCGCCGACGGGCATCTGCAATTCGACCTCTGGGACGTGACGCCCCCGGACGCGCCGCGCTGGGGGGCCTTGAAGGCGCGGATCGCCCGCCACGGCCTGCGCAACTCGCTGCTGGTCGCCATCGCCCCGACGGCGACGATCGCCTCCATCGCCGGCTGCTACGAGTGCATCGAGCCGCAGGTGAGCAACCTGTTCAAGCGCGAGACCCTGTCCGGCGACTTCCTGCAGGTGAACCGCCACCTCGTCGAGGAGCTGAAGCGTCTCGGCCTGTGGACGGCGGACGTGCGCGACCGCATCAAGCAGGCGGAAGGCTCGATCGCCGGCATCCACGAGATCCCCGACACCCTGCGTCGCATCTACCGCACGGCGTGGGAGCTGCCGATGCGCGCGCTGATCGATCTGCAGGCCGCGCGCGGCCCGTACATCGACCAGAGCGCCTCGCTGAATCTGTTCATGGAGAGCCCGAGCATCGGCGCGCTGAGCTCGATGTACATGTACGCGTGGAAGCAGGGCCTGAAGACCACCTATTACCTGCGCTCGCGCCCGGCCACGAAGATCGCCAAGACCACGGTCGCCGCCAGTGCCGCCACCGCGCCCGACGACACCGCAGCCGTCGTGTGCTCGCTCGAGAACCCCGGAAGCTGCGAGGCCTGCCAGTGAGCGCCGCCATGACCCCGAAACTCCTCGATCCCGGCTTCGACCTGACCCTGCGGCCGATGCGCTACCCGCAGTTCTTCGCGATGTACCGCGATGCCATCCGTAACACGTGGACGGTGGAGGAGGTCGACTTCGCGCCCGACGTGCAGGACCTCGCCACCAAGCTTGGGGCCGCGGAGCGCCACCTGATCCAGCGTCTCGTGGCCTTCTTCGCCACCGGCGATTCGATCGTGGCGAACAACCTCGTGCTGAACCTCTACAAGCACATCAACGCGCCGGAGGCCCGCATGTACCTGTCGCGCCAGCTCTACGAGGAGGCGCTGCACGTGCAGTTCTACCTGACGCTGCTCGACGCCTATCTGCCCGACCCGGCGGAGCGGGCGAAGGCCTTCGCCGCGGTGGAGAACATCCCGAGCATCCAAGCCAAGGCCGCGTTCTGCTTCCGCTGGATCGATTCGATCCAGTCGCTGGAACGCCTCGACACGCCGGCCGACCGCCGGCGCTTCCTGCTCAACCTCGCCTGCTTCGCGGCCTGCATCGAAGGCCTGTTCTTCTTCGCCGCCTTCGCCTACGTCTACTACCTGCGTTCGCGCGGCCTGCTGCACGGCTTGGCCTCGGGCACCAACTGGGTGTTCCGCGACGAGAGCGCGCACATGGCCTTCGCCATGGAAGTGCTCCGCACGGCGCGCGAGGAGGAGCCGGCCCTCTGCGACGCGGAGTGGGCCGCCGACGTCGACCGCATGCTCGACGAGGCCGTCGCGGTCGAGCTGGCCTTTGCCGAGGACGTGCTGGCCGGCGGCATGGCCGGGCTCTCGCTCAAGGACATGCGCGAGTACCTCGACTACGTCGCCAACCAGCGCCGCGTGCAGCTCGGCCTCCGGCCCAAGACCGGGGCGCGCAACCCGTTCCCCTTCATGGACCTGCAGGACGTGCAGGAGCTGACCAACTTCTTCGAGCGGCGGGTCAGCGCCTACCAGGTCGGCGTGGAGGGCGAGGTGGCGTTCGACGAGGCGTTTTAGCGTGCAGCGGTGGACGCTCACCGACCCGAATCGGTGTCGTTGAGCTCACGGCGCGCCATCCGGCGACCACGCTCGCGTGGCGCCGGCCTTCTGGTCACGCAGCACGTCGAGCCGATACTGCAGCAGCGGAACGGCTCTGACCGGGATTTCCCCCACTTGGATCAGCCCGGGCCCCTGTGCGTCGAAGGGGAGCGTCGGCTTAGCCCACCCAGCCCGAATTGGCCTGGAACCCGCCGCGGATGCCCTTGGTCACGACGGCCACCGCATCGTGCGGATGCAGGCTTTCCATGTGCACGGCGCGGGCCCAGAAGTCGACGATCAGCGCGTCCTCGTTCAGGGCCGTCTGGATGCGTCGGCCGGCGTCCTCGCAGAACATCAGGTTGCGCCCGTTGAGCAGGGCAAAGGCCTGTTCGTCCTCGCGCTTCACCGCCGCCTGCACGGGCGTCGCCAAAATGGCTTCGGCGCGATCGATCAATGCATCGATCGGAAAGACGTCCGCATTGGCCTTCAGGCGCGCGCGGATCTGCATGCGCGAACGCTGGCTGTGCGGCGTGGCGACGATGCCCTGTTCGGTGCCGAGCCAGCGCCGCACGTCATCCCGGTCGATCGCCGCACCGGGGAAGTCGCGGTCGAACTGCTCCTGGATCAACTGGCGCGCGAGGGCGGCCGAACAGGGGCAGGTGCTGGAGTAGAGCACCTCGGTCGCCACCTCGATCGTCAGATGCCCTTGGTCGATCTGCGCGCTGATGATGATGGGATAAGCCTTCCAGCCCTGCTTGTCGCTGATGAGCGCCTTGCGACGGATCAGGTGTTCGTAGCGGACGCGCACGGCGGCGCTGTCGCTCAGGCCTCGGTGCGAGTCGAGGAAATCGCGGAGCAGCTGGCGCAGGGTGGCGGGGGTCAACGGTTCGTTGCCGAGGACCCGGTCCACGTGCAGGAACAACCGCGACATGTGGATCCCACGAATCTCGTCCTGCTCGAGGTTGACGAAGGCCTCGACGCGCGCGGGGCTTCGAATCAAGCCGCCGCTTGCCTCGACCAATACAGGGATTTCGATCTCGGACATGCCGACCCAATCGAGCGTGCCTTGGTGGCTCGGGCGAGCGTCGGACGCGATGTCGGGCATCGCCCGGAGGGGCGGGAATTCAGTCGTCGTATTCATGGCGGATCCTTCAAGGTCAACGTCGGGACGGAAGCCCGACTACGGTTCAGGATCAAGAATTCGATCGCTGAGGCTTGACGGTAGGCGCTGCGGCGTTGGTGGGCAGTCAAGCGCTTGCGAAGGGGTTGTGAACGACGCGCATCGAGCTTCAGGCCGCGGGAGGCTCTGGGTGAGCGACCGCCGTGTCACGCCTCCCGGTCTCGTGTGGGGCGCTCCATGAGAGCGCGTGCGGCCCCGTGAAGCTCAGAGCTCAAGGTCGCGCCTCGGCGGACGCCGAGCCGGCGTCTCTTCCGGCAGCAGGCGGCCGCGCCGGAATCCGCGCGCCAGCCAGATCATCGTCGCGATCCACGCCAGGACGATCAGCGCACTGAACGCGATGAAGGGCCAGGGCATGCGGCGGGCTCGCGGAGAACGGGCGCGCAGCGTCGCGGGATCGCCGTTGCGGGCGCGTGAGTGCAGGTTGTACTGCAGGCCGAGGTGCAGGGCGTCGAGCGCGTCATCGCCGCGCAGGCGGCCGGCCCCGGGCAAGCCTCGATCGATCGTGCTGCGGGCGAAACGGATCACGCCGAGCGCCACGTCCAGGCTGCGCCGCTGGTTGACGATCAGCGTGCTCCGGTCAGGGCGGGCGGCGCCCAATTCTGCGTGGGTGCCTCGCGGCCGCACGCTGTGATGTGCCCACGCCGCCCTCTCGCCTCACCAGGCGGCGATCACCGCTCGGGCGCTGACGGACGCCGGCGCGATGGAGCCTTCCGGGAGGAAGCAGGTCACGCCGTCGATGACGAGCCGCGACCAGCCGTGAACGAGGGACCAGAGCGCGCTGGCGCGGGCGAGGGTCTCCCGCTCGTCGGGGCGCCCGCTGCCGTAGGCGGCGATGGTCGCCGCCACCAGTCGACCGAAACTCGTGCTCGCCGCTTCCTGCAGCACGGGGAAATCCATCAGGGCCTGCTTTTCCGCGCCGAACATCGTCCGATACACCGCGGGGTGCTCGCTCGCAAACGTCGTATAGACGTCGCAGAGCCGCGCCAGTCGCTCTTTCGGTTCCGGATGGCGCTCGGCGTCCATGCGCGCGCTCAGCTCGCGGAACCCCTGGGCGGCGACCTCCGCGAGGATCTCGTCCTTCGAGGCGAAGTGCCGATACGGCGCGTTTGCGCTGACGCCCGCCAGCCGGGCCAGCTCGCGCAGACTCAGCTGCTCGTAGGAACCCGCATCGAGCTCGCGGCGGGCCACGGTCAACAGCGCATTGCGCAGGTCGCCGTGGTGATAGGCGTCCTTGGGCTTCTTAAGTGCGGTGCGCGACGTCATGGGGAGCAGTCTAAGGGCTGCGCCGCCGCGGCAGGCCGCTGGGCGGCTGGAACCTGTCTTCACCCGGCCGGAATCCCAATGTGTGCATCGTACACAAATGATGTGTATGGTGCATACACACCCCTTGGACGACGTCCCGATGACCCTGCGAAGCCCCCCTGCCCTGTTTGCCGCGGCACTGCTCGCGGCGTGTGCCGCTCCGGTGTCGCCGTCGGAGAACGTGCCGCCCGGCGCGCGGATCGTCCGCATCGCAGCGCCCGCGGTCATCGATGCCGCCGAGGACTTGCGCGGCATCGGCCGCCTTGAGGCCGACAGCGAGGCCGCGTTGGGATTCACTTCGGCCGGCGTCATCGCTGCGATCGACGTCGACATCGGTGATCCGGTGCGCGCGGGCCAAACCCTCGCGCGATTGGACGCCACCGTACTCGACGCGGAAGCCCGAGAGGCATCGGAGCAGGTGGCTCGGGCGCAGCGCGACGTCGCGCGATTCGACGACCTCGCGCAGCGCCAGCTGGTCGCCCGACGGCAGCGCGACGACGCCCGCACGGCGCTGCAGGTCGCCGAGGCGCGCCTGCGGGCCGCGCGCTTCAGCCAGCGCTTCGGCCGACTGGTGGCCGCCGCGGACGGCACCGTCCTCGCGCGCCTCGCCGAGCCCGGCGAGGTGGTGGCGGCGGGTCAGCCGGTGCTCCGCGTCTCGGGAGCGGATCGGGGCTGGGTGCTGCCCGTGACCTTGGCCGACCGCGACGGGGTTCGGGTTCGTGAAGGCGACGCCGCGAGCGTGCGCTTCGATGCGCTGCCAGGGCGCGTTCTTCCCGCCACCGTGACTCGCGTGGCCGGCGAGGCCAGCGCCACGAGCGGCGGCATCGTCGTCGAGCTGGCGATCGCCGGCACGGACCTGCCGCTGCGCAGCGGCCTGGTCGGCAAGGCCGCGATCACGACCGAGGGCGGCGCGCGCGGGCTGCGCATCCCTGCGTCGGCGCTGGTGGACGCGACGGATGCAGGTGCGACGGTCTTCGTCGTCGAGCAGGGCGTGGCGCGACGCCGCATGGTGCGGCTCGGCGACGTGAGCGACAGCGGCGTCGAAGTCTTGGACGGCATCGCGGCCGATGACGCGGTCGTCGTCGGCGGCGCGGCGTCGTTGGAGGACGGTGCGCTGGTGGCGATGGAGGCCGGTCCGTGAGCCGCGACGCGTCGCCGTGGGCGTTCTCGGTCCGCCACTGGCAGTTCACGTCGGTGGTGTTCCTGCTGCTGGCCGCGCTCGGGGCCTATGCGTTCCTCGCGATACCGCGCCAGGAGGACCCGACCTTCCCGATCCCGCTCACGACGATCATCGTGGTGTATCCCGGCGCGGACCCGCAGGACGTGGAGCGCCTCGCCATCGATCCCATCGAGGACGCAATCGCCGAGCTGGAGGACGTGCAGGAGATCCGCTCGACCAGCGAGAGCGGGCTCGGCGTCATCCGCGTCCAGTTCGAATGGACCACCGACGCCGACGACAAGTACGACGAGGTCGTGCGCGAGGTGAACGCGCTGCGCGGTGAACTGCCGGCCGACCTGCAGTCGATCACCTTCCGGAAGGCGAACCCCGGCCTCGTCAACATCGTTCAGGCGGCGCTGGTCGCGCCCGATCTGGACGCGCTCGCGCTGAAACGCCTGACCGATGACTTGGAGGAATCGCTGGAGACCGTGCCGGGCGTGCGGCGCGCCGAGTCCTGGGCGCTCCCGACGCCCGAAGTCCGCGTCGCGCTCGACCTGCCGCGCATGGCGGCACTCGGCATCGACGTGGCGACGGTCGACAGCGCGGTGAGCGGCGAGGGCCGCAGCATCCCGGGCGGCGCCGTGGACGTGGGCGAGCGCCGCTACAACCTGAAGGGCACGGGCGATTACGACAGCGTCGAGGAGATCGCCGACACCGTGGTGGCGCTGCGCGAGGGTCGGCCGGTGCGGCTCCGCGACGTCGCCGAGATCGGCTGGGCGACGGAGGAGGCGGCCTACCTCGGCCGCTACAACGGCGAACGCGCGGCCTTCGTCACCGCCAACATGAAAGACGGCTTCAGCATCTTCGCGGTGCAGGACGCCATCGACGCGCGCCTCGAGGCGTTCCGCGCGCGTCTCCCGGAGGGCGTTCGCCTCGAGATCGGCTTCGAGCAGGCCAACAACGTCCGCGACCGCCTGAGCCGTCTTGGGATCGACTTCCTGATCGCGGTCGGCCTGGTCTCGCTCACCTTGCTGCCGCTGGGTCTGCGTGCGGCCGGCATCGTGATGGTGGCGATCCCGATGTCGCTTGCGCTTGGCATCGCGGCGCTGTGGTTCCTCGGCTTCTCGCTGAACCAGATCTCGATCGCGGGGTTCGTGGTCGCCCTCGGCCTGCTGGTCGACGATGCGATCGTCGTGGTCGAGAACATCGCGCGCCGTCTGCGCGAAGGCGCGGACCGGCTGACCGCCGCCATCGACGGCACCCGTCAGATCGCGCTGGCCGTCGTGGGCTGCACCGCCGTGCTGGTGCTGGCTTTCCTGCCGCTGCTGAACCTGCCGGAAGGCGCGGGCAAGTTCACCCGGGGCCTGCCGCTGGCCGTGGTGATGACCGTGCTGGCGTCGCTGCTGGTCGCCTTCACCGTCGTGCCCTTCCTCGCCAGCCGCTTTCTTCCGCGGCACGAGGCGGCCGAAGGCAACCGCCTGCTGCGCGCCGTGAAGGGGGGCATCCATCGCTTCTACGCGCCGGTCATGCACCGCGCGCTGGCCCGGCCGAAGGCCAGCCTGATGCTCGCCTTCGCGCTGGTGGTGGCCTCGCTCGGACTCGCGCCGCTGTTGGGCTTTTCGCTGTTCCCAGCGGCCGACAAGCCGCAGTTCCTGGTGATCATCGACGCCGCGGAAGGCTCGTCGCTCGGCGCGACGGACCGGGCGCTGCGCTTCGTCGAAGCCGAACTCGACGCGACCCCGGGCGTGGTGCATCGCATGGCCAACCTGGGTCGTGGCAACCCGCTGATCTACTACAACGTGTTCCCCGCGGAGACGACCACCACGGCCGCGGAGGTGTTCGTCTCGCTCGACCGCTGGCGCGGCGATGCCTCGGTGGCCGTGCTCGAAGACCTGCGCTCGCGTCTGGCGGCCTACGCCGATGCGCGCATCACGGTGAAGCAGTTCCAGAACGGTCCGCCGATCGAGGCACCGATCGCCGTCCGCGTGGTGGGGCCGGACCTTGGCGAACTGCGACGCCTCGCCGGTGACGTCGAAAGCGAGCTGCGAGCGGTGCCCGGCGTGCGCGATCTGGACAATCCCATCCGCGTGCCCCGCATCGACCTCGAGCTCGGCGTCGATCGCGAGGAAGCCGGCCTGCTCGGCGTGCCCAGCCTCGACGTCGATCGCCTGACGCGCCTTGCGGTGGCTGGCCTGGCGTCTTCGACCTTCCGCGACGAGCGCGGCGATGCCTATCCCGTCACGCTTCGCCTGCCCATCGAGGGCCATCCGACGCCCGCGCTGCTCGAGTCGCTGTACGTCACCAGCCGCAGCAGCGGCGACGCCATTCCGTTCCGGCAGATCGCGGAGCCCCGGCTGGTGGGCGGGCCCAGCCAGATCCAGCGGCTGGATCGCGAGCGCATGGTCACGATCACGGCGCAGATCCGCGAGGGCTTCGTCTCCGGCGACGTCTCCCGCGCGGTGTACGCGGCGCTCGACGACCTCGCGCTGCCGCCGGGCTACCGCATCGTCGCCGGCGGCGAGGCGGACGCAGCGTCGCGCAGTCTCGGCGGCTTGGGCACGGCGATCCTCATCGCGGCGTTCGGGATCCTCGCGGTGCTGGTGCTGGAGTTCGGCAGCTTCCGCTCGGTGCTGATCGTGGCCGGCGTGGTGCCGTTCGGCATCCTCGGTGCGCTCGTCGCCCTGTTCCTGACCGGGTATCCGCTGTCGTACATGGCGATCATCGGCTTCGTGGCCCTGATCGGCGTCGAGACCAAGAACTCGATCCTGCTGGTCGACTTCACCAACCAGCTTCGCCTCGAAGGGCTGCCGCTCGACGAGGCGATCGAGAAGGCCGGTGAGCAGCGCTTCCTGCCCGTGCTGCTGACCTCGGTGACGGCCATCGGCGGCCTGACCCCGCTGGCGATCAGCGGCTCCGCGCTGTACGCGCCGCTGGCCATCGTGATGATCGGCGGGCTCGTGAGTTCGACGCTGCTCGCCCGCATCGTGACCCCCGTGATGTACAAGCTGCTGCCGCCGGAGGTGCCCACCTGACGCGCTTGCCGCTTTTTTTCGCCCTGATGTGTACATAACAAACATCAGGCGTCCGTTCCCCACGAACCGAGGACTGCCATGACACGTCGATCCGCGTTCCCCCTGCTGGCTGCTGCGCTTCTGCTGCCCCTTGGCGCGCACGCCGCCAACACCCTCCGCGTCACCTTGACCCTCGAGTCCGCCGACGGCGGCGAGGCCGGGTGCGCGCTGTACGACTCGGCGTCGGGCTTCCCGTCCGACGGCGAGCAGGCCCGCGCCCGGCAGTGGCAGCCGGCCGCCCGCACCGTCGTCTGCGAGTTCACCGACCTGCCCGACGGCCTGTATGCGATCGGTGCCTCCCACGACCGCAACGGGAACCGCACGGTCGACACCAACCTCGTCGGCATGCCCAAGGAGGCGTGGGGCGTGTCGCGCAACGCGCGGCCGACGTTCCGCGCGCCGCGATTCGACGAAGCGGCCGTTGCGATCGAAGGCGGCGGCGCGGTCGACATCGCCATCGAGGTGCGGCGATGAGTGCCCGGGGGGATTGGACGCGACGCTATGGCCCTTGGGCCATCGTCACCGGTGCCTCCGACGGGCTGGGCCGTGCGTTCGCGCGACGGCTCGCCGCGCGCGGGCTGAATCTGGTGCTCGTCGCACGCCGCGCGGCAGCGCTTGGCGTGCTGGCGGAGGAGCTGCAGATCCACCACCCGATCCGCTGCCTGCCCCTTCCGATCGACCTTCGCGAGCCGCGGAGCGTGGCGGTGCTCGACGAGCAGACCGGCGCGTTGGACGTCGGCCTCGTGGTGGCTGCCGCCGGTTTCGGCTCGATCGGGCCACTGCTCGACCGCGCGGTTGACGACGAGGCCGACATGCTGGCGGTGAACGCCGGCGCGGTGCTGAGGATGGCGCACAGCTTCGGCCGTCGACTCACCGCACGCGGCCGCGGCGGCTTCGTGGTCTTCGGCTCGGTGGTCGGTTTCCAGGGCACGCCGCTGTCGGCGAACTATGCGGCGACCAAGGCCTACGTTCAGTCGCTCGCCGAGGCCCTCGCCGTCGAGTGGGACGACGAAGGCGTCGACGTGCTGTCCTGTGCGCCGGGCCCGGTGGCCACTGGGTTCGCGAGCCGAGCCGGGATGGTGATGGGCAAGGCCGCCGATCCCGACGACCTCGTCGAGCCTTGCCTCGATGCGCTCGGCCGGCGCACGACGGTGCGGCCCGGGGGCCTGGCGAAGCTCCTCGGCTACGGCCTGATGACGCTGCCGCGCCCGCTGCGTTCGCGCGTGCTGCATCGCGTGATGATGGGCATGCGGCCCAAGCCGATGGGCATCGCGTCGTGAGCGGCTCCGTCGGCATCGTGCTCGGCGCGCTGTTCGTGGTCGCTGTGTCCCTCGCCGCTACGGGGGACCTCGACGCGCCGTCGCGCGAGGACGCCCCGGTGCTCGTCGTCGTGACCCATGCCAGCGTGCAGCGCGCCGGCCGACTGCGCTTCGCGCTGGCCTCGTTCCGGCTGGTTGGGGCGATGCGCGGCACGCCGGGCCTCGTTGCGCAGCATCAGGGGATCCGCCGGCTCGGCGCGGAGGTCTGGACTGTCACGGCCTGGACGACCGATGACGCCATGCGGTCGTTCGTCCGCAGCGGCCCGCACGCCGAGGCGATGCGGGAAGCCGCCTTCGCCATCGTCGGGATGGACGCCTGGCACCTCGAGTGCCCGCTTGCGGCGATGCCTTCGCGTTTCGCCGACGTCGAGCGGCTGCGCGCCGGCGAGCTGCCAGAGGGCTGTCGTCGCCGCGAAGCCCCCGCGCGCGCTCCGGCCGGAGCCTCACCACCCTGACGGCCGGTGCCGCGCCTTCCGCGCCGCTCAGCGCTTCAGCGCGCGCAGAGCATCGGCCATCGCGGAGTTGGCGGGCGCCGGGCCGCTGGTGCCGCGGCTGCCTCCTCGGGGGCCGTCCACGCGCGAACCGACGTGGCCGGTATGGCCGCCGCGTGGGCCGCGCTCGTCACGCCCGCCTCGGTCGTTCGACGACCGCTCCTCGCGCTTCCCGCCCCGGGCCTCGCCCGGCACGTCGTCGAGGCGGCGGGTGAGGGCGATGCGCTTCCGCGGCACGTCGACCTCCAGCACCTTCACCTTCACGACGTCGCCGACCTTCACCACCTCGCGCGGGTCCTTCACGAACTTGTCGGAGAGCGCGCTGATGTGGACCAGGCCGTCCTGGTGCACGCCGATGTCGACGAAGGCACCGAAGGCCGCGACGTTGGTGACGACGCCTTCCAGCACCATGCCGGGGCGCAGGTCCTTGAGGTCCTCGATGCCGTCGGCGAAGCGGGCGGCCTTGAACTCCGGACGCGGGTCGCGGCCGGGCTTTTCCAGTTCCTTGACGATGTCCTTCACCGTCGGCAGGCCGAAGCGCTCATCGGTGAGCGGCTCGAGCTTCAGGCCGCGCAACGTGGCCGCATCGCCGATCAGCTGGCCGATGGGGCGGCCGCAGGCCTTCACGATCCTCTCCACCACCGGGTAGGCCTCGGGGTGCACGGCCGAGGCGTCGAGCGGCTCGTC
>ERZ1066136.1210-NODE-1210-length-13974-cov-12.366621_pt1 | contig 13974 bp, 15 predicted proteins | sample MGYA00382783_ERZ1066136 | MGnify/ENA primary metagenome ERZ1066136 (study PRJEB33369, sample SAMEA5778366) | biofilm metagenome | biome: Industrial cooling water; feature: Water cooling tower basin; material: Biofilm | place: United Arab Emirates | collected... | reverse complement strand
CGCTGCGGGTCACCGGCCAGCGCGCCGGCCACCGGGATGGCCAGGAACACGTACACGGGCACGAACACCGTGAACAGGTCGAAAGCCCGCGTGCCCACGATCGCGTACTGCAGCGGCAGCGCCACGAAGAAGGCCAGGATCAGGCTGCGGTGGTCGCCGCGGCGCGTGTGCACCAGCGTGATGAACTCGCGCAGCGCCAGGAACGAGATGACGCCGAAGGCGATGGTGGCGCCCAGCGGCCCGCTCACCCAGGCCGCCCAGAACACCAGCGCGCCCAGCCACAGCGCGCGCAGGTCGCGGCGCAGGTTGCGGCGGCGCTCGCGCGCTTCTTCGGTGGGCTCCTCGCCGCTCTCGCGCCAGGTGAGCGCCACGATCACCACGCTCAGCAGCACGATCAGGCCGAACAGCACCAGGAACAGCAGGCCCACCTGCTGGTCGGTGTCCAGGCGGCGCAGCGTGGCCAGGGACTCGATCATTCAGCCCCCGCTGCCGGCCGGGCGCAGGGCCACCACGGCCTCGCGCGCGCGCTCGAGGAAGGCGCGCTTGTCCTCGCCCTCGCCCAGCTGCAGCGGCGCGCCGAAAGTCACCGTGCACAGCACGGGCACCGGCACGACCTCGCCCTTGGGCATGACGCGCTGCACGTTGTCGATCCAGGCCGGCACCAGCTGCACGCCCGGGAACTGCTGCGCCAGGTGGAAGAGGCCGCTCTTGAAGGGCATGGGCTCGCCCTTGGCGCTGCGCGTGCCTTCCGGAAAGATCACCAGCGAATCACCCTGCTCCAGCGCGGCCACCAGGGGCTCCAGCGGGTCCTGGTCGGGGTTGGCACTGCGCGAGCGGTCCACGTAGACGGCGTGGAAGACCTCGGTCGTGAGCCAGCGGCGGAAGGGGCTGCCGGCCCAGTAGTCGCGCGCCGCGATGGGCCGCGTGCGCGCGCGCAGCTCGTGCGGCAGCGCCGCCCAGATCAGCACCCAGTCGAGGTGGCTCTGGTGGTTGGCGAAGTAGATGCGCTGCTCGGCCATCGGCGGGCAGCCCTTCCAGTGGCCCTGCGCGCCCGTGACGAGCCGCGCGATGAAGGCCAGCAGGGCGCCGGTGACGGACGCGAGCGACATGCGCGGGATGCCGGCCCCGGCCGCGCTCAGTGGCGGAAGTGCCGCGTGCCCGTGAAGACCATGGCCACGCCGCGCTCGTCGGCGGCGGCGATGACCTCGTCGTCGCGCACGCTGCCCCCGGGCTGGATGACGCAGGTGGCGCCTTCGTCGATGACCACGTCCAGGCCGTCGCGGAACGGGAAGAAGGCGTCGCTGGCCACCGCCGAGCCCGTGAGCGACAGGCCCGCGGCGTTGGCCTTCACGCGCGCGATGCGGGCGCTGTCGAGGCGGCTCATCTGGCCCGCGCCCACGCCCAGCGTCATGCCGCCGCCGCAGAACACGATGGCGTTGCTCTTCACGAACTTGGCCACCTTCCAGGCGAACATCAGGTCGTCCATCTGCTGCGGCGTGGGCGCCTTCTTCGTGACGACGCGCAGCTCGGCGGCCGCCACGTTCTTGTTGTCGGGCGACTGCAGCAGCAGGCCGCCGCCGATGCGCTTGCTGTCGATGGCGTTCACGCCGCTGCCGGCGGCCACCTCGAGCACGCGCAGGTTCTGCTTGGGCGCCAGCACGGCCGCGGCCTCGGGCGTGACGGCCGGCGCGATCATGACCTCGACGAACTGCTTGTTGTCGCCGATCTGGCGGGCCGTGGCTTCATCCAGCGGCCGGTTGAAGGCGATGATGCCGCCGAAGGCCGAGGTGGGGTCGGTCTGCCAGGCCTTCTGGTAGGCCTCGGCGAGCGTGGCGCCCACGGCCACGCCGCAGGGGTTGGCGTGCTTGACGATCACGCAGGCCGGCGCGTCGAAGCTGCGCACGCATTCCCAGGCGGCGTCGGCGTCGGCGATGTTGTTGTAGCTCAGGGCCTTGCCCTGCAGCTGGCGGTAGCTGGCCAGCGTGCCGGGCGGCGGGCTGGCCTCGCGGTAGAAAGCGGCCGTCTGGTGCGGGTTCTCGCCGTAGCGCATGTCCTGCGCCTTCACGAACTGTGCCGTCCACACCGCGGGCCAGGGCTCGCGCGCGGGCACGGCGTGGCCGGCGTCCTCGGCCCCCGGGGCCACGGCGCCCAGGTAGTTGGCGATCATGCCGTCGTAGGCCGCGGTGTGCGCGAACACCTTCTTGGCGAGCATGAAGCGCGTGCTGCGCTGCACGCCGCCGGCGGCGAGTTCGGCCAGCACCTGCGCGTAGTCGGCGGGGTCGATGACCACGGCCACGCCGTCCCAGTTCTTGGCCGCGGCGCGCAGCATGGCCGGGCCGCCGATGTCGATGTTCTCGATGGCGTCGTCCAGCGTGCAGTCGGCGCGCGCCGTGGCCTGCGCAAACGGGTAGAGGTTCACCACCAGCAGGTCGATGGTGGCGATGCCGTGCTGGGCCAGCGCCGCCATGTGCGCGGGCACGTCGCGGCGCGCCAGCAGGCCGCCGTGGATGCGCGGGTGCAGCGTCTTCACGCGGCCGTCGAGCATCTCGGGAAAGCCCGTCACCTCGGCCACCTCGGTGACGGCCAGGCCGGCGTCGGCCAGCAGGCGGGCCGTGCCGCCGGTGGACAGCAGGCGCACGCCCTGCGCGGCCAGGGCGCGGGCGAAATCGACGATGCCGGTCTTGTCGGACACCGAGAGCAGGGCGGTCTTCATGGCTTGATGAGCTTGTGGTCCAGCAGCTTGCGCCGCAAGGTGTTGCGGTTGATGCCGAGCCATTCCGCGGCCCTGCTCTGGTTGCCCTCGGCGTGGCGCAGCACCACGTCGAGCAGCGGCTTTTCGGCGGCGGCGATGAACAGGCGGTGCAGGTCGCCGGGCTCGGCGCCGCGCAGGTCCTTGAAGTACTGCTCGACGCTGGCGCGCACGCTCTCGTCGATGGCTTTGCGGCTCATGCGGCGAGGGCCTCGGTGTCGCTGGGTTCGTCGTCGTTGGCCGCCTGTTGTGTCAACGGTGGCACCGGCAGCGGCAGACGCTCGTGCGTAGTGGCCAGGGTGTCGAAGAAGGCGGCCACGGCCTCGTGCTGGGCGCGCGCGTCGTCCAGCGTGTTGATGTGCTGTCGCAGCGCCTCGCCGCCCGGCAGGCCGCGCACGGCCCAGCCGATGTGCTTGCGCGCGCTGCGCACGCCCGTGAACTCGCCGTAGAGCGCGAGGTGGTCGTGCAGGTGCTCGAGCAGCCAGCCGCGCACCTCGGCCACCGTGGGCGGCAGGCGGTGCGTGCCGTGGGCCAGGAAGTGCGCGATGTCACCGAAGATCCACGGCCGCCCCTGCGCCGCGCGGCCGATCATCACGGCGTCGCAGCCCGTGGCGCGCAGCACCTCGGCGGCGCGCTCGGGGCTGGTGATGTCGCCGTTGGCCACCACGGGGATGTGCAGCGCGGCCTTGATGGCGGCCACCGTCTCGTGCTCGGCCTGGCCGCCGTAGCCCTGCTCGCGCGTGCGGCCGTGCACGGTGAGCAGCGCGATGCCGGCGTCCTGCGCGGCGCGCGCGAGGATGGGCGCGTTCTTCACGGCGGCGCACCAGCCGGTGCGCATCTTCAGCGTCACGGGCACGCCCCGCGGTGCGCAGGCGGCCACCACGGCCTCGACGATGGCGATGGCCAGCTTCTCGTCCTGCATCAGCGCCGAGCCGGCCCAGGCCTTGCACACCTTCTTTGCCGGGCAGCCCATGTTGATGTCGATGATCTGCGCGCCACGGTCGATGTTGTAGAGCGCGGCGTCGGCCATCTCGGCCGGCGCCACGCCCGCGATCTGCACCGCGATGGGCCCGGGCTCGCCGGCGTGGTCGGCGCGTCGCGAGGTCTTGAGCGAGTTCCACAGCTCGCGCCGGCTCGTCACCATCTCGCTCACCGCATGGCCCGCGCCGAGGCGGCGGCAGAGCATGCGGAAGGGCCGGTCCGTCACGCCGGCCATGGGCGCCACGAACAGGTTGTTGGGCAGGGTGAACGCGCCGAGGCGCAGGGGTTTCAGCACGTGGCGCTGCTTAAAAATGAGGCGCGAGTATAGCCGCGGGGTGGGCAGCAAAAAGGCCGCCCGGGGGCGGCCTTCGTGTGCCGTGGCGCGGCGGCGCGATCAGCGCTCGGCGATCGGCTTGACGTTGCGCGCGGGCGAACCCACGAACAGCTGGCGCGGGCGGCCGATCTTGTACTCGGGGTCGCCGATCATCTCGTTGAGCTGGGCGATCCAGCCCACCGTGCGCGCCAGCGCGAAGATGGCCGTGAACAGGCTCACCGGGATGCCGATGGCGCGCTGCACGATGCCCGAGTAGAAGTCGACGTTCGGGTAGAGCTTGCGGCTGACGAAGTAGTCGTCCTCGAGCGCGATCTTCTCCAGCGCCATCGCCAGCTTGAACAGCGGGTCGTTCTGCAGGCCCAGCTCCTGCAGCACCTCGTGGCAGGTCTCGCGCATGAGCTTGGCGCGCGGGTCGTAGTTCTTGTAGACGCGGTGGCCGAAGCCCATCAGCTTGACGTTGGAGTTCTTGTCCTTCACCTGCTTGATGAAGTCGCCGATCTTCTCGACGCCGCCGTTGGCCTGGATGTCGCCCAGCATGTTGAGCGCGGCCTCGTTCGCGCCGCCGTGCGCCGGGCCCCACAGGCAGGCCACGCCGGCCGCGATGGCCGCGAACGGGTTGGTGCCCGAGCTGCCGCACAGGCGCACGGTGGAGGTGCTGGCGTTCTGCTCGTGGTCGGCGTGCAGGATGAAGATGCGGTCCAGCGCGCGCACGAGCACGGGGTTGGGCGTGTAGTCCTCGCAGGGCGTGGCGAACATCATGCGCATGAAGTTCGCCGTGTAGCTGAGGTCGTTGCGCGGGTACATGTAGGGCTGGCCGACGCCGTACTTGTAGGCCATGGCCACCAGCGTGGGCATCTTGGCGATCAGCCGGTGCGCGGCGATCTCGCGGTGCTTGGCGTTATGGACGTCGGTGCTGTCGTGATAGAAGGCCGACAGCGCGCCGACCAGGCCCGTCATCACGGCCATCGGGTGCGCGTCGCGGCGGAAGCCGCGCAGGAAGAACTGCATCTGCTCGTTGACCATCGTGTGGTACGTGATGGTCTTGACGAAGCTGTCGCGCTCGGTCTGGTTGGGCAGCTCGCCGTTGAGCAGCAGGTGGCAGACCTCGAGGAAGTCGCAGTGCGTGGCCAGCTGCTCGATGGGGTAGCCGCGGTACAGCAGCTCGCCCTTGTCACCGTCGATGTAGGTGATGGTGCTGTTGCACGAGGCCGTGCTCAGGAAGCCGGGGTCGTAGGTGAACTTGCCCGTCTGCGCGTAGAGCTTGCGGATGTCGATGACGTCCGGACCGATGCTGCCCTTGTAGATGGGCAGGTCCATGCTGGGGCTGCCGTCGCTGAACGAGAGCGTGGCTTTCACGTCGGAGGGGGTCATCGCGGGGGCCTTTCTTCGGAGGGTGTGCTTGGCAGGGGCACCACGGGGGCGCTGCGCAGCTGCGCCAGCACCTCGCGGGCTTCGGGCGTGTCGACCTCGCCGGCCAGCGGCTTGCGGCCGAGCAGCAGGTCGAGCAGGTCGTTGTCGGCGAGGTCCATCAGGGTCAGCAACCCCGCGGCCTGCCGTGTGGTGATCGTGGCCTCGTGCTGGCGGAAGAAGCGCTCGACGAACAGGTCGTTCTCGAGCAGGCCGCGCCGGCAACGCCAGCGCAGCTTGCTCAGGCTCCGTTCGTCGAGGCGCTCGTCCATCGAGGTGTCCCGAGGAGGGATCAGACGGCCCGGCGGACCATCAGCTCCTTGATCTTGCCGATCGCCTTGGTGGGGTTCAGGCCCTTGGGGCAGACGTCCACGCAGTTCATGATGGTGTGGCAGCGGAACAGGCGGTACGGGTCCTCGAGGTTGTCGAGGCGCTCACCGGTGGCCTGGTCGCGGCTGTCGGCGATGAAGCGGTAGGCCTGCAGCAGGCCGGCGGGGCCCACGAACTTGTCGGGGTTCCACCAGAAACTCGGGCAACTCGTGGAGCAGCTGGCGCACAGGATGCACTCGTACAGGCCGTTGAGCTCCTCGCGCTCCTCGGGCGACTGCAGGCGCTCCTTCTCGGGCGGCGGCGTGTCGTTGACGAGGTAGGGCTTGATGCTGTGGTACTGCTTGAAGAACTGCGTCATGTCCACGATGAGGTCGCGGATCACGGGCAGGCCCGGCAGCGGCTTGAGCACGATGGTGCCCGGCAGCGTGCGCATGTTGGTCAGGCAGGCGAGGCCGTTCTTGCCGTTGATGTTCATGGCGTCCGAGCCGCACACGCCCTCGCGGCAGGAGCGGCGGAACGACAGCGTCGGGTCCTGCGCCTTGAGCTTCATCAGGGCGTCGAGCAGCATGCGCTCCGAACCGTCGAGCTCGACGGTGTAGGTCTGCATGCGCGGCTTCGTGTCCGTGTCGGGGTCGAAGCGGTAGATCTGGAAGGTGCGTTGCGTCATGGTGCTACTGCTCGAACATCAGAACGTGCGAACCTTGGGCGGCACCGACTCGACGGTGAGCGGCTTCAGGTTCACCGGCTTGTAGGCCAGGCGGTTGCCTTCGCTGTACCACAGCGTGTGCTTCATCCACTCGGCGTCGTTGCGGCCCAGCGGGGTGTGCGGGTCGTCGGCGCCGCGCTCGTAGTCCTTCACGGTGTGGGCGCCGCGGCACTCCTTGCGCGCGGCGGCGCTGGTCATCGTGGCCTGCGCGGCCTCGATCAGGTTCTCGACCTCCAGCGCCTCGATGCGCGCGGTGTTGAAGACCTTGCTCTTGTCCTTGAGGCCGATGGACTCGACGCGCGCGCGCATGGCGTTGATCTTCTGCACGCCCTCGTCCATGCTGGCCTGCGTGCGGAACACGCCGGCGTGGTATTGCATGGCGCTGCGGATGTCGTTGGCGACGTCCTGCGCGTACTCGCCGTTGGTCGTCGAGTCCAGGCGCGCCAGGCGGGCCAGCGACTTGTCGGCGGCATCGGCCGGCAGCGGCTTGTGGTTCTTGTCGGCGGTCTTGAAGCTCTTGACGATGTGGTCGCCCGAGGCCTTGCCGAACACCAGCAGGTCCAGCAGCGAGTTCGTGCCCAGGCGGTTGGCGCCGTGCACGCTGACGCACGAGCACTCGCCCACGGCGTAGAGGCCGTTGACGACGTCGTTGTGGATGCCGTTGCGCGGGATGACGACCTGGCCGTTGATGTTGGTCGGGATGCCACCCATCTGGTAGTGGATGGTCGGCACCACGGGGATCGGCTCCTTCGTGATGTCGACGTTGGCGAAGTTGTGGCCGATCTCGAACACACTGGGCAGGCGCTTGAGGATGGTGTCGCCACCCAGGTGCGTCATGTCGAGGTTGATGTAGTCCTTGTTCGGACCGCAGCCCCGGCCTTCCTTGATCTCCTGGTCCATGCAGCGCGAGACGAAGTCGCGCGGCGCCAGGTCCTTCAGCGTGGGCGCATAGCGCTCCATGAAGCGCTCGCCGTTGGCGTTGCGCAGGATGGCGCCCTCGCCGCGGCAGCCCTCGGTCAGCAGCACGCCGGCGTTGTGCACGCCGGTGGGGTGGAACTGCCAGAACTCCATGTCTTCCAGCGGGATGCCGGCGCGCGCCGCCATGCCCAGGCCGTCGCCCGTGTTGATGAAGGCGTTGGTGCTGGCGGCGTAGATGCGGCCCGCGCCGCCCGTGGCCAGCAGCGTGACCTTGGCCTGCAGCACGTGGACCTCGCCGGTCTCCATCTCGAGCGCGGTCACGCCCAGCACGTCGCCGTCGGCGTCGGTGATGAGGTCCAGCGCCATCCACTCGACGAAGAAGTTGGTGCGCGCCGCCACGTTCTGCTGGTACAGCGTGTGCAGCATGGCGTGGCCCGTGCGGTCGGCCGCGGCGCAGGCGCGCTGCACGGGCTTTTCGCCGTAGTTGGCGGTGTGGCCGCCGAAGGGGCGCTGGTAGATGGTGCCGTCGGGGTTGCGGTCGAACGGCATGCCGAAGTGCTCGAGCTCGTACACCACCTTGGGCGCCTCGCGGCACATGAACTCGATGGCGTCCTGGTCACCGAGCCAGTCGGAGCCCTTCACGGTGTCGTAGAAGTGGTAGTGCCAGTTGTCCTCGGCCATGTTGCCGAGCGAGGCACCGATGCCGCCCTGCGCCGCCACCGTGTGGCTGCGCGTGGGGAACACCTTGGACAGCACGGCCACGTTCAGGCCGGCACGGGCCAGCTGCAGCGAGGCGCGCATGCCGGAGCCACCGGCCCCGACGATGACGACGTCGAACTTGCGCTTGGGAAGATTCGCGAGGGACACGGTTTACAGCCTCCAAAGGACCTGCACGGCCCAGCCGATGCAGCCGACCAACCAGACGATGGTCAGCACCTGCAGCGTCAGGCGCAGCGAGACGGACTTGACGTAGTCCATCCAGATGTCGCGCACGCCCACCCAGGCGTGCCAGCCCAGGGCGACGAACACCACCATGGTGAGCAGCTTCATCCACTGGGCGCTGAAGATCGCGGCCCAGCGGTCGTAGCCCATCTCGCCGCCAAACAGCACCTGCGCCAGCAGCACGATGGTGAACAGGGCCATGAGCACGGCCGTGACACGCTGGCTGAGCCAGTCGCGCATGCCGTAGTGCGCACCGACGACGACGCGCTTGCTTCCGTAGTTGACGCTCATGCCGGGCTCCTCAGAACAGGCCGAACAGCTTGGCGCCCAGCGCGGCCGTGAGCGGCAGGCTGATGGCGAAGGTGACCACGGCCGACGAGTGGCCCTGGCTCTTGGAGACGCTGTGCGTGGCGTCCATCCACAGGTGGCGCACGCCGGCCACGAAGTGGTGCAGGTAGGCCCAGACCACGCCCAGCATCACCAGCTTCAGCAGCCAGGCCGGCACGAAGCCGATGCCGGCCGCGAAGGCGCTGCGGAAGACCTCGAAGCTCACCTCGGAGGTGACGCTCATGTCGAACAGCCACACCAGCAGGGGCAGCATCAGGAACATGGCCGCGCCGCTCACGCGGTGCAGGATCGAGACGTAGGCCGCCAGCGGCAGGCGGTACTTCGTCGCGTCGATCAGGCGCATGGTGCCGGGTCGGTTCGCCGGTCTTGCTCGTGTCATCTCGGACATGGATTGCTTTCTGGGGTCGGGACTGCGGAAAACCCTTGGGAAGTCTATTGCACGCCCCGCGGCTTACGCGGGGCTGCAAGCGGGCAAACAGAGGTCGGCAAGCGCATCACATCAGGGCGTTGCGGTAGTGGTGCGCGGTGGTCACGTAAAGGCCGCGGCGCAGCTCGACCGGTTTGTCGCCGTAGGTGTAGGACAAACGCTCGACACTCAGCAGCGGCGAGCCCGGCGCCACGCCCAGCAGCGCGGCCTCGTCGGCGCTGGCGGCCACGGCGCGCACCTTTTCCTCGGCGCGCACCATGTGCACGGCGAACTCGGCCTCGAACAGGCGGTACAGCGGGCCGCGCCAGGACTCCATGCGCTCCAGCGTGAGGCCCTTGAACAGCGGGCCGGGCAGCCAGAGGTCGTCCAGCACGACCGGGCGCGGCGGGCGCGGCTCGCCGCCCGCGGGCGATTCATCCGGCGCCAGCAGCAGCCGGCGCACCTGCACCGCGGCCTCGCCGGCGCGCATCTCGAGCGCGCGCGCCACGTCGGCGCTGGCGCGCTGGCGGCGGCAGTCGAGCAGGCGGCGCTGCAGCGGCGCGCGCGTGCCGCTGTCGGGCACCAGGCGCAGGAACCGGTACTGCGTGCTCTGCTCGGCGTGGCTGGCCACGAAGGTGCCCTTGCCCTGGCGGCGCACCAGCAGGTTGTCGGCCGCCATCTCGTCGATGGCCTTGCGCACCGTGCCCTGGCTGACGCGGAAGCGCGCCGCGAGCTCGGTCTCGCTGGGGATGGCCTGGCCGGGCTGCCACTCGCCGGCCTGCAGGCTCTGCACCAGCAGGCCCTTGATCTGCTGGTACAGCGGGCTGAAGGACGGGGTCGCGACGGACATGACAGCGTGGATTGTGCCCCAGCTGTCTTGCATAAGACATAAGAGTGCAGTCAGGTCGGCGCGCCTAGAATCCGGGCCCTCCCCTCCCTGTCACGACCCCTCTTTCTTCGCTCGAGGAGCCTTCACCATGTCCACCAAGAAGCCCGTGCGCGTGGCCGTCACCGGCGCCGCCGGCCAGATCGGTTATGCCCTGCTGTTCCGCATCGCCAGTGGCGAGATGCTCGGCAAGGACCAGCCGGTGATCCTGCAGCTGCTCGAGGTGCCCGTGGAGGGCCCGCAGAAGGCGCTCAAGGGCGTGATGATGGAGCTCGAGGACTGCGCCTTCCCGCTGCTGCACGGCATGGAGGCCCATGGCGACCCCATGACGGCCTTCAAGGACACCGACTACGCCCTGCTCGTGGGCAGCATGCCGCGCAAGGCCGGCATGGAGCGCGCCGAGCTGCTCAGCATCAACGGCCAGATCTTCATCGGCCAGGGCAAGGCGCTCAACGCCGTGGCCAGCCGCGACGTCAAGGTGCTGGTGGTGGGCAACCCGGCCAACACCAACGCCTGGATCGCCATGAAGAGCGCGCCCGATCTGAAGCGCGAGAACTTCACCGCCATGCTGCGCCTGGACCACAACCGGGCGCTCAGCCAGCTCGCCGCCAAGACGGGCAAGCCGGTTGCCTCGATCAAGAAGCTCGGCGTCTGGGGCAACCACTCGCCCACGATGTACGCCGACTACCGCTTCGCCACCATCGACGGCGCGAGCGTGAAGGACATGATCAACGACCACGCCTGGAACAAGGACGTGTTCCTGCCCACCGTGGGCAAGCGCGGCGCGGCCATCATCGAAGCCCGTGGCCTGAGCAGCGCCGCCAGCGCCGCCAACGCCGCCATCGACCACATGCGCGACTGGGCCCTGGGCACCAACGGCGGCTGGGTCACGATGGGCATCCCGAGCAACGGCGAGTACGGCATCCCCAAGGACGTGATGTTCGGCTACCCCGTCACCTGCGAGGGCGGCTCCTACAAGATCGTCGAGGGCCTGCCCATCGACGAGTTCAGCCAGGGCTGCATCGACAAGACGCTGGCCGAGCTGATTGCCGAGCAGGACGGCGTCAAGCACCTGCTCTGACGCCGCGCGCGGGGCACCCCGTGTTCAGCGGCCGCGCCGCAGCTGCAGCCACAGCAGCAGCGTGCGCGGCTGCGGCAGACGGCCGTCGTCGCTGACGGCCAGGCAGTGGCCGTCGTCGCGGCAGGCCAGACCCTCGAGGTTGTCGTCTTCACCGAGCGCCGCGCTGGCCAGCGGGGCGGCCGAGGCCTCGCAGCGGCCCTCGCGGTCGCAGGCGCCGAGGTCCAGCTCGCGCAGCCACCACCGGCGCTCCAGCGGGGCGTCGGCCACCTTCTCCAGCAGCAGCAGGCGCCCGGCGGCGTCGGCGTGCGCCGCCTTGACGCTGGCGCCCCGGACGGCGGCGGCCAGCGTCCAGCGCTGGCCACCCTCGGCCACGAGCACGTGGCCCGCGGCGGCGGCCCCCTTGGCCGGCCGCTGCGGCACCACCACCAGGCCCCAGCGCGGGTGGTGCGCCATCGCCTCGACGCCACGCTGGTAGTCGACGCCCTCGGGCCGGGCCAGCGCGGTGCTGCCCAGTGCCCGCGCCTGGGCGTCGAAGCGCCACCAGCGGGCGCCGGCCTCGTCGAGCACCGCGAGGTCGCCGGCCGCCCGGCCCTCGGCGGCCGGCAGCAGCTCCACGGACTCGGCGTTGGGCCGGCCCTCCAGCGGCCGCGCCACCTGGGCCCGGGCGTCGAGGAGGCCCGGCGCGAAGGCCACTCGCCAGCCCACGAGCAGGCCCCGGTCGCTGACCGTCCACCACAGCCCCCGCGCGCCGTCCCAGGCCAGGCCCGAGACCTCGCGCAGCCCAGCCCCGCCCAGGGCGGGCGCCAGCCGCGCGGGCAGCACCTGCGCGCCCTGCACCGCCACGGCCTGCAGCGGGGCCTGGGTCGGTCCGGCAGCGGCACGGGTGCAGGCCACGGCCATCGCCACGGCCATCATGAGCACCCAGGCCCGGGCCCTGGCCCGGGCCTGGGCCCCGGGCTCGCGGTGCCGGCTCAAGGCGCGCCCCTCATGCCGCGCGCCGCGTGCCGGCGGATTCCGCCGCCGCTCCGCCGGGCCAGCGGTCCAGGGCCTGCCGCCACAGCAGCACCGGCAGGTATTGCGTGATGGTGGCCCCGGCGCAGGCCGTGGCCAGCTGGTGCTCGAACAGCGAGCGCACCTCGTCCACCGTGGCGCTGGGCTGGCGCTGCTCCACGAAGCGCTGGGCCAGCAGCGCCAGGTCCAGTGTCTCGTCGGGGGCTTCAGGCCGCATGGCGGAACTCCCCCGCGCCCGGCGGCATGGCCAGGGTCTGGCTGGGCCAGGCGCCCAGCTTGCGCAGCGCCGGCCGGAAGCGGTTGAAGCGGTCGACCGCCCCCGTCAGGCTCATGCCCACGCAGTACTTGCTGCAGCCGTTGGTGGGGTGCTGGTGGTGGGCGCGCAGCACGCGGTCGGCGAGGCCGCGGCCGTTGGCCGACTTGGTCTCGAGGATGAACACCTCGTCGTCGGTGCGCCGGGCCTCGCGCGCCGCCCACTGGCCGTTGAACTGGATGCCGGTGTCGATGGTCATGCGCTCGCCGCCCTCGTGCGCCACCAGCGTGATGCGGCGGTAGCTCATCTGCAGCACCGGCTCCAGCGGCGCCGTCCAGGGGCTGCCGTACATCTGCTGCCAGCAGGCCTGCACGAAGGCCAGGCCGGTGTCGTCGAGCCGGTCGAACAGCGTGTCGTCCACGCGCAGCCGCTTCTTCACGGTGACGCCGCGCTTGTCCTTGAGCTTGACCTCCAGGAACACGAGGCCGGCGTCCACGTAGCGCCGCACGCGCACCTTCATGCGCTGGCGGCGGCCCTGGTGGTGGTCGAAGTAGCTGCGGCGCTCGGGGTCGTCGAAGTAGCAGGTCTCGTAGGTGAAGCTGCGGCGGCCGTCGATCTCGAGCACGTCGAACAGCGGCACGAACTCGGCCGCGGCGGCCTCCAGCACCGGGGCGCGCACGACGTACTTGTTGTCCAGCCGCTCGAGCATCGGGGCCTTGGCGTTGAGCGCCGTCAGCGAGATGGGCGCGAACTCGCGCGTGAGCCAGTGGTCGGCGGGGGCGTGGCGGTTCATGGCGGGCTCCGGTGGGCGGGGGTGGGGTCAACGCTTGCGGTAGAAGACGGTGATGCGGGCCATGTCGCTGATGTAGTCCAGCGCCGTGATCTGGTAGCTCATCACGTCCACACCCAGGCGGCGCGAGAGCTCGGCGCGCATGGTCTCGGGCTCCGACAGCGCGTGCGAGTCGATCTTGTCCAGCGTCACGCGGATGCCGTCCACCGACTGCAGCACGCGCGGGTGGTCGATCAGCCAGGCGCCCGCCACCACCAGCGTCGACGCGGCGGCGGCGAACAGCGGCGTCGTGCCCTGCACCGAGCAGATCACCGCGATGGCCACGCTGCCGAAGAAGTAGGTGATCTCGGTCTTGCCGATGGGCTCGCTGCGCAGCGTGAACATGGCCAGGATGGCGAACAGGCCGAAGCCCGCCGCGATGCCGAACTCCACCTTCGACAGCACCGAGAGCACGGCGAAGATGAACACGTTGAACAGCGCCGCGGCGGTGACGAGTTCCTTGTCGCGGTAACGGCGGTAGTACAGGCCGAAGACCAGCAGCAGCATGGCCACGAGGTCGATGGCCAGGCGCAGGGGGAGCGCGTCGAAGGTGGTGAAGGCGGGGGGCACGGTTTGCTCCGTCGGGGTGGGGTCGGGGATCCGCCGCCGGCTGCGTGGCAGTTCGGTGACGGTTCCGTGACAGAGGCCCCAGCGCCGGGCGCGATACGCCGCCGGGCGGGCAGATGTGACAAAACGCGTGCGGCGTGCGGGGGCGGCCGCCAACGACGACGCGGCACGGGCCCTGGGGCCCGTGCCGCGTGGTGCGGCTGCCGTCGTGCCGGCCGGCTCAGCA
>ERZ1066136.1209-NODE-1209-length-13978-cov-14.503196_pt1 | contig 13978 bp, 9 predicted proteins | sample MGYA00382783_ERZ1066136 | MGnify/ENA primary metagenome ERZ1066136 (study PRJEB33369, sample SAMEA5778366) | biofilm metagenome | biome: Industrial cooling water; feature: Water cooling tower basin; material: Biofilm | place: United Arab Emirates | collected... | reverse complement strand
CCGCCTGCCCCGCCTGCCCCGCCCTGCCCCGCCCCGCCCCCGCCTGCCCCGCCCCAGCCCGCGCCCGCCGACCTCAGGCGGCGCAGGGCCCGGAGGCCCGCGGGGCGCCGCATTCGGGCCGGCGCTGGACAGCGCCGGCCCCAACGGACCTGGGGCCCGCCGGGGCTGCGCAGAACCGGCGCCGGCTGCCCGGGCCGGCGCCCGGCCTCACTCGGTCTTGTCCGGCTCCCCGGAGAAGCTCTTCTGGCGCTCCTTGGGGATGTACTCCTCGAGGTGCCGCAGGCTTTCCGTCTCCTTGATCAGGTTGCGCGCGATGACCATGCGCTGCACCTGGTTGGTGCCTTCGTAGATCTGCAGGATCTTGGCGTCCCGGAAGAACTTGGCGATCGGGTAATCCTCCATGAAGCCGTAGCCGCCGAAGATCTGCACCGCGTCGGTGGCGACCTCCATGGCGGTGTCGGTGGCGAAGCACTTGGCGATCGCCGCTTCCTTGGTGATGCGCTCGAGGTGCTGATCGACCGCCGCCGCGCAGGAATAGACCAGCCAGCGCGAGGCCTCGGTCTTCATGGCCATGTTGGCCAGCATCTGCTGCACCATTTGGAACGACGAGATCGGCTGCCCGAATTGCTTGCGACGGCCGGCGTAGACGACCGCCAGGTCCAGGGCCCCCTGGGCGGCGCCGACCGCCTGGGCCGCGACCCCGGGGCGGGCGTGGTCCAGGGTCATCATGGCGTGGGCGAAGCCCATGCCCGGCTTGCCTCCCAGCACGTTCCCGTAGGGCACGCGGGCGTTGTCGAAGTGGGTCTCCACCACCGGCACGGTGCGGATGCCCATCTTGTCCTCGAACTTGCCGATGCTGAACCCGGGGGTGCCCTTCTCGACCACGATCGCGCTGATGCGGCGCGACTTGGAGGTCGGGTCGGTGACGCAGAAGACCGTGTAGAGGTCGGCCACGCCGCCGTTGGTGGTCCACTTCTTCTCGCCGCAGATGCGCCACTGGTCGCCCTCGTGGAAGGCGCGCACCGACAGGCCGCCGGCGTCCGAGCCGGCGTACTTTTCGGACAGGCAGAAGGCGCACAGCTTTTCGCCGCGGGCCACCAGGGGCAGCCAGCGCTGCTTCTGCTCCTCGGTGCCGCCCAGCAGGATCGGGAAGGACCCCAGGGCGTTGACCGCGAAGGCCACTCCGAAGCCCGAATCGGCCTTGGACAGCTCCTCGGTCACCAGCGCCAGGGCCAGGACCCCGGCCCCGACGCCGCCGTAGGCCTCCGGAATCCAGGTCTTGAGCAGCCCCGCCTGGGCCACCGCGCGCATGGCGTCCCAATTGTATTCCTGGGCCTTGTCGAACTTGGCGGCCAGGGGCCGCACGTGCTTGTCGGCGATCTGACGGGCCTTGGCCTGCAGCTCCCGGGCGAGTTCGGAGAAGCGGATGTCGTGGGGCATGGTCGCGCTTGAAAAGGACCGCTCCGCGGGAGTTCGCGGGGCGGAAGGCGCAGGAGTATAGGCGCTTGGGACGCCCCGCGGACCGGCTCGGGGGCGGCTTCCGGCGCGCCGGGGCCTGCGCTGGGCGGAGCGCTGGGCGGAGCGCGGGGGCCTGGATCGCGGGGGCCTGGGGCGCGCGGCCGATGGGCGCGACCCCGGCTGGCCCGGCGCTGCGCGCCCCAGCTGCCGGTCGGAACGCTGCGGTTGCCGCGGCTCCCGGCCTGGCGCCTGCGGGGCGCGCCCGCGGTCGGGCCGTGGCGCCGGTCCTAGCGGCGCACGACCAGTTCGATCGCCCCTTCGGCCAGGGCCTGACGCTGGCGCACCTGCACGCTCTTGTCCGTCAGTCCGCCGGTGGGATCGAACAGGGCCTCGATGTCGAGTTCCCCCACCAGGGGCGCCGAGAGCGGCTGGCCGGTCATCGTGTTCTCGTGGGTCAGCTCGAAGGGGAATTCGCGCTCGCCGTCCGCGGCCGCCGGCAGGTCGGGATCCGAGAGCTCGTACTTGCGCGCCAGCAGCGGCATGGCCTGGCCGCGCGGCTTGACCTGCACGAACACCACCGCCGGGTCGCCCGCGGCGGCCAGGTCGCCGGTCAAGCGCACCAGACCTCGGTAGGGCGGCTGGAGGGCCTGGACCGGCGCGTCCGGGGCCCCCGCTGTGGAGCCGTGCGGGCTCGCCGAGCCCGGGTTACCCGGTTCCCCCGCGGGGGCGGCCGTCGCGCCCGGTGTGGAGACGCTGGCGGGGGGCCGCTCGCAGCCGCCGGAGACGAGGCACAGGACCGAGGAAAGGGCGAGGATCAGGGGGTGGGCTGCGCAGGGCAAACGCATGCTCCCCTTCTAGCGCATCCCGGGCCGCCCCACAGCCGCCAAGATCGCCCGGCCCAGAAGTGGTGAGACCGCCGGCGCGCGGGTCGGTCTCCAGGGGAGCGCGGTCCCGCCCGGGGCCGCGGGCGCTCGACACGCCCCGCAGCGCCCCAGCGCCCCAGCTCGCCGCGCCGGCCGGCGCCGGCCGCGCGCGTCAGCGGCGCTGGCCCGGGCCGATCGACGGGGCCGCGCGCCCCCGGGGCGCCCGGACCCCGTAGGCTCGTGTCCCCAGGGTCGGCCCACCCACCCGGCAGCGCCCGCCCGCTGCCCCGTCCGCCGCTGGCCGCACTCCCCCGATCGCCCTCCGCCCGTCCCCCACCGTGAGCCTGCCGAGCCTGCCCCGCGACCGCGCCGCCAAGCACCGCCAGGAGGAGCGCGAACTGGCCCCTTACGCGCTCAAGGCGGAATTCTCCCGCGGCCGTCGCTATCCGGACGAGCCCGATCCGCTGCGCACCGAATTCGAGCGCGACCGCGACCGGCTGGTGCATTCGAGCGCCTTCCGGCGCCTGATGTACAAGTCCCAGGTGTTCCTGAACCGCGTCGGCGACCACCACCGCACGCGCCTCTCGCACAGCCTCGAGGTGGCCCAGGTGGCGCGCTCGGTGGGCAGCGCGCTCAGGCTCAACGACTCCCTGTGCGAAGCCCTGGCGCTGGCCCACGACATCGGCCATCCGCCCTTCGGCCACCGCGGCGAATGGGCCCTCGACCGCCTGATGGCCGGACACGGCGGCTTCCGTCACAACGCCCAGGTGCTGCGCGTGGTCGACCTGCTCGAACGCCGCACGCCCGCCCACCCGGGCCTGAACCTGACCCGCGAGCTGCGCGAATCCCTGCTCAAGCACGAAAAATCCGAGGATTGGCCCGACGAATTCGGCCCCAAACCGCGGCACCCCTACCTGGAAGCCCAGGTGGTCGACCTGGCCGACTCCACGGCCTACGACATGCACGACATCGAGGACGGCCTGCGGGCGCGCATGTTCGGGGAGCCCGAGCTCGAGCAGCATTCGAGCCTGTGGCGCGAAGCCAAGGAGCGCACCATCCGCGCCTATCCGGGTTTCCTCGAAAAGAGCGCCGACCAGGCGCTCAAGATCAAGCGCATCTCCAACGAACTGATCAAGGCCACGATCGAGGACCTGATCCAACACTCGGCGGAAAACCTGCGTCGGCACGCGCCGGGAGACCCGGACCACGCGCGGCACGAGCACGAAATGCTGATCGGCCACAGCCCGGAGCTCAAGCCCAAGGTCGCCGAGCTGCAGCAGTTCCTGTTCCGGTTCTTCTACCGCCACGACTACCTGCAGCGCATGACGCGCTGGGCCGGAGAACTGATGCAGGCCCTGTTCGAGCGCTATCTGGCGGAGCCGCAGCAGATCGCCCCCTGGTACCGCGCCTGGTCGGAACAGGTCGGCTTGCCGCGCGCCGTGTGCGACTACCTGGCCGGCATGACCGACCGCTTCGCCGAGGCGGAGTTCCAGCGCCTGACCGGCAAACCGCTCGAATTCCCGGCGCCCTGAGCGGCCGGCTCACGGGGCCCGTCGCAGCGCCCGGGACAGCCAGGCGCCGAGGCGCGCACGCCAGCCCGGCTGCGGCGCGGGAGCCAGGGCCTCGAGCAGCGGCTCGATGCGGCGCTGGGCCGCGCTCGGCCGCCAGGGGGCGTGCGCGGCGCCGTCCTCGGGCGGGGCGGCTCCGGCGGTGAAATGGCCCGGATCGCCCGGATCGCCCGGGAGCGCGGGCTCGCGGAGCGGCTCGAGCGGATCGGGGCGGGGACGCATGGGGGCCTCGCGGGCGGGCGCCATCCCAGGGCGCCCGGCCGCGGCGATCGACGGTAGAGCAAGACCCGCCGCGCCGGGTAGAACCTGCCCCGCCCTGCGATGGACTTCCGCGACCTGCACACCTTTTCCGACCCGGGGCTGCTGGGGCTGGCGCTGCGCCACGCCAGCGCCGGCCAGCCCCACAACGAGCGCCTCGAGTTCCTGGGGGACGCGGCCCTGGATTTGGTGGTGGCCGAGGCGCTCTACCGCCGCCACGGGGAGCTGGACGAGGGCCGGCTCAGCGAGCTCAAGGCCTCGGTGGTCTCGCGGCCCTCCCTGGCCCAGGCGGCGCGCCGCATCGGCTTGCCCGAGGCCGCGCTGCTCGGCCAGGGCCTGACGGCCGATGCGCTCTCCCGCGCGGTGCTGGCCAACCTGCTCGAGGCCTGGCTGGGGGCGATCTATCTGGACGCGGGGCTCGAGGCGGTGCGGGCGGCGGTGGAGCAGGCCCTGGCCGAACCGCTCGGGGAGGCCTTCGGGCGCGAGGCCGTGACCAACCCCAAGCAGACCCTGCAGCACCTGGCCCAGGCCCAGACCGGCCGCCCGCCGGAGTACGAGCTGCTGAGCGAGCGCGGCCTGGCCCACGCGCGCGCCTTCCAGGTGCGCGCCAAACTGGGCGCCCAGGTCTTCCCGGCGGCCTGGGGCCGCACCCGCAAAGAGGCCGAACGCTGGGCGGCCCACGAAGCCCTGCTGCGCCTGTTTCCGGAGGCCGCCGAGGCGCCGGAGCGGGCCGAAGGCTGACGGGTTCGAAAACCCAGCGACTCGGGCTCTGCCCGAGCCGCAACACCAACCCGTCGGAGGCCCTTGGGCCGGAGTCCGCCGGCCGCACAGCCTGGGAGCGGCGCTGCAAACCGATCGTTTCCCCAGCGCTGAGGCCCTTGGCGAGGCCTCTGGGCCCTAGCGCGCCCGCGCCCAGCCCGGTCGGGGCCGCGCTGGGGCCGACGGGCTGGCAGCGACCTGCGGGCGGGCTCCCCCTGCACGGCCTCCGACCGAATCAGGGAATGCAGCGCCAGGTTTCCGGAGCGGAACTCAGCGCGCGCCGGAAGGCCTCCAGGCCCGCGGACGGCAGCTCGGCCTCGATGCGCAGCACACCGGGGGCGGGCGCGCGGTAGGCCGGCTCGAAGAAGCGCTGGCGATAGCCCAGGCCCAGGGCGAAGAAGAAGCGCTCGTGCAGGGACTCCGGGAGCTGCGCCCACAGGCGCAGGCTCTCGATGAAGGCGCGTTCGTAGGGGGTCCAGCGCACGCCGATCATGAAGCCGAGGCCCTCGGCGGCCAGGGGCTGCAGGCTGGCCGGCGCCGCCGCCAGCAGCTCGTAGCCGTAGGCGCTCGAGCCGCGCGCCATGATCGCCCGCCCGGAGGTCACGTTGGCGATCTGACCGAAAGCGCCGAGCACGATCAGATCGCGCTCTTCGTCGTCGAGTTTGCCGCGGCCATGCATCAGCTCCAGGGCCCGCAGGGACTCGAGCAGGTAGGGCAGGTCGTATTCGGTGCGGTCGACGAACTGGCGCCCGAGCTCGCCCAGCTGGTGGCGGCGCACCTGCGCTGGCCCGCCGCGCAGGGCCAGGGCCGCTTGCACCAGGGCGAAGCTGTCGGCGCTGGCGGCGAAGGGCGCCGGCAGCGGCACGCGGTAGAGCAGCGGGTGCAGCGCCGGCCAGTTGGGGTCGAGGCGCCGCGCCCAGGCCTCGTAGCGCAGCGGGTCGCGCCCGGAGGCGAATTCGAGGTGTTGGATGAAGTGGAACGGCCGCGCACCGAACACCGGCGGCTGGCGCAGGCCCGGCAGCGGGTCGCTGAGGGCGGCAACGCCGGCCGCCCCGGGCACGGCCGCCAGGGCCAGCAAACCCAGCGCCGCGGGGCGGGCGCCGCGGCCCACCAGCCGGCAGACCCCCAGGGCGACCCAGGCCAGAAGCGCCGGCAGGGCGGGCATCAGGTAGCGGCTGCCCATGCCGTCGAGGGTGTTGTAGAAGTCGACCACGAAGTCGGTGGCTCCGTAGGCTCCGAGGAACAGCAGCGGGTGCAGCAGCACGAACAGCGCCAGGGGGCTGGGCGCGGGCCGCCCGCCCGCGCCGCGGCGCCACAGGCGCGGCAGGGTCAGGGCGAAGCCGAGCGCGAGGGCGAGCAGGAGCAGCCAGGCCGCCCAGCGCCCGGGCGCGCCGTCGAACAAGAGCACGCGCGCCAGGTCCCGGCTCAGGAAGTGGGCCAGCTTGTCCCCCACCGCGGCGAACCCGCCCGGCAGGATCTGGTCCTCGGCGCGCCGGTTGACCCACATCAGGCTGCGGGTGACGTAGGGGATCGCCGCGGCCGGCGGCAGAGCGCCGAGCAGGAAGGAGAGGCCGCCGACGCACAGCCGCCGCGGGGCGGCGAGCAGGTCCGCCAGGCGCCCGCCCTGACCCCACCAGGCGGCGGCCCAGGCCAGCAGAAGCGCCGGCAGGGCCACCAAGAACTGCATCGAAAACCACACCCCGAAGGCCAGCAGGAAGCCGGCGACGGCCAGCTCGAAGGGGCTGCGGGGGCCGCCGCTGCGGCGCGCGATCAGCCAGTACAGGGCGGCCCAGATCGGCAGCAGGGTGTCTCCGTGGCTGCCCAGGGCCAGGACGTCGACCTTCTGGAAGAACGGGGGCGCCAGGGCCAGCAGCAGCGCCCCGGCCAGACCGGCGGCGCGGCCGCCGGCGCGCTCGAGCACGGCGGCGAACAGGGCCGCGGTGGCGACCGACCAGCCCACGGCCAGGGCCTTGATCGCCAGCACCGTCGGCCCGAGCAGCAGGAACAGGGGCGCCTGGAGCAGGCCGAACAGGACCGAGCCGCGCAGGTGCACGATGATCGGCAGGCGCTCGGGGTCGAGCGGCATGCCGATCTGCAAGGCCCGGGCGAAGCTGCCGCCCCACAGCTCGAGCTCCAGTTCGTCGAGGCGCGAGCAGGCGATCAGCCCGCGCACCAGCAGGGTGGCGAGCGCCGCGAGCCAGGCGGCCGAGAGGCGCGAAAGCGACGGGAAGGCGGGCACTGGCGGGGGGGACGGGCCCGATGCGTGGGGGCCGGGAACCTTACCACGGCCCCCGGCCCGGGCCCCGACCGGCCGGGCGGGCGGCGGATAGAGTGGCCCGGCGCCAGCGACCGCCGGTTGGCCCCGCCCCCCCCATGACCTCGCCCCGGGCCCTAACCCCGCTCCGCACCTTCCTGCTCGGGGCCGCGCTGATCGGCGCGGCCCTGGCGGTGCTGCTGTCCACCCGCGAATGGGGCTTCGGGCGGCAGCCCGGTTTCGTGCCCGACCCCAAGCTTTCGGCCGCGGAGAACGACGCCCACGCGGCTCGCTTCCCGATGCTGCTGGAGGACCAGTACGACCGCCTGGCCTACCAAAAGCGCGGCCGCTGGGTGGCCTCCGGGGCCACGCCCTACCTCCAGGAATTCAGCGAATACCCCCAGCTGACCACCTGGCTGATGGGCCTGCCCTACCTGTGCTTCGACCACGGCGTGGAGCCGGGCACGCCCTACGACACCCGCGCCCGGGTCTGGGCCTGGTTCGCCGAGCGGCACGTGCCGCGCTCCTGGTTCGAGGCCCTCGACGACGCCCTGGAGCGCACCCCGCTGCAGCCGGAGCGGCTCGAACAGCTGCCCAGCTTGGCGCCGCTGCTCGAGCAGCTCGCCGGTCGCCCGGACATCGACCAGGCGGCGGCGCGCGAGCGCATCCTCGAGCTGTGGGGCGCCTGGAACGGGTACCGGGCGGAGATGGCCCGCAACCGCGACGCCTACGCCGACTGGCACCAGGTGTGGATGGCGCTTTGGTACCTGTGCCTGCTCGGGGGCACGATCGCGCTGCTCGTGCGCCTGGGTCACCCGCCGGCCTACGCGCTGCTGTTGTTCGGGCCGGCGACGCTGTTCTTCGGCTTCAGCCGCTTCGACCTGGTGGTCAGCGCGGAGCTGTGCCTGACGCTGCTGGCCTGGGTCAGCGGACGCTACGCCCTGGGGGGCCTGGGCCTGGGCGTGGCCGCCATGACCAAGTGGTGGCCGGGCTTCCTCGGCCCCCTGCTGGCCCTGTGGGCCCTGCGGGCGGGACTGGCCGAGGCCCGCGAGCGTGGTCAGCGCCCGCGGGTCGGGCCCCTGGTGGCGCGCCGGGTGCTGCTGCCCGGGGCGATCGCCCTCGGTTTCTGCGCCCTGGTGCTGGCGCTCACCTATGCCTGGGACGGCGGAGGCTGGCCGGCGGTGCGTTTCCTGCTCGATTGGCACCAGCACACGCGCCTGCCCAACCACGCCTCGGCCCTGACCCTGCTGACCGACCCCGCCCACCTGGGCTGGTTCGCCGCGGAGCACCAGGCCCGCTTGGGCCAGGTCTTCAGCGCCCTGCAGCTCGGCACGCCGCTGCTGCTCAGCCTGCTGCCGATCCGCGACCGCCAGACCCTGCTCAAGGCCTGCCTGGCCAGCGCCCTGGGCATGCTGCTGTTCCAGAAGTTCTTTTCGCCCCAGTGGGTGCTGTGGGCGACGACCCTGGCGATCCCCCTGGCGGCCCGCTCGCGGGTCTACCTGCTGGCGACCCTGGCCCTCGACCTCCTGATCTACGTGCAGCTGCCGGTCAGCTACTACCACACCCTGCTGCACGGCCCGGACCCGAGCCAGCCCTCGCCGTTTTGGACCGTCTCCTACCTGCGCCTGTTCGCCTTCGGGGCTTACTGGCTGTTCGTGGTGGGCGACACGGTGCGGGGCGCCCTGGCCCCGCGGCCGGCGGGCTGAGCGCTTGAATGCGGACGACTCGGGCGGCCCCCGAGCCGCCGCACCAGCCCGCCGCGTGCCTTGGGGCCGGCTCCGGCGACTGAACGGGTTGGGGTCGGCGCGGCGCAGCGCTGTTTCGGAGGCGGCGCGGGGATGCGCAGCGGCCTGCCGCCGGCCCCCGGTTGATCCGCGGCCCACGGTTGATCCCCGGCCCCCCCGGGCCGACACTGAGCGCTGGCGCCCGGGCGCCAGCGCCCCGCCATGCCGATCTCCCCGCCGAGCAGCGCGGCCGACACCGGCGCGCTCGCGCCGACCCAGCCCGACCTATCCCTGCTCGAGCGCTTCGGGCCCCTGGCCGAACTGCTCGAGGGCCTGGCGCGTGGGCGCTCGCGGCGCGTCGGCAACCTGTGGGGCTCGTCCCAGGGCCTGCTGCTGGCTGGGCTGGCGGCGCGCTGGCCCGGCTGCCTTCTGGCGGTGACATCGACCGAGGCGGAGGCCGAGGCCCTGGCCGAGGATCTGGTGCAGTTCGGCGCGCGGCCGTTCCAGCTGCCGTCGCGGGGCTCCGACGAGCGCGGCGCCCACGCGGACCTGGAGGGCCTGCGCCAACGCCTGCAGTTTGCTCAGCGCTGCGTGGGGCCGCCCCAGCAACGCCCGCGGCTGGTCCTGGCCCCGCTGCTCGGACTGCTCCAGCCCCTGCCGGGCAGCCAGGCCCTGACCGGGCAGGTGGCGGAGCTGGCCGTGGGCCAGCGCCTCGACCTCTCGCACCTGCTGCAGAAGCTGGTCGGCGCCGGCTACGCGCGCCAGCCCCTGGTCGAACGCCCGGGCGAGGTCTCCCTGCGCGGGGACGTGCTCGACGTGTTCGGCTTCGCGGCCGAGCAGCCCTTGCGCATCGAACTGTTCGATTCGGAAGTCGAATCCCTGCGCAGCTTCGACGCCGAAACCCAGCGCTCGGTCGAGAAGCTCGAGCGCGCCGCGATCCTGCTGGCCTCCGACCCGGGCGGCATCGAGGATGGCCAGGGGGTCCCGCCCGTCTCGCTGCTGCCCCGGGACACCCTGTTCGTCGAACTCGAGCCCCTGCGCATCGAGGACCAGCGCGAGGGGCTGCGCGTGCGCTCGACCAGCCACGCCCGGGCCCTGGACGAGTACTACCGCGGGCTGGCCAAGCGCCCGCTGCTGCAGCTGCAGAGCCTGCCGACCAGCGACCTCGACCTGGACGGCAAGAGCGTGCAGCAGCTGGCCGTGGGCCTGCCGAACGCCGGCGCGGCCCTGGCCGAGGTCGCCGGCCAATTCCGGCACCTGTGGGTGTTCTGCCGCACCGCGGCCGAGCGCGACCGCTTCGAGCGGCTGCTGGCGAGCGCCCCGCCGCTCGCGGGCCTCGAGCTCTTCGTCGGGGCGCTGCAGAAGGGCTTCCGCTTGCCGTCCCTGTCGCTGCTGGCGGTCAATCACCACGAACTGGCCGGCACCCACGGGCTGGGCGGCCTGGCCAAGCAGAAGAAGCCGGCGCACCGCGTGCGCAGCCTGCAGAACTTCTTCGAGCTCAAGGTCGGCGACCTGGTGGTGCACTCGGTGCACGGGCTGGCGCGCTACCTGGGCCTCAAGCGCATGGCGCGCGGCGGCGGCGAGGAGGAACACCTGCACCTCGAATTCGCCGAGGAGGTCAGCCTGTACGTGCCGGCCTCGCGCATCGACCTGGTGCAGCGCTACATCGGCACCGGCAGCGCCGTGCCCAAGCTAGACAAGCTGGGCGGCGGGACCTTCAAAAAGCGCAAGGAGAAGGTCGAGCAGGCGCTGATGGACCTGGCGGCCGAGCTGCTCGAGGTCCAGGCCAAGCGCGAGCTGCAGCAGCGCGCGCCCTGGCGCGGCGACCAGAACCTGGTGGCCGAGATGCTGGCGGCCTTTCCCTACACCGACACGCCCGACCAAGCCCACGCCGACTCCGAGATCGCCGCGGACCTGTCGGCCGAGAAGCCCATGGACCGCCTGCTGTGCGGCGACGTGGGCTTCGGCAAGACCGAAGTCGCCATCCGGGCCGCCTTCCGGGTGGTCGCAGCGGGCGGGCAGGTGGCGGTGCTGGTGCCGACCACGGTGCTGGCCGACCAGCATTTCGAGACCTTCCGCGCGCGCCTGGCGGGCTTCCCCGTGCGCATCGAGGCGCTGTCGCGCATGAACCGGCCGGCGGAGGTCAAGGCGATCCTGGCGGCCGTCGCCCAGGGACAGGTCGACGTGCTGATCGGCACGCACCGGATCCTCTCCGAGGACGTGGGCTGGAAGCGGCTGGGGCTGGTGGTGGTCGACGAGGAGCAGCGCTTCGGGGTCAAGCACAAGGAGCACTTCAAGGGCTTGCGGGCGACGGTCGACATCCTGACCCTCTCGGCCACGCCGATCCCGCGCACCCTGCACATGTCGCTTTCGGGGGTGCGCGACATCAGCGCCCTGAGCGTGCCGCCGCGCGGCCGGCAGGACGTGGAGACCAAGCTGATCAACCGCGACGATCTGCCCCTGATCCGCGAGGTGCTGCTGCGCGAAAAGGAGCGCGGCGGGCAGGTGTTCTTCCTGCACAACACCGTGGCCGACCTGCCGGCCTTCACGCGCGAGCTGGCCGCGCTGGTGCCCGAGTGCCGGTTCGAATACGGGCATGGCCAGATGACCGCCCGCGAGCTGTGGCGCGTGATGCACCGCTTCGCGGCCCATGAGATCGACGTGCTGGTGGCGACCACGATCATCGAGAACGGCATCGACATCCCGGCGGCGGGCACGATCCTGATCGACCGGGCCGACGAGTTCGGCCTGTCCGAGCTGCACCAGCTGCGCGGGCGCGTGGGCCGCAACAGCCAGGCCTCCTGGTGCTATCTGCTGGTCGACCGCACCAAGCCGCTGCGTTCGATCGCCAAGGAGCGCCTCAAGGCCCTGGAGGAGCTCTCGCACCTCGGCGCCGGCTTCCAGATCTCGATGAAGGACCTCGAGATCCGCGGCGCCGGCAATCTGCTCGGCCCCGAGCAGTCCGGGCACATCGCCGCCGTCGGCTACGACATGTACTGCCGGCTGCTCAAGCAGACCGTCGAGCAGCTGCGCAGCGGCGGCGAGGGCGCCGGGCTGGCCGTGCGCGGCGAATTGTCCGACAGCGTCGAGCTGGAGCTGGCCCTAGAGGCCTATCTGCCCGAGGATTGGATCGCCTCGGCGGACGAACGCCTGCAGATCCTGCGGCGCATGGACGCGGTGCGCAGCCAGGCCGAGACGCTCGAGCTCGAACTGGCCCTGCGCGACCAGTACGGACGCCTGCCGGCCGCGGCCATCATGCTGCTGCGCCAGTTCCGGCTGCGCGCGGCGCTGCTGCCGCTGACGATCACGCGGGTTTCCTGGCGCGACGATTGCTTCCTGATCGAATTCGCCGATCGGGTGGCGATCGAACAGGCCTTCGCCGGCGCCAAGGTCGAGCTGCGGCCCCTGCGTCCCGGGGTGGCTCTGGTGATGCTGCCCAAGAAGGTCGCCAGCCCGCGCGCGGGCCTGGACTGGCTCGAGCGGCTGCTGGGCTTGCCGCCGCTGGGCTGAGTCGGCCGGGCGTCGGGAGGGGCCCGACCACGACCGCGGGCGCGCAGCGCCGCGGTCGGCACGCTGCGCAGATCTCGGCGCCGCCTCGAAGCCCCGCGGCCCGGGCTCCCGGGGACGCCAGGCCGACCGGCCGCGGCCGGGGCGCGCGGCTGGCCCCGCAGCCGCCGGGCTGCCCGGCAGCGGCGGAGCCGAGCTGCGGCCGGCCCGCCCCGCGCGCGACGGCCAGAGCGCCGGGCCCGAGATCGCGTCAGCCGCCCGCCCCCGGCCGACCCGCCGTCGGCGCAGCGCGAGGGGGCTGCGGCGGAACCTGCGCCGGGCGGACTTGGCAAGCGCACGGCGGAAAGACCAAGCTGGAGGGGCCCATGCGTAGCCCGGCTTGCCCCGCTGCCCCGTCCTCCGCCCTGGCCGCGCTGGGAGCGGCATCCCTGGCGGTGCTGCTGCTCTGCGGCCGAGCCCCGGCCCAGGCGCTGCCGGCCCCGGCCCCCGGCGAGCCCCAGCGCTGGACGCGGCTCGACGGGGTGGCGATCGAATTCGACGAACAGCTCGTCACCTGGAGCGAGCTCGGTCAGATCTACACCCGGGTCGCGCGCCAGGACCCGCCCCAGGACGACGCCGACCGGGAGCGCCTGATGCGCGACCTGACCACCTACCTGATCGGGCAGGTGATCGCCCAGCAGGGCGGCTCCGAACTCGATATCCCCAAGGACCGGCTGGAGGCGACCCTGGAGCAGCGCCTCGAGGAGCTGCGTGCCCCCGCCGGCCCCCTGGCCTACGGGGAGCAGCTGCGCGCCCAGGGCCTCGACCCGCTGCTCGAGCTGGGCAACACGCGCGACGAGGCCTACCGGGTGGCCTTCGAGAACGTGGCCACCGGCCGCGACGGCCTGGGGGTCGAACGCCCGCGCCGCGATCGCTTCGTGCGCCCGAGCCAGCTGCGCGCCGCCTACGTGCTGTCCAAGCCCGTGGGCCGGGTGCAGCTGCAGCTGATCGACGTGGGCGCGATCGGCGCCGGGGGCCTGGAGGCGGCCAAGCAGCTGGCCGAAAGCGTGCGCAGCGCGATCCTGGCCGGGGCCGACTTCGAGGAGCAGTACGAGCTCTACGGCAGCAGCTTCCGCAGCTCCGGGGGCGTGACCCAGAGCCTGCGGCTGGACGAGATCGGCGACCCGGCCCTGCGCCAGTTCGCCACCAATGCGGGCCCCAAGGACCTCAGCCCGGTGCTCGAATATGGCCTGGGCGGCCGGGTCGAGGGCTACCGGGTGGCGCGGGTGTTCCGCCGCGAGGAACCGCCCCCGGCACCGGCCTTCTCCGACGCGGCCAACCAGCGCGCCCTGCGCAAGCGCCTGCAGGAGGCCATGGACCTGCGCCGGCTGGACCAGGCCCGCCGCGCGCTGTCCCAGCGCAGCCACCAGTGGCTGGACGGCCCCCTGCGCACCCGCCCGCCGGGCGAGACCCCCGCGGCGGCCCCGGGGGGCGCCGGACCGCGCCCCTGAGCCGGGCCACCGACCCGGGCGCCCGCAGGCAGGCCCGGGGGCTGCTGCCCGCCGCGGCCCGCGGCGGCAGGTCGGTCTCCCCGGCCGGGCGCAGCCC
>ERZ1066136.1208-NODE-1208-length-13980-cov-5.987145_pt1 | contig 13980 bp, 10 predicted proteins | sample MGYA00382783_ERZ1066136 | MGnify/ENA primary metagenome ERZ1066136 (study PRJEB33369, sample SAMEA5778366) | biofilm metagenome | biome: Industrial cooling water; feature: Water cooling tower basin; material: Biofilm | place: United Arab Emirates | collected... | reverse complement strand
CCGGGATTGCGAGCCGGTCGATCGATAGAAATTCGTGGATTGGGTCGCACATTTAGCGGTCTATATAAGGTCAAATCCACCACTCATACGATTAATGCAAGTGGTTACATTACTGAATTTGAAGTCTCGCTATAGGAGGGAAAATTGATGAGCCAAATGAATGGTGTAGTCATGGGAATTGTCAGAAGCTTGGACGATCCGCAAAACCTGGGACGGGTGCAAGTTTACTTTCCCTGGCTGTCAGAAACTAACCAAAGTTATTGGGCGCGCATCGCCACGCTGATGGCGGGTTCCGAACGCGGCAGTTGGTTTATGCCAGAAGTCGATGATGAAGTGTTAGTCGCATTTGAACATGGCAATTCCCAGCATCCTTATATTGTTGGTTGTTTGTGGAATGGACAGTCCAAACCGCCCAATCAAGGGATCGATCGCCAAGTACGGCGACTGCAAACCGTAAGCGGACATATTTTAGAATTTGACGATCGCCCCGGACAAGAAAAAATTACCATTAAAACTAGAACTGGCAATGAAATTTCCATTACCGAAACCCCGTCGGGCATCAATATTTCCAGTCAGACGGGACGGTTGACTGTCAATTGTTTGCAAGCAGAAATTACAGCCGCAACAATGTTAACAGTTAATGCTCCCATCGCCCAATTCAGCGGTGTAGTTCAGGCTTCTGCATTTACTGGTGGTGCTTATACACCAGCACCGGGAAATACCTTTGGACTGTAAAGGAAGGAAATCAAATGCCATCTCTGTCAGTGCCAATTCCGAATTTGAAATTTGAGGCGATCGCTCCGAGTCAGCAAAATTTAGCAGTTCTAGAAAAACCGCTCGAAGTGCGCTGTTCTGCGGTTCAATTTCCCAATGGAATGACCTTCGAGCAGAAGCATCAAAAAATTGCTGGATTCTTCATTTACCGACGACAAATTGCACCTATCATCGAGATTTGGGACGAAGCAGCAAAGCAATGGATACCCGATCCAGGGGAAGCGATCGCGTCTCTCAAACCCACACCTTTCGCCTTTAAATCGGAGGATACGTCTCACCCCTGGCTGGGTTTGCTCGTTCCCGCCGCTCAAAAAGATAAAACCGAGAAACCGCAATTTGATAAAGCCGGAAGTAGCGGGTTTCCTCAGTATTTCTTCCGCGCTTATTTCGCTAGCAACGATAAAACTGGAGACTTTTCAGGTTTGAGTTCTCCCAGTTTAGCATTACGATTTATTAATATTTTAGATGCCATTCAAGCTGGGATTGCAGTGGGTGAGGGACAAACACCCGCGAATGCAACAGAAATTCAGCTTTTTCTTCGTAATTCCAATCTTCAAGTGATTGGTTCTGTGGAAATCATTGCAGAGGGTAATTCAACCAAAATTGAAATTGCCAATCGCAATGCAGGGGGAGTGAAACAGGCGATCGTCAGGCTCTTATCAACCGGGGATGTAGAAATTCAACCCGCGCCAGGAAAGAGCGTCAAAGTTTCGGGAGCAATTGAAGGCGATCGCATTTTCTATCAACCCGCCGATGCAACGGGAAATCCGATCGGTTCAAAACGTTGGCTCTCATAATTTGGAGGTTCTGTATGGCAAGAGACTTTTTAGGAGTCGGTTGGAAATTCCCAATACGGGTTAATGCCCGTGGAGGATTATCCTACTCTCGCAACGAACAAGACATCGAAGAAGCCATCTGGATAATTTTGACTACCTCTAAAGGAGAGCGAGTTATGGAATCAGATTTTGGCTGCGGCATTCACGACTATGTATTTGCCCCCAATAATCCGGGGACGCGAGGTTCGATCGCCTACGAAGTACAAAAATCTCTAGTCGAATACGAACCAAGAATTGATGTGGAGAACGTGCGAGTTGAATCATTCCCCGATCGCGATAACCAACTACTAATTTACGTAGATTATCGCCTGCGATCTAACAATGCAAAACGCAATTTAGTGTACCCCTTTTATCTCACTGAACCATAGCAGATGGTAGGTGGTAGGTGGTAGGTGGTAGGTGGTAGGTAGCAATAAACCTAAAACCTCACACCTAAAACCTCACACCTAAAACCTCACACCTAAAACCTCACACCTAAAACCTAGCCTCTCCTCTGTTTCAACTTCTCCATAAGGCTGTTCAACATTCGACCTATTTCATCTGTTAATTCCAAAACTGGCTGTACTTCTGAGGTCTTTAAATATGCCAACCGCTCTGAAATTAGTAAATGCGTCTCCAATTCTTTCAAAGAACCATTAGCTATCGAGATATGACGAATATAATCTCCCAAATGCTCTCTACCCTTGCCCTCCGCAATATTTGCAGGAATCGAAACGGCTGCCCGTTGAATCTGGCTAATCAATCCATAAGTTTCAGTTGGCGGAAACCGCTTCGTGAGGTGATAACACTTCTCTACTAAATCCATTGATCGCTGCCAAACCTTCAGGTCTCGATAACTTTTAACTTCGATTACTGTCATATAGATTCCAGATTTTAGTTCCTAATCTTTAGATTTCCCAAAAACTATCACCTACTAACTCTCACCCAACCCCTACCACCTACCACCTAACCCCTACCACCTACCACCCACCCAACCCCTACCACCTAACCCCTACCACCTAACCCCTACCACCTAACCCCTACCACCTACCACCTAACCATGCCTCTCGAAGCCCCCAACTTAGACGATCGCAGATTCAAAGAACTGTTCGAGGAGTTGCGTTCTTTAATTCCCCGCTATGCACCGGAATGGACTGACCACAACCTCTCCGATCCAGGCATTACAATGATGCAGTTGTTTTCCTGGCTGGGTGAAATCATCCTGTTTCGCCTTAACCGCGTGCCAGACCGCAACTACATCAAGTTTTTACAACTGATTGGAGTCGAACAAAAGCCAGCCGTTCCTGCTAAGGCAGAATTGACATTTACCCTGGTTTCTCCCAGTCCGTCAACGCTGTTTATCCCCAAGGGAACTCAGGTGAGTGCTGAAGTGCAACCTCCACCTCCTAGCGCCTTGGCAATGCCGATGCTGCCCCCAGAACCCGAAGATCCGGTAATTTTTGAAACGGATGAACCTTTAATTGCGTTGGGGGCAACGCTGGAATCGGTGCTGGCGATCGAGGGTACCAACTTTATCGATCGCACTCAAGCTAATTGGATTCCCCAACAGCACTATTCTCCCTTTGGCACGAACCCTCGCGATGGGAACGCGCTGCTGCTGGGTTTTGCCTCGGACAATGCGTTTCCAGAGGCGGAGGTTAATTTGTTCGTGCGGGTGTTTGTGGAGGCGAATACCGCACGGGAACATCGCTGCGACTCATCAGGAGAAGACAATTTTCTGGCTGCTGCGATCGCCTGGGAATATTGGAATGGTTCGGATTGGAGTAAGCTAAGTCTCCTCAAAGATGAAACGCGATCGCTCACTCAAACGGGTCATGTATATTTTCGCACGCCCAAACCGCCCAATGGCATTCAAAAAGGCATCTTTGGTTCGGGATTGGAACCGCTTTATTGGATTCGCTGCCATTTAGTGCGTTCTCAGTACGAACTTGCCCCAGAACTCGATGCGGTATTAACTAATACCGTGCGGGCTACAGCCGTAACCACCGTCAGAGATGAAGTATTAGGTTCCAGCAACGGTCAACCGAATCAAAGTTTCCGCCTCCGCAACGCGCCAATTTTTGCCAAGATGCCCCGCCCGCTGGAAGAACGGCTGCGGGAAAAGGCGGCTAGATCCCCCAATCCGAATGAAGTCGAACGGCAGGCATTTAATAGCACTTTGCAAGAGCAGGAGTTAATTAAAGGCTTTTTGCTGGAAGTGGATGAAGGACAGGGTGAGGAACCTTGGGAAGAAGTCGAGGATTTTTTCAACTCCGATGCGAGCGATCGCCATTATCTCCTCAACCGCACCACGGGCGACATCACCTTCGGCAATGGCGAACAGGGGCGGATTCCCTTAGCGGGTATCAATAATATCATTGCTCGCTACTATCGATACGGAGGTGGAGCCAAGGGTAATGTCGGTTCTGGCGCGATCGCCAACTTACAAAGTCCTGCACCCGGTGTCGATACCGTTACCAACTACTGGGCAGCAGAAGGCGGGGATGATGAGGAATTGATTCAGGATACCAAAGCCCGCGCCCCCAAAGAACTTAAAGCCCGCGATCGCGCTGTTACCAGTCAGGATTTTGAGTTTCTGGCACTGCAAACCCCCGGCGTGCGAGTTCGTCGCGCTTATGCCTTACCGCTTTACCATCCCCAATTCCCCGATACTCCCGTCCCCGGCGCAATTACTGTCATCGTCATTCCCGACAGCAAAGATCCAAACCCGATTCCCAGCGAAGCGACAATGCAGGCAGTGTGTGCTTATTTAAACCAGCATCGCCTGTTAACTACGGAGGTATTTATTGCCCCACCGAAATACGTACAAGTCAGGATTGTAGCAACCGTCGTTGCTCGACCCACAGCCAATCCTGCATCTGTTAAAACCCAGATTGAAACAGTTTTGAACGCCTATTTGCACCCCCTGACAGGTGGCGAGGATGGTTTGGGATGGCCCCTGGGAGGCGAGGTAATTCATTCGGAAGTATTTCGCCGAGTGCTTGCCGTAGAAGGCGTGCAGCGCATTGATGACCTGCGAATTGTTGTTGACGGCGATCGCCTTTCCTCCTGCACCAGCGCCCAAATTCCCAAGGGTTTCCTAGTGTTCTCCGACGGACACGATATCGACGTATTAACCTCCAACTCTTAAGAACTAACTATGTCTGAAGTGAACTCCTCGACTTACTTTCTCTTGGATAGTCAGCAGGGACGCAATGCTGAGGAGGGTTGGCGCGTTCAGGCACGGACTAATTTACAAGTTACGCCTCAAGGGTTGCAATTGGCGTCCTTACCCAGTCCACCCGTTCCGCTTAAGGATGGGAAGGGTTCGTTTGGAAAAATTACCAATCCTACGGGGGTTGTTGTTGACTCGCACGGAGCGATTTACATTGCCGATGCAAAGCAGCATCAGATTTTCAAGTTGACTCGGCGCGATTCGTTTCAGGTGTGGGCGACGTTCTTTCGCATCAGTCAGGGGCCATTTGCGAGCGATCGCTTTGTCTACATTCCGGCTGCCAATCGATTAGAGCGATGGAAAGCATCCGGGCAAGACGTTCCCCAGAATTTTGATGAAGTTGAGGTAATTCGCGATCGCGTTTTTGATGCAATTCGAGCGAGCCAACTCATCCTTTGCTACATCCAAACCCACGAATCTGACAAAGTAACAAACCTATGCAATCCGGTAACAGAAGAGCGAGAAATCGAGCAGGAAACAATTGCTGAAACTTGGGAAGCTCCTTATCCCAGTCATCTGCCAGCCGGAAAGATTTGTCAATCTTCAATTGAATATTTACCCTGTTTGGGTGGATTGGGAAATGCACCGCGCCAATTCAACGAACCGCGAGGTTTGGCAATTTCTAAAACGGGCAATCTTTATGTTGTTGATAGCAAAAATCACCGAATTCAAGTATTTGCTTTGCCCAGTTTAGTTTTGCAAGCGATTTGGGGCAAACGAGCGGGTGCTGCTGATGTGACTGCCCCCGTCCCAACCCCACCAGAATGCGAACCGCCACCAGAACAACAAATCCGTTGGGGACAACCCATTGCTGGCAGTAATCCGGGAGAGTTTAACGAACCTTGGGATGTGGTGGTGGACGATCGCGAGATGGTCTATATCGCCGATAAAAATAACCATCGGCTTCAGAAAGCCGATCCGCGCACGAGCAAGTTTATTCCGATCGATGGTACTCGTTTGATAGCTCATTGTTTCCAAGTGCTTTACGGCGTACAAAAAGGCGAATCTCCTTCGGAGACGCTACGCGATCGCTTTATCTTCATCCCCGCACGCAAGCGATTAGAGCGATGGTCTGGCAGTTTGGGACGCGACCCTAACAACGAGAGTGAAATTAGCATTCTCAGCACGACAATTGATACCCAAAATGCTGCCCGCCAACTCATTCTTGAAACCATCAACGCTAGAGGCTCAACCGATATTCTAGTGGAATGGGATAGAGATTATCCTTTAGAATCCGATGCGGGGTTTGAGAGTCCGACTCACTTAGCGATTGATGGGAATGGATTTATCTACGTCGTTGACCAAGCTAAGAGTTATGTTAAAGTCCTCGATCGCGAAGGACGGGTGTTAAAGAATATCGAGTTTGTTAGCGACGTTTGCGGTCAGTTTCCGCCGAGTGCGATCGCAGTTGATGCCAATGGCAAGCTAGTTTTAGCGAACGGTAAGGGTTTGCATCGCTTCGATCGGAAAGCAGGCGATCGCTATGACGGCTGCTGCGGTAAGTTAAAAGATGGCTGCACCAGCATGGCAACAGATATCAACGGCGATTTAATTGTTGTGGGGAGTGGCGGAGTCGGTCAAATTCCACCTGCTACTGAATTTGAACAGAAAGGGATTTATTTTTCCCAATCCCTAGATAGCGATATTTACCGCTGTCAGTGGCACAAACTTCTGTTAGATACAAATTCAATTCCTACAGGTACAAGCATCAAAGTTTGGACGTACACCTCAGAAATCGAACTGTCGCCATCCGATATCCAAGCACTGCAACCAGAAGACTGGCAAACAGGGCAGATTAACGCTAATGACTTTCTAATTTTGAGTCCGCCCGGTCGCTTTTTGTGGCTGAAAATCGAGTTTGCGGGCAGTGGTACTGATAGTCCTATTTTGCGACGGTTGAAGGTGTATTTTCCGCGATCGAGCTATTTGCAATACTTGCCAGCCGTTTATCAAGCCGATCCGGTTAGTAAAGATTTTCTGGAACGTTTTCTTTCTATCTTTGAGACAGTATTGGGGAGTGTCGAAACAAAAATCGATCGCATCGCCCAATATTTTGACCCCGATGGAGTCCCCGATCGCGCCTTCTTAGAATGGTTGGCTTCCTGGGTCGATCTGACATTTTATCAAGGCTGGTCTTTGGAAACCTGTCGCCGCCTGCTGCGCCATGCCCCCGAACTGTATCGCCTGCGGGGTACACCTACGGGGCTAAAACGGTGGCTGTCGCTGGCATTTGGGGTGGAAGCAGAAATTTTGGAACACTTTTGCCTGCGCCAGGGGGCGTATTTAAATCAGCAATTTGTCTTGGGAGAGCGATCGCATCTCTGGAGTAACACCTTACTCGATCGATGGTCTTTGGGCGATACCCATCTCGGTGAATTGCCGTTAGAAGGAACAATGCCAACCGTCGATCGTCTCTCCGTCACCGCCCACCGATTTACCGTATTTATTCCAGCAGCACAGTTACATCCATCCGCACGAGAAAGCCAAATTCGCGCCCTAATTGATGCCGAAAAACCAGGGCATACGCAATACACCCTCAATTCAGTCGAACCCCGCCTGCGGGTGGGCATTCAGTCCCGATTAGGCATGGATACCTTGGTGGGCGCTTATCCTCGCCTAGTGCTGAATCGCTGTTCGACTTTGGGATATGACGCGGTTCTTAATTAGGTGTTAGGTGGTAGGTGGTAGGTGGTAGGTGGTAGGTGGTAGGTGTTAGGTGTTAGGTGGTAGGTGGTAGGTGGTAGGTGGTAGGTGTTAGGTGTTAGGTGTTAGGTGGTAGGTGGTAGGGACTAAACCTAAAACCCAAAACCTAACACCCAAAACCCAAAACCTAACACCCAAAACCCAAAACCTAACACCCAAAACCTAACACCCAAAACCTAACACCCAAAACCTAACACCTAACACCTAACACCTAACACCTAACACCATGAAAAACACAAACTGTCTCTCTTGCGACTTACCAACTCAGGAACGCTTGCATTATTTCACCGGGCAATTTCTCACCCAGCGCGACTTTCAGGACGAGCAAAATTACTTTATCGGCAAACATCGACAGCACAACCGCTATTTGCACGGTTACGGAACAGTTTGCGGTTTGAAAGTGGTGCAGCATCCCAATCCAGATTGTCGCGATCGCTTTGTGATTCTCGAACCAGGATTTGCCCTAGATTGCTGCGGTAGAGAGATTTTGGTCAAAGAACCAATTTACTTTGATGTCATCAAGTATTTCGCTGCCCAAAATATCGATCTCAACAGTATTAAGCCGGAAGATGGCAACCATCTTTTGTTATCCCTCTGCTACAACGAGTGCAAAACAGAATTCGTGTCAGCACTCTATTCCGAATGCGGTTGCGATGAAATGGGAAGCGATGCCAATCGCATTTATGAAGGGTTTGAAGTTGAGCTACAACTGGTGCAGGAACTGCCAAAATCGCCGCATTCTGAATCCGTCGGTGTTAACTTGAATTGGATAACAACGTTGAACTTAGCGCAAGCATCTCGTCTTGCCTTCGATGGAAAATATCTCTACGTTCTGACAGCAGCCGAACCCAGTCAGATATTAGTTTACGAAGCTGAAAATTCTGTTTTACTTCGCAGCATTGATGTAGAAGCGCGAGGGGTAGATTTAGCAGTTTCCCGTGATGGCAAATATCTGTATATCATTCGCGATAAAACTGCTAGCGATAGCACAGATAACTACTTTTTGCAAGTCCTTAACGTTGAGAATTTAGGCACTCCACCGCCAACTGTTAATACATTACCTCTGGGTAACAGGCCGATCGATCTAAATAATCCGCCCCAGGTTTTGGTTGCTGCGGCTGATGGCAAAGTTTACACTCTCGATCCGAAAACAAAGAAAATCATCGTTTGGAAAACCAGCATCAATACATCGGGGGTAGACCCAAACTTGCCCGTGGGAGATCCGAATTCGCCCAAGTATGCTGAGATTGATACGGGTGATGAACCTCGCGCGATCGCTCTCACTCCTGATGGTACGTGGTTATTGGTTGCCGATGGCATCGCCAATGAAGTCAAAGCATTCAAAATTGAAACACTCAATCAGCCGCCTGCTTCTCGGATAATTCACACCATATCTTTAGGTGAAAGTCCCAGACTGCTAGCTGTTGCGGGTAATAGTTCGCGACTTTATGTTGTCACTTTTCCTGCTACAGGAAACAAAAAACTTCGTGGTTTTCGCATTCAAGAAACTCCTCAGTTGTTTCCAGAAATCGGCACTGCAAACGGTATAGATTTGGGAGCGGAAGAACCCGTTGCTATTACAACTTCCCCTTCAGGTCGATGGCTATACCTGCTGTTGAAAGATAGCAGTAATTCGCCTCCCAAAGGCATCATAAAAGTCGTGGATGGAGGAAAACTGGCAACTGACCCCAGCCATGCGGTATCAGAACCCATTCCAGTTGTTACAAACCCCCAGGACATCCTTTTAGACCCGGAAAAAGGGCGCTTATATGCAGCAGGTCAAGGTGCTGAAACTCCTCCTCCCTACGGCGGTGTATCCGTTTTGGAGGTGACTGAGGAGAAATGCAGCGAAATCGTCTGGCGTGCTTTGGATGGGTGTCCTAACTGTCCGGAAGATACGTGCGTACCTCTGGCAGTCGTGGAAAACTACTTAAAAAACTACCAGAATAACGATAAAGCTATTACGGATGCCAAGATTGAAAACCACAAATTCCGACCGCTAGTACCGAGTACAGAAACCCTGCGGCAGTTGGTTTTGTGTGCGTTGGAAACTGGAGCCAAACCAGGAGGAGAAGTAGCTGGCGCGGGTGTTAAATCAGCAGATGCGGAAAGTGTCGATCCCACTGCCAATGCCGACGCTGACTTTGACCCAACTACAGGCAATATCCACTTCAAAATCCCCAGAGGGCAACCGGGCAAAGATGGTATAAGTGTAAAATCAGCCTCTGCTGAAAGTGTTGATACAACCGCTGATGCCGATTTTGACCCGAATACAGGCAATATCCACTTCAAAATTCCTAGAGGACAACCAGGTAAGGATGGGGAGGGGTTAGAAGCAGGTTTAACTCAAATTATCCAGTTAAGTTGGCAACACAATACAGGCAACAATAAACTTGCCGAGATCTCTCACTCTAACCGCTTGGGAACTAAGCACGGTGTTGTCATTGCTTTCAGTAAACCCGTCCTGGTTTCTAATCCGGCAGATCGATTCGATCCACCCAATCAAATCGATGCTGACCATGTTTTTCAAGTATTGCTTGAAAACAACGATCCCAATTCGGAGAGGCTGGGTTTTCTTTGTCGATGTCCCGTTAAAGGGATTGTCATTCCTGTTGAGCCAGTTAATTTCGACGGCGATCGGATTATTGCTGCCCAAGAAATTGGGGAACCTATGGCAAAGGCAGCGGCGTTTATCTTTGACAATCGCTTCTTTTCCACTGATAACGGAACTTTGAGATTTACAAGGAGTGAGACGGAAATTAATGAACTCTGGATACATTTGCGGGGCGATTTTGTTCTGGATAACAAAGATCCGGCTCAAGCTAGAGCAATAGACGCGGAATTTGTGCGAGGAGAGTTGCCTACAGGCGATCGCCCTCGCGGTAGCAATTTTGGCCTTCAAGGAGGCACTTTTGAAAGTTGGTTTTGGATTGGCGATCGCCCAAAGTCCGAAGATGCCTAGTAAGGAGGTGGTGCAAAATTTTGTCCAGAAAAATAACTTTGTTGATTTCTAAAACCCTACGTCAATTATGAGGTTCTTGTTTCATGCCATACTCTACTCGTTCATCTTCAAGTAAACCTGTTGCAAAGAAGCCGAAGAAAACCAAGACTCAACCCGGAGCCTGTCCCACTTGTGGGGATGTGGAATGCTTCGAGCGACCGCGATTTTTTGGCGGACAACTTCTCACTGATAAAGACCTTGAAGCTGCACAACGTTACGTTATTGAAAAGAACAAATTACACAATCGTTACTTAGTAGGAACGGGTGTAGTTTGTGGATTAGCCGTGCGGTGCGATCCTTGTTGCGACGGCAGCGTTACTGTTGAACCGGGTTATGCGATAGACTGCTGCGGCAACGACATTGTTTTGTGTCAGCCGGAAACTTTTAACATCCTCGACTGTTTGGAAAAACAGCGACAAGAAGAAGAACCTTATTGCGGAACTAAAATTCGCACCCCCAAAACTCGCGGAGATGAACCAGCAAAGGAATATTGTCTGGTTCTCTTCTATGATGAAGAACCTGCCAAACCCATTACTGCTCTAATTCGCGATAATGGTTGCAGTAACACCCGTTGCGAACCGTCGCGCATTCGGGAAACATTTCGGTTTGGTATTTTTGAAAAAAAGGCAGATGAACCGCGCAAAAGTTTGATTCCTGATGAAAGCTTTTTAGGCCAGGTGCGTGAATGTTTCAAAGTTATTCAAGGGTTGAGAACTTCTGTTGGAGCAGCTAAAGAGGGAGAAAAAATAGCAAACACAGCAACCACGCCTACGACGGGTGCTTTTGTTCCCAGCTTCTATCAGATTCGTAACTATGTTTTGGAGTTCTACAAACAGGAACCCGAAATTCGCTGCGATCTGCCTGCTAAAGTCGCAGAAATTGAAGCTAAATTTCAAGCAGCAGCTAATGATAACGACCAATACAATGCGCTGATTCTGATGGCAGTGATGTTTGCTCAACTTTTGCTGGACTGTATTTGTAATGCGCTGCTAGTTCACTGCGCTGACTGCGATGAAGAAGAGGGTGTATTGCTGGCTTGCGTAACTGTAAAAGGAAACAAAATTGAAAAGATTTGTAATACAGTTCGCAAACAGTTGATTACGGGTCGATCTTTACATTATTGGATTCAACCTTTCTTTAGCGGTTTTGAAGCAATTTTTGAGTGGCTTTGCTGCGAATTAGATCTGGTAAAAATCGTAGAACCAAGGTTACAGAACGATCGGGGTTAGAGACTGCGATTAGTTAACATTCATATTAAAGGAGACCAAAGAAATGGAAGATCGAGAACGCTTCGAGTCACAAGCGATCGCCAAACGTCGATATACGTTTTTTACCCAGGTTGACACTGCCTTGAATCGCGGTGAAGTCTTGATCAAAATGGTGCGAGATTTTTCCAATTGTGGATTTCGCGAACTATTGAATACCTCGCTGAATGGATTAACCAACTCGAATGAACTCGTGGTTATGGATGTGTACGATCGAACATTTGCGGAAGCAATAGGAATCATCCGAGAGCGACAACTAGATATTAAGGTTAGTGACGAACCAGTGCGAATCGACAAACCTTGTTCTCCCGATAACCTGCAACAAATGCTCTGGAGAGTCCCCGCACGTACTGCTGTAGAACTGCTGGTGGACAATCGGAGCGATCGCGTTGTGGGTATCCGCAAGTGGCAAGAAGGAAACGATACTATCGGCTAACTGAACTATGCAGCAAATCCACATCCAACAGTTCAATGCTCAATACAATGTAGGGTCGCACGACAATGCCATCCAGCGCCGTCTCGATCGCATTGCCACCGATTTGCTTGCCCGTGCCTTGGACGATCGAATTGCCGATTTCACGGACAGCGACGATCCGATTTGCTTTATCCGGCATATGGAAGTCAATCTCACTCTAGATCCTACCCAATTGGACGATCGCCAACTGGCAGCAACTTGGGCAGATGCTCTTTACAAAAGCATTCTACAAACCTTGAGTTATTCTGGCAGTTCGGCGGTCATTTTTTCAAATCGGGGCGAGTTTTTAGCCAGCTTTCTGGAAGACCTATTGCGAGGTCGGGCATGGGATTATTGGTACTACGAAGAATTTGATTCTTTGCGATCGGATTCTGTTGGTCAAGCAGCATTGAAGGTACTCATAAAAGATGGGGATACGGGACGGGATGCGCTGCTGGAACTGACGCGACGGGGGAGTTTGGATTTACTGCTGGCGCATTTGGGGGATGAGGAAGTCGATGCGATCGCGTCTCAATGCCTGCTACCACCAAGTCCCAGAGTCATTCTGCCCAACACCCTCCCCGCCTGGGTTCAAAGCCTGCGTGCTTTATTGGGCAACGGTTTGACGCTGACGTTTACTCCGTCGCGGGATGTAATGCGCCTGTATTTGAACTTACTGTGCCAGCATCCCGAATTGGGGTCCGATGTGAACTTGGCACGGTTTATCCGCGATGTGCTGGAACTGAGGCAAACGGTAGCGGCAATGAGCGATCGCGCGGCATTTCTCTCCCATCTCGGATCGGAGAACTGGACTGCAACGCTTAACCAATTGAGAAGAGGTAGCGGACAACAATTGCTGATGTCTCTGATGCGAGAATTGACTGGAAGGGAAGTGGTAACTTTGCTGCGGGATTTGCAGGTGGAAACGCCCCAACCCATCAGCCAGCGAGTTGTTACGCCCTATGGTGGGATATTTTTATTGGTAGGCGCGATCGCCGATTTGGAACTGTACGATTTCTTACAGCGCTGTCCCTATCCAGAACCGGAAGGAATTTCTAAAATAGGGATATTGTTGTGGGCGATCGCGCTTCAGTGTTTGGGGCAACCGAACGCACAACAGGCGCGGCAGGACAGGGGATTAGCATTATTTGCCGGTTTATCCCAGCCTCCAAAGTCAGAATTGATACAGCAATATGGCGCAACTCTGACACCGGAAATGCACGCCGCATTTGCCGAGGCGTTTCAAGCTCACTATCGAGAAGTTACGAGTAGTCCCAGTCTTTTTATATACCAGCCTTCGCTCGTCGCCGCCTCTCCAGAGGCTATAAACTGGTTCTCTCTCTATTCTGAAACCGAGCCATTGTTGGGCGATCCAGCATGGGATTTGAACCTAGCTGCCGTCAGTTCCGCCATTGTTCGGGGATTTTCAGCAAAATTGGGTGCTTTTGCCGATAGCAGTCCGGCTTATCTGTGTCGCAATTTTTTGGAAAGTCAGGCAGCGATCGAGGTTTCTGGGAATGCGATCGCCGTGCGGTTTCTCACCTGTCCTTTGCAGATGGTTTTGCGGATGGCTGGTTTTGAAAGTTCGACTTGGGAAATACCCTGGCTGGGGAATCAGGTTTTAGGTTTTAGGTTTTAGGTTCTAGGTTTTAGGTTCTAGGTTTTAGGTTTTAGGTTCTAGGTTTTAGGTTCTAGGTTTTAGGTTCTAGGTTTTAGGTTTTAGGTTCTAGGTT
>ERZ1066136.1207-NODE-1207-length-13980-cov-7.398851_pt1 | contig 13980 bp, 11 predicted proteins | sample MGYA00382783_ERZ1066136 | MGnify/ENA primary metagenome ERZ1066136 (study PRJEB33369, sample SAMEA5778366) | biofilm metagenome | biome: Industrial cooling water; feature: Water cooling tower basin; material: Biofilm | place: United Arab Emirates | collected... | reverse complement strand
CCGGTTTGCCCGGGGAGACCCCGGGCTACGGGTGAACGATGCGGTGGCGTGATCGCGTAGCCCGGGCTTTGCCCGGGGACGGTATCCCTTCGATGCGCGTTGTATCCGGTTTGCCCGGGGAGACCCGGGCTACGGGTGAACGATTCGGTGGCGTGATCGCGTAGCCCGGGCTCCGCCCGGGGCGGTGTGTCGTCATTCGATGTCGTGTCTCGGTTGCTGATGCCGTGTTGATCGACGGGTGACCGGCGTCTTCGCGGCACGGGGCCCGATCCTTGCGCACCAACGAAAAAAGCCCGCTCCTTTCGGAGCGGGCTTTCAGGTACGGCTTACCGCGGTTGATCAGGCGGAGAGCTGCTCGCCCAGCGGCAGATTGCGGATGCGCTTGCCGGTGGCGGCGAACACGGCGTTGGTGAACGCCGGCGCGAAGGGCGGAACGCCCGGCTCGCCCACACCGCTCGACGGCACTTCGATGCCGTGCGGCATGATGTGGACGCGGACATCCATCGCGCCTTCACCGATGCGCAGCACCTTGTAGTCGCCGAAGTTGCTCTGCTGGACCCGGCCATCCTTGAAGGTGATCTCGGTGTGCTTTGCGATGGACAGGCCCATCACCGAAGCACCTTCCACCTGCGAACGGACACGCTCGGGGTTCACGCAGAAGCCGCAGTCGAACGCGGTATCGACACGCGGCACCGACACGACGCCGTTGGAGTCGACCGCCACTTCCACCACCGTGGCGACGTACGACAGGAAGCTGCGCTGCACCGCGATGCCGAGGCCGTGGCCCTTGGGCAGCTTGCGGCCCCAGCCGGCTTCCTTGGCAGCGCGCTCCACGACGGCGCGCATGCGGCCGGTGTCGACCGGGTAGGTCTCCCACGGATCGCCGTAGTTCCACAGCTCGCTGGACACGGTCTTGCGCGGATCGACGATGCGCGCCGGCCCGATCATCTCGAGCAGGAAGTCCTTCGGATCACGGCCCAGCTCGTGCGCGAGTTCAGCCACCATCGACTGCATCGCGAACGCGTGGGGGATGTTGTTCACCGAACGGAACCAGCCGATACGCGTCTTCGCGACGGCCTCGCCGGTCTCCAGGCGCAGGTTCGGCACGTTGAACGGCGTGTCGATCAGGCCCAGGCCCAGTTCCAGGGCGCTCTCGCGCTTGGGATCGGGCATGAAGTTGGACATGAGCGACGGCGAGACACTGCGATGCCGCCACGCCACGACCTTGCCGCTGGAGTCCAGGCCCGCCGTGACGTGCTGGTAGGACACCGAGTGGTAGAAGCCGTGCTGGATGTCGTCCTCGCGGGTCCACACCACCTTGATCGGCGTGCCGCCCATCTCGCGCGACAGGATGGCCGCTTCGAGCGCGAAGTCGCACTTCGACTTGCGGCCGAAACCGCCGCCCAGCAGCGTCACGTTGACGGTGACGTCCGACTCGGGAACGCCGAGCAGGCCGGCGACGTCGCCGCGCGTACCGCCAGGGCTCTGCACGCAGGCCCAGACTTCGGCCTTGCCGCCGGCGACCTTGGCGACCGCCGCGGGCGGTTCCATGGTGGCGTGGTGACCGTGCGGGATGTAGTACTCGCGCTCGATGACCTTGGCTGCACCCTTCAGCGCGGCGTCGACGTCACCTTCGTTGCGCTCGACCTTGCCGGGCTTGCGCGCCGACTCGGCCATCATCGCCTTGAACTTGGCGGAGTCGTAGTCGCGGTTGGGGCCGTCGTCCCACTGCACGGCCAGGGCTTCACGCCCCTTCAGCGCGGCGTAGGTGCTGTTGGCGATGACCGCCACGCCACCGAGCGGCGCGAACTTCGCGGGTGCGGGCGTCGCGGGGATCGCGACGACCTTGACCACACCGGGCACCTTCATCGCGGCGTCGGCATTCCACTTGGTGGCTTTGCCGCCCACCACGGGCGGACGGGCGACCACGGCGTACTTCATGCCGTCGATGCGGACGTCCTGGGCGTAGGTAGCCTTGCCCGTCGTGATGTTCGTGAGGTCGATGATCTGGACGTTGCCCTTGCCGATGTAGCGGAACTCGGAAGGATGCTTGAACGTGATGCGCTTGAAGGACGGCGTCGGCAGCGCGGACGCGGCGGCGGCGAGTTCGCCGTAGCCGATCTTCTTGCCGGAGGGCGTGTGGACCACGAAGTGGTTCTGCGCACGCACTTCGGTGTCGGGCACGGACCACGCGATGGCCGCGGCCTTCTCGAGCATCTGGCGCATGGCAGCGCCGCACGCGCGCATCGGCTGCACGAAGTGCCGGATGCTGCGGGAACCGTCGGTGTCCTGGTTGCCGTACTTCTGCTCGTCGCCGGGCGCCTGGACGATCCTGACCTTGGACCAGTCGGCTTCCATCTCGTCGGCGACGACCATGGGCAGGCTGGTGCGCGAGCCCGTACCCATCTCGGAACGGTGCGTGACGATGGTCACGGTGCCGTCGGAGGAAATGGACACGAACACGTGCGGATCCCAGACGGTGCCGCCGGGCATGCCGCCCGCGCCGGTGTTGTAGAGGCTCTCCTCGGCGAGCGCGTCGCGCGGGAAGACCTGGGCTGCCAGCACCAGGCCTGCACCGGAGACGATGCCCTTCAGGAGATTGCGGCGCGTGACGTTCTGGATGCGGAAGTTATCGTGTTTCATCTCAGGCCCCCTTCGCCGCGTCTTTCACGGCCGCGAAGATGCGCTGATAGCAGCCGCAACGACAGATGTTGCCAGCCATGGTGGACTGGATCTCTTCGTCGGACGGACGCTTCTTCTCGTTGAGCAGACCCGCGGCCTGCATGATCTGGCCCGGCTGGCAGTAGCCGCACTGGGGCACGTTGTGCGCGCGCCAGGCCTTCTGCACGGGGTGGTTGCCGTCGGCGGACAGGCCCTCGATGGTGGTGACTGCGCCGTTGACGGCGTTCATGGGCACCACGCAGCTGCGCACGGCCTTGCCGTCGATATGCACGGTGCACGCACCGCAGAGTCCGACGCCACAGCCGAACTTGGTACCGGTGAGACCGAGTTCGTCGCGAAGGAACCACATGAGCGGCATCTGCGGATCGCCGTTGAAGGCGCGATCCACCTTGTTGACTTTCACTTGCATTACGAAGTCCTCCCGTTGCTTATTCGGCATGCGCCGATCGGTGGTGTGTGAAGCCGAGAGGGAGGTTCGGCGCATGGGCCCATGAGTCTCCCCCGGACACTGACGATACCGGCAGGAGAAGGTCTCGGCAAGACAATGAACGCGTCCTGGAGACACTCGGGAATTCAGCGCATGACGTCGTTTTTTATCGGATACAACGCGCGGCGCACCAACGGTGGCGCAGGCGAAACTCGAAGTGCAGAAGGATCATTGGATTGCGCGGCGCTGCGTTGCAGCAACCGCGCGGTTTCAGAATGTTTCAGCGCTTGACGGGCAACTCGATGCCCGTAAGCGCCTGGAACACCTTCACGACGGCGGAATCGTCTTCCCCACCGTGTCCGTGCGCCGCGGCGGCGAGGTAGAGCTGGTGCGCGGAGGCCGTGATGGGCAAGGGAAAGGTCATCTTCCGCGCGGAGTCGAGCACGATGCCGAGGTCCTTCACGAAGATGTTGACCGCCGACAGCGGCGTGTAGTCGCCCTCGAGGATGTGCGGCACGCGATTGCTGAACATCCAGGAGTTGCCGGCGCTGTTGGAGATCACCTCGTAGAGCACCTTGGGGTCCACGCCGGCCTTCACGCCGAGGGCCATCGCCTCGCACGCGGCCGCGATGTGCACGCCCGCGAGCAGCTGGTTGATCATCTTCACCTTCGAGCCCGGGCCCGGGACGTCGCCCAGGCGATAGACCTTGACGGCAATGGCTTCCAGCACGGCCTTGGCCTTGTCGAAGGCCTCGGGCACGCCGGAGCCCATGATCGTCATCTCACCCTTCGCTGCCCGTGCCGCGCCACCCGAGACCGGCGCGTCGATCATCAGCAGGCCGCGCTCGGCAAGCCGCTTGCCGAGATCGATGGCGAATTCCGGCGCGACGGTGCTGGACGCGATGACCACCGAACCGGGCGCCATGGAATGCGCAGCGCCCTCGGGCCCGAAAAGCACCTGCTCCGTCTGATCGGCGTTGACCACCAGGACGATCGCGATGGGGACGGCAGCGCCGAGCGCCTTCGGCGAGGCCTGCCCGATGCCGCCGTCCTTGCCGAAGGCGTCGACCACCTCGCCCCGCACGTCGCACGCATGCACCTCGAATCCCTTCGCGACCAGCGTGCGCGCCACGCCCAGCCCCATCGACCCGAGACCGATCACTCCCACCTTTTGCTTTGTCATGCCGCTCTCCCCTGCAAAGAATGACTGCGGAACAGCGGATTATCCCCCCGGCCCGGCGGGCGCGCCGTGCCAGAATCGGGCGATTTTCGAGGGAGGGACGAGATGACCACTGATGATCTGCCCGCCGGCTACGGCGCACGCCTGCCCGACGGCATCCGCGGGCGCTACGTGCCCGGCATCAACGGCATGCGCATGCACGTGCTCGAGGCCGGCTACGAATCGCCGGGGCGGCCGTGCCTGCTGCTGCTGCACGGGTTTCCGGAACTGGCCTACAGCTGGCGCAAGGTGATGGTGCCGCTGGCCGAGGCCGGCTATCACGTGATCGCGCCCGACCAGCGTGGCTATGGCCGCACCACCGGGTGGGACGGTGCGTACGACACGGACCTGGGCGCGTATCGCCTCCCGAATCTCGTGCGCGACGCCATGGCGCTCGTCTATGCGTTCGGCTACCGCAGTGTGCACGCAGTCATCGGCCACGACTTCGGGTCACCGGTCGCCGCCTGGGCGTCCCTCATCCGCCCCGATGTGTTCCGCTCGGTCGCGCTGATGAGCGCGCCGGCGGGCGGACCGCCGCCCTTGCCCTTCGACACGCTTGCGCAAGGACTGCCCGCGCCGGCCCCCGACATCCACGCGGCGCTGGCCGCGCTGCCGCGGCCGCGCAAGCACTACCAGTGGTACTACGCCACTCGCGAGGCCAACGAGCACATGTGGCACGCGCCGCAGGGCGTGCACGATTTCCTGCGCGCGTACTACCACCACAAGAGCGCCGACTGGCCGGAGAACCGGCCGTACCGGCTGGCGGGGTGGACTGCCGATGAACTCGCGAAGATGCCTACCTACTACGTCATGGACCTCGATCAGGACATGGCGCAGACGGTGGCGCCGCACATGCCGTCACGCGCGCAGATCGAAGCGTGCCGATGGTTGCCGGACGAGGACCTCGCGGTGTACAGCGCCGAGTACGGCCGCATCGGGTTCCAGGGCGGATTGCAGTGGTACCGCGTCATGACCGGGCCGCAGACGATCGCGGAACTGCAGTTGTATTCGGGCCGCACCATCGACACGCCGTCGTGCTTCATCGCGGGCCGGAGCGACTGGGGTGTGTACCAGCGCCCCGGGGATTTCGAGAAGATGCAGAGCAGCGTGTGCACCAACATGAAGGGCTGCCATCTGCTGGACGGTGCGGGGCACTGGGTCCAGCAGGAGCAGCCGGAGGAGACCGTGGAGGCTCTGCTCGATTTTCTCGGCGGCTGAGCCTCGGTCGGAAAGCGCCGGACGGGTGTCAGTGGTGACGGCGCTTCCAGTGACCGGGCGGGATGTGCCCGTGATGGTGATGGCCGTGGCGATAGCCGTAGTGGTGGCCGTGCTTGCCGTACCCGATGCCGATGTGCGGCGTGACGGTGCACCCGGCCAGGAAGGCGACGGCGAGAACAGACACAACAGCGATGATCTTCAAGCGGTGCTCCTTGTTGTCGATGACGACAGGAGCGAGAACGCCGCCACGTGCGGCGCGGATGACGTCTGCGCAGAAGACCGCGCGCCTCCGTTCGCTTCAGTCCGGCAGCGCGATCGGCGCAAGGTCGGCGAACCGGTCGCCGGGGCCGGGGTTGTCCGGCGCCGTGCGACCGCCGAGGTGATGCACGATGCCCCACACCGCGTTGAGCGACGTCTGCACGGCGCCTTCCACCCAGCCCGGAATCCATCCGATGTCGTCGCCCGCAAGGAAGACACCGCGCTGCGACGCCGGCAGGTCGTCCTGCATGAAGTGGCAGAACATGCGGTGGTTGTAGCGGTAGTGGCCCGGCAGCGCGCCCTTGAACGCACCGAGGAAGTTGGGATCGTCCTCCCACGATACCGTGATGGGGTCGCCGATGATGTGCGACGCGATGTCGACATCCGGGTAGATCCTGCCCAGAGCCTGCAGCGCCAGCCGCACCCGCTTGTCCACGGGCAGCGGCAGCATCTTGAGCGCGTCGCTCATCCACGAGTACGAAAGGCAGATCACGCCGGGCTGGTCATCTCCGAGATCGAAGAGATAGGTGCCGCGCGTGACGCGATCGGTGAGCGTCATGCTCATCACGTCGCGGCCGGTGGCGGGGTCCTTGTCCTTCCAGAAGGGACGGTCGACCATCACGAAGGTCTTGGCGGACTGCATGTAGCGCGTGCGGTCGAGCGCCATCCAGAGCTTCTGCGAGAACAGGCTCTCGTCGCAGTCGATGTGGGTGGTGAGAAGCCAGCTCTGGCAGGTGACCAGCACGGCGTCGTAGGCGCGGCGGTCGCCCCACGTGTCCGTGACCGCGATGCGCCCGTCCTCATCCCGCGCCAGCTTCGCGACGCCCGGCCGTGGCGCACCGGAATGCAGGCCGTGCAGGGACGTGCCGCGCGGCCAGTGCGCCAACGTGTCCGGCTCGCGGCGCCACAGGCCGCGTGGCACCTGTTCCACTCCGCCGAGCACGAAGTGCTGGTCGTCGTCGCAGTTGGTGTAGACGACACGGAGGATCTCCAGCATCGAGTTGGGGAAGTCGGTGTCCCATCCGCCCGTGCCGAAGCCCACCTGGCCGAACACTTCCAGATGCCGGAACGAATGTCGCCGGAACGCCTGTGAGGTGGCGATGAATCCGTAGAAGGAACGGTCGTCCCACACCGGCACCAGCGCATTCCAGATCGCCTTGATGCGCGCGACGTCACGCGCGCGGATGGCGGCCTGCATCTCGGTGAAGTGCGCTTCGTCCTCCAGGGCTTCCTGCCAGGCCGCCCCCACTTCACGCAGCAGCGGCGGCAGGTCCGCGGCGGACTCCGCGTAGAGCGGATGGCCCTCCAGGTCGATGACGGTGCTGGGCGTGAAGGGCGAGAGCGGGTTCGGGAACGGCTTCGTCTGCAGGCCCAGCAGGTCAAGGTAGTAGTAGAAACCCACCGACGACTTCGGGAAACGCATGCCGCCGAGTTCCGCCACGATGCCGTCCGCCCCCTTGAAGGGCTCGGAATGCAACCGCCCGCCGAGCCGCCGCGACTCGTACACGACGGGCTTCAGGCCCAGCTTCATCAGCTCGTATGCCGCGACGATGCCGGCCATGCCCGCGCCGATGATCGCGACTTCCGTGCCGTATCGTGCTGGCGGCACGCTGCCCAGGCCAGCCGGGTGCTTCAGCCAGTCGTCGTAGGCAAACGGGAAATCCGGCCCGAAGATCGTGACCGGTGCTTCGCCCTGCGACTCCCCGGTGACGGCGCGGTGCGGGGCGCTCATGGGCCGTCCTGCTTCTCGGCCAGTGCGCCGTAGAGCTCGGGCCGCCGGTCACGAAAGTACGTGTTGGCATCGCGCGAGGCGCCGTAGCGCAGCGGGTCGAGATCCGCGACGATGAGCTCCTGCGCATCCCCGGCTGCAGCGAGCACGGAACCGTCCGGCGCGGCGACGCAACTGCTGCCGATGTAGTGCAGACCGTTCTCCGCACCGCAACGGTTGGCGTAGGCCACGAAGACCTGATTCTCGAACGCCCGCGTGGGGATCATCGACGCGGGAACGAACTCGTAGGGCGGCATGAGCGCCGTCGGCACCGCCACGAGATCCGCGCCGGCGAGCGCCAACAGGCGCACCGATTCCGGGAACTCCACGTCGTAGCAGATCAGTACGCCCACGCGGAGGTCACCAACCTCGACGACCGTTGCGATGGCGTCGCCGGCGGTGAAGGTCGCCCGTTCGTCCGGTCCGAAGAGATGGGCCTTGCGGTAGCTTGCCGCGAGCGTGCCGTCCGCGAGGATCAGGCATGCGGAGTTGTAGATGCGGTCGCCGTCGCGTTCCGGGTAGCCATAGAGCAGCGCGACGCCGTGATGGAGCGCGATGTCCGAGGCGGCCTTCGCCGACGGGCCATCGGCGGACTCGGCCAGCGCGTGGATGCGATCCCGCCCGAGGTTGTAACCGGACAGGAACATCTCCGGCAGGACGAGCAGTGTCGCGCCCTGGGCGGCGGCTGCAGCCGCCTGCGCGTCGAGCAGGGCAAGGTTCGTGGCCACGGTGCCGGAGTCGGTGGGGCCTTGGAAGAGGGCGAGGCGGATCATGGACATCGGCACGAGTAATGGCGTTGGCGCAGGGTAGCGCGAGCCGCGTCCGGGATAAACCGGTTCAGCAGGCCGAGCGAAGCGGGCCGGTCGCGCAGATGCTCCGTCAAGCGCGATCCTCGGTGGCGTTGGCCGAGCGAAGCCGCCGGTAGCTTCCCGGCGCCACGCCGTGGCATTTCTTGAACGCTCTCGTGAACGCCGACACCGAGGCGTAGCCGCATCGCTCCGCGATGGTCTTCACCGGCAGGGTCGAGGCCCGGAGCAGGTGGTCCGCTGTCTGCATCCGCCAGCACATGAGGTACTCGCCCGGAGCGCAGCCGGGCACACGCTGGAAGGCCTCCGTGAGGACTGTCCGGGAGACACTTGCGCGTTCGCTCAGTTCGCCGACGGTCCACGGATACCAGGGTTCACGCTGAATGAGGTTCAGTGCCGTATCGATCCGCCGGTCCTGCATGGCGGCGAGCGACGTCACCCCGGCGCGGCCGTGCTCGATGCCGTGACGGACCCTGAGAACGAAAATGCTGTCACAGAGCCGCTCGATGACGGCGTAGCTGCCCAGGCGCTGTGCGTGCGCCTCGTCGATCGTGAGCCGGACGAGGTCCGCGATATCGGAACCTGCCGCGGTGCGCGGAATCAGGATCTCCCCGGGCAGCGCGGACCACAGCTGCGCTCTCGGCAATCCCCGTTCGACCACCGTACAGACGAAGCCGGTACTGCTCGCTTCGAAACTCGTCTTCTTCGCGTCGGGATAGTCGAATACCACTTCGTCGGCGCTGTAGGAGAAGTAGTGCGGCTCCGCGTGCGGAAGAAAGACCGCCACATCGCCCGCCTGACAGGGAATCGGGCCGGCACGGGAAGGGTAATGCAGCCAGCCTCCCCCTTTCGTGACGAGGTGGAACCAGATGGCCGTATGGGAGTTGTGATCGATTCCCCAGCGACCGCACACGCCGTCGGCGTACACGAGCTTCGACCGGAGGCTCAGCAGACTCTCGAAGAATTCGCTGGACATGCGCTGGCTGGAGGGAAGGCGGATGGACGCGGGACGGTCGGTCGCGGTCTGGAAACGGTACGACGCCTTGCAGCCGTTGTCGAGACGGGGCGCGCACCGCGCGCTCCGAACATCCAGGCGGAAAATCCGTGCAACCGGGCATTCTTCCAGGCGATGACCGCCGGTACACTTTCGGCACACTCGAACCTGAGCCCGTCGGCGACGGCTTGGCACGTGATTGCCCGGGTCCCGATTCCGGCACCGAGAACACGACTGCCGTCGCGCGCGGGACACACTGCGGGAGACCTGCCATGCCGCGTAATCACTTTCTCCACGGGGTCCTGATGTCTGCCGGTCTGGGGCTCGTCGCCAGTGGTGCCGGTGCCACCGTTCTCCTGGTGGATCGCCAGTCGACGCTGAGCGCGAGCTATCTCTTCGGCGCGGGTCCGGACATCACCGGCGCCAACGATGGCGATTCCGAGACGTCGCTGACGGATCGCCCCTCGCTCCTCATCCAGGATGGCGCTTCCGACAGCGGCATCCTGAACGGCAACGCCTGGCAGGCCTCGGTGACCTATCGCGCAGAGCAGACCTTTTCGGCGCTCGTATCGGCCGGGCAACTGGTTTCGCTCACCAGCCGCGGCGAAGTCCTGGCGACCGCGGGAGCGGTCAATGCTGCCGTCACCATGAACGTGCGCAATCCGGGCAACCGGCTGGAGTTGTACTTCACCGTCGATGCTCCGACGCGCTATGTCTTCGAGGGTGACGTCAGCGACTCGAACGTGCAGAGCACGGTCGCCGGCGTCGCCATCGAAAGACAGGGGCTCGGATGGGGCGCCGTTCCGGGAACGTCCTTCGCGGACACGGTATTCCGCAAGGAAGGCGAACTGCCGGCGGGTTCGTTCCGTGTCGTGGGTGTCGCGTCGGCGCGGGCCGACGCAAACGATCCGCTGGCCGCGTCCGGCTGGGAGTTCACGCTCAGTTTCGGGCCGGCGCCTGTCCCGGAGCCCGGGACGGCGATGCTTGGCCTTGCCGGATTCGCTCTGCTGACAGGCCTGCGCGCCGTCCAGTCAGGCCTGAGGCTCCGTCGCTGAGGGAGGCCAGACGCCGACTGACGTTCGAGCTTCTCCGCTGCAACGGTGCTCCGGACGTGCGGGGTGTCTCCGGCCCGCTCCGGCGCCTGCCCACCGGGCAAACGCTGAGCCGTATCGACGATCGAAGCCCGGCCGTATCCGACGCGGGCATGGGTTGAACGCCAACGGTTTCCCGCCCTCCCGGTTCTGCGTTCCTCGGTACGAACCGGCGTCTTGCGAGCGCATCGAGGCGGCGGGTTCGATTGCCGATGTGCTCTCGCACCGGTTCACTGCCACCGGCGCCATCGGCGTACAGGGAGGGCCCGCTCACTTGGAGCGCCACCGGCGGCAACCCCGGCGGGCACGCCGTCATCGACGACCGCACGACCGGGGGCGTTACCTACTTCGTCGCGCCCCAGGTCTTCCTGGGCAACCAGTCCGCGGCCCTCGGTACCGATCTCACCTTCGATCTCATGCAGATCTACCCGGGCTCGCCCAACCAGTTCGATTCGTCGGACGTGGTCCTTCAGGGCGGCGGGCTCACGCTGGCCTTCGACACACCCGACAACCCGAGCAACGGGTCGTGGACGTCCTACGCCGTCCGTCTGGAAGCGCCTGGCTGGAGACTGAACTCGCTGTCCGGTGCTCAAGCCACGCCCGAGCAGTTCGCGACGGTGCTGTCGAACCTCACTGCCCTGCGAATCCGGGCCGAGTACCAGACCGGCGCCGACATCGGTCATCTCGACAACGTGGCGCTCGTGCCCGAGCCTGCGACCTGGGCAATGCTCGGCGTCGGGCTGGCCGCGGTCGGGTTCTTCGGCCGGCGGGCGCGGACGGTGCGGTAGTCGGAACGGCGTGCTGTCGTGATGTGCCCGGCGGACGACGCGGCCGACGCGCTCCGAGTCGTCAGCTGCATCGATCGGCGCGATGCCGGTGAGGCGGCAAGGCGCCCCAAACGAAGAGGGCAGTCACCCTGCGGTGACCGCCCTCTTTGTCTTTAGCGGGCCGAAAGAAGTGGCGAAGCCTGGCGGGCGCCCCGTCGGCGCAGGCCTGCCGCCAGAACGCCGAGGCCGCCTGCGAGCATCGCCCAGGTGGAGGGCTCGGGGATCGGCGGCGCGCTGTTGAAGGCCACTTCGCGAATCTCGATGTGGTTCACCACACCCATGTGAGCGCTGAGCACGTCCAGTTCGACCTTGCTTACCCCGCGAAAGGGTGAGGCGAACACGTACGTCTGCGGGAGCAGCTGGCCCTGCGGGCCGACGAAAGTCTCGGAGGTGCCGATCAGCGCATCGGTGTCGTCGTAGAAGCGCAGCTTGAAGTCCTTGATGCCCTCGGCCAGCACGTTGACGTCGTTCCAGAGCACGAAGGACTCGAGGTCGAACGTACCGATGAGGTCCAGCGTGATGACCCCCTGGTTCACGCTGGCAGCGTAGCCGTTGAGGGCGTTGTTCTCGGCGGTGATGCCATCCGCGAGCGCGGAAACCGGGAAGGCCGGGGCGTACAGCGGCAGCGAGGCGGAAGCGCTGATCTGGCTCGGGCCCATGATGAGTGCGGCGTTGGCGGAGGCAGTGATGCCAAGCGAAAGGACGACGACTGCGAGGGCGGCCGGGAAGGGCGCTCTGGTCATGATGCGGTGCTCCTGGCAGATGTCCGGTGGACCGGAACGTTGTTCGGGGTGTCGCCTCGGTCTCCGGCACGAGGCCGCGATCCCGAAAGCGAGTCACTGGCTCGCAGCAAGATTCGGACGCGCGGGGTGAATTCCTCGCAGTGGTGGAAGCGCGTCTTCTCAGGCCGGGAAGGCTGTAAGGGCGTTCGACGGGGAGGGGTGACCATCAGCCCGCGCGCCGTGACGTCGGGCGCGACGTTCGCTGCCCGGAGCGGATCCGACGGACCTCGCGCTTCTGGCTGCCGTGTCCGCGAACCGGATGTCCCGTGCCCCGGCCCTGCGCGCGTACGGCTCGCCGCTAAACTCCCAACCCCAGATCCCCGATCATCCGCGCAATGGCCTGCGCGGCCGCCTCCGGAAACTGGAAGGGGAACAGGTGGCCGCCCTTGGCGGGCGCGACCTTCAGCCAGCGTTCCGATGCAGAAAGCCCGACCCGGCGCGTGAGGTCCGACTGTTCGCCGTAGATGAGGCCGCCGGGCACGGCGAGGCGCGCGCACTCCTGCACGAGGTCGTGCGGCAGCGTCTGGTAGATGCGGTGCTCGATCTCGGGCTCGAAGCGCAGGCGGATGCGTTCGCCGGCAGGTTCGGTGCCGAAGCGCACGTAGTCGTCCAGACAGCGCGGGTCGAAGCGGCGGAAGACGGTCTTGGTCTGGAAGTACGCGACGGCCGCGTCGTGATCGTCCCACTCGCGGCGGCGGAAGAGCGTGCCCGGCGCCGGGCCCAGCTTCTCGGCGATGCCCACCTTCTTGGTGAAGGCCAGCGCGCCGCCCTTCACCCGCGAAAGGATCGCGGCATCCAGCAGGATGACCCCGCGGATCAAGTCCGGCCGGCGCACCGCCGCTCGCAGCGAGAGGTAGCCGCCGAGCGAGTGGCCGACCGCGATGACCGGATGCCGATGGGATTCGATGGCGTGGATGAGCTGGTCGGTCAGCTTCGGCCAGCCGTCGGTGACGGGATACGTCGGTTCGTGCCCGAACCGATCGACCCACCTCAGGTCGAAGCGGGCTTCGAGACACGCGAACAATTGCCGGTAGCATGGCGCCGGAAAGCCGTTCGCGTGGGAGAACTGGAGAATCGGCCGGGGTGTGTTCATCTGCGCGCCTGCATCCCTCGAACTGGTGCCGATATCCGATGCCCGACCCTTCGCTTGTGCGGTGTTTCCGACCCCATGCCCCGATCCCGTATCGCCACCGTCATGGCATTGTCCCTGCTCGCGGCCTGCGCCGCCACCTTGCCTCCCATGGACTCCCGCAAACCGCACCATACCGCCGAAGGCTTCCGCAACAACTATCCCACCGGGTGGCTCCGGGGCAGTTTCTGGAAGTGGCAGCGCGAGCGCTGGGCCAAGGGCCTGCCCAAGGCGCCGCCGGGCGGCTGGCACTTTCCGACCGTGCACCCCGATGTCCAGTGGCTGAAGGCCAATCGCACCGAGCCGGCGCTCACGTGGATCGGTCACGCGACTTTCCTGGTGCAGATGGGCGGGCTCAACGTCCTCACCGATCCGCACATGACGGATCGCGCTTCGCCGCTGGCCTTCGCCGGGCCGAAGCGGGTGGTGCCGCCGGCACTGGACTTCCACACGCTCCCGCACATCGACGCGGTCGTCATTTCGCACAACCACTACGACCATCTCGACGAGGGGACGGTGAAGCGGCTCGCGCGGCAGGCGGGCGGTTCGCCCAAGTTCTTCGTGCCGCTGGGGCTGAAGGCGTGGATGGCGTCCAAGGGCATTCGCGAGAACGTCGTCGAACTCGACTGGTGGGAGACGCACGCCGTCGGCAGCACGACCTTCACGGCCGTACCCGTGCAGCACTGGAGCGCGCGCACGCTCTGGGACCGAAATCACACGCTGTGGGGCGGCTGGCGGCTGGACACGCCGCAGGGCAGCCTGTTCTTCGCGGGTGACAC
>ERZ1066136.1203-NODE-1203-length-14067-cov-7.508350_pt1 | contig 14067 bp, 14 predicted proteins | sample MGYA00382783_ERZ1066136 | MGnify/ENA primary metagenome ERZ1066136 (study PRJEB33369, sample SAMEA5778366) | biofilm metagenome | biome: Industrial cooling water; feature: Water cooling tower basin; material: Biofilm | place: United Arab Emirates | collected... | reverse complement strand
CCACGTGCTGGTGCCGATGTACTACCGATACCGCTGCACCACGACGACGGAACTGCTGGAGAAACGCCTCGGCGATGCCGGGATCCGCACGGCCGTCTCCCTGCTGTTCCTGCTCGGCTACCTCGTCATCCTGCTGCCGGTCGTGCTGTACACGGGCGCGGTGTTCCTGAAGTCGATGTTCCAGCTCGAGGCGTCGATCCTCGCGATCGCCGCCGTGTACGCGCTCGCCGGTTTGGCCTACGCCGCTTTCGGGGGATTGCGCGCGATCGCCATCTCCGACACCTACAACGGCGTGATGCTGCTGGTGATGGGTGGGCTCGTCGCGTTCTTCGCCTTCAGGGCGATCGGCTTCGACCTCAGCGGCATCCCCGCCGAGCGCCTGACGCTGGTCGGCGGCCCGGAATCCGACATCCCCTGGCCGACGCTGTTCACGGGGATGGTCTTCATCCACCTGTTCTACTGGGGCACGAACATGGTGATCGCCCAGCGCGTGCTGGCTGCACCCACCGTGCGGGAGGCGCAGAAGGGGATCTACGCCGCCGCCGCCATCAAGCTGCTGATGCCGCTCGTCGTCGTGGTTCCCGGCGTGCTCGCCTACAAGCTGTACGGTGACGTGGGCGACGTCACCTATGGCCGCCTCGTCGCGGACGTCCTGCCGCCGTGGCTGGCCGGCGCGTTCGCCGCGATGATCTTCGGCGCCGTGCTGTCGAGCTTCAATTCCTGCCTGAACTCCGCCGCGGCGCTGTACGCGATGGACCTGCACGCGAAGTACGTGAACCCGCAGGCCGACCTGAAGCGCATCGGGCAGTCCGTGGCCGTGGCCTTCGCGCTCGGCGGCCTTGCGCTCGTGCCGCTGTACCAGAATGCCGAGAGCATCGTCGCGACGATGCAGCAGATGAACGGCCTCTATTCGATGCCCGTGCTGGCGGCCTTCCTCGTCGCCGTCGTCGGACGCCGCGTCGCGCCGGTCGCGCTTCGCGCCGGGCTCGCGTTCGGCGTGGCGCTCTATGCGGTGTTCACCTTCGCATGGCAGCCGTTCGGACTGCACTACATCCACCTGATGGCGATCACGCTGGCGAGCACAATCGCGTTGATCTACGCGCTGGGGCGGGCGCTGCCGGCGCCGTCAGCGGACTCGAGCGGCGGCCAGGCCGAGGCGTCCAGCGTCTCCCGGTAGCCGTGCCATGTGGCGTAGGCCAGCCAGGGCAGGACGAGGCCGAGACCGACGAAGGCCGTCGCCAGCCCGAGGGCGGTGAGCACGGCGATCAGTGCCGCCCAGACCGCGGCCGCGCCCTTGTTGCGGAGCACCGCGTTCACGCTGGAGATGCCGGCCGTGACCATGTCGACATCGCGGTCCGCGATCATGGGCAGCGAGAACGCCGCGATCGCGAACGTGGCCGCGGCGAACGCCGAACCGAACAGGGAGCCCAGGGCGAGGAACTCGAGCAGCGACGACCAGCGACCGTCCTCGACCGGCACGAAGGCGTTGACCATCATCCCGGCACGCGACCACAGCAGCAGGATGACCATCTGCACCAGCGCGAACACGCCCGCCTGCCCGACGACGCGGCGCATCGCCGCCGCGCAGTCCGCGAAGCGCGGCACCTCGCCGCGCTCCAGCCCGCGGCTCACGGCATAGAGGCCGACGCCGATCAGCGGCGCGACGAAAACGAAACCGGACAGGAGCGCCGCCAGCAGGGCGAACCGGCCGAGCTGCCAGGCCAGGGCCGCGACGAAGGCGCTGACGGCGACGATGAGCGCCCCGAACGCCAGCGTCAGCCCAGGCGCACGGCGCAGGTCGCGCCAGCCGAGCGCCAGCCAGCGCAGCGGCGCCGACGCGGCCACATCGCGGCAAGGCACGGCGAAGGGGCGGGATTCGGCCGAGCTCATGCGCGGAGGTCCTCATCGTCGCGGTGGCGTCGCATCCAGGCGTCCACGTAAGGGCATAGCGGCTCCACCCGCAGGCCCTCGCGTCGTGCCCAGTCGAGCGCCGCTCGGGTGAGCGCCGCGGCCACGCCGCGCCCCTGGATCGCCGGATCGACGACCACGGACGGAATGACCAGCCGCGAGGCGTCGCCCGTGCCGGTCCGGCGGTAGTGCAGCACCCCGACGGCGGCATCGAGGCGAGCCTCGAAGCAGGACTCGGCCTCGAGATGGCGGACGAGGAGGCTGGACGGCTCGCGCTCGGCAAAGGGACGGACCATGGGGACGCCTCCGGCACGCTGCGCCAGCGCAGCCCAGGTATTGAACACCGCCGGGCCGATTTATGCTGGCCGCCTTCCCCGCCCAGGCGCGACATGCTGCATCGCTTCCGCACCCTGCTGCTGGCACTCGCAGCGACCGGCATGGCGCTGTCCGCCCTGCCCCACGCCCTCGGCGCCTGGCCGCACTTCCGCGGCGCGCTCGAGGCCGCGGGGGTGGACGCTCGCGCCATCGGTGCGGTCGGCGCCGCGTGGGCGTTCGGGACCGTCATGATGGTCGCCTGCGGCGCCGCGGTGGCGGCGCAAGCACGTCGCGCGTCGCGCCGGGAGGCGCTGGCGCGCTCCACGCTGTGGCCGATCGGGCTGGCGTGGCTCGGATACGGCGTCGTCGCCTTCGCGCTACGCGACTTGAACACCCACTATCTCGCGTTCATCGCCTGCGGTGCCGCGACCCTATTCGCGCTCGTCCTGCCCGTTCGGCGCTGAGGGGTTCTGCGCCATCAGGTCGATTTGCAGCAGGCGCGCGGACACCTCGTGGTCGTCGAGCGATCCCTGCCGCTGCAGCCACAGCACGCGGTGCCGCTGCTGCTCCGGGCTTTCGTCGGGGCTCAGGTAATCGAAGCGGTCGCGGAGCTGGGCGGCGCGGCGCCGATCCAGCTCGGCGAGGATATCGGCGGCGGAGGCGTCGTCGATGACCAGGACGTTGGCGCGCGGCGTCGGGACGATCACGTAGCGCCGGATGCGCAGCGCATACACGACGAGGCAGGCGGCGCCCAGCGGCAGCCAGATGGAGACGCCAAGCACCTGCGTCTTCGACCAGTCCATGACCGTCAGCACCGCACCGAGCGCCATCCAGATCGCGCCGACGTTGCGCCACCACGTGCTGCGCTCGACGAAGTGCTCGCGCTCCGCCGACAGCTCCGCGTACTCGACGGTCCACGTCCGCGAACTGCTGCCGTCGTCCAGCCCGTAGCGGAGCGATTCCTCGCCGAACTCGAAGAAGGTCTTCGCTCCGGCGCGCTTCTGCGTGAGGCGCGCCGGGGCCGGGATCGGCGATTCAGGGTTGGGCACCAGGGGGGTGTTCACGGGGCTTCCTCGACTCGACCCCGGGGCGCGTGCCCCCGCGGGCGGGGCGCGAAGTGTAGCGCGGCCGGATCGCAAGGCGACCCGGCGATCACCGCTGGGGTTCGTCGAGGTGCTGCTGCAGAAAACCGGCGATGCCCTCCCAGACCTTCTTCCGATGGTCCTCATCGTCGATGCCGTGGCCCTCGTCCGGGAACACGTACCCCACGGCCGGCCGGCCCACCGATTCCAGCATCCGCGCCATGCGCCGCGAATGTTCCGCGTCGACGCGCTGGTCTTCCATTCCATGCACCAGCATCACTGGCGCCACCAGGCGATCGACGTGGTACAGCGGAGAGTTTTCGACCATCTCGTCAAGATCGACCCGGGGATCACCGATCATCTTTTCCATGGCTTCACGCGTTTCCTTCCCGCGCGATGAATCGCTTGCCGTGAAGAACAGCGCGCGGTCGCTGATGCCGAACATGGAAACGACGCACCGATAGGCTTGCGGCCAGCGCACCGCGGCGACAAGGCCGGAGTAGCCGCCATAGCTGCCGCCCACCATGCACATCCGCGAGCCGTCGACGGCGCCGCTGGCGACGACGTGGTTCACGGCCGCGTGGATATCGTCTTCGATGGCGGTGCCATAGCTGCGGTGGCCGGCCTCGCGGAAGGCGGCGCCGTAGCCGTCCGAGCCGCGAAAGTTGACCTGGAGCACCGCATAGCCAAGCCCGGCCATGTACTGCACGTCCGGGGTGAAATGCAGCGTGTCCGCGACGCCGATCGGCCCGCCGTGCGGATGGACAACGAGCGGCGGTTTGGAGACGCCCGGCGGCAGCGTGAGGAAGGCCTCGAGCTCGAGGCCATCCACGCCCTTGAAGCGCACTACCTTGGCCGGTGCCAAGGGCCGGCCGTCGAGCCATGGCATCGAGGACGCGACCTGCATCGCGACGCCCGCGTCGAGGTCGAGGTGGTAGAGCGTGGGCGGAAGATCGGCTCCGTCGACCCACAGCAGCCGGCTGCGGCCGTCGTCGCTGCGATCAGCCACGGACAGCGACCGGCCGGGGAACGCGGCGGCGAGCCGCCTCATGATCGCGGCTTCGCCCTCGTCGAAGTACTCGCTGACGAGGCGGCCGGAACGGTAATAGCGGACGCCGACCAGATGCCCATCGTCGCTGAACAGAGGCGCTGACACATCGACGCCGGCGCGCGAGAAGACGGTCGCCTGCAGCGTCTTGGTCGCCATGTCGAAGGCCACCAGCTCACGCTGGGCTCGATCCTCCTCCGCCAGCCCGTACAGCAGGCGCCCGTCGGTCGACAGCGCAACGGGCTCGAAGCCGGGGTCGTCATCGCCATCGACGAGCGGCACGTGGCCATCCTCGCCGGGTTGGACGAGGATCACCCGGTCGTCCTCGAACACGGCCGCCACGCCCGGGCGGCCCTGGCCATCGAACAACCACGCGAAGTCGTTTCGCAGCCCCTTGTTGATGCGGTCGGCAGGTTTCGGCGTGACGCGCTCGAGAGCCTCGATGTCGGCGAGGTCAAGTCGATGAAGCATCGCGCCCTCGCTGTTGCTCGTGGCGATCACGATCGCCGGCGACGGTCGATCGAAGACCTGGATGAGATCGGCCGCACGCCGGATGGTGGTCTTCGTCACCACCCAGCCGCCGGCCTCGGCGGCATCGACGCTGAAAAGGTGGACGCGGCCGCGTCCCATCGGGTTATCGACCGCCGCGACGAAGCGCGCATCGCCGACCCACTGCACCTGGCTCAGCGCCATCGGCGAGCGCACCACCACCGTCGAAGACTGACGCTTGAGATCGACGAGCGTCAGTTCCCATTGCTCATCGCTCTTTTTCTCCTGCAGCAGGACGCGGCGGCCATCGGGACTCAGGCTGGCCTCCGTCACCGCAAGATCGCGCCAGAGGTCGGCGATGGGCAACGAGGGCGGTCGACGGGGCGGAGGCGGTGGACGAAGTCCGAACTCCGCTTTTGGCGCCACGTCGCGCGCGGGCGACGTCGCCAGGAACGCCGGGAAGGGGTCCGGATAACGACCGGTGTATTCGAAGGCATGCGCGGCGGCAACGCCGGGATGCGTCGCCCGGAGCCAGTCGATGGCGGCAAGGCCGCGGTTGGCGAGGAAGGTTTGGGCCATGAACCGGCCTTCCGCGCGGAAAACAAGGTCGCCGGGATAATTGACGACGCCTGGCTTGACCTCGAACTCGAAGGCCTCGGCCTCCGAGAACGTCCAGCGGACGCCGATGGTGCGGACGTGGTGCCATCCGTAGCGTCCGATGTCGGCCACGTAAAGGTCGTGGTTCAACCCACGCTCGGGCTGGCGCATCGTGCCCGCATTATGGTTCCGGCCAACGCGCCGGAGCGAGGCCGCGCGAAGGTCGTGCGACGTGTCCACCGCGACAAGGACGAGGCCTTGGTCCGCGCGAAGAGCCACGGCCGTGCCGGGCTCGACGCGCCGCATGGCCTCCGCGGCAGAGGTGAGCGCGGCGGCGGCCGCCGCGGCCATGAGCACCATCGTGAATCGCCAACGTCCGTGCATGAGCCACTCCTGGGGGGCGAGCCCGGCCGATCATCACCGAGCGGGCGGAGCGGATCAACCGCCACGTCCGGACCGCGGCAGCCGCGGCTGCTAGCGTCGTACCGATGCGTGGCCGCGGCCGACCAGTGCCGCGATCCGCGGGAGCACGTCCGCAAGTTCCCGCCGCCCCGCCTTCGTCAGCATCGTCGCGGTCCCCGGCAATGCCAGCGGCACCACCCAGCCGAACGCCACCCGGTTGCTTTGCCGGGGCTCGTCCACGACCGCCGTCTGCGCAGCGCCGAACGCGAGGCGCAGTCGATGCAGGTGCTCCGCGTGCGCCGTGTCGTACAAATTGATGGCGACGACGCCGCCGTCGCGCAGGCTCGCTCGGCAATCCGCGTAGAAGCGCTGCGTGGACAGCGCGGCGGGGATGCCGCTCGCGTCATAGCCATCGACGAGCAGCAAGTCGTATGCGTCGACGCGTTCGCGCAGCTGCGCTGCGGCGTCCGCTTCCACCACGCGGAAGCGCGCGTTGTCGTCGGGGATGCGGAATTCCCGCCGCAACGCGATCACGCCGGGGTTGATCTCGAAGACTTCGATCTCCGCGCCGGGGAGATGCCGGTGCAGGAACTTCGCCTGCGAGCCGCCGCCGAGGCCCACCATGCCGATCCGCCGCGGCGCCGGCACCAGCGCGAGCGCACCCAGCATCGTTCGCGTGTAGTCGACGACGAGCCGGTCCGGGAACCAGCGCGACATCCGGCTCTGCGCCGTGCCCTCGGCGAAGCGCAGCTCGGCGCTGCGCCAGCCCTTCAGGACGAAGGGCGCACCGGGCGGTATGCGACCGCTCAACCGCGCTGCAGGCGCACGACGCCCTTGCCGTCGACCTGGTCGAACAGCAGGCGGAACGTGAGGCTGGTGGCCTGCGGCTTCTCGCGCCCCCCCTGGCAGCTCATGCCGGCGGCTTCCTTCGCGGCCTTCGTGCGGAACGTGCAAACAATCGCCGGCTCGAAGCGCCACGTCGACAATGCCGCCGTCGATACGTCCACAAACTGCTTGCTCAGCTCCGTCACGGCCGGGCACTCGGGCTCGCGAACCAGCGGGCCGGCGTAACTGACGCCCCCCTTCTCATCGACGTCCACGCGCATGCAGATCGCGCGCGAAGGCACCTGCTGCTGCGCCAGCACTTCGGCCGGGTACTCCGGCAGGCGGTTGCCCGGCTCGTCGATGGGCAGCAGGAACGTCTGCTTGTCGGTGAGCTGCAGCGTGCCGTCGGACGACGCGTTGGCCGCCGCGGTGTCGTCGGCAGAGGCGACGGCCGGCAGCAGGGCCGCAAGGAGGATGGGCAGGGCCAGGCGGTGCAGGCGCATCGGGACGACTCCAAAGGCGGGACAGGGCGACAAGCGTAGCGCCTCACGGTCCGGCGCGTCGTGCCCGTCGCCAGCGGGCGGTCAAGGTGCGGCCGGGGGCGGTTTCCGATAGGCCCACATCTGCCACAGGTTCAGCGCGTTGACCCCGAGGGTGAAGACGTTGGCCGCGATGATCGGGAGGCTGTCGATCATCAGGCCGTACACCAGCCAAAGCGCCACGCCGAGCGTGAAGGCGCCGAACGTGGTGAACGACAGGTCGTCGACGTGCCGTCGGCGGAAGTTGCGCACGACCTGGGGAACGAAGGCGACGCTGGTGAGGAACGCGGCGGCGAGACCGAGGGCAGTGGGTGTGTCCATGGTGGGAACGATGCCCGAACTCGGGCGTGCGCCTCAACGCCGCGTGCATGGAGCGCCACGGGCGGCGAGGGCCCCTCCACCGTCCCTGAACGTCGCGTCCGTCAGGCTTCCCTTACGCTCCGGCATCCCCATCCCCGAGGAATCCACGATGCCCCTCCCCGCGCTGCTTTGCCGCGCCGTGCCGCGCGCCCTGCTGGTGACGACCCTCCTCACTGGCACGACCGCCTGCGCCGCACCGCTGCCCGAAGCGCTGCCCGCGGGCAGCGCGAATGAACCGGTGGCCGCGCTGGACCTCGAGCGCTACGACGGGACATGGCACGAAGTCGCGCGGCTGCCGATGTTCTTCCAGCGCCACTGCGTCGGCGACACCACCGCGAGCTACACGCGCCGGGACGACGGCAGCATCGAGGTGCGCAACGCCTGCCGCACCGAGGGCGGCCGAATCGAGTCCGTGGGCGCGGCGCGCACGACCGACGTGGCCGGCGCGCTCGAGGTGCGCTTCGCGCCGGCGTGGCTGGGCTGGGTGCCGATGGTGTGGGCCGACTATTGGGTGATCGACCTCGACCCCTCGTACCAATGGGCCGTCGTGGGCGGACCGACGCAGGGCGCGATGTGGATCCTGTCGCGCGAACCGACGCTTGATCCCGCGCTGTTCAAACGCATCAAGCAGCGTGCCGAAGCCCGGGGCTACGACCTCGACAATCTGATCGTCGACCCGGCGCAGCGGGCGCGGCTCGGCGATGGCTGATCGAGGCCCCGCCCAAGCCACGAGGCGGGGGCGCTACAGTGCGGCCTCCACGGGAGGACACCACGCCATGCGATCGACCCTGCTCTTCGCCGCACTCGCCCTTGCGCTCGGCACCGCCGAAGCCGCCGAGACCCAGCGCTACGTCGTGCTGACGCCGGAGGCCACCATCGGCCACCTGCACGCCACGGTGGACGGCGACACGGTGAGCGTCGACTACGACGTCAAGGACAACGGCCGCGGCCCGACGATGAAGGAAACGCTGCGCCTTTCCGAGGCCGGCCTTCCGGTCGAGTGGTCGATCTCCGGCGCCACGACCTTTGGCAGCAAGGTCGACGAGCGCTTCGCCGTCGCCGACGGCAAGGCCACGTGGAAGGACGCGGTGGGCACCGGCGAGGCGGCCAACGCCACCGGCGCGCTGTACATCGGCCAGAGCGGCACGCCCTGGGCGCTGGGCGTCTATGCCCGCGCGCTGATGGCCGATGTCGACGGCCGCATCGCCACCCTGCCCGGCGGCGAACTGCGCCTCGAGAAGGGCGACATGCTGGAGGTCGGCACGGGCCCTGCCAAGCAGACCGTCCAGCGCGTCACGCTCTCGGGCCTCGACCTCGATCCGACGCATCTGCTGGTCGAAGCCGACGGCGACCTTTTCGCGGTGCTGGCCACCCGCGGCCTGCTGATCCGCGAGGGCTACGAGGCCGATGCCGAGCGACTGCGCCAGCTCACCGTCGAACTCGGCGAACAGCGCTTCATCGCGATGCAGGCGGAAGTGGCCCATCGCTACGAGCACCCCGTCCGCATCCGCAACGTCCGCGTGTTCGACCCGAAGACCGGCACGCGCTCGGCACCGGTCAGCGTGGTCGTCTACCGCGACCGCATCAGCGGCATCCAGCCGCTCGACGCCACCGGCACCGGGCCGGAGGTCATCGTCGAGGGCGAAGGCGGCACGCTGGTGCCCGGCCTGTACGAGATGCACGGCCACATCGGCCAGAACCGCACCGTGCTGAACCTCGCCGCCGGCATCACCTCGGTGCGCGACATGGGCAACGACAACGACGTGCTCGATCGCCTGATCGAGAGCATCGAGTCCGGCAAGCTCGCCGGCCCGCGCATCACCCGCGCCGGCTTCATCGAGGGCCGCAGCCCGTTCAATTCCAACAACGGCTACCTCGTCAGCAGCCAGGCGCAGGCGCTCGAGGCCGTGCGCTGGTACGCGGCGCGCGGCTTCCCGCAGATCAAGCTCTACAACAGCATGAACCCGGCATGGTCGGCCGCCGCCGCCGCGGAAGCGCATCGCCTCGGCCTGCGCGTCTCGGGCCACATCCCGGCCTTCACCAATGCCGACGCGATGATCGAAGCCGGCTACGACGAGCTCACCCACATCAACCAGGTGATGCTGGGCTGGGTGCTGACGCCGGACGAAGACACCCGCACCCTGCTCCGCCTGACCGCGCTGAAGCGCCTCGACCAGCTGGACCTCGCCTCGCCGCGCGTTCGCAAGACCATGGATGCCATCGTCGAGAAGAAGGTCGCCGTCGAGCCCACGCTGGCCATCCACGAAAACCTGCTGCTCAACCAGGACGGCCAGGTGCCCAGCGGCCAGGCCGAGTGGATCGAGAACCTGCCCGTTGGCGCGCAGCGCAACGCCAAGCGCGCGTGGAGCGACATGAGCGCGCCGGGTGATCGCGAGGCCTATGCCGGCGCCTACCGCAAGATCCTCGACGGCGTGCGCGAGATGCACCAGCGCGGCGTGTTCCTGATCCCGGGCACCGACCTGGGCGGTGGCCTCGCCTTCCATCGCGAGCTGCAGCTGTTCGAGCAGGTCGGCTTCACGCCGGCGCAGGCCCTGCGCCGCGCGACGATCGACATGGCCGAATACCTCGGCGAGGACCAGCAGCTCGGCAGCATCGAGCGCGGCAAGCTGGCCGACTTCTTCCTCGTGCCCGGTGACCCGACGGAATCCTTGAGCGAGCTGAAGAACGCCCGCATGGTGATGAAGGACGGCGTGGTGTACTTCCCGAGCGAGCTGTACCCGCGCTTCGGCATCCAGCCGTTCTCGACCGCCCCTGCCGTGCACGTGCCGCAGATCCAGCCGCCGGCACCGGCCTCGGCACCCTGAAGCCCCGGCGCGAGGGCGGGCTCAGTCCGCCTTCGCCGCAGGCGGCGGCACCATCCGCTCGTGCAGCTCGGCGGTGGCCATCAGCGCCGCCGAGCCGTACCACGGGTGGTACTCGGCAACCATCTCGCCGTTGACGATGACCGGATCGGTCTCGGTCAGGGCCTTGGCCTCCTCGACGCTTTCGACGGCGAAAACGAAGAGGCCACGCCAACCACTGTCGCTCGGCATGAACGGCCCGGCGACAGCGAGCTTCCCGGCCTTCGCCAGGCGCTGGATGTTCGCCATATGCCCCGCGAACATCGCCGTGCGCGCCTCGCCGTCGGGCACGCGCGTGGGGCCGGTCTTCAGCACCACCAGCACGTAGCGGCGCATGCCGCGCTCATCGGCGCCATGGCGCTTCGCCAGTTCGGCATCGAAGGCCGCGACCGGCGCGGCGGAGGCCTCGGTCGCGGCGGGCGCGTCCGAGGCCAGCACGGCACCGGACGCCAGTCCGATCCAAGCGGTCATCGCGATGAGGGTCGACCGGCGGATGGGGCGCATGGCGGGCTCCTTCAGGCCTTCAGTGCCGCCGCATGGTACGCCACGTGTTCGCCGATGAAACTGGCCACGAAGTAGTAGCTGTGGTCGTAGCCGGCATGCCCGCGCAGGTCGAGCGGGTACCCGGCCGCCTCGCAGGCCGCCTTCAACAGTTCGGGACGCAGGCTGCGATCGATGAATTCATCGTCGAGCCCCTGGTCCACGCGCAGCGGCAGGCGCTCCGTGGCGCGCGCGATGAGCTCGCAGGCATCGTAAGCCTTCCAGGCCTCGCGATCGTCACCGAGGTAGGCCCCCAGCGCTTCCTGCCCCCACGGCACCTGCGTGGGCGCGCTGATGGGCGCGAACGCCGACACGCTGCGATAGCGGCCCGGATGGCGCAACGCCGTCACCAGCGCGCCATGCCCGCCCATCGAGTGGCCGCTGATGGCACGGCGGTCGTTGGCCGGGAACACCGCCTCGACGAGCGCCGGAAGCTCCTGCGCCACGTAGGTCTGCATCCGGTAGTGCGGGGCCCACGGCGCCTGCGTGGCATCCACGTAGAAGCCCGCGCCCTGACCGAGGTCGTAGCGGTCGGCATCGGCCACGCCCTCGCCGCGCGGGCTGGTGTCCGGCGCCACGACGATCAGCCCGTGCTCGGCGGCGTAGCGCTGCACGCCGGCCTTGGTGATGAAGTTCTGCTCGGTGCAGGTGAGCCCCGACAGCCAGTACAGCACCGGACAGCGCCCGTGGGCGGCCTGCGGCGGCAAGAAGATGCCAAACCTCATCGGCGTGCCGGTGGCCGTCGAGTCGTGCTGGTACACGTCCTGCCAGCCGCCGAAGCAGGCGCGGTGCTCGAGGCGCTTCAGCCCGGCGGGCACCGGGAACGCGAAGGGCGCGGCGGCCGTCATGCGCGCGCCTCGTAGTGGACGACGCTGCGGATCGACTGGCCCGAGTGCATCAGGTCGAAGGCCTCGTTGATGCGCTCCAGCGGCATCGTGTGCGTCACGAACGGCGCGAGATCGATGCGACCGGCCATCGCGTCCTCGACCATGCCCGGCAGCTGCGTGCGGCCCTTCACGCCGCCGAAGGCCGTGCCCAGCCAGCGACGCCCGGTGACGAGCTGGAACGGCCGCGTGCTGATCTCCTGCCCCGAGCCGGCCACGCCGATGATCACGCTCTGGCCCCAGCCGCGGTGCGCGCATTCCAGCGCCGCGCGCATCACGTGCACGTTGCCGATGCACTCGAAGCTGTGGTCCACGCCCCAGCCGGTCATCTCGACGACCATCTGCTGGATCGGCTTGTCGAAGTCCTTCGGGTTCACGCAGTCGGTCGCGCCGAAGCGCTTCGCGAGCTCGAACTTCGAGGGGTTGGTGTCGATGGCGATGATCCGCCCGGCCTGCGCCTGCTTCGCGCCCTGCACCACAGCGAGGCCGATGCCGCCGAGGCCGAACACGGCCACGGTGTCGCCGGGCTGCACCTTCGCCGTGTTCTTCACCGCGCCAAGGCCCGTGGTGACGCCACAGCCAAGCAGGCAGACCTGCTCGGGGTTCGCTTCCGGGTTCACTTTCGCCAGCGACGCCTCGGCCACCACGGTGTATTCGCTGAAGGTGCTGCAGCCCATGTAGTGGAAGATCGGCTGGCCCTCGTAGCTGAAGCGCGAGGTGCCGTCGGGCATCACGCCCTTGCCTTGCGTGGCGCGCACGGCCACGCACAGGTTGGTTTTCCCGCTGGTGCAGAACAGGCACTCGCGGCATTCGGCGGTGTACAGGGGAATCACGTGGTCGCCGGGCTTCAGGCTGGTCACGCCCTCGCCCACCTCGACCACGACGCCCGCGCCTTCGTGGCCCAGCACCGCCGGGAACAGGCCCTCCGGATCATCGCCCGACAGGGTGTAGGCATCGGTATGGCAGACGCCGGTGTGGGTGATACGGACCAGCACCTCGCCTTTGCGCGGTGGCGCCACGTCGATCTCGACGACTTTCAGGGGTTCGCCCGCGGCGAAGGCGACGGCGGCACGGCTTTTCATGAGGGGAACTCCTGCGGTGTGAGGCGACGCGAGCACGCGGCGCGGGCCCCCGAGGATACGCGTCACGGCGGGCCGGGCTTCAGGCGCCGCCGCCGCGGTTGTGGGAGAATGCGCGCCCTTTCCCACCCTCAAGGCCATCGCCATGAAGAAGTCCGTCAGCAAGAAGTCGCGTTCGCGTCGCCGCGCTGCCCGCCTGCGCAGCGCGCGTTAAAGGCCAGCGCACGGCCTCGCAGGCGGTGGAAGCCGGTGGGTTCCCGCTGACGTCGAGCGGTGCGCAACCGACTTTTTTGATGCCCGCCGATCGGGCTCCTCAGGTCGGACGCACGCGCATCGCAAGGCCTTTCAGGAAATTGCGCAGCAGCTGGTCGCCGCAGGGCCGGAAGTTGCGATGGTCGCGCTGCCGGAACAGCGCCGAGAGCTCCGGCTTCGTCACCGGATGCCCCGCCGCCTCGAAGATCGCGTGCATGTCGGCGTCCTTCAGCTCGAAGGCCACGCGCAGCTTCTTCAGCACCAGGTTGTTGCTGATGCGCGCCTCGACCGGTCGGGCCGGCGCGCTCTCGTCCCGACCCCGGCGATGGAAGACGAGGCCTTCGAGCAGATGCGCCAGCGTTGCGTCATCGCAGGGCTCGAAGCCGGGCTCCCCCTCCTTCCTGAGGAACGCGGCGACGGTGGCGCGCTCCAGCGTCGTGCCGGGATGGGACAGGCGTACGAGGTCGATCACGTGGCCGTCGCTCAGGTCGAGCATGTAGCGCAGGCTACGAAGCACGTCGTTGGTGATCATCAGGGTCCTGCCGCTCGATGGGGTGCCATGATGCCGCAGCGGCGACGTGGCGAGGCATCCGAAGCGCCGTCAGCCGCTGAACCGCTTCAGCGTGCGCTCGAACGGCCCCTGCGAGAACCGCGACAGCCAGGCCTTCGAGAACAGATCGAGCCCGAGCCACGTGGCGACGCCAATGGCCATCGCGGAGGCCGCACCGACCTGCGCGTACAGGGCGAAGCCGTACCCGCAGAACATCAGCGACAGCACGATCGACTCCCCGAGATAGCCGGTGAGCGACATCCGGCCCGCTGGCTGGAACACGGCGAGCGCGCCTGGCCAGCGATGGTGCAGCAGCACCAGGCTCGCAACGTACGC
>ERZ1066136.1201-NODE-1201-length-14078-cov-7.705983_pt1 | contig 14078 bp, 11 predicted proteins | sample MGYA00382783_ERZ1066136 | MGnify/ENA primary metagenome ERZ1066136 (study PRJEB33369, sample SAMEA5778366) | biofilm metagenome | biome: Industrial cooling water; feature: Water cooling tower basin; material: Biofilm | place: United Arab Emirates | collected... | reverse complement strand
AGATTGTGGAGGCCATCAGGCACCACGCAAGACCTGGAAACATAGTCATCGATATCGGTGCCAACACCGGCATTCACGCGATGGCTTTCGCAGCGAGGATCTCTCCAGGTGGCAAAGTCTACGCGTTCGAACCGACAAACCACGCTTTTGCTCGACTCTGTGAGCATGTCGCCCTGAACCCGCAGCTTGACGTCGAGCCTATCCAGCTGGCGTTGTCGGACCAGAACCTGGCATCGCAGGTCGTGGACTTCCGTTCCAGTTGGCGTACCGATGGTGTTATAGAACATCGAGTCAGCAACGTCGCCTTCAGCCGGTTCGACGACTGGATCCTTGATAAGGACATAGATCGGATCGACATCGTGAAGCTCGATGTCGATGGTCACGAGTATCCCGTGCTTGTAGGCGCTTCGGAAGCGCTCAAGAGGTTCCTGCCGACCGTTTTCATGGAAGTCGGGCACTATCACTTTGAGGACCTTGAGCGTGACCCGGTCGCTTTGCTATCCAAGCTGGGTTATCGATTTTGGGACGCCAAGTCGAAGCAGCCCTACACGCGTGATGCGATTCGATCTCGCTGCAGCGAGCCGGCCATGCACGGCATCACGATTAACTTGATCGCTTCGCCTGCGGAGGGGTTTGTGCCGTGACTTACACGTTGCGATGCGGTCCGGGCTTTAGGCAGCATTGAAGATCCTCTACTCGTTCAACAAGACCGGCGCTGAGGCCGATTTCTGGTTCCGCGAGATCGGCGCCGCGTCGACGCCGGACGTCACGTTCCTGCCCTTCAACCACGGGCCGTACGTCGAGGCGCAGCGCTATCCCAGAGCGCAGCGCCTCGACGAGATCTACTACGACCGTGATCCCGGTCTGATGCGCCTGTACAACGACGTCGAGACGCGGATTCGCGACGAGCGCATCGACGTGCTCCTGGCCGACAATTTCGTTCCCTATCACCCGGACTGGCTGCGCGGGCTGCCCGTCTTCAAGGTGCTGCGGATCGCGGACGGCCCGCTTGCCGCGTATGACCGTGACTTCGCATACGCCCACGCGTTCGATCTGGTCCTCTACCACAGTCCGGCGTACAGCCGGGACATGGAGATGGGGGAGAAGCTCGTCTACATCGGAGCGAAGCGGATCGCGTTCTGGCCTCTGGGCGTCTTCGACGCCGTGTTCACTCCCGAGCTGCCAGAGGAGGACCTTTTTGCGATGGAGCGAGATATCGACGTGGTGTTCGTCGGCGCGCTGCATGTCGGCAAGATGCCGCTTCTTGCCCAAGTCAAGCGGGCCTTCGGCTCGCGTTGCCGGATGCACGGGCTCACCTCGCTCAAGAAGAACGTCTACTTCAACCTGCGCTACGGGTTCCCGGGCTGGGTGACGCCGATTCCGCAGTCCGCTTACGTGGCGCTCTATCAGCGGGCGAAGATCGGTTTCAACGTGCACAACCGCGGAAAGTACACGGTTGGCAGCTACCGGCTCTACGAGCTGCCCGCAAACGGTGTCATGCAGATCTCGGATGGCGGCGAGTACCTGCAATCGTTCTTCGACGTAGGCAACGAAATCGTCGGATACGACGCCGTGGACGAACTCATTGACCGCATCCGCTACTACCTCGACAACGAACCGGAACGCAATCGCATCGCCCGGAACGCCTATCGGCGGGTGATGCGCGACTACAGGATCCGGAAGCTGCTGCACAATGCGGCCGACATCATCAGGCAGGCGGCGAAATGACAGGCAACGAGAAGACGGAGCTCGATCACTGGGAGGCGGCGTGGGCGGCCCGTCCGCGGCTCCGCTTCCCGACAGGCCTGGACATCGGGACGATGAACGTGCTCCGGCTGCTTCGTCGACACCTCCGACCCGGCGTGCGCTTCGTCGAGGTCGGATGCGCGCCAGGCAAGGTGCTGTCCTGGGCGGGACGGGAAGTGGGGGCAGCCGTCTGCGGTATCGACTACTCTCCGACCGGCGCGGAGACGGCGCGCTGGCTGTGCAGCGGCCTCGGCATCGAAGCCGACATACGCTGCGAGGACGCCACCCGGACGACGTTTCCCGGACAGAGCTTCGATGTCGTCTTCAGCAACGGGCTGATCGAGCACTTCGAGGACCCGGCCGACATGATCGACGCCCACCTGAGGCTCCTCGCGCCCGGCGGAACGGCGCTCATCGCCATTCCCAACTACAGCGGACTGTACCGCGCCCTCCAGCAGTTCTGTGATCCGGGGAACCTCGCGATCCACAATCTGAGGATCATGAACGAACCGGCGCTCGCCGCCGTCGTGCGGCGGCAACCCGGCCTCCACGTCAAGACCTATCGCTACGGGCGGCTCTCTCCTTGGCTGATATCTCTGCAGCGCCGGTTCGGCCTGCCGGGAAAGGCGGTGGCCTGGGGGCTCAACTTCGTGGCGCATCTCCAGCCGGTCGGGATTGCCGCGCTCAGTCCTCTGATCGTGCTCGAAGTCCGACGCGACGGCGCGCCCCGCGTCCCGGCCGCCTCCTGACATGTGCGGAATCGCAGGGCTGCTCGGCGCCCCGGCGGGCCTCGATCTGGAAGACGCGGCCCGCCGGATGGCGACTGAACTCGTGCATCGCGGTCCCGACGACGAGGGGGTCTGGACCGACGCCCGCCACGGGCTTGCCCTGGCGCACCGGCGGCTCGCTATCCTCGATCTGTCGCCGCTGGGGCACCAGCCGATGCTTTCCGCGAGCGGCCGGTTCGTGCTGGTGTACAACGGAGAAATCTACAACTTTGCCGAGATCCGGGACGAGCTCCGCGCGGCGGGCCTGGCCCCCGCCTGGAGAGGGCATTCCGACACGGAGGTTCTTCTCGGCGCCGTGGAGGCCTGGGGGCTCGAGGGCGCGCTTGCGAGGGCCGTGGGCATGTTCGCGATCGCGCTCTGGGACCGTGAGTCGGCGACGTTGTCCCTGGCCCGAGACCGGGCGGGCGAGAAGCCGCTCTACTACGGACGAACCCCTCGGGGGTTCGCCTTCGCGTCCGAGCTGAAGGCGATCCGGGCACTGGTCGAGGGCGGGCTCGAGATCGACGCCTCCGTCCTGTCCGAGTTCATGCAGTTCGGATACATTCCCTCGCCCCGATGCATCTGGAGAGGCCTCGCGAAGCTGTCGCCCGGTCACGTGGTGACCGTGCGCAGCGACGGGACGGCCGGCACTCCGAGACCGTACTGGAATCTCGACACGGCGGTGTCGGAGGATCTGCGCGCCCGGCTGAGCGGTGCGGACGACGTGGAACTCGTCGACGCGCTCCACGAGCGCCTGGCGGGCTCCGTCCGGCTTCAGATGGTGTCCGATGTTCCGCTTGGCGCCTTCCTCTCCGGCGGGGTCGACTCCAGCACCATCGTCGCGCTGATGCAGGCGCAGAGCGCGCGACCCGTGCGCACATACACGATCGGCTTCAACGAAAAGGCGTTCGACGAGGCGCCGTATGCGAAGGCGGTGGCGCGGCACCTGGGGACCGAGCATACCGAGCTCTACGTGAGCGCCGCCGACGCGGAGGCCGTGATCCCGGAGCTTCCGCGGATCTACGACGAGCCTTTCGCGGACTCGTCGCAGATACCGACGACGCTCGTGTCCCGGCTTACCCGGCAGCACGTGACCGTCTCTCTGTCCGGTGACGGCGGGGACGAGCTGTTCGCGGGCTATCCGCGATATGCCATCACCGCTGCGCTCTGGACACGCATCTGCGGAGTACCGATGACAGTGCGCCGGCTCGCTGCCTCGCTGCTGCGCACCGCCTCACCCCAGGCCTGGGACAATCTGTTCTCGCTGGTGGTGCCGGCGTCGAGACGTACCGCCATCAACGGGCGCCGCGTGCACCGGCTCGCACAGCTGATGCGCTCCCGAAGTCTGGCGGAGATGTACATCCGCCTGATGTCGCAATGGCAGCCCGAGGAGGAACTGGTGCTCGGCGAGCGCGGTACCGTCACCGACCGTCTGAAGTGGACGGCACGAGGCGACGCGCTGGAGCAGATGCGCCGCTGGGACGTGAGGCAGTATCTCCCCGATGATCTCCTCGTGAAGGTCGACCGTGCGGCGATGAGTGCCAGTCTCGAGTCGCGTGCCCCGCTGCTCGACCATCGCGTGATCGAGTTCGCGTTCGCCCTGCCGGCCCAGGCACTGGTGCGTGACGGAGTAGGAAAGTGGCTCTTGCGTCGAGTGCTCGACCGCTACGTTCCCCGAGACCTGATCGACCGGCCGAAGGCCGGTTTCGCAGTGCCGCTCGCGCAATGGCTTCGAGGTCCGCTCCGCGCCTGGGCGAGTGATCTGATCGACCCCGTTCGTCTGAAAGCCGACGGGCTGCTCGACGCGGACCAGATCACCGCGCTCTGGCGTCAGCATCAGACCGGGACGTTCGACCGCAGCTACTACCTTTGGAATGTCATCGCCTTCCGCGCGTGGCAGTCGGCGCAGTCACCTGGTTGAGGATGGGAGCCGACAGCGTGTCTGCCGCCCGTGTGCTGCACTTCATTCCGAGCTTCGGTCCGGGCGGTGCGGAGCGCCAGCTCGCACTGATGGCAGCCGAGCTCGCCCGCATGGGTGTCGAGGTACACGTGGCATTCGTCGCGGGCGGGCCCAATCTTGGGAGGCTCGAGAACGCCAGCGTCCGGCTCCATGTCCTCGACGCTGCCGGAAACCATGATCCGATGCTCGCGTGGCGCATCTTCGGTCTCGTGCGAGACGTGCGGCCGGACGTGATCCAGACGTGGCTGACCCAAATGGACATCCTGGCTGGCGCCGCGGCCATCCTGTGTCGGGTTCCGCTCATCGTGAGCGAGCGGTGCAATGCGCCTGCTTACCCCCGGGGATGGAAGACCCGCCTCCGGCGGATGATCGGACTGCGCGCCGACCGGGTGATCGCCAATTCCCGGGCGGGGCTCGACTACTGGCGACCCGACGTCCCCGAGGAGCGTCTCGCGCTGATTCGCAACTGCGTGTCCCCGCCGGGGAGCGCCGAAGGGGCGAGTCCCGATACGCTGGTGGCGCGGACGGAGGGCCGTCCGCTCGTGATGTTTGCGGGGCGGCTTGCCGCGCAGAAGAACGTTCCGACGCTCGTCGAAGCGCTGACGACCGTCGCCCGAAGGCATCCCCAGGCCGTGATGGTGCTGTTCGGCGAAGGTCCGGATCGCGACGATATCGCACGGAGCATCGGTGAGGCGGGCATGGCGGATCGCATCCTTCTCGCGGGCTTCTCGTCCTGTCTGCCGGCCTGGATGGAACGCGCAGCCGCCTTTGTCTCCGTCAGCCTCTTCGAGGGTCATCCGAACGTCGTGATCGAGGCCGCCTCGGTCGGCTGTCCGCTCGTGATCTCGGACATCCCTCCGCATCGGGAACTGTTCGACGAGGACTCGGCGGTCTTCGTCCCCGTCGACGCCCCGACCGTCATCGCCGACGCCGTGCTGGACGTCCTGGCGCACCCGGACAGGGCCCGCGAACGCGCATCGCGTGCCTGCGCGATCACCGCGCACTGGACACTCACCGCGGCGGCGACGGCCTACCGATCCATCTACGAGTCGTTGATGACCAGGGATGCGCGACCCATGGAGCGAAGTCCATGAACCCGGCCCGTGTGGAACGACACGTCTGCCCCGCCTGCAGGTCGAATCGCCTCGTTCTGAGGGCCGGTGCAGGCCCGGCGCCAGACCGCGTGGAAACCGGTGTCATCGAGTGTGGCGGCTGTGGCGCCAGCTATCCGGTCGAGCGCGGCATACCGCGGTTCGTGCCGGCCACCAACTATGCGGCGTCCTTCGGCTTCCAGTGGAACATCCACGCGCGCACGCAGCTCGACAGCCACTCCGGGCGGCCCATCAGCCACGACAGGCTGTGGGCGGCGCTGGGCGGCAAGGCGGACATGACGGCGCAGCGAGTGCTCGAAGCCGGTTCCGGTGCCGGCCGTTTCACCGAGGTTCTGATGGCGAGCGGCGCGGATGTCACGACGTTCGACTACTCCTCGGCAGTCGATGCGAACGCCGCCAATCAGGTGCCTTCGCCCCGGCTGCATCTTTTCCAGGGCGACATCTTCAACATCCCTCTCCCAGAGGCGTCCTTCGACACGGTCGTCTGCCTCGGGGTTCTGCAGCACACGCCGGATCCGGAGGCAGCGTTCATCAGCCTCGCGAGGTACGTGAAGCCAGGCGGGCAGCTCGTCGTCGACGTCTATGCGCGCAGCGCGGCCGCACTTCTGCAGTGGAAGTACCTGCTCCGTCCGGTGACCCGGCGCATGCGCAAGGAGACGCTCTACCGGCTGATCGAAGCCGTCACGCCGCCCCTCGTCCCGGTCGCCCGCGTGCTCCGGAAGATCCTCGGGCGCGCGGGTGCGCGACTGGTGCCGATCGTCGAGTACTCGCACCTCGGGCTGCCGCCCGCGCTCAACGTCCAGTGGGCGATTCTCGACACGTTCGACATGTACTCGCCGGCGCATGATCACCCCCAGTCGCTGGAGACGGTGGATCGCTGGTTCCGGGCGGTCGGGTTCGAGGACGTGCAGGTCCGGCGCGGCCCGAACGGTGTGGTCGGGGGAGGACGTCGTCCGGTCACGCGGACCGGCGAGACGCAGCGCTCGCCAGGATGAAGCTCGTCATCAACGCGATGTCCGCGCGACTCGGCGGCGGACAGACGTACCTGAAGAACCTTCTCGCGCATCTCCCTGCCGGGGCCGATCTCGACATCCTGGTCTATGCCCCCGCATCGTTGCCGCTGCCGCAGGACAGCCGCATCCGTCGCGGCTCCACCCGGTGGCCCACGACGAACCCGATCCTGCGAAGCGTGTGGGAAAGGTATCTGCTTCGCCGGGTGCTGGTGCGCGAGGGCGCCGCGGTGCTTTTCTGTCCGGGCGGGCTGATCTCGACGCCTGCGCCGGCCGGATGCCGAACGGCGACGATGTTCCGCAACATGACGCCCTTCGATGCACGAGCGCGCGCCGGCATACCGTTCGGACTGCAGCGGGTGCGCAACTGGATGCTCGAACGCCTCATGCTGAAGAGCATGGGTGGCGCCAATCTGACGATCTTCATCTCGGATTACGCCCGAAAGGTCATCGAGGCGCGCATCCGCGTGCCGGCGGCGGTGACGATTCCACACGGGATCGCCGAGGCGTTTCGCACGCACGACCGCGACGTTCCGAGGCCCCCGTCGCTGCCGGCGGGGAAGTACGTGGTGTACGTTTCGAAATTCGAAAGCTACAAGCATCAGGAGGAAGTGGTACGAGGCTTCGGGATGCTGCCCCGCGATCTGCAGTCCGAGGTGACCCTGCTCCTTGTCGGAGAGACGGAACACCCCAGCGCGAAGCACGTTGCTGCGCTAAAGGACCGGATCTGCGTCCCCGGCAGCGTGAGGATCCTCGGCGCAATGCCATACGCGGCTCTCCCCGCTGTCTATCATCACGCCGAGGCGGTCCTGTTCGCGTCCTCGTGTGAGAACTGTCCGAACATCCTGCTCGAGGCGCTCGCCTCGGGACGCCCGGTGCTCTCGTCGAACGTGATGCCGATGCCGGAGTTCGGCGGAGCGGGTATCGCGTACTTCTCCCCCTTCGATCCCGTCGATGTCGCCCGCGCGCTCGAGCGTGTCCTGACCGACCCGCAGCACGCGGCCGAAGTCGCCGCGGCAGCGGTCGCCGAGAGCCGTCGCTTCGACTGGCAGGATACGGCCGCACGCACGTGGCAGACGCTGCTCCGGCTGGGCGGAAGCGTGGAAGATCGCGCGTGAGGGTGCTCGTGCTCAGTCAGTACTACTGGCCCGAGACCTTTCGGATCACCGAGGTCGTGCAGTCACTGCGCGAGATGGATTGCGACGTGACGGTACTCACGGGACAGCCGAACTATCCGGAGGGGGTCGTGGCCAGAGGCTATTCGGCGCTTTCGATTGGCACCCAGGTGCGCGACGGCCTGGAGATTCACCGCGTCCCGCTGGCGCCGCGCGGCCGCGGTTCAGCCCTTCGCCTCGTGGCAAACTACGTGTCATTCGTCGTTTCCGCGGCGGTGTTCGGACCCTGGCTTCTGCGCGGACGGAAGTTCGACGTGATCCTGGTCTACGCGCCCTCCCCCATCCTTCAGGCTATCCCCGCGGTCTGGCTGGCCTGGCTGAAGCGCGCAGTGCTCGTGACCTGGGTACAGGACCTCTGGCCCGAGAGCCTCAGCGCGACGGGGTTCGTCCGCAACCGGAGGTTGCTCGCGGGCGTAGCAGCCATCGTGCGCTGGATCTACCGTCGCAACGACCTGCTTCTGGTGCAGTCGGAGGCGTTCGTCGAGTCCGTGAAGCGCATGGCCGGCGCGACACGTGTCGTGTGCCATCCGAACCCCGGAGAACGGGCTTTCTCGACCGACCCGGGCGGGGAGCCGCCGGCGCTGATGCTGGATCCCGGTTTCAACATCGTGTTCGCCGGGAACCTGGGTACTGTTCAGGCACTCGACACGGTGCTTGCCGCTGCCGAACGCCTTCGAGAATCCGAGGATGTGCGCTTCGTCATTGTCGGGAGCGGCAGCCGTGCAGAATGGCTCGCGGCGGAAGTGAAGCGACGTCAGCTCGGAAACGTCCGGCTCGCGGGGCGTTTCCCGGCGCAGGCCATGCCTGGCATCCTGGCGCAGGCGTCCGCCCTGCTGGTGACGCTGGCCCGTGACCCGATCCTGGCACGGACTGTCCCGAGCAAGGTGCAGGCTTACCTCGCCGCGTCGCGACCGATCATCGCGTCGCTGGACGGCGAAGGCGCCCGCGTCGTGGACGAAGCCGGCGCGGGTGTGGTGTGTCCGGCCGAGGATGCGGAGGCGCTTGCGGCGGCCGTGCTGCGCCTGCGGGCGATGTCGCCCGATGACCGTCTGCGCATGGCGCAGCAGGGTCGGGCGTATTACGAGCGGAATTTCGATCCGGTGGTCCTGGCCGCGAAGTTGCGGCGTCTTCTCGAGGAACTGCTGGGGTCCGATGCGGCCGAGCGCGGCAGCACCGGCCGGACGGGGGGTGACGATGGCTGACAGTCGGCAGAGGGTACTGGTCCTGGGGGCATCGGGAATGCTCGGCAACGCGGTTCTGCGTTTCTTCGGCCGCAGTCCCGGTTTCGAGGTGTTCGGGTCGGCGAGGTCGGCGACCGCGCTGCCGCTGCTTCCGGCCGAGTTCCGCGAACGCGTCGTGTGCGGTGTGGACGTCGAGAACCCCGACAACCTCGCGAGGCTCCTGGAACGCGTGCGTCCCGATGTCGTGATCAACGCCGTCGGCCTCGTCAAGCAGCTTGCGGAGGCCGACGATCCCCTCATGGCCATTCCGATCAACGCGCTCCTGCCGCATCGTCTCGCCCGGTTGTGCGCCCTCGCCGGCGCCCGGTTCGTGCATGTCAGCACCGACTGCGTGTTCGCGGGGACGAAGGGCATGTACACCGAGGAGGATCCGGCCGACGCGCAGGACCTGTACGGGCGCAGCAAACGGCTTGGCGAAGTCGACTACGACCATGCCGTCACGCTGCGCACGTCGATCATCGGACACGAGCTGGCGAGCGCGCGCGGTCTCGTGGACTGGTTTCTGGCCCAGACGGGACCGGTGCGAGGCTTCACCCGCGCTGTCTTTTCCGGAGTTCCGACGGTCGAACTGGCCCGCCTGATGCGCGACCACGTGCTCCCGCGGCCGGAACTCCGCGGGCTCTACCACGTGTCGTCCGCCCCGATTGCCAAGTTCGACCTCCTGCAGCTCGTGGCGGACGTCTACGGCCGGACCACCAAGATCATCCCCGACGGCGAACTCGTCATCGACAGGTCCCTCGATTCAACGCGTTTTCGCGACGCCACCGGCTACGTGCCGCCGGCCTGGCCGGACCTCGTGCGAGCGATGCAGGCGTTCGGCTGACACCGACATATCGATCGATACTGGAACCGCCCCCACATGTTCAAAGACAAAGTCCTGCTCATCACCGGCGGAACCGGCTCGTTCGGCGTCGCCGTCGTCGAGCACTTCCTGCAGTCCGAGTTTGCCGAGATTCGCGTCTTCAGCCGGGACGAGAAGAAGCAGGAGGACATGCGGATCGCTTTTCGCAACGATCGTCTGAAGTTCTACATCGGCGACGTGCGGGAGTACGACAGTGTGCACGACGCGCTGCGCGGGGTGGACTACGTCTTCCACGCGGCGGCGCTCAAGCAGGTGCCGTCCTGCGAGTTCTACCCGATGGAGGCAGTGCGGACGAACGTCATCGGCGCCGAGAACGTCATGCGCGCCGCCATCGAGCACGGAGTCCGGCGCTGTGTCGTGCTCAGCACGGACAAGGCCGTGTACCCGATCAACGCCATGGGCATGTCGAAGGCGATGATGGAGAAGGTCATGGTCGCCCGCTCCCGTCAGTGCGACCCCGACCGGACCGTGCTATGTGCCACGCGATACGGCAATGTGCTCGCTTCCCGAGGCTCAGTGATCCCGCTGTTTCTTCAGCAGCTGAGCGAGGGGCGGCCGCTGACGATCACGGACCCGGCGATGACGCGCTTCCTGATGTCTCTGGAGGAGTCCGTACGCCTCGTGCTCTACGCGTTCGAGCATGCCAATCCGGGAGACATCTTCGTTCAGAAGGCGCCCGCGTCGACCGTCGGTGATCTGGCCCTGGCGCTTCGAGATCTGATGAAGCGGGACAACGAGATCCGGATCATCGGCACACGACACGGGGAGAAGCTGTACGAGTCGCTCGTTTCGCGCGAGGAGATGGCGCGCGCGGAGGACCTGGGCGGGTATTTCCGGATACCCGCGGATTCCCGCGACCTCAACTACGACAAGTACTTCGTCGAGGGCGAGACCCGCATTTCCACTCTGGACGACTACACCTCCCACAACACCGTGCGCCTGGACGTCGAGGGCGTGAAGCAGGTGCTCCTGAAACTCGACGTGGTGCGGGAGGCCATCGATGCTTAAGGTGATGACCGTCGTCGGCACGCGACCGGAGATCATCCGTCTGTCCCGGATCATCGAGAAGCTCGACCGTCACTTCGAGCACGTGCTCGTGCATACGGGTCAGAACTACGACTACGAACTGAACGGCGTGTTCTTCAGCGACCTGGGAATCCGTCGTCCGGACCGATTCCTCGAGGCGGCCGGCGAGACGCCGGCCCGCACCATCGGGCAGGTGATCATCGCGGCAGATGACGCGCTCGAGCACTACAGGCCCGACGCGCTGCTGGTGCTCGGCGACACGAACAGCGCCCTCGTCGCAATTGCGGCGAAGCGCCGGAAGGTCCCGATCTTCCACATGGAGGCCGGCAACCGCTGCTTCGATTTCCGCGTTCCGGAGGAGATCAACCGCCGGATCGTCGATCATGTCGCGGACATCAACCTCACGTACAGCGAGATCGCGCGCGAGTACCTCCTGCGCGAAGGACTTCCCCCGGATCAGGTCATCAGAACCGGCAGTCCGATGCGGGAAGTGCTGGAGCACTATCGCGCGGGCATCGAAGCGTCCTCCGTGATCGAGCGTCTCGGGCTCGAGGCCGGCCGCTACTTCGTCGTGAGCGCGCATCGCGAGGAGAACGTGGATGCGCCGGAGAATCTCGGGCGGCTCCTCGCGATCCTGGACGGAATCGCCCAGCGCTTCGGCGATCCGGTCATCGTCTCGACACATCCGAGAACCCGGATCCGTCTGGAGGGGCTCGGGCGGGTGCCGCATCCGCTCGTCCAGTTTCACAAGCCGTTCGGCTTTCTTGACTACGTGCATCTCCAGACGCGGGCGCGTGCCGTCCTCTCGGACAGCGGCACGATTACCGAGGAGTCCTCGATCCTGAACTTCCCGGCCCTGAATCTGCGGGAGGTGCACGAGCGTCCCGAGGGCTTCGAGGAGGCGGCAGTGATGATGGTGGGTCTGAGCCTCGAGCGCGTTGTCGAGGGACTGGCGATCCTCGACGCCCAGCCCCGCGGTACGACCAGAGCGCTGAAGATGGTCCGTGACTACGAGCCCGACAACGTGTCCGACAAGATGGTCCGGATCATCCAGAGCTACACCGATTTCGTGCGCCGCAGGGTCTGGCGCCTGCACTGAGCGGACGATGTCTCATCACGCAACTCACCGCTACCGGCTTCCGCGCGGATTCGCAGCGATCCCGGAGGCGCCGGCCTGCGCCTTGCCGCGTTCCGGACGGATGCGCCGATGAACGGAGGCCGGAGCCGAGTGCTCGTCACCGGAGGGGCCGGGTTCGTGGGCCGGGCGTGTGTCGAAAGCCTCACGGGGGCCGGGTATGCGGTCAGACGGGTCCTGCGTGCGAAGTCGAAGCCCGTTCCGGGGGTGCAGGATGTCGTCGCCGGGGATCTCGTCGACCTCGTCGAATGGTCACCGATCCTGGAGAACGTGGAGGTCGTCGTTCATCTGGCCGCGCGCGTTCACGTCCTCCGCGAGACCGTGCGCGATCCGCGCGCCGCGTTCCGGCAGGTGAATGTCGAAGTTACGCGCAGCCTCGCGGCCGAGGCCGCCCGCGCAGGTATCCGCCGGTTCGTTTTCCTGTCGTCCGTGAAGGTCCAGGGCGAGCGCAGTCACGGGCGCCCGCTTTCGGAGCGCGACCCGCCCGCGCCGGAGAACCCGTATGGAGAGTCCAAGCGTGACGCCGAGGCCGCGCTCGATGAGATTGCCGCAGCGACCGGGCTCGACGTCGTGACGCTGCGTCCCCCGCTCGTGTACGGTCCCGGTGTCGGCGGCAACCTCCGAATGCTCATGCGCGCCGTCGAACTCGGCATCCCTCTGCCGTTCGGCGCGGTCGAGAACCGTCGAAGCCTTGTGGCCGTGCGCAATCTGGCGGATGCCATCACGCGCATCTGTTTCGCGGATCGTCGGCTGGGACGCATCTACGGCGTGACGGACGGAACTCCCATGTCGACGCCGCAGCTGATCCGGCTGCTCGCCGAGGGAATCGGTCGACGGCCCCGGCTCCTGTCAGTACCGGTCGGCTGGCTCGTGACGATGGCCCGCTGGATGGGGCGCCACGACGACATGCAGAGACTCACCGGCTCGTTCGAGATCGATGACTCGGCCCTACGGGCGGATCTCGACTGGAGTCCGCCGGCGGTGCCGGGTACGGAGCTCATCGCCACCGGAAGGGCGTTCGCGGGCAGACGCTGACACCATGACACACACCGTCATGTCCGAGTCCGGGTCGGCCGCACCGCATCCGGCCTCCGGCGACACCAGCGACCCGCGCCGCCAGAGGGGGCCGGAATGATCGCGGCGGTGCCCGCGATGGCGGCGATCGTCAGCTTCGGGGTCATCGCGTGGCTGCTCCGTTTCGGACGCCCGAACCTGGCGCTCGATCAGCCGAACGAGAGGTCACTGCATACCCGACCGGTGCCCAGGGTAGGGGGTCTCGGCATCACCGCGGGCAGCGTGCTCGCTCTGGCGGCGGCGGAGCTTCCGCTGGTCGCCCTGCTCGCGGCGGCGCTTGCGTGGCTGTCCTTCGCCGACGACCGGCGCGGGCTGCCGGTCGGAGTCCGTTTCGCCGCGCACTCGGGGGCTTCGGCCATCCTGCTGTGTTCCGGCATGTTCGATGGCGGTTCGTACTGGTTGCTGCTGACGTGGCCGCTGCTGGTCTGGATGACGAATCTGTTCAATTTCATGGACGGGTCCGACGGACTGGCTGGTGGGATGACGATCTTCGGATTCGGGACTTTCGCGATCGGATCGGCCCTGTCGGGCGACGTTCCGATCGCCGTCGCCTCGCTCGGCGTTGCCGCAGCGGGTGCAGGCTTCCTCGTGTTCAACTTTCCGCCCGCCCGGGTCTTCATGGGTGACGCCGGATCGATACCGCTCGGATTTCTCGCGGGCGGTCTGGGCCTGCTGGGCTGGCTGCGGGGCTTGTGGCCCTTCTGGTTCCCGGTCGTCGTCTTCTCTCCGTTCGTGGTCGATGCGACCGTCACGCTGTTGCGCCGGCTTCTTCGGGGCGAACGCATCTGGGAGCCGCACCGCACGCACTACTATCAGCGACTGGTCCAGTTGGGATGGGGGCATCGGCGCACGGCCCTCGCCGAGTACGCCCTCATGGTCGTGTGCGGCCTGACCGCGCTGGCCGCCCGCGCGGCGTCGCCGGCCGTCGCCGCGGGACTGATCGGGGCACTGGCAGCGGTGTATGTGGTGC
>ERZ1066136.1198-NODE-1198-length-14086-cov-10.026085_pt1 | contig 14086 bp, 11 predicted proteins | sample MGYA00382783_ERZ1066136 | MGnify/ENA primary metagenome ERZ1066136 (study PRJEB33369, sample SAMEA5778366) | biofilm metagenome | biome: Industrial cooling water; feature: Water cooling tower basin; material: Biofilm | place: United Arab Emirates | collected... | reverse complement strand
GAATAATGACGGGTTTTATGATATTCCAAACGGATATCAGGTAAATCTTTTAAACCGATGGAAGTATGAGCATAACAATTGGATTGCCCAGTTTGGAGCAAGAGTATTAAAAGATGAAAGGACAGGAGGGCAAACTGAAGGCGTTTCCGCACCATTTGGTTTTGCAGGTTTCAGGCCATATTCGATCAACATAAATCAGGAAAGAGCGGAAGGATTTGCGAAATTGGGTTATGTGTTTCCCGAAAAAAAATACAAAAGTGTGGGGTTGATGGTGTCGGCATTAACACAGAATCAAGACTATCTTTTTGGAATAAGAACCTATAGCGGCAAGCAACGAACGCTCTATGCCAACTTCATTTATCAATCCATTATTGGAAATACCAACCACAAATACAGGGCAGGAATCAGCTATTTATTCGATGATTACGATGAAAGTTATCGGTATACGGACACCTGGAGCATGAAACGAACTGAATCTGTTCCCGGACTATTCGCAGAATATACATGGACGATCCTGCCTAAAATCACCATGATTTATGGCCTGCGTGCTGACTATCATAACCTGTTTGGTTGGTTTATAACCCCTCGTTTTCATGGCAAGTACGATATTACGGAAATTACAAAATTAAGAATCTCCGCAGGTAGAGGTCAACGTACTGCAAATGTACTGGCAGAAAATACGGGAATACTGGCAAGTTCAAGAAATATATACATACAAAATTATAGTCTGACAGATGTTTCTGTAGCTCCAAAGCCTGTAGATTATCAGACTTATGGATTAAAACCTGAGGTAGCATGGAATTATGGAGCAAGCTTAACACAAGACTTTAGCCTTTTTTCAAGAGCCGGATCTGTTACTGCAGATTTTTATAGAACTGATTTCCAAAATCAGGTTGTAGTAGATATGGATGTTAGCCCGCAACAACTAAGGCTCTATAATTTGTCAGGTATATCATATTCTAACAGCGCTCAAGTGGAGGTAGATTATGAGATGATAGACAATTTGGATGTTCGACTAGCCTATCGCTACTACGATGTTAAAACTGACTACAGTACAAGACTTCTTCAAAAGCCACTTTTATCTCAAAACAGGGCATTTGTTAACCTGGCTTATGAAACCAATAATAAATGGAAATTTGATCTGACTATTAACTGGAACGGCAAGAAACGAATTCCCAACACAATAACCAATCCTGGGGAACTTAGAAAAGAATTCTATTCACCCGATTTCTTCACCTTTAATGCACAAATGAGCAAATCATTCGGTAATTCTAAAAAACAGTGGTGGGATTTATACCTGGGTGTCGAAAACCTCAGCGATTTTCGTCAAAAAGATTTGATTAACGCTGCTAATAATCCTTACGGCCCGTATTTTGATGCCTCCCTGATTTGGGGCCCAATTATCGGACGTATGGTATATGCAGGATTTAGATATAAACTGAAATAGAAAAATTTACAAAAATTTTTGATTCGGTAACAAGGGTGTAAGTATTTAGTTTTTAAAGAAATTACCTGAATTTCCAACTTAAATAAAAACCGTTATGAGTCACTTAAAATTTGAATCCTGTATTGCTGCCTGCAATGATTGTGCAGCAGAATGTGAACATTGCGCCACCGCATGCCTGCATGAAAAAGATGTAGCCATGATGGCCAGATGTATTGAATTAGATCGGTATTGTGCCGATATGTGCCGTACAGCAGCCGCTTTTATGGCCAGATCCGATGAGCATACCATGGTGTTTGTCAATAAATTCTGCGCATTATGTGCAGAAATATGTGATGCCTGTGCAGAAGAGTGCGAAAAACATGCTTCTCATTCAGAACATTGCCAAGCCTGTGCTGAAGCTTGCAGGGATTGTGCCGAAGAATGCAGAAGTATGACGGCACAACATGCTATATAATCTATATTACCTCGTGGACGTATCCACGAGGTTTTTATTAACCAAACTCAACATATTCATGAAAGCAACTTTTCTAATTTTATTTATTCAATTACTGAATGTGACTGTCTCTTTTGCACAGCACGATCATCATATGATGAAAGATTCATCCGGCATGAGCATTAATCATGACATGGAAACTATGAAAAGTGATAGTGCTATGCCTATGAAGGGCATGATGCACAGTGGTTTATCCCTCAATCTCCCTATGTCTGTAAACGGTTCAGGTACCTCATGGCAACCTGCCAATTCCCCCATGTATATGAATATGTGGCATGCCAATGGTTGGATGCTCATGCTACACTATGGAGTGTTTTTAAACTACACGGCACAAAATATAAACAATACCGGAAAGCGGGGTGATAATATGTTTAGTTCTAGCAATTGGGCAATGCTCATGGCTAACAGGAGAATAGGAAAAAACGGATTATTTATGATTCGTGGAATGTTTTCAGCCGACCCTTTTACAGTAGGTGGCAATGGCTATCCGCTATTGCTTCAGACAGGCGAAACATGGAAACAGCAACCTTTAGTGGATAGACAACACCCCCATGATCTCATAAGTGAACTTTCAGTGGGATATAGCCAGGCCCTGACAAGAGATATAGATGTTTACGGCTACCTTGGTATTCCGGGCGAACCTACTATAGGGCCTCCGGCATTTATGCACCGGCCTTCCGCATTAAATATGCCCCCATCTCCTCTTAGTCATCACTGGCAGGATGCCACCCATATCACTTTTGGAGTTGGTACATTAGGCTTCCGTTACAAAAACGTAAAATTGGACGGTTCGATTTTTACAGGCAGGGAACCCAACGAAAACAGGTATGACTTTGACAGGCTCAGATTTGATTCTTACAGCGCCAGGCTTTCATACAATCCTGTTAAATCAGTGGCGCTACAAGCATCGTATGGTTATATCAAAAGTCCTGAAACCCATGCGCCTAATGAAAATATTGACCGTTTATCCGCTTCAGCTTTACACAATATTTATATTGGCAAGAGAATCCTTTCTTCAACCTTCGCATGGGGTTTAAACAGTAAAAAAGGTGCGGACGAATCTCACAGGGAAAACACAAATTCTTTTCTTGCCGAATCTTATTTGCAGGGAATACGCATGAACTATTTTACCAGGTTAGAATTGGTTCAGAAATCAAACGAAGAATTAGTACTTGAAAACGGAGACAATCATTTTATCAATACCACCTATGCCATAAATTTGGGAGCATCTGTCTATATATTCAAATCAAAATTTCTTTGGGTTGATCTTGGAGCTATGGGTACAATCAATTTTTTTAATAAAGAATTGAAAAGTATTTATGGACAAACTCCTGTATCGGCCATTGGCTTTGTAAGAATAGTACCTTCCAGAATGAGAATGAAGCAAATGTAAGTTGATTATAAATAGAAATTATTTTTGTTTTCTATATAGGTACAAATTGTGAGCTTACACTGACTCTAATAGTAAGTAATACTTTATCGTAATATCATACATTCTTTAATTGTAATATAAACATTAGCTATCCATACTTTTAATTAAAAACCTGTCTTATGGAACATCAACATTCACATCAACACCTGCCTGAAAAAGCATTAGATCATAACGAATCAAATAAATCGTCTCATAATCATCATGGACATGAAGGAATGATAGATGATTTTAAGAAGAGATTTTATGTTTCACTTGCAATTACTGTACCGATTCTTCTTTTATCCCAGATGCTCCAGCATTGGTTTCACTTTTCAATTTCTTTTCCGGGGGATAATTATATCTTATTTATTCTTTCTTCTATTGTTTTTATTTACGGGGGATGGCCTTTTCTTAAAGGCTTATTTGATGAATTAAAACTATTAAGTGCCGGCATGATGACCTTAATAGGATTTGCCATCTCAGTGGCTTATTTCTACAGCGTTGCTGTTGTATTTGGACTTAGAGGTATGGACTTTTTCTGGGAACTGGCCACATTAATAGATATTATGCTTTTAGGTCATTGGCTGGAAATGAAATCAATTCTCGGAGCCTCAAAGGCTTTGGAGCTATTAGTCGGTATGATGCCGTCAGAAGCGCATCTTGTACATGGAGATCATATAATGGATGTTAATCTTGTTCAAATTAAAGCTGATGATGTCATTTTAATAAAACCTGGCGAGAAGGTACCTGCAGATGGAATAATAGTTACAGGTGAATCCTATCTTAATGAATCTATGTTAACCGGAGAATCAAAACCAGCTTTTAAACAGGTAGGAAATTCTGTCATCGGAGGGTCTATAAATGGAAATGGCTCTTTAAAAGTGAAGGTTAAGCATACAGGTAAAGATAGTTATTTAAATAAAGTGATAAGCCTGGTTGAAGAAGCACAAAAGACTAAATCACAAACACAAAATCTAGCTGATAAAGCAGCTAAATGGTTAACATATATAGCACTTAGCTCAGGGATTGTTACCTTAATCACATGGCTGTTACTCGGATATGATTTCTCATTCGCCTTAGAAAGAATGGTTACAGTTATGGTCATTTCTTGTCCTCATGCTTTAGGTTTAGCGGTGCCTTTAGTTGTTTCAATTTCAACTTCTATAGCAGCTTCAAATGGTTTATTAATTAGAAACAGGACAGCTTTTGAAAACGCCAGAAAGATTACGACATTATTGTTTGATAAAACAGGAACGCTCACTAAAGGCGATTTTGGAGTGACCCGATATGAATCAGTTACAGAAAATTTTTCTAAGGGAGATATTCTAAGGTTGGCAAGTGCCCTGGAACAGACTTCTGAACACCCGATTGCTACAGGAATTATTAAAAAAGTTAAGGAGCTTAATATTGATATTCCAAAGGTTGAAAATTTTAAAGCTATAACAGGAAAAGGAGTAGAAGCAATTGTTGAAGGATTAGCTATAAAAGTAGTAAGCCCGGGATTTTTAAAAGAAAACAATTTATCCATTCCATCTAATATTTTTTCAAATGCCAATGAGACAATTGTTTTTATAGTAATAAAAGATAGAATTTCCGGATTTATAGCCTTGTCAGATGAAATAAGACCTGAATCTAAAGCTGCCGTAGAAATATTTAAACAAAATAACATTAAGGTGATAATGGCTACAGGTGATAATAAGCAGGTAGCGGAAGCTGTAAGTAGTCAGCTAGGTTTGGACGGTTTTCATAGTGAAGTATTGCCTCATCAAAAAGTAGAAATTATCAAACAACTACAAAATCAGGGAGAATTTGTTGCCATGACTGGTGATGGTGTAAATGATGCACCTGCCCTTGCCCAGGCAGATGTTGGAATTGCAGTGGGTTCGGGTACAGATGTGGCTGCGGAAACAGCTGATATAATTTTGGTCAATAGTAATCCTGTAGATATTGCACAACTTATACTTTTTGGAAAGGCTACGTACAAAAAAATGATTCAAAACCTTATTTGGGCAACTGCTTATAATGCTTTTGCTTTACCGCTTGCGGCAGGTATTTTATATTCCACTGGTTTTGTATTAAGTCCTGCTATAGGAGCGGTTTTTATGAGTTTAAGTACAATAATAGTTGCAATAAATGCTCAATTGCTACGGTATAATTTTAAAACAAAAAAGCCGGACTAAGCCGGCCTTTTATTTCATCTTAAATTAGTTATTTCTTTGCTTCTGCTAAACAATGGATGGCACATGCTCCCTGCTTTTTGTAATTCTGATCTACAAGGCCGATAACATTACCATTTTTATCTTTAACAGTACAAAATCCGGCCTCATCGGCAGAAGATACAGTATAAAGAACTTTTCCTTTACCATCTTTTAAACTTCCGTCTTCACTTATTTCAGCCATTTTTTTCCCGGTTTTATCATGAACCATAGAACCCATAATCTTGCCTTTCACATTTCCTTTACTATCCTTTATAGTTCCATCACTTTCAATTGTTCCAAGTATAACTCCTGATTTTTCTACTTTTCCTTCAGAAGTTATCTTAAATTGAGATTTAGCATTTTGGCCAAATGCTACAGTGTTCATAACTAAGATACCCAGTATAATAGTTATTAAGTTTTTAACTTGTTTCATTTTGATTGGATTTTAATTTATTAAATTATGATACAATTTTAATCCACAAGTTTTTTTTCTATTATGATGGAAATCATGATTGAAGGTGATCTTTTTAGGGCTTTACTTTTAGAAGAAAGGAATTAATTACATTAGATAGTATTAATATTGCTTTTCTCCTTAATTTGCGAATATGATTAATGTGATTAGATTGAGAGCTTATTTTATAAATTTAAAAATTAAAACTATACCCTGACATCCAGGGATACTCTCTGAAAGACTTCGCATTACTATTATGTCTATCAATTACAACGTTCATATTAATTGCTAGTTAACAATATCCTTTCTTTCTTTACTATAGTTAAAAATAGCTATGCTATTCTTATCTTTGAATAAGTATTTAAATGAAGCCTATATTGTATGTCCCTTTTCACTCAAGATTGGTATAAAATTTTTTCCAGGAACCATTTTACTTTTTCATTATCAAAATCTTCTTCAAAGAAATCTCTGATACAACCATCAAATAAAATCACCATTTGAAATGGCATATATTCAATGGCTACAAAGAGTATTTTACAATTACTGTTTATATTGTAAACCGTTTGATTTTCAGTAGTAATATCCTTTAACCCTATAACTAAAGCATCATATAAATGACTAACTTTTATATATGACAGTAATTCCTCAACAATCGCTTCCGCATTGTAAAATTTATATAGATCAAAATCAGGAAAGAATTTCTTTACAGTATCAAGTAACAGAGGTAAGCCACCGCCGTCCTTATCTGTTAAGGAATCAAGCATAAATAAGATTAATCAGACACTACGATTGCAGTACTTCCAGGTCAATGAGTCTTTTGAAAGTAATGAGCAACATGTAAAGTTCATTGGCTGTGTTATCAAGTATGATTCTAAAATCCTCAAAGCTTAATGCCTCTAGTCTTTCATGAACATAATCCAGGTAGAGTTCCTCCATAGTTTGATAAGCCTCTCCGTGAGGAAAGTCAAACCAACGAAGTATCTCCTTCATTAATGTGTTATCAAAAGAAATATCAATCCGGTGTTTGTTACTAAATAAGAAATAAAGGCTCCTGTAGCGTAAATCCGCCCTGATTAACACTAAAAGGGCTTCCTTTAAATCGTATTCAACCTCCATTACCGGATTAAATTCTCTCCATTACAATATATTTTCTTACGAAGTAGCTAATACCTGACAAATATATATGTGTGAAAAATTATTTCAATAAATTTAGGAATGTATTTTACCACAAAAACAATGTATTTTACGCCAACCTTTCTAATTGTCTGTTTTTGGGGTAGTAACTAAAAAATACTATTTTTGAAAAATAAATAAATCTAACTGTAATGAGTGCTACCGAAATCAGGATAGGAAGAAATATAAGGAAAGTTCGTCTTTTGAAAGAAATGAAACAGTGCGCCGTTTAGCGGTGATTCGACGTAGCAGACAAAGGTCTGTAACATTATGATTATATGTTTAAACCACTTGACTAAGGTAAACTGGAAACAGCTTTGCTGAAAAGAGCATGTCAGGAAAACGGAAATTAGGAATAGTCTTCTACCGAGTAGTTCTGTAAGGTATTCGTTATATGGTTAAAGCTTGATTGCCTGAACTTTAGTTGTGGGGGGAATCTCTACCCTGTTAGTTTGAAGACGGAAACACTAACAATCAACCGTTATCGCTTAGCTTGTTTGGAAGCAGATAAAATCATCGGTTATCCCGGATTCTACGGAAGAATTTAACAACGAACAAAGAACCTAAGTAACGACCACGTCAATCATTGAAATGCGGGATTGCCTAAGGGAAGTAATTCCTAGGGTAACGGAAAGTCCATAGTAGTGTTGAAATCTCCGAAACGAGGTGGAGCGAAGGGGCTTAGTAGTATGGAATCTAATCATGAAAAGTTTATTCGGATGAATAATAAAGACTTAGAGAGGTTAGAAACACTAAGGAAGCTTAATGCTAATAAGAACTGGGAGAATAAAGATTTATACAGGCTACTCTATAAGAAAACCTTTTATGTAACTGCCTACCAAGTTATTAAATCCAATCCCGGCAATATGACCCCAGGAACGGATGGTATAACACTGGATGGATTCTCTATAAAAACTATCGACAAGATAATTGAAAAGTTAAGAAAAGAATCCTTTACTTTCGACAGAGCTAGAAGAGTAAATATCCCTAAAAGTAACGGAGATACAAGACCGTTGAGTGTAGCTAATCCTAGAGATAAAATTGTACAACAAGTAATCAAAATGATCTTGGAAGCAATTTATGACAGTCCCTATGGAAAAACATTTAGCGAATATAGTCATGGTTTTAGACCTGAAAAAGGAACCCATACAGCGTTGGAAAATATTAGGTATCATTGGAGAGGTCTGTCGTGGATCATTGAAGGTGACTTAACGAAGTGCTTTGACACTATTAACCATGAAATACTCATTAATATTCTAAGAAAAAGAATAAAGGATGAAAGATTCATCAACTTAATAAGAAAAGCACTAAAGGCCGGATACCTTGAATTTAATATTCCAACCAATACCATTGTCGGGACGCCCCAAGGGTCTATCATATCACCAATACTAGCCAATATTTACCTGCATGAATTTGACCAGTTTATTTCAGATCAAATATTAACAGAAAATAAAGGCCCCAGAAGACCTAACAGGCAATATCAAATAATCAGTAAACGTATTGACAATTGCAGAGAAAGATTAATTAGAAACAGCTTTCCAAAAAAGAGAGCACAAATAGTTGAAAAACTACGATTGTATCAAAAATTACGAAGGAAATTTCCTTCAAAAATGATAAACGACCCTAATTATATCAGAATCAAATATATCAGATACGCTGATGACTTCATGATTGGTTTTAACTCTGATTACAAATTTGCCAGCCAGATTAAAGATCAGATTAATGAATTCTTTCAAAACCATCTAAAACTGGAATTGAATATGAATAAAACCAATATATGTAGAATGAAAACTGATAAAGCCTTCTTTCTGGGAACAGAGATAAGAAACGGAGGAACTAAAGAAAAGAAAGTAAACCAAGGTGGCAGAAGAATTGGCAACTACAGCGCCCTCAATGCACCAGTTGATAAGTTAATCAAGCGATTACATCAAAGGGGCTTCTGTACGGCTATAGGAAAACCTATAGCTAAAGGCGGTTGGTCAACTTTAGAAGACTCAAAAATAATCAACGGTTTTAACTCAGTGTTAAATGGATACCTTAACTACTATAGTTTTGTAGATAATTTCTCCAAGTTAGGAAGAATTCAATTTATATTACACTTCTCCTGTGCCAAAACCCTGGCACTTAAACACAAAACCTATAAAAAGGTATTGTTTAAGAAATACGGTAAAAATTTGGTAGTAAAAAAATCAAAAGGACTAATGTTAAGGTCGGATTGGAAAAAGACTCCTTTCAACTTTAAAACTTCAAAGGAGACGGAACCTAATCGCATTCTATTTACCCAACATAACTTCATGACACGCAGCAAACTCGCTGAAGATTGCTGTATTTGTGGAAGCACCTTCGATGTAGAAATGCACCATATAAAACATGTCAAGAAGATTAACCAACGATTAAAAGGATTTGAAAGAGTAATGGCCAAACTTAATAGGAAACAAATTCCTGTCTGCAACGCCTGCCATAACAAAATTCATCAAGGTTTATATGATGGTATCTCTCTAAAAGAATTTGTTTTCCCTGAATTAGCCGCAAGATGACTTATATATACTATGGAAAGCGTAGTGCCGTGAAAGTGGCACGCTACGTTTGGGAAGAGGATGCTGAGTACCCCTATTACCAACAGGGGCTTGGCTTCCCACTTCACGGATGAAATTGCCAATTTGCTTAAGATGAGTCAGCAAAAATATTCCAAGATTGAAAGAGGGGAAACAGAAATTACAGATGATGAATTAATGGCTATTTCTAAAGTTTTAAATGTTGATCCGGAATATTTGAAAAACTTTGATGAAAAGACTATTTTCAATAATATCTTTAATGACCACGCACAGGCACAACAGGTAGTTGTCTATAATGAGGCAGTATACAATAATTTTCCTCCTGAATTAATAGTAGCGTATTCAGATAAAATTTCAAAGCTGGAATCCAATAAAAAGGATCAGGAAATTGAAATTAAAAGTCTAAAAGAGGAAGTAAACCGTTTAACGGAGGAACTAAAAAAAATTAAAAGATAAAGTTTAGCAATATGAATAATACAACTGCTAATGAATACAGGATCGGACGTAATATCAGGAAAATTAGAGTATTAAAAGAATATAAGCAGTGCGCCGTTTAGCGGTGATTCGACGTAGCAGACAAAGGTCTGTAACATTATGATTATATGTTTAAACCACTTGACTAAGGTAAACTGGAAACAGCTTTGCTGAAAAGAGCATGTCAGGAAAACGGAAATTAGGAATAGTCTTCTACCGAGTAGTTCTGTAAGGTATTCGTTATATGGTTAAAGCTTGATTGCCTGAACTTTAGTTGTGGGGGGAATCTCTACCCTGTTAGTTTGAAGACGGAAACACTAACAATCAACCGTTATCGCTTAGCTTGTTTGGAAGCAGATAAAATCATCGGTTATCCCGGATTCTACGGAAGAATTTAACAACGAACAAAGAACCTAAGTAACGACCACGTCAATCATTGAAATGCGGGATTGCCTAAGGGAAGTAATTCCTAGGGTAACGGAAAGTCCATAGTAGTGTTGAAATCTCCGAAACGAGGTGGAGCGAAGGGGCTTAGTAGTATGGAATCTAATCATGAAAAGTTTATTCGGATGAATAATAAAGACTTAGAGAGGTTAGAAACACTAAGGAAGCTTAATGCTAATAAGAACTGGGAGAATAAAGATTTATACAGGCTACTCTATAAGAAAACCTTTTATGTAACTGCCTACCAAGTTATTAAATCCAATCCCGGCAATATGACCCCAGGAACGGATGGTATAACACTGGATGGATTCTCTATAAAAACTATCGACAAGATAATTGAAAAGTTAAGAAAAGAATCCTTTACTTTCGACAGAGCTAGAAGAGTAAATATCCCTAAAAGTAACGGAGATACAAGACCGTTGAGTGTAGCTAATCCTAGAGATAAAATTGTACAACAAGTAATCAAAATGATCTTGGAAGCAATTTATGACAGTCCCTATGGAAAAACATTTAGCGAATATAGTCATGGTTTTAGACCTGAAAAAGGAACCCATACAGCGTTGGAAAATATTAGGTATCATTGGAGAGGTCTGTCGTGGATCATTGAAGGTGACTTAACGAAGTGCTTTGACACTATTAACCATGAAATACTCATTAATATTCTAAGAAAAAGAATAAAGGATGAAAGATTCATCAACTTAATAAGAAAAGCACTAAAGGCCGGATACCTTGAATTTAATATTCCAACCAATACCATTGTCGGGACGCCCCAAGGGTCTATCATATCACCAATACTAGCCAATATTTACCTGCATGAATTTGACCAGTTTATTTCAGATCAAATATTAACAGAAAATAAAGGCCCCAGAAGACCTAACAGGCAATATCAAATAATCAGTAAACGTATTGACAATTGCAGAGAAAGATTAATTAGAAACAGCTTTCCAAAAAAGAGAGCACAAATAGTTGAAAAACTACGATTGTATCAAAAATTACGAAGGAAATTTCCTTCAAAAATGATAAACGACCCTAATTATATCAGAATCAAATATATCAGATACGCTGATGACTTCATGATTGGTTTTAACTCTGATTACAAATTTGCCAGCCAGATTAAAGATCAGATTAATGAATTCTTTCAAAACCATCTAAAACTGGAATTGAATATGAATAAAACCAATATATGTAGAATGAAAACTGATAAAGCCTTCTTTCTGGGAACAGAGATAAGAAACGGAGGAACTAAAGAAAAGAAAGTAAACCAAGGTGGCAGAAGAATTGGCAACTACAGCGCCCTCAATGCACCAGTTGATAAGTTAATCAAGCGATTACATCAAAGGGGCTTCTGTACGGCTATAGGAAAACCTATAGCTAAAGGCGGTTGGTCAACTTTAGAAGACTCAAAAATAATCAACGGTTTTAACTCAGTGTTAAATGGATACCTTAACTACTATAGTTTTGTAGATAATTTCTCCAAGTTAGGAAGAATTCAATTTATATTACACTTCTCCTGTGCCAAAACCCTGGCACTTAAACACAAAACCTATAAAAAGGTATTGTTTAAGAAATACGGTAAAAATTTGGTAGTAAAAAAATCAAAAGGACTAATGTTAAGGTCGGATTGGAAAAAGACTCCTTTCAACTTTAAAACTTCAAAGGAGACGGAACCTAATCGCATTCTATTTACCCAACATAACTTCATGACACGCAGCAAACTCGCTGAAGATTGCTGTATTTGTGGAAGCACCTTCGATGTAGAAATGCACCATATAAAACATGTCAAGAAGATTAACCAACGATTAAAAGGATTTGAAAGAGTAATGGCCAAACTTAATAGGAAACAAATTCCTGTCTGCAACGCCTGCCATAACAAAATTCATCAAGGTTTATATGATGGTATCTCTCTAAAAGAATTTGTTTTCCCTGAATTAGCCGCAAGATGACTTATATATACTATGGAAAGCGTAGTGCCGTGAAAGTGGCACGCTACGTTTGGGAAGAGGATGCTGAGTACCCCTATTACCAACAGGGGCTTGGCTTCCCACTTCACGGAAGATGTTGCTCAAAAAGCTGGAATGAGTCAGCAGAAGTACAGTAAAATAGAAAGAGGGGAAGCACCAGCAACGGAAGAAGAATTAGGTAAAATAGCTGAAGCACTACAGGTGGAATCAGATATACTAACAACTTTTGATGAAAATACCATTTTTAGTAATTGTCATATTAACAATGCCTTTGCTTATAACGGCACTTACCATAACTAGATGATCTCACCAGAATTAAAGGAACTTTACGAACATAAAATAAAGAACCTTGAAGAAAAATTATCAGCGGTAGAAGAAGAAAACAAAAGACTTAAAGAAGGCAAACAGCCTTAAAATCCCAATCCCACCTATATTACCTGCTTTCTTTCCTGAAAAAAGGGAAGAATGGCGGGGAAGATCAGAGTATTAGTAGCCTTTTCAGGCGGAAAAGACAGTTTAGCATCACTTATTGGGCAATTAAAAAATACGGGAAGGAAAAAGTTGAAGCCGTATTTTGTGATACCAAGTGGGAACACGAATTAACTTACCAGCATATTAAGGAAACCACAAAAAAGCTTTGTGTAAAACTCACTACCTTAAAAGCAAAAAACAATAACTGTATATTCCGATTTAAACTGACCCCCTTTTCCGAATTAAACTGACCCCCCATTCCGATGATGTTGACCCCCCTGTTAAAAGGGGTATAAAATTGGATTCCGATGAAATTGACCCTGGGGTCAACATGACCGGAATTTTCAAATTGACCCCCCTTGCCGATAAGTTAAGAGCCGGAAGGAAATAAGTAAGCTTGCCGCTTTTACTTATTCCTTCATAAGCATGGCAGCAAAACTTATTCAAATGAGCGTTTTAAAACAAATTTTAAGGCTAAAGAGCCAGGGACATTCCATCAAATCGATCATTCGCATTTCAGGTATTTCCAAGAATACGGTCAAAAAATACCTTAGGCTAGCTGAAATAAGCAATACTCCTGTTGAGGATCTTTTACGGTGGGAAGACACACAACTTGAATCCTATCTCACTAAAAGAGGTGATTCTACCTCTGAGGGCCGCCAAAAGGAAATAGAAGAACTATTGCCCTATTTTCATCAGGAACTCAAAAAGCCAGGTGTAACCCGATGGGTTCTATGGGGAGAGTATAAGCAGCTTTACCCGGAAGGCTATGGCTACTCTCATTTTTGCCTGGCACTGCAAAAATATCTTGTTCGGGATCAGTCTACCATGCACTTTGAACATGAACCCGGAGATAAGCTTTATTTTGATTTTGCCGGTAAAAAGCTATCCTTTGTTGATAAAGAAACAGGAGAAGTACAGGAAGCGGAGGTTTTTGTGGCTGTTCTTGGTTAGTAAGCATACGGTAAAACCCGTCTTTTATCAATTCGATAATTTACTATTACGATT
>ERZ1066136.1194-NODE-1194-length-14116-cov-10.615959_pt1 | contig 14116 bp, 13 predicted proteins | sample MGYA00382783_ERZ1066136 | MGnify/ENA primary metagenome ERZ1066136 (study PRJEB33369, sample SAMEA5778366) | biofilm metagenome | biome: Industrial cooling water; feature: Water cooling tower basin; material: Biofilm | place: United Arab Emirates | collected... | reverse complement strand
GGCAGCGGCAAGAAGGAAGTCACCGGCGCCAACGTGCTGGTGGCCATCTTCGGCGAGAAGGACAGCCACGCCGTCTACTACCTGCACCAGCAGGGCGTGACGCGGCTGGACGTCGTCAACTTCATCGCCCACGGCATCAAGAAGTCCGACCCGCCCGAGCCCGCCAAGAACAACGAGAGCAGCGGCTCCGAGGGCGAGAAGGAAGAAGGCGGCGGCGGCTCCGACGCGAAGGGCTCGCCGCTGGAGCAGTTCACGCAGAACCTCAACCAGCTGGCGCGCGACGGCAAGATCGACCCGCTGATCGGCCGCGAGCACGAGGTCGAGCGCGTCATCCAGGTGCTGTGCCGCCGGCGCAAGAACAACCCGCTGCTGGTGGGCGAGGCCGGGGTGGGCAAGACCGCCATCGCCGAGGGCCTGGCCTGGCGCATCACCCAGGGCGAGGTGCCCGAGGTGCTGGCCGACGCCACCGTCTACGCGCTCGACATGGGCGCGCTGCTGGCCGGCACCAAGTACCGCGGCGACTTCGAGCAGCGCCTGAAGGGCGTGCTCAAGCAGCTCAAGGACCACGCCAACGCGGTGCTGTTCATCGACGAGATCCACACGCTCATCGGTGCCGGCGCAGCCAGCGGCGGCACGCTGGATGCCAGCAACCTGCTCAAGCCGGCGCTGAGCAGCGGCGCCATGAAGTGCATCGGCGCGACCACCTTCACCGAGTACCGCGGCATCTTCGAGAAGGACGCGGCGCTGTCGCGGCGCTTCCAGAAGGTCGACGTCGTCGAGCCCACGGTCGAGCAGACGGTGGAGATCCTCAAGGGCCTGAAGAGCCGCTTCGAGGAGCACCACAGCGTCAAGTACGCCGCTGGCGCGCTGCAGGCCGCGGCCGAGCTCTCGGCCAAGTTCATCAACGACCGCCACCTGCCCGACAAGGCCATCGACGTCATCGACGAGGCCGGTGCCGCGCAGCGGGTGCTGCCCGCGGCCAAGCGCAAGAAGACCATCACGCGCAACGAGGTCGAGGAGATCGTCGCCAAGATCGCGCGCATCCCGCCGCAGAGCGTCAACTCCGACGACCGCAGCAAGCTCAAGAGCCTGGACCGCGACCTCAAGAGCGTGGTCTTCGGGCAAGACCCCGCCATCGACGCGCTGGCCGCCGCCATCAAGATGGCGCGCAGCGGCCTGGGCAAGCCCGACAAGCCCATCGGCAGCTTCCTGTTCAGCGGGCCCACGGGCGTGGGCAAGACCGAGGTCGCCAAGCAGCTGGCCTACGTGCTGGGCATCGACCTCATCCGCTTCGACATGAGCGAGTACATGGAGCGCCACGCCGTGAGCCGCCTGATCGGCGCGCCCCCGGGCTACGTGGGCTTCGACCAGGGCGGCCTGCTGACCGAGGCCATCACCAAGAAGCCGCACGCCGTGCTGCTGCTCGACGAGATCGAGAAGGCGCACCCGGATGTGTTCAACGTGCTGCTGCAGGTCATGGACCACGGCACGCTGACGGACAACAACGGGCGCAAGGCCGACTTCCGCAACGTGATCATCATCATGACCACGAACGCGGGCGCCGAGACGATGAACAAGTCGACCATCGGCTTCACGACCAAGCGCGAGCAAGGCGACGAGATGGGCGACATCAAGCGCCTGTTCACGCCGGAGTTCCGCAACCGGCTCGACGCCATCGTCAACTTCCGCCCGCTGGACGAGGAGATCATCCTGCGCGTGGTCGACAAGTTCCTGCTGCAGCTGGAAAGCCAGCTCGCCGAGAAGAAGGTGGAGGTCACCTTCACCGACGCGCTGCGCAAGCACCTGGGCAAGAAGGGCTTCGACCCGCTGATGGGCGCGCGCCCCATGCAGCGCCTGATCCAGGACACCATCCGCCGCGCGCTGGCCGACGAGCTGCTGTTCGGCCGGCTGGTCGACGGCGGCCGCCTGACGGTCGACCTGGACGACAAGGGCGAGGTGCTGCTGGACATCCAGCCGCCCAAGAAGAGCGACAAGCCCAAGACCGAGCCGACGACGGCCTGATCGCTCCCGACCCGGCCCGCTCAGGGCCGGTTCAGCACCTTTGCGGGCAGGTCCGACACCGGATCCTGCCCGTAGTAGTTTCTGAACAGCTCGTACAGCGCCGCGTGCTCGGCGCGCAGGGACAGCGGGTCCACGAAGAAGCTCTCGCTGGCCACGGCGAAGAACTCCTCGGGCGCGGTGGCGCCGTAGGGGTCCAGCGCCGTGGGCTCCTCGCGCTCGACGCGGGCCGCGAAGGCCTCGTACTCGCTGTCGAGCAGCGCGCACCACTGGTCGCGGGCCATCGCCGGCGGCAGCAGCGGCACGCCGTCGGCCAGGCCGTCGGCCATGTCGAGCACGTGCGCGAACTCGTGGATGACCACGTTGTAGCCCTGGGCCGCGCTCTGGCCGGCGCGGCGCACGTCGGGCCACACCAGCATCACCGGGCCACCTTCCATGGCCTCGCCGGCCAGCGGCTCGTCGTAGGCGTGCACGACGCCGTCCTCGTCGGCGTGCTCGCGCCGCGCCACCACGGGCTCGGGGTGCACCACCAGGCCCACGAAGCCGTCGTAGCGCTCGATGCCCAGCCGCAGCACGGGCAGCGCGGCCTGCGCGGCGATCGACACCGCCAGCGCGTCGGTGAGCCGCAGGCCGCCGGTGCAGTCGAACTCCTTGCGGTCCAGGAAGAGGCTGGTCAGGCGGCGCAGCTCGGCGGCGTCGGCCGGGTCGCGGCGCTGCAGGAAGGGGTAGCGCACCAGGGTGCGCTTCCAGAGGTCGTCGGGGATGGCGCGGCGGCGCGCGGCGGCGTCCTCGCGCGCGCTGCGCCAGCCGCGCCAGAGCCGGCCCAGCATGGCTTCAGGGGGCAGCGACGGGCGCTGCGGCGGGCGCCACGCGCTCGAAGCCGTCGCGCGTGAGGCGCAGCACCTCGGCGCGGTGGCCGTGGTCCAGGTCCCAGTCGGACAGCACGTGGCGCTTGAAGCCCGGCGCCAGCTGCTGGCTGCCGGGCCGGTGCGTGTGGCCGTGCACGAGCTCGGGCGTGCCCATGGCGTGCATCCACTTCACGGCCTCGGCCGGGTCGACGTCGGCGCTGGCGTCGCCGTCGAAGGCCCGCCGCTGCTGGCTGGCCTGGCGGATGTCGCCGGCGATCTTCAGGCGTTCCGCCAGGGGGCGCGCCAGGAAGCCGTCGCGCCAGGCCGGGCTGCGCACCTCGGCGCGGAAGGCCTGGTAGGGCTTGTCGTCCAGGCACAGCGCGTCGCCGTGCGTGAGCAGCACGCGCTGGCCCCAGGCGTCGAGCACCGTGGGGTCGGGCAGGGCGCGCAGGCCGGCCTCGCGCCACAGGCGCGGGCCGGCCAGGAAGTCGCGGTTGCCCACCATGAAGGCCAGCTCGCGGTGGCTGGCGGCGTCGGCCATGGCGGCCACGCAGGCGGCCTCGAAGGGGCGGTCGATGAGCTCGTCGCCCACCCACAGCTCGAACAGGTCGCCCAGCATCACCACGCAGTCGGCCGGCGTGTGGCGCAGGTGCGCCGTCCAGGCCGCCGTGGTGCGCGGCAGCGACTCGGCCAGGTGCAGGTCCGAGATGAAGTCGATGGCCTGCCAGCCCTCGGGCACGGCCATCTCGAAGAACGCCGGCAGCGCCACGGCGGCGCGGCGTTCGGTCATCAGGCGATCCCGACGGCGCGGGTGATCACCACGTCTTCCAGCGGCACGTCGTCGTGGAAGCCCTTGCGGCCGGTCTTGACCTTCTCGATGGCGTCCACCACCTCGGTGCCGGCCACGACCTTGCCGAACACGGCATAACCCCAGCCTTGCGCGCTCTCGCTCTTGAAGTCGAGGAAGCCGTTGTCGGTGGTGTTGATGAAGAACTGCGCCGTGGCCGAGTGCGGGTCGGACGTGCGGGCCATGGCCAGCGTGTAGTGCTTGTTCTTGAGGCCGTTGTTGGCCTCGTTCTTGATGGGCGCCAGCGTCGACTTCTGCTTCATGCCGGGCTCGAAGCCGCCGCCCTGGATCATGAAGCCCTTGATGACGCGGTGGAACACCGTGCCGTCGTAGTGGCCGGCCTTCACGTAGGCCAGGAAGTTGGCGGTCGACTGGGGCGCCGCGACGTCGTCGAGCTCGATGCGCAGGGTGCCGGCGCTGGTGTCCATCTGCACGGTCTTGGTCATGTCATTTCTCCACGGTGGCTTTGGTGATGGTGACGGGCGTCACCGGCACGTTCTGGTGCACGCCCTGCGGCTGCGTGGGCAGGGCCTTGATGCGGTCGACGACGTCCATGCCCTCGATCACCATGCCGAACACGGCGTAGCCGCCGCCATGGGTGTCGAGCCGCGGGTTGTCGGCGACGTTGATGAAGAACTGCGCGGTGGCGGAGTTGGGGTCGCCGGTGCGCGCCATGGCGATGGCGCCGCGGACGTTGCTCAGGCCGTTGCCGGCCTCCAGCTTGATGGGCGGCCGGGTGGGCTTCTCGCGCAGGCGGGCGTCCATGCCGCCGCCCTGGATCATGAAGCCGTCGATGACGCGGTGGAACACGGTGCCGTTGTAGTGGCCGGCGCGCACGTAGGTCATGAAGTTAGCCACCGTGGCCGGCGCCTTGGCGGCGTCGAGCTCGAGGACGATGTCGCCGGCCGACGTGGCCAGGCGCACCTTCTGCGCCCAGGCGGGCAGGGCGGCGGCCAGCGCGAGCGTGGCGGCCAGGGTCAGGCGGAGCAGGCTGTTCATGGCGATGGGAGGCCGTGGTGGGGCGGCGCGCAGTCTAGCGGCCTGCCGGCGACAACAACGCCCGCACGGCCTCCAGCCGGCGCGCCAGGCGCGGCTCCAGCGGGGCGGCCTGGCCCAGCTGCTCCCAGGCGGCCACGGCCAGCATCAGGTGCACCTCGGCCAGGTTGGCGCGCGCGGCACGGTGGCCGGGGTCGTTGCGCAAGGCGGATTCCAGGGCCACGCGCGCGGCCTCGAGCCGGCCGTTGCGCGCGTGCAGCAGGGCGATGTTGTTCTGCGGCTCGGGCAGCTCCGGGAACTCCTGGGCGACGCGCGTGAAGAGCTCCAGGGCCTCGGCGTCGCGCCGCAGTTCTATGAGCACCACGCCGTGCACGAAGCGGGTCTGGGCGTCGCGCGGGGCCACGAGCAGGGCCTGCTCGGTGCGCTGCAGCGCCTCGGCCGGGCGGCCCGCGGCGAGCAGCGCGCCCACGTCGTCGGCCAGTGCGGCGTGGCCCGCTTGCGCCAGGGCCAGCAGCAGGGGCAGCGCGGCGGCCCAGCGGGCCGGGCGCGGCCGGCGCGCCGTCGAACGGGGGGTGGGGGTCGGGTGGGGCAAGAGGGGGCGCCGGTATACTGAAATCGATTCTATGGGGGCCCTGGCGGGGCCCCTTGGCGCCTCTGAAACCCGCACCACGGCGATGACCCTGCACATCCACAACACGCTGACGCGCCGGCTCGAGCCCTTCGAGCCCCTGCAACCCGGCCAGGTGCGGATGTACGTGTGCGGCATCACCGTCTACGACGTGTGCCACATGGGGCACGCGCGCACCAACCTCACGTTCGACATCGTGGCGCGCTGGCTGCGCGCCAGCGGCTACGCCGTGACCTACGTGCGCAACATCACCGACATCGAGGACAAGATCATCCGCCGCGCCGTCGAGCGCGGCATCACGATCCGCGCCCTCACCGACGAGATGATCGCCGCCATGCACCGCGACTTCGACGCCCTGGGCCTGGAGCGCCCGAGCGCCGAGCCGCGCGCCACCGAGTACGTGCCGCAGATGCTGGACATCATCGACACCCTGCAGGCCAAGGGCCTGGCCTATCAGGCGCGAGGGGGCGACGTGAACTACGCGGTGCGGCGCTTTGCCGGCTACGGCAAGCTCTCGGGCAAGTCGCTCGAAGACCTGCGCGCCGGCGAGCGCGTGGCCGTGCAGGACGACAAGGACGACCCGCTGGACTTCGTGCTCTGGAAGAGCGCCAAGCCCGACGAGCCCGCCGAGGCGCAGTGGCCCAGCCGCTGGGGCCCCGGCCGCCCGGGCTGGCACATCGAGTGCTCGGCCATGGGCTGCGCGCTGCTGGGCGAGCGCTTCGACATCCACGGCGGCGGCCAGGACCTGCAGTTCCCGCACCACGAGAACGAGATCGCGCAGAGCGAGGGCGCCTTCGGCCACCCCTTCGTGAACGTGTGGATGCACGGCGGCTTCCTGAACATTGACGACACCAAGATGTCGAAGTCGCTGGGCAACTTCTTCACCATCGCCGAGGTGCTGGAGAAGTTCGACGGCGAGACCATCCGCTTCTTCATGCTGCGCACGCACTACCGCAGCCCGTTCAACTTTGCCGACTCGCTGCTGGAGGACGCGCGCAGCGCGCTGCGCCGGCTGTACACGGCCCTGGACGGCGTGGTGGTGGACGAGGGCGGCGCCATCGACTGGACCGAGCCGCGCGCCGCCGCCTTCAAGGCGGCGATGGACGACGACTTCAACACGCCGCAGGCGCTGGCCGTGCTGTTCGAGCTGGCCGGCGAGCTGAACCGCACGCGCGACGCCGCCACGGCCACGCTGCTCAAGCGGCTGGGCGGCGTGCTGGGCGTGCTGCAGCAGGCGCCGCGCGCCTACCTGCAGGGCGGCGCGGCGGTGGACGAAGCCGCCATCCAGCGCGCCATCGAGGCCCGCGCCGCGGCCAAGAAGGCCCGCGACTTCGCCGCCGCCGACCGCATCCGCGACGAGCTCGCGGCCCAGGGCGTGGTGCTGAAGGACGGCCCGCAGGGCACGACCTGGGTGCGCGCCTGATGCCAGCGGCGCGTGCGGCGGCGCCCGAGTCGCCGGCCTACTGGGACGACGCCTGCAAGCACCTGGCGCGGCGCGACCGCGTGCTCAAGAAGCTGATCCCGCAGTTCGGCGACGCCCGGCTGGCCAGCCGCGGCGACGCCTTCACCACGCTGGCCCGCAGCATCGTGGGCCAGCAGATCAGCGTGAAGGCCGCGCAGTCCGTGTGGGACCGCTTTGCCGCCACCGTGGGCGGGCCCTCGCACCGGCTGGCGCCCAAGGCCGTGCTCGGCATCGAGACGCCGTCGCTGCGCGAGGCGGGCCTGTCGGCGCGCAAGTGCGAGTACCTGCAGGACCTGGCCCAGCACTTCGCCGACGGCCGCGCCCAGCCCGCGCGCTGGGGCGACATGGACGACGAGGCCATCATCACCGAGCTGGTCGCCATCCGCGGCATCGGCCGCTGGACGGCCGAGATGTTCCTCATCTTCCACCTGCTGCGGCCCGACGTGCTGCCGCTGGACGACCTCGGGCTGCTCAAGGGCATCAGCCTCAACTACTTCAGCGGCGAGCCCGTCTCGCGCGCCGAAGCCCGCGACGTGGCCGAGGCCTGGGCGCCCTACCGCAGCGTGGCGACTTGGTACATTTGGCGCAGCCTGGACCCGCTGCCCGTGGAGTATTGAAACGCGATGAGCAAGCGACACTTCCTCGAGTTCGAGACCCCGATCGCCGAACTCGAAAGCAAGATCGAAGAGCTGCGCTACGTGCAGACCGAGTCGGCGGTGGACATCTCCGACGAGATCGAGCGCCTGAGCCAGAAGAGCCAGCAGCTCACGCGCGACATCTACGCCAACCTGACGCCCTGGCAGGTGACGCAGATCGCGCGCCACCCGCAGCGCCCCTACACGCTGGACTACGTGAACGAGGTCTTCACCGACTTCCACGAGCTGCACGGCGACCGCCACTACGCCGATGACCTGTCCATCGTCGGCGGCCTGGCGCGCTTCAACGGCCAGCCCTGCATGGTGGTGGGCCACCAGAAGGGCCGCGACACCAAGGAGCGCACGCTGCGCAACTTCGGCATGAGCCGGCCCGAGGGCTACCGCAAGGCGCTGCGGCTCATGCAGCTGGCCGAGAAGTTCGGCCTGCCGGTCTTCACCTTCGTCGACACGCCCGGCGCCTACCCCGGCATCGGCGCCGAGGAGCGCGGGCAGAGCGAGGCCATCGGCCGCAACATCTTCGAGATGGCGCAGCTCGAGGTGCCCATCATCAGCACCATCATCGGCGAGGGCGGCTCGGGCGGCGCGCTGGCCATCAGCGTGGCCGACCAGGTGCTGATGCTGCAGTACAGCGTGTACTCGGTGATCTCGCCCGAGGGTTGCGCCAGCATCCTGTGGAAGACGGCCGAGCGCGCGTCCGAGGCCGCCGAGGCCCTGGGCATCACGGCGCACCGGCTCAAGGCGCTGGGGCTGGTGGACAAGATCGTGTCCGAGCCCGTGGGCGGTGCGCACCGCGACGTACCCTGGATGTCGGCCCAGCTCAAGCGCGCGCTCAACGACGCGCTGCGCCAGGTGAGCGACCTCAAGCCCAAGGACCTGCTGAACCGCCGCTACGAGCGCCTGCGCGCCTACGGCCGCTACAGCGACAGCAAGGACACCTGAGCGTGGCGCCGCCGCCGCGCGTGGCCGTGGCCACCAGCGGCGGCCGCGATTCCACCGCGCTGCTGCACTGCACGCTGGCCCAGGCGCGGCCGCTGGGCGTGGAGGTCTGGGCCCTGCACGTGCACCACGGGCTCATGCCCGAGGCCGATGCCTGGCAGGCGCAGGTGCATCGCCAGGCGCGGCGCTGGGGGGCGCAGGTCGCCACCGAACGGCTGCAGGGTGCCCCGGCCAAGGGCGACAGCGTCGAGGCCTGGGCGCGCCAGGGCCGCTACACCGCGCTGGCGCGGCTGGCGAAGGCCGCGGGCTGCGGGCTGGTGCTGCTGGCCCACCACCGCCGCGACCAGGCCGAGACCTGGCTGCTGCAGGCCTTGCGCGGCGCCGGCTCGGCGGGCCTCAGCGCCATGCCGCGGCAGGCGCAGCGCGACGGGCTGCTGTGGGCCCGCCCCTGGCTGGACCAGCCGCCCGAGGCCATCGCCGCCTACGCGCGCGCCCACCGCCTGCGCTTCGTGCAGGACCCGAGCAACACCGACCCGCGCTTCGCGCGCGGCCGCCTGCGCGGCCCCGTGTGGCCGGCGCTGCAGGCCGCGTTCCCGCAGGTCGACACCGTGCTGGCCATGGCCGCGCGCCACGCCCAGGCGGCGCAGGCGCTGGCCGACGAGGTGGCGGCGGCCGACCTCGCCCTGGTGCAGCAGGGCGAGGCCCTGCGCCTGGCGCCCTGGCGCGCGCTCACGCCCGCGCGGCGCGCGAACGCGCTGCGCGCCTGGCTGGCGCAGCAGCTGGGGCAGGGCGCGCCGCAGACCCTGGTGGACCGCCTGCTGGCCGAGGCCCCCGCCGGCGTGGCCCCTGCCCACTGGCCGGCGCCCGGCGCCCGGGTGCAGCGGCGGCGCGGCGAGCTGCGCGTGCGGCCGGACGACGACCGCCGCGTGGCGCCGACAGGGCCCCGTCAGCGCCCCCTCTAGAATCGCGGGTTTTCGCCTAGAGCGCGCCGCCGGCCGGCCCGCGCCCGCGCGAACCCCGCTTCTCCACGACCGCAGACCCGCCAGCCATGGCCTTGATCGTTCACAAGTACGGTGGCACCAGCATGGGCTCCACCGAACGCATCCGCAGCGTCGCGCAGCGCGTCGCCAAGTGGGTGCGCGCCGGCCACCAGATCGTCGTCGTGCCTTCGGCCATGAGCGGCGAGACCAACCGCCTGCTCGGGCTGGCCAAGGAGCTGATGCCCCACGCCAACACGCCCGAGGCCATGCGCGAGCTCGACGCCGTGGCCGCCACGGGCGAGCAGGTGAGCGTCGGCCTGCTGGCCCTGGCGCTGCAGGCCCAAGGGCTGCAGGCCGTGAGCTACGGCGGCTGGCAAGTGCCCATCAAGACCGACAGCGCCTTCACCAAGGCCCGCATCACGAGCATCGACGACACCCGCGTGCGGGCCGATCTCGCCGCCGGCAAGGTGGTGGTCATCACCGGCTTCCAGGGCATCGACGATCAGGGCAACGTCACCACGCTGGGCCGGGGCGGCAGCGACACCAGCGCCGTGGCCGTGGCCGCGGCCATGAAGGCCGACGAGTGCCTGATCTACACCGACGTTGACGGTGTCTACACCACCGACCCGCGCATCGTGCCCGAGGCACGGCGCCTGGCGAGCATCAGCTTCGAGGAGATGCTCGAGCTGGCCAGCCAGGGCAGCAAGGTGCTGCAGATCCGCTCGGTGGAGTTCGCCGGCAAGTACCGCGTCCCCACGCGCGTGCTGTCGAGCTTCACGCCCTGGGACATCCCGCTCGAGGAAGAAGCCGCCTCGGGCACGCTGATCACTTTCGAGGAAGACGAGAAGATGGAACAAGCCGTGGTGGCCGGCATCGCGTTCAACCGCGACGAGGCCAAGATCTCGATCATCGGCGTGCCCGACAAGCCCGGCATCGCCTACCAGCTGCTGGGCCCCGTGGCCGAGGCCAACATCGACGTCGACGTCATCATCCAGAACGTCAGCCACGACGGCCGCACCGACTTCAGCTTCACCGTGCACCGCAACGACTACGCGCGCGCGCTGGAGCTGCTGCAGACCCAGGTGCTGCCCGCCGTGGGCGCGGCCAAGGTGCTGGGCGACGCCAAGATCTGCAAGGTCAGCATCGTGGGCATCGGCATGAAGAGCCACGTGGGCGTGGCCGCGACGATGTTCCGCACGCTCTCGGAAGAGGGCATCAACATCCAGATGATCACCACGAGCGAGATCAAGACCAGCGTCGTGATCGACGAGAAGTACATGGAGCTCGCGGTGCGCGCGCTGCACAAGGCCTTCGGGCTGGAGCAGGGCGCCACGGCCTGAAGCGCCGCGCCGAAAAAAGGCGCGCGTTCTGTGGCTAGAATGCGCGCTCTTCGCCGGAGTCGTGACCGAGTGGCCGAAGGTGCTCCCCTGCTAAGGGAGTATGTGGGCAAAACCTGCATCGAGGGTTCGAATCCCTCCGACTCCGCCAGCAACACAGCAAAACCGCGGCTTCTGGCCGCGGTTTTCGTTTGTACCCACAAACGAACCCATGATCGCCGGCTGGATGCCGTGCCGGCGCCGCACGGCGAGTGTCCGACGACCAAGCAAGGGTCGTGACCCACGCAGCAGCAGCGGCCAGCAGACGTTGCGTAAGCTTCGGACATGGCTACAGACAACGACCGCCCGAGAAGCGCTCGACCAGACGGCAACGACCTGGCGCGCTACCGAGGTTGGGAGCGTTGGACTCCGAGGCACTGGGCTTGGGAGTTTCTTCGTCGGAATCCGGACTTCCAGAGGGCGTGTCGGGAGGCAGCTAGAGAAGACGAGGCAGCCAGACAACTGGTCGCGGCCCGCTTTGGCCTTCGGCGCTACAAGTCCTTCACCGAAGGGTTCGGAGGTCGTGGCCGTCGGCAGCCAGCGTTCGTGGCTGCAACCCCAGCGATCTGGTCAGTCATTGAGGATGACCTGAATGCAGATCGAGTGCGTCGCATTCGCTTGAGACCAGGACAGGTGCTCGTACGGTTTGATCTCGCTGCGGCCTCGCCATACGTCACCGCGCTAGATGCTCAGCTTCGGCGAGCCACATCGCTTCTCCAGACGAGACTCGGTGACCTGCGCGCCAGACTGAACGAGGTGCCCGATACGCGCGCACCGAAGACCACGGTGTTCATCAAGTGCCTCCGGTACCTGGACCTTGTTGCTGCTGGCAACAGTCCGACAGATGCCATGCGCGTCATAAAGGGGCGCAGAGACATCGACTCAAAGGAACGACGCGAGACTGCGGCACAGGCGCAGACGTTCATCGAAGACTACGTCGTGATTGCACTGATGAAGTCTGCACAGAAGGGGAACGTCAAAGCCAAGTAGGCGAGGTCTGCGCCGTTCCTGCACCATAGGCCTGGTCATTCTGGCAAGGGGAGATCGCTACGCGGTCTTCTCCCCCCTGACGCAGAGCCTGATCAATCCGAGACTGCCGGCACTCCGGAGTGCTTCTCAACAGTCTTTAGGAACGATCATGAGTTCAAGTGTATTTCTGCTGCCAAAGGCAGCATCGACTGGGCCTGCGCCTTCCCCTCGCCGGGGGTCCACGCAATCGCCACCAGCCGCCAAAGCCGCGTTGCCGGCGCAGCCGCCTGCACAGACTGAGCGCCGAACCTACCTGCGTCTGCCCGCAGTACTCGACCAGACCGGGCTGAACTCCAGCACGCTCTACCGCTACAAGAAGCTGGGCTTGTTCCCTCGGCCGCACCAGTTGGGGCCGAGGACCGTCGGATGGCTGCAGTCTGAAATCGACGAGTGGCTCGCGAGCCGCGAGGCCGCGTAGCCCGCGCAACGGCCACCTCAAACACCAAGCGGACGCCAGCAGCGCCAATCACCGAAAGGTGAGCCGCCGGCGTGCCGCACCAACACACGGCGTCAAGCCTCGTGGCGCCAAGCAAGGAGTGAACGTGAAGCACGGTACACCCGAAGATTCTCCTGGCGTCAGTGCAGTGGTCAGCAAGTACTTGACGGTACACGGGAAGCTCTACGACCCAAGCGCAGGTTACGCCCTCTGCGTGGCCCGACCCGATCAATCGTTGGAGAGGGCACTCAACATCCCGTTCCATCTACTCGCGCCGAACAGCGGAAGCCAACTGGTTGAACTGCTCATGCGCGGTGGCCACGTGGCGCTGATCAGTGAGTGCGCACCCAAGGAGATTGCAGCTGCATTGCGCCTGCAGGCTCAGACCACCAGGACGTGGGTCATTGAAAGGCCCGGAGTACATGTCTTGGATGGCGACGGCGAAGGCGGAGGTAATAGGTTCTTGGTGATGCACGGTCGCGTGTACGCAGTGGGCCCCGGAGGCTCGGACCGAGTCAGCCTCAAGCTGACAGGCGCCGCTGCCAGAAAGCCGGAAGCCAAGCGCGACCTCACTCACTTCAATCGTCATCTGGCGCCGGTCTTCGCTGCCAATCCGCGAATGCTGGTGGTCGTGAGCATGGCGCTCGCCGCGCTGCTTGCCCGCCTGTTCGGTCGCAAACCTCTGTCCCTTCTTCTGGTCGGACAGTCGTCCCGGGGGAAGTCGCTGGTCCAGAGCCTGGTGCTCGACCTTGTCCTTGGCTTCGGAAAAGTCATCTCCTTCAACGCAACTCCTGTTGGTCTGCACGATCTCCTGGCTGACAGTCCCGATCAACCAGTCTTTCTCGACGACGTGAACCTGGTGCACAGCGCGCCGGCACTTTTCGGAGCCATCATGGACGTCGGCAACGGGGCGGGACGCATTCGCGCTCGATCCGCGACTCGTGAGCGCCCGGCTGACCCTGTGACCGCCACGTTGATCATGAGCGCCGAGCGCTGCCTCGCAGACACGGCGCGGCTAGCCCGTCAGCCGCTAAACGCCGGCATCTTCGCCCGAGTCTTCGAGATGGGGCTGGGTGAGCACGGCATCTTCGACGATCTGTGCGGCAGAGCTGATGGAGGCGCGCTGGCGAAGTACCTTCAAACGGTGGGGCCTGAGTACTGCGGAGTGCTGGGATCCGCCTTTCTGGAAGCCGTCGCCGCAGACTGGTCGCGTGTCAAGAATCTGCACGAAAGGCATCTGGGCCAGGTGCGTGAAGAGATAAAGGAGGCGGCCGGTGATCAAGAGCTGACCGCGCTCTCTGGCCGGCTTCTTGACGGCCTCGCGTTCGCAGCGTTCGCTGGCTGCTTGGCCACCAAGCTGGGCGTGTTGGACGTGCAGCGCAAGCAGGTGACTGCGGCCTTCGGACTCGTCTTCGGGGAGTACCTGGAACGCATGGCAGGGGCTGCGACGCCAATCGCCGAAGTAGTCATTGCGGCAGTGCGCCACTACATCCAGACCAACCCAGCCAGGTTCCTGCCCATCGCACAGGCATCTCAGCCCGTGAAGGCCAACGGCCTATCCGGCTACACCAAAGTGGCCGCAGACGGGTCACTGCTGTACCTGTTCTTCCCTGGCGCGTTCCGAGAGAAGTTCGAGGATAGATACGGGCGCGAGGTCTACACGCTGCTCAAGGAAGCGGGCTTCCTCAGTGCGCAGCCGAACCGGCACAACCTAACGACGGTTCGACTGCCCCGAGCAGACGGCGACAAGGGTCGGCGCGAGGACTTCATCGCGATCCGCGATTCGATCCTCGACTCTTCGCACAGGTTCTGACGTAGCACCTCTCTGTCACGTGTGTCACCCGTGACAGAGAGACCCCGCGACCGGATCGCGCTGCCCATCACCGACGTGTCGCACTCCACT
>ERZ1066136.1191-NODE-1191-length-14124-cov-12.907812_pt1 | contig 14124 bp, 8 predicted proteins | sample MGYA00382783_ERZ1066136 | MGnify/ENA primary metagenome ERZ1066136 (study PRJEB33369, sample SAMEA5778366) | biofilm metagenome | biome: Industrial cooling water; feature: Water cooling tower basin; material: Biofilm | place: United Arab Emirates | collected... | reverse complement strand
GCCAAGCAGGCTGCGGAAGAAGGACTGGAGGGCATGGAGGAGCTGTTCCGCAGCATGGCCAAGCGCGGGCGGCAGTCGAATTTGAGCTTCTTCGCCTTCACGGCGACCCCGAAGCACAAGACCCTGGCGGTGTTCGGAAACGATGGGGAGCCTACTCACCGCTACACCATGCGGCAGGCCATCGAGGAAAAGTTCATCCTCGACGTGCTCAAGAGCTACACGACCTACGCCACCTACTTCCGGCTGCTCAAGTCCTGCGAGGACGACCCGAACGTCGAGCGCAAGAAGGCGGCGCGGGCCCTGGCCCGCTTCATGAAGCTCCACCCCCACAACATCGCCCAGAAGACCGAGGTGATGGTCGAGCACTTCCAGGCGGTCACGCGCCACAGGATCGGCGGGCGGGCCAAGGCCATGGTAGTGACCGGATCCCGGCTGGAAGCGGTGCGCTACAAGCAGAGCTTCGATCGCTACATCAAGGAGAAGGGCTACCGAATCAAGTCCCTGGTGGCCTTCTCCGGAACGGTGCAGGACGATCGGGTTCCGACCACCCTCTACACCGAAGAGGGGATGAACGACGGTTTGCGCCAGAAGGAACTGCCCGAGCGCTTCGCTACTCCGGAGTTCCAGGTGCTGCTGGTGGCGGAGAAGTACCAAACCGGCTTCGACCAGCCGCTGCTGCACACGATGTATGTGGACAAACGCCTTTCCGGCATCCAGGCGGTGCAGACGCTCTCGCGGCTCAACCGCATGCACCCGCTCAAGGAGGACACCTTCGTCCTGGACTTCGTGAATGACCGGGACGAAATCCGCGAGGCCTTCAAGACCTACTACGATGGCGCGGAGATCGGTGAAGAGGTCGACCCGGCCCGGATGTATGCCGTCAAGGGTGAGCTGGATGCGGCAGGCATGTACCTCGAGGAGGAGGTACGGCGCTTCTGTGATGTGTTCTTCAAGGCGAAACAGAGGCAAGGCGCCCAGGACCACCAGGCGATGAACGCGGCCCTAGATCCGGCAGTCTCGCGATTCAAGGCGCGCTTCGATAGCGAACCGGACGAGACCGAGCTCTGGCGCGGCAAGTTGCAGGCATTTCTGAACCTCTACGGCTTCCTGTCCCAGGTGATCCCCTACCAGGATTCCGACCTGGAGCGCCTGTACGTCTTCCTGCGGCACCTGGTCTCGAAGCTCCCCCGCCGCGCCAGCGGAGCGGCTTACCAGTTCGACGACGAGGTCAAGCTGGAATACTACCGACTGCAGAAGATCAGCGAAGGCTCGATCATCCTCAAGGGCGGTGAACAGCAAAAGCTCGATGGCCCCACGGAGGTGGGCAGCGGGCAGGTCCACGAGCGTCCTGTGCCGCTCTCGCAGCTCATCGACGTGGTCAATGAGCGCTTTGGCACCGACTTCAACCAGGCCGACCAGCTCTTCTTCGACCAAATCGTCCAAGATGCCATGGGCGATGAGGGCTTGCGGCGCGCGGCGACCGTCAATTCGGGCGACAAGTTCGAGCTGCTCTTCAAGGGCGTGCTCGAGCGCCTGTTTGTCGATCGTATGGACCAGAACGAGGACATCTTCGTGCGCTTCATGAATGACAGCCCTTTCCAGAAAATGGTGACCGCCTGGATGGCCGAAGAGGCCTACCGGCGCCTGCGGCTCCCTGGAGGTTCCTCGGATAGCTCAGCATGAGCAGGCGGCTTCGCGGCCGGAGCCACTTGGGTCCATGAGCTACAGCTCATGCCTGAGGCCAGTCGAAGACCGACCATCGGATCGCAGTGGCCTGTGGGTCCCCATCATCTGTTGGATTGGATTGCAGGGGCATGTCGGGACGGTGACGGGCACCCTAGAAGAGCCGCCACCAGGGGAGGGCGAGGGTGTCGGGGGTCAGCCACTGGAGTAGAGAGCCGGTGTGGAGCAGGATTCCGGGGAGCGAGGTGGGGCCGTATTCTTGGCGGAAGGTGCGCAGGTGGGTGGTGTCGGAGAGGCGCGGTTGGGCTGTGGATTTGAATTCGATGGGCAGCAGACGGTCTTGGTGTTCGATGACCAGGTCGACTTCTTCGCCTTGGCTGGTGCGCCAGTAGAAGAGTTCGGGTTGGGGCAGGCTCGCATCGCGCCAGGCGAGGAGGTCAGAGAGGGCTAGGTTTTCGAAGTGGGGTCCGCTGGGGGTGGGGTCGCCAGCCAGGTGCAGGGCGAGGCCCACGTCGGAGAGGTAGAGCTTGGGGGTCTTGATTAGGCGCTTGGTGCGGTTGACGGAGTAGGCGGGGAGCCTCACGAGCAGGTACGAGACTTCCAGCAGGTTGAGCCAGCGGTGGATGGTGGGCTGGGAGAGGCTGATGTCGCGGCCGAGTTCGGTTTGCTGGACCAATTGCCCCAGACGCAGGGCAACGGCGCGCATCAGGCGGCGGAAATCGGGCAGGGAGGAGACGTCGGAGAGGGCGCGCAGGTCGCGTTCCAGGTAGGTGCGCACGTAGCCGTCGAACCAAAGGCTGCGTGCGCGCGGGGTGGAAAGCTCCAGGGCTGGGGTGGGGTAGCCGCCGCGACGGGCGAGGTCGCGCCAGTCCGCGCGCGGATCTGCGGTCGCGGCGGACTCCGCAGGCTTGGATCGGGTGCGGGTGCGCTTCCCCGCGGTCGTCGCATCCTTCCCGACCGGAGCGCCGCCGAGCGCCTCGATCCAGTCCTCCGGGGGCCGCTCGAAGAACACATCCCAGGACCCGGCGGTCGCCAGGCCCTGCTGTTCCCGGCGCGTCATGGGCCACAGGGTCAGGTGGCTGACCCGTCCGGCCAGGGACTCCGAGACGTTTTTCATCAGGCTCAGGTTGGCGGAGCCCGTCAGCAGGAAGCGCCCGGGGCGCCGGTCGCGGTCGATGGCGCGCTTGATCGCGAGCAGCAGACTGGGCTCGCGCTGGACCTCGTCGATCGTGAGCGGCTCCTTCCCCCCCACCAAGGCCTCCGGGTCCCGGCGGGCCAGGTCCAGGGTCTCCAGGTCGTCCAAGGTCCAATAGCGGCGCGGGCCCCGCACAAGGTCCTCGGCCAGCGTGCTCTTCCCGGTTTGCCGGGCGCCGGTGAGCACGACCCCGGGCAGGGCGGCGAGTCGCTCCTCGAGGGTCCGGGCGACCAGTCTGGGCAATCTATTCACGACACGAATGATAACCATTCGCGTCGTGAATGGACTACCAAAGCGGGGGTCGCCTTCCCCTTTCTGCGATCCGGGGCACCGGGTCTGGGCGGCCGCTGCACAAGGATTGGGCCCGGCGGACAGCGCCGGTCAGAGCTGCTGGGGGACGCCGAAGGGCGCGACCCGAGGTGAGCGGAGGGGCCGCTTGGCGGCTCGGGCGCCATTCGAGGCGGTGGCCCTGCGGGTGTCAGCGCAGGGAGCGAGGGGCTGCTGGGGTGCGGGGCCGGGGGGGCCGTCGCTCGGAGCGTCGGAGCCGGGGGATGCCGGATGCCGTGGTGGCTCGCGGGGGGGCCCCGGTTCCGAGGGGGGGCCTGCGGGTGGGCGATCTGGGCTCCCGGGAAGCCCAGGATGGTCGAAATCTGTCCTTCCCAGAAGCCCAGTTCGGCGGAGGGTGGCTCTGATCGGCGGCCAGCCGGGAGCGGGGGCGGCGCTAGACGGGGCCGGCTCTGCGATCAGGCGGAGGGTGTCGCTGCTGGGGAGCGCGAGGGCAGCAGGTGATCGGCGAACAGGCCCAGGACGAACGAACGGCTTGCGGGGGAAGTCGGGGCTGGGGTCGCCTGAGCCGGTTCGTAGTCGGCCCGCGGTGAGGCTCAGGCCGGAAGCAGGAGGCCTGGCAGGGCGCGGGAGAGAGCCCGCGGGATCGCATCCGCGCTGGGGGAATGGGCGCGTTGAGAAGCGGCGAGGAACGCGGCTTCGCGATGGGCGTCCGTGGATTGGCGAGCCAAACGGGCGAGGGCGCGGATTAGGAGGGGCTCGCTCATGCTTGCCAGTCCTCGGGGCAGCCCGTTTGGCGCAGGAGTTCGGCGGCTTGTTCGGGGCCGCGGGCGGGGTGGCGCATGAGGTCGAGGTAGCACTCGAAGCCGTCGGCGACGGGGAGGTCGTGGTGCTCCACGGCGCCGCGGAAGGCGCACTCGGGGTCGGCGGGGCGGCGGATGAGCAGGTCGTAGGGGGCGTCGCGGCCGACGCGGGAGAGGCCCAGGGCGGCCAGGTGGGCCGGCGAGGGGTCTTCGTGGAGCAGGTGCACGGGTGCGCCGCGGACGTGGCCGGCGCCGTGAAGTCGGGCGGCTGCAAAGAGGCCCAGGGCCCAGCGCGGGGGGCGACGCTGGGGGTCGTGCTTTGGCAGTCGTTGGGAGAATTCTTTGGCGTTGGCGTGCTGGTCGCGCAGCGCCTGGAGCGGTTCGGACGGTGGCAGGTCGAAACGGACGGGGATGTCAACTGGCTGCTCGCGCGAGGCGGCCCAAGCCTGGAACAAGGAGGCGTGGCGCACGAGCCGCAGGTGACGTCCAGCGCGCTCGACGAAGCCGAGCTCCGCGAGCTGCTTCACGAAGCGCGAGGCGCTGGGTTCGGAGACACCGGCTGCGCGGGCCAGTTCGCGCACGCCGTCGATCGGTTCCCGTGGCGCTTGGATCCAGCCAGGCTGCACCCGCGGCGCGAGCCAGACCTTGAGCATCCACTGGCCTAGGTCCGAGAACGGCTGCGGCGGGCGCGGAGCAACCTGGAGGGGCGAATCGAAGAACCGCTTCTGCAAACGGTCCTCAAACCAGATCCGGTGTCCCCCGCTCTCGTTGGGGACGGGTTCAAACAGCTCGATCGAGCGATCCGGATCGACGAGGCCAAAGCAGGCATCGGGGGCGACCGCGTCCACATAGGCGAGGAGGCGCCCACGCATGGAATCCGACAGGGGCGAAACAACCAGCACCGGGCAGGGAACCAGACCGTCGGCGGCGGCCAAGGCGCGACAGGACAGCAGGGCGTCGGCCAGAGCGCCGCGCAGGTTGTCGAAGTTGGGGAGCCCAGGTGCGCCGGCGAAGCGCAGCCTCTGCGCCCCGCCCCCCGATTCGATCCGGAGATCGCCGGCCTCCGGGGAGGACTCCGGCACGGATCGAGCTGCAGCGGCCGGGGGGGCCGGCGAGGCAGCCAAACCGGCTCGCGCTAGGGCCTCTAGCAGGCGGCTCTGGCCCTCGGCGAGGAGCTGATCGAGTCGGGAGGCCATGGATGGGTCTTCGGAGGCTGGACGTTCGCAGTGTAAGAAAACTTCCTTGATTACAAAAGTTTTCTTATATAGAATCGTCTTTTGAGGCGAGAGGCCTCCCCCGGGTTCTGGCCAAGCGCCGCCCCTTGCGCCCCTCCTTAACCCCCTCCACCGTCTTCACCGCCTTCACCGCCTTCACCGCCTCCACCATCCCCACCATCCCCAGTTCACCTACGTCCCCCACTTGCAGGGCCACATTGGCCGCCGGCACCGCTGCGCGAGCGGCGCAGCGAGTCGGGCCGGTGCCAGGGGTTAGCGACGCGGGTCCTCGGCGCTAGCCGAGCTCGGAGCCGCCTTGAGGCGCATGCAGCAGAGCGCCCTGGGGCCCCGGCTGGGGGTCGGAACGGATCGGAGGCGGGGCGGGGGGCGGGGCTGGACGGTGTGAGGCTGGGGTTAGGCGGGAGGCGTGGAGGGGGTGGCCGGGGGACGGAAGGGCAGCAGGCGGTGGGCGAGCAGGCCCAGGGCTAGGGCGGCGAGGCCGAGGAGGATTTGGGGGCCCTGGTTGGTGTAGAGGTTGGAGAGGACCACGGTCAGGGCGGTGGCCAGGTAGAGGTGCGGGGCGAAGCGCAGGTGGGGCAGGCGCTGGTGGGCGGGGGTGCGGCGCCAGCGCAGGAGCGCTAGGGCGGCCAGTCCGTGGAAGAGCCACTCGGCGAAGGCGATCGAGCCCACCAGGGCGTCCAGGTCGATGGCGAAGGGGGCCAGGCGCGGGGAGAGCGGCAGGGCGCGGGCCCACAGCAGGTAGGTCAGGGCCAGGGCGAATTGGGTCCACAGGCCGGCGGTCGGGGCGGCGGTGCGCGGGTGCAGGCGCGCGAAGGCCGGGAACCACAGGCCGCGGTTCGCCAGGGCCACGTAGATGCTGGGCGTCACCAGCACGGTCACCACCAGGATGCCCAGGGCGCTGATCGCCATGGCGGCTTCGACCAGCGTTTCTCCAGCGGGGCCGAAGGCGGCGGAGGCCAGGCGCACGGCGAAGCGCGGCTCGTCCGCCAGGCCCGCGGCCCCGAAGGCGCGCAGGTAGGCGGCGTTGATCGCCAGGTAGACCAGGGCCACGCCCAGGATGCCCAGCAGGATCCCGCGCGGCAGGTTGCGGCGCGGGTCCTTCACGGACTCGGCGATGTAGCACACGTTCTGCCAACCACCGTAGGTGAACAGGATCGGCAGCAGCGCCGCGGCGAAAGGCCAGGGCCGCGCCGGGGATGGCGGGGCGGGGCGCTTGGGCGTGTTTTCGGGAGAGCTCGCGGGCGTGCTCTGGGGCGTGCTTGCAGGTGTGCTCGCGGGTGTGCCCTCGGGTGTGCCCTCGGGCGCGCTCTCGGGTGTGCTCTCGGGTGTGCTGTCGGGTGTGCTCTCGGGTGTGCTCTCGGATTCGTTCGCGAGCGTGCTCGCGGGCGCGCTCGCGGGTGTGCTCGGGGACTCGTTCGAGGGCGTGCTCGCAGGTGTGTTCCCAGGCGTGCTCGCTTGCGCGTTCGCTGGTGTGCTCGCGGGCTTGCTCTCAGGCGTGCTCGCGGACGCGTTTGCGGGCGTCGTTCCGGACGCATTTCCGGACTTGGTTGCGGATGGGCTGGGAGGCGTGTTCGGAGGCGTGTTGGGCGCGACGGTTGGGTCGGGTGCTCGGTCCCCCGCAGCCCCCGATGCTTGTGATTCGGACAAGGGGCGTCCGGGGTCGGACTCGGCTCCCCCACTCTCCGCCGAGAAATGGCTGGCGGTCGGGGTGGTTTGGTCAGCGGGCGGCGCGGTCAGGAGCGCGGGCTTGGCCAGCAGCAGGCCGGCCAGCACCAGGGCGGCGATCGCCAGCAGCTTTAGCGCCATGCACAGGTTCTGGAAGGTGGCGCCGGTGCGCACGCCGAGCTGGCACAGGGCCGTCGCGCCGAGCAGCAACAGGGCGGCGACGGCGACCTGCAGGCCGGGGCCCGCGCCGCCGGCGAGGCCCGCCAGGCGCTGGGCGCAGAAGTCGGCGATCACGGCGATCGAGGCGGTCGAGACCACGGCCAGGATCGTCCAGGCGAACAGGAAGGCCACGCGCGGGCCGAAGGCTTGGCTCAGGTAGCTGAACCAGCCGCCGGTCACCGGGCGGTTGAGGCCCAGCTCGGCGAAGGTGGCCGCGCCGCACAGGGCGATGGCGGCGCCGAGGGCCCACAGCAGCAGCAGCAGGGGTCCGTCGGGCACCAGGCGCGCCACGCTGCCGGGCGTGAAAAACACGCCCACGCCGATGATGCTGCCCATCACCAGCAGCGTGGTGTCGAGCAGACCCAGGCTGGGGGCGCGCGGCGCGGGGTCGGAAGCGGGAGCGGGCGGAGGGGCGGGCGGGGGCACGGTGGCACGACGGGGTGTTTCCAGTCTGCGCTCGAATCCGCGGCGCGGGGGACGCAGGTCCGCGGTCGACCCGGAAGCGGCGCGGGAACCGCTGCGGAGAGCCGCCGGGGCCGCGGCCGCGCGGATTAGGATCCGGGGGTGAAGCAGCGCACTCGAGGCAGCTCGTTGCCCGGCGGCGGCCCGTCGCCCAGCGCCACGCTGTGCCCGCGGGCCGCCCGCTCCCCTCACGGCAGCGGCGGCGCGGACGGCGGCGGTGGCGCGGGGCACGGGGCGGACGGCAGCGGCGGCGCGGGGTGGGTCGGGGCCGGGCTGGCGGCGCTGCTGGCGGGCTGCGGGGAGGCGCCGCGGCCGGATTTGTTGGTGATCACGGTCGACACCCTGCGGGCGGATCGGGTCGGGGCGTTGCACGCGCCGCGGATCGCGGCGCTGGCGGCGCGGGGCACGAGTTTCACGCACGCGTCGACGCCGCGGGCCAAGACCACGCCGGCCCTGGCCAGCCTGTGGACCGGGCTTTTGCCGGCGGAGCACGGGGTGCGCGACCTGGACACGCCGCTGGCGCCGGAGGCCGACACCTTCGCGGAGGCCCTGGCGCGCGCGGGTTATGGCACGGCGGCGATCGTGGGCAACTTCGTGTGCGTCGATCGGCGCAGCGGCCTCGGGCAGGGCTTCGAGGTCTACGTCGAGGACCTGCCCAGCCAGAGCGGCATCCCCGAGCGCATCGGCGCGTCGATCACCGACGGGGCCCTGGCGGCCTATGGCCTGGGCCCGGGCTCCGCGGATGGGGCCGCGCCGCGCGAAGCCCTGTTCGAGGCCGGCCGGCCGAGCTTTTTGTGGCTGCATTACATGGACCCCCACGGGCCCTACACCGCGCCGGAGCCCCTGCGCGCCGCGGCCGAAGCCCAGCGCGGGCGCAGCGAGCCGCTCGACCGGGCCGCCCTGGGACCGCGGGCTTGGCTCGCCGACTACAACGTGCCCGAGTCCGCGCGGCTACCGGACGGGCGCATCGATGTGGGTTATGTGCGCGCCCTGTACGACGCCGAGGTGGCCTACGTGGACGGGGAGATCGGGCGGCTGCTGGCGGGGCTCGAGGGCGCCGGACGGCTCGAGCGCAGCGCCGTGGTGCTGAGCGCGGACCACGGCGAGAGCCTGGGCGAGAACCAGTATTGGTTCGAGCACGGCCGCAACGCCTACGAAGCCACCTGCCGCGTGCCGCTGATCGTGGCCTGGCCCGCGGGCTTGCCCGGCGGACCGAAGCCCGGGGTCCAACACGGGGACGTGAGCCTGGTCGATCTGGCGCCGACCTTGCTCGGGCTCTTGGGGCTGCCGGCGCTGGTGCCGCCGGAAGCGGACCGGGGCCTGTTGCCGCGCGGGCGCGATCTGTCCGCCGATTGGCGCCAAGGCACCGGGGGCGCGCCGGCCGTGCACGGCGAGAAGGCCGAGGGGTATGAGCTGGCCGGGGCGGTGCTGCTCGCGAGCGTGCGCCAGGGCGATTGGAAGCTGGTGCGGCGCTCGGCCTTCGAGCGGCCCCTGGGGGCCGCCGGTGCGCGGGCGCCGCGCAGCCTGGGCGAGGAGCTCTACGAGCTGGGCTCCGATCCGGCGGAAGCGCGCGATCTGCTGGCCGACGGCGGGGCCGTCGAGGGCGAGGCGGCGGCGCGGCTCGCGGGCCTGCGCGCGGCGCTCGGGCCGGTGTGGGAGGCGAGCCTCGAGGCACAGCGCGCCGGCATCTGGCTGGAGCGGCGCGAGCGCGCCCGCGCGCGCATGGATCCGGGGGACGCCGAGCTCCTGCGCCGGCTGGGGTATCTGCGCTGAGGCCGGGCCGCCCCGGAGGGCCCCGGGTGCGCGGCGCGGGAGGGCGTCCGGGACGGCGCGCTCGGGCGGCGCAGGGCAGGCTCCGCGGGGCCTTGATCGCACGGCGGCGGGGCGGGCGCAGCGGGGTGGCCGCGCTGCGCGGAGCGCGGCGGCGTGCGGCCGGGAGCGCGATCGGCGCAGCCGGGCGTGCCGACGGAGCCCGGCGGCAGGGCGCAGGACGGCGCGGCGCTCGGGAGCGCGGTGTGATGCGCGGCGAAGGGTTGGGGCGAGCGGCGTGTGTGGTGCGGGGCCGGCGGTGCGGGGCCGGCGGTGTGGGGCCGGCGGTGTGGGGCTAGGGGGCGGTCGCCGGGCCCGGCTTCGCCGCTGCTCGCTGCGCGGGGGGCGCGGCGCCGCGGGCTCGGTGTGGACTCGGGGGCCGGGCCGGCTGGCCCTCGGTCGGCGCAGCCCGCGGCCGCACTGAACCTCGGCGCCCGCTGCGGGCGCCCCACAAGCGTTCGCCCGTCCCAGCGTTCGCGCGCTCCCGCCGGCGCCAACCGGGCCGGCGCCGCGCGACTCGCGCAGCCGACCGGCACGGATCGACCTCCGACGGATCGGCTCCGTCCGCTCGGATTCGTCCGCTGCCTCGCGCTCGACTCCGGCCGCGCGCGGCGGACCAGCCGCGCCCGTCGTCCCTCTCCTGCTTCCGGTCTCCCCGTCTCCTGCCCCCCCTCTCCCGCCCCTCGGGCCCGGGCCCACCCGGCCGCGCGGCCCGGGCGAGTGAATTACCCCGCTAGGACTCGAACCTAGAATAAGTGGACCAAAACCACTTGTGTTGCCGATTACACCACGGGGTAAGAGGGCGGCTCTTATAGCCGCGGATCGCGGGGGGAGTCAAGCGCGGCAGCGGTTCCAGGCGCGGCGCGGGGTGGTTTCGCTGCGGGCGTCGCGGAGCGACGGCCGGGGGGCCGCCGGGGCCCCGCGCGGGGCCGGGGGACGGCCCGCCGCAAGGTCCGCGGACCGGGCGCGCCTGCAGCCCCGCGGCTGGCTGCCCGGCGCCGGGCCCGGCGCGGTTGCTGCGGGCGGGGCTCGCGGGAGAACCAAGGTGTGCAGCGGGCGCCGCGCGGGACCGCGGGTGCGATCGCGCGCGCGACCGAGCCGCGGGGGCGTCGCCGGGGGCCCCTAGGCGGGCTCGAGCCCGTCGACCTCCGCCAGGCGTCCCGTGGCGGCGCGCTGCACCAGCTCGAAGCCGGTGTGCAGGGCGAACTGGCGCACGCGGTCGCGGTCCCCCACCGGGAAGATGCGCCGCAGGGTAAAGGTCAGGCCGCGGCTGGCGAGCCCGAAGCAGACGCAGCCTTCGGGCGCCCGGGCGTCGCCGCCGCCGGGCCCCGCGTAGCCCGTCAGGGACAGGGCCCAGGTGGCCCCGCTGCGCTCCAGGGCTCCGCGGGCCATGGCCGCGGCCACCGGCGCGCTGACCACGCCGGCCGATTCGATCAGGGCGGCGGGCAGGCCCAGGGTGCGGGTCTTCGCGGCGACGCTGTAGACCACCGAGCCCTCGAGCAGCACGGCGCTGGCGCCGGGCACGTCGGTCAGGCGCGCGGCCAGCAGGCCGCCGGTCACCGACTCGGCCAGGGCCAGGGTTTGGCGCCGCTCGCTGAGGGTTTGGACCAGGGCCGCTTCCAGGCTGGCGTGGCCCTCGGCCAGGATCCAGCGCGAAAAGCGCTCGCGGAAGGCGGCGGCGCGGGCCTCGAGGCGCGTCGGATCGAGGCTCGAGAGGTGCGCCGAGAGCAGCCCTTCCTTGGCGGAGACGCCGAGCAGCGGGTCCGCGCCGCGCTCCATCCATTCCCCGCAGCGGTCGGCGAAGGCGGACTCCGCCAGGCTCCCGAGCAGGAACTCGCGCCGGCCGCGGGGCGCTGCGCCCGGGGCGCGCGCCAGGCGCGGGGCGAGCTCGTTTTGCCACATGCCGGAGAGCTCCCGCGGCGGGCCGGGCAGGGCGGCCAGCAGGCGCCCGCGCCCATCTCGGGCCAGGAAGCCGGGCGCGGTGCCGCGCGGATTGGGCAGCAGCTCGGAGCCGCGCGGCACGTAGGCCTGGCGGCGGTTCGATTCGGAGGGCTCGAGGCCGCGGCGGCGGAAGCGCTCGACGATCGCGTCCCAGGCGCTCGGGTGGTATTCGAGCTCGACGCCGAGCACGCTGGCGGCGGCGTCGCGCGTGCAGTCGTCCAGGGTCGGGCCGAGGCCGCCCGAGAGGATCACCAGGGCGTGGGCCTCGAGCAGCTCGCGCAGGGTGCGCTCGAGCTGCGCGGGCTCGTCGCCCACCAACCGCACCTCGGCCACGCGGAACCCGAGCGGCTCGAGCTCGCGGGCCAGGAAGGGACCGTTGAGGTCGGGATGGGCCCCGCGCAGCAGCTCGTCGCCGCTGGCGACCAGCGCCGCGGTGCGCTCCGCGGGCGACTCCGCGCCGCCGCTCACGGCCCCCCCACCGGCGCCGGCTGGCGCGCCTCGCCGCGGCGCTTGGCCAGCGCGCTGGTCCATAGCCCGACCTCGTACAGGAGGCACATCGGGATCGCCATCATCGTCTGGGTGAAGGGATCCGGCGGGGTCAGCACGGCCGCGACCACGAAGGCCCCCAGGATGAAGTGCCGGCGGTAGTTGCGCAGGGTCTCGACCTGGACCAGCCCGACGCGGGTCACGGCGGTCATGATCACCGGCAGCTGGAACACCAGTCCGAGGCCGATGCACAGGGTCATCAGGAACGAGAAGTAACTCGAAGCCTTGAACTGCGGCAGCGAATCGTCGAGCGCGCCGGCGTTCAGGAAGTAGATCCCGTAGGGCACCATCAGCAGGTAGCCGAACAGCACCCCGATCAGAAACAGGGCCACCGAGGCCGGAAAGTAGGTCAGCACGGCGCGGCGCTCGTTGGGATAGAGCCCGGCCGCGATGAAGCCCCACAGCTGCCAGAGCAGGAACGGACCGCCCCCGAGCAGCGCCAGGAAGGTCCAGGCCTTGAGCATGGTCAGGAAATCTTCGCCGATGTCGGTCAACTGCCAGCCCACCAGCACCGGGTCGATCAGCACCTCCTGGCCGTTGCTGAGGGTGCGGAAGTAGGTGTCGCGGGGCAGGGCCGGGTCGGCGGCGAGCTGGCGCTCCCGGATCAGCACCAGGTCCTGGTTGAGCTTGCCCACGGCAAACTCGAGCGGCCGGTTGACCAGGCGCTTGCTCTGGTCGCCGAAGGCGTAGGCCACCAGGAACACCGCCAGGATGATCAGCAGGCCCTTGATCAGGCGCTGGCGCAGCTCGTCCAGATGATCCCCGAGGCTCATGCGCGAGGCCTCGATCGGATCGGGATCTTGGGGGGTCGCCATCGCCGGAGCAGCCTCGGGGCCATCTTAGGCCCTGGAGCGCTGCCCTAGGCGTCGCTCCCGTGCTGGGAGGCCGTGCTGGCCGTCGGGGGCTCGGCGCTCCCGCGGGATGCGCGGGTGCCCGGGCCCCGGTCGGCGGATCAGAACTTGAACGCGCCGCGCAGCTCGTTGTAGCTGACGATGGCCACGCCCTGGGCCTCGGCCTCGCTGTAGACCGGCAGCTGGGAGGGCTTGAGCGGCTCCTCGAGGGGCTCGCCTTCGGCATCCGTGTACAGGTCGCCGCCCAGGATCAGCAGGTTGGTGTTCTGATCGAGGCGGTCCTGCACGGTGATGCCCATGTTGGCCAGCACCAGGCGCAGCTCGGCCTCGCTGAGGGCCCCGGCGAAACGGCCGGCGAGCACCGCGTTGCGCGGGCCGCTCGGGTCGAACAGGGGGTTGAACAGCACGTCGCCGGGCACGATCGGGTCGAACTCGTCGGTCAGGTCGCTGATCTCGATCTTGGCCATGCCGGCCTCGACCTGGACCACCGTGGCCTGGCCCTTGATGTGCTTCGAGAGGCCCCCGCCGGAGCGGATCGAGAAGCGCAGGCCCTCGGTCAGGCGCTGCGTCGAGCCCACGTCGATCCAGCCGATCGGCAGGTTCTTGGAGACCGACAGCACGCGCGCGTCGGCGGTCTCGGCGGCTTCCCCTTTCAGGAAGCCCAGCTTGCCGTTGGCGCTCTTGAGGGTCGCCTGCAGGTAGGCGATCTGGCGGTCCTTGTCGCGGCCCAGCTCCTCCAGGCTGCGGCGCACGCCGCGCAGCTCCTGATCAAGCTCGTTGTTCTGGGCTTCGGCGGCGGCCAGGCGATCCTGGAGCTCGCTGGCGCGCTCCTCTCCGTTGGCCTGCTCGTCGCGCAGCTGGTTGCGCAGATCGGCGATGCTCTTGTCCTTTTCGGCCAGGTCGCGGGTGCGCGCGCTGCGCTCGGTCTCGAGCTCGCTGCGCAGGCCCGAGATCTCGTTGCGCAGTTGGTCGATCTGATCGACCAGCTTGGTGCGCTCGGCGGCGATCGCCGGCAGGGCGGCCTGGAAGTTCTTGACGTCCGCGGGCAGCTCGGGGAACACGCCGCGCAGCTCGGTCAGCCCGGTCTTGGCCAGGTCGACGTTGACCGTGCGGGCCAGGTCGTTCGGGTCGAAGAAGCCGAGCAGTTCGGACGAGGCCCGGCGCTTGTCGTCCATCTCGAGCAGCTTGGCCTCGGCCGCGACGCGCTTGGCCTCGGCCTCCTCCAGCCGCTTCCTCTCCTTGGAGAGGTCGTCCTGGGAGACGTAGCCGAAGAAGATCGCCACGAAGGCGAACACCAGGGTGACGATCAGCCAGATCAGGCTGACGCGGGCGGCTCCGCGGTTGGCGCGCATGCGTTGGACCTCGGGGAAGGTGCTGGGGGGATGCTGCAGGAGGGGGGGGAGCTGCGGGAGGGGGGCAGCTGCAGAGCG
>ERZ1066136.1190-NODE-1190-length-14126-cov-11.337503_pt1 | contig 14126 bp, 11 predicted proteins | sample MGYA00382783_ERZ1066136 | MGnify/ENA primary metagenome ERZ1066136 (study PRJEB33369, sample SAMEA5778366) | biofilm metagenome | biome: Industrial cooling water; feature: Water cooling tower basin; material: Biofilm | place: United Arab Emirates | collected... | reverse complement strand
ACGATGGCTCACGACATCTTTCTGATCCGCCACGGCGCCGCGGCCGCGGCCTGGCGGCGGGGTGAACGGCTGGTCAGCGGGGCCTTGTTCATGGGCGCGGCGTCCTTGCGGCGGGGCGGGCGGCGATGCGTGGCACCCTATCACGGAAGCCAGAGCCGCGCAGCGCCGCTGGCGCGGCCCTGACGCCGGCGCGGCATCATCGCCGGCCATCATCGCGCGCCATGTGGACCGACTCGCACTGCCACCTCGACGCCCCGGAATTCGACGCCGACCGCGCTGCCGTGGTGCAGCGCGCACGCGCCGCGGGCGTGTCGATGATGGTGCTGCCGGCGGTGGCCGTGGACCATGTCGACACCGTGGTGGCCCTGGCGCACGCGCACGGCCTGGCCTACGCGCTGGGCATCCACCCGCTGTGGACCGGCCGCGCCGCCGACACCGACCTCGAGCGCCTGGCCCAGGCCCTGCGCCGCCACCGCGACGACCCGCGCCTGGTGGCCGTGGGCGAGATCGGGCTCGACCACTTCGTGCCCGGCCTGGACCGGGCGCGCCAGCAGCATTTCTATCTCGCGCAGCTGCGCCTGGCGCGCGACGCCGGCCTGCCGGTGATCCTGCACGTGCGCCGCTCGGCCGACGCGCTGCTGGCCGGCCTGAACCGCATCGCGGTGCCGGGCGGCATCGCCCACGCCTTCAACGGCAGCGCGCAGCAGGCGCAGCGCTTCGTCGACCGCGGCTTCCGGCTGGGCTTCGGCGGCACGCTCAGCTTCGAGCCGGCGCGGCAGATCCGCGCGCTGGCCGGCACCCTGCCGCTGCAGGCCCTGGTGCTGGAGACCGACGCGCCCGACATCCCGCCGCAGTGGCTGTACCGCACGGCCGCCGAGCGCGAGGCCGGCGCGCCCCAGGGCCGCAACGAGCCCGCCGAGCTGCCGCGCATCGGCGCCGTGCTCGCCGGGCTGCGCGGCGTGCCGGTGGCCGAGCTGGCGGCGGCGACGGCGGCCAATGCGCGCGCCGCGCTGCCGCGCCTGGCCGGCCTGGGCGGGGCCGCGGCATGAGCGCGCCACCGCGGCTCACGGGCCTGCCACCCGTCATCGCGCGCGGCACGCGGCTCGTGGTGCTGGGCAGCTTCCCGGGCGTGGCCTCGCTGCAGGCGCAGCAGTACTACGCGCACCCGCAGAACCAGTTCTGGCGCCTCGTGGGCACGCTGCTGGCCGAGCCGCTGCCCGCGCTGCCCTACCGCGAGCGCCTGCTGCGGCTGCGGCGGCGCGGCCTGGGCCTGTGGGACGTCTACGCCAGCTGCCGGCGCGAGGGCAGCCTCGACAGCGCCATCGAGGCCGCCGAGCTCAACGACCTGGCCAGCCTGAGGCGCCGCGCCCCCGGCCTGGTGGCCGTGGCCCACAACGGCGGCGAGAGCGCCCGCCACCGCCGCCACACCGAGGCGCTGGGCCTGCCCGTGTGGCGCCTGCCCAGCAGCAGCCCGGCCAACGCCAGCTGGAGCTTCGAGCGCAAGCTCGCCGCCTGGCGCGAGGTGTTCACGTTTGCCGGGCTTGTTCCGCCGACCGCGCCGGCGGCGCCGGTGCAGGATCGGGCCCCATGAACATCCGCCTTCCCTCGGCCGCGCGGCGGCAGTGGCTGGCCGGCCTCGGCCGCCTGGGCCTGGCCGGCCTGGCCGCGCCCTGGGCGCACGCGGCGGCGCCGGGCTCGGCGCGCGTGGCGCTCGTCATCGGCAACGCCGCCTACGAGGCCGCGCCGCTGCTCAACCCCGTGCGCGACGCGCGCGCCATGGCCACGCTGCTGGGCCAGCTGGGCTTCGAGGTGCTCGCGCTGCACGACGCCAGCCAGCAGCAGCTGCGCGAGGGCCTGGTGCGCTTCGGCGAGCGGCTGCGGGCGCGCCGGGCCACGGCCATGCTGTACTACGCCGGCCACGGCGTGCAGATCGACTGGCGCAACTACCTGCTGCCCGTGGACGCGCGCCTGCGCAGCGCCGCCGACGTGCAGGCCCAGGGCCTGGACGTGCAGGACGTGATCGCCACCTGCCGCGCCGCCGGCACGCACACCAACGTGCTCGTGCTCGACGCCTGCCGCGACAACCCCTTCGGCGCCAGCGGCGGCGCGCGCGGCCTCGCGCCCATGGACGCGCCGCCCGGCACCTTCTTCGCGTACGCCACCGCGCCCGGCAACGTGGCCGACGACGGCAACGAGGCCGACGGCAACGGCCTGTACACGCGCTACCTGCTGCAGGAGCTGCGGCGCCCGCAGCTGCGCATCGAGGACGTGTTCAAGCGCGTGCGCCTGCAGGTGCGGCTGGCCACGCAGGGCCGGCAGATCCCCTGGGAGAGCACCAGCCTCGAGGAGGACATCGTCTTCGCCAGCGGCGAGGTGCTGGCGCCGCCCACGGTGGCCGAGCGGCTGCGCGGCTTCGACGAGCAGCGCGCCGCCTGGGCGCGCGTCAGCGCCACGGCGCGGGTCGAGGACCTCGTGGCCTTCGTCGAGCGCGACCCCGGCGGGCCCTTCGCCGAGCTGGCGCAGTTCGCCATCGACCGCCTGGCGCCGCCGCTGGTGCAAGCGCAGGCGCCGCAAGCGCTGGCCGCCGCCGGCGCGGCCGCGCCGCTGGCCCCCGGGGCCGACCGCTACCGCGTGGGCGACGCCTGGGCGATGCAGTGGACCGACCACCTGCGCGGCACCAGCGAGCGCCGCCCCTACGAGGTGACGCGGCTGGACGGCCTGCGCGTGCTGGTCAACGGCGGCCGCATGCTCATGGACCAGATGGGCAGCATCGTCGAGAACGAGTTCGGGCGCCGCGACCCCGGCATCCTGATGGTGCCGGCCGAGCTGTCCACCGGGCGCCGCTGGCGATCGGCCTACTCCAGCGCGCCGCTGGACGGCAGCGTGATCAGCCGGGTCGTCGTCGACCACCGCGTCGAGGGCCTGGACGACATCGAGACGCCGGCCGGCCGCTTCCGCGCCTGGCGCATCGCCATGACCGGCCAGTCCGTGCGGCCCACGAGCGCCAGCGACCTGCGCGCCACGCTGTGGGTGGACGCCGTCAGCCTGTGGCCGCTGCGCGCGGTGCGCCGCTTCACGGCGCGCGGCCGCGACTGGCTCGAGCACAGCAGCACCGAGGAGATGGTGGCGATGCGCCGCCTGCCGCGCTGACGCACCGGCGCCCGCCGCGCCGGAGGCGTCCGTCTTGCACGACACTGCGGCCCGAACGCCGACCGACCATGACCGACCACCCCTGCCCCGACCCCGCCCGCCGCGCGCTGCTGGCCAGCGCCGCCGCCATGCCCTTTTCCGCCCTGGCGCAGGGCGCCGGCCTGGCGCGCGTGGCCCTGGTCATCGGCAACGCCGCCTACGCCACGGCGCCGCTGCTCAACCCCGGCCGCGACGCCGCCGCTGTGGCCGCGCGGCTGCGCGCGCTGGGCTTCGAGGTGATCGAGCGGCGCGACGCCACGCGCGAGCAGATGGCCGGCGCGCTGGCCGAGGCCGCGGCCGCGCTGCGCGGGCGCCAGGGCGTGGGCCTGCTGTACTACGCCGGCCACGGCCTGCAGATCGACTGGCGCAACTACATGCTGCCGGTGGACTTCGCCATCGCCAGCGCCGCCGACGTGCCGCGCCAGGGCGTGGACGTGCAGCAGGTGCTCGAGGCCTTCCGCGGCGCCGGCACGCGCACCAACATCGTGGTGCTCGACGCCTGCCGCGATAACCCCTTCGGCGGCGCCGCCAGCGGCAGGGGCCTGGCGCCGCTGGACGCCCCGCCGGGCACCTTCCTGGCCTTTGCCACCGCGCCGGGCAACGTGGCCGACGACGGCGACCCGGCCGACGGCAACGGCCTGTACACCCGCCACCTGCTGCAGGCGCTGCAGCAGCCCGAGGCGCCCATCGAGGACCTGTTCAAGCGCGTGCGCAGCCAGGTGCGGCGCGCCAGCGGCGGCCGCCAGATCCCCTGGGAGAGCACCAGCCTCGAGGAGGACTTCGCCTTCGCCAGCGGCGCGCGCATCGAGGCCCAGGGCCTGCGCGAGCGCGACGCGCTGTTCCAGGCACAGCGGCGCGACTGGGAGCGCATCCGCGGGTCCGCGCGCGTGGAGGACTTCTACGCCTTCCTGCAGCAGCACCCCAGCGGCGTGTTCGCCGAGCTGGCGCAGGCCGCCGTCGACAAGCTGGCCCGGCCGGCCGTCGTGGCGCAGGCCGCCCCGGCGCTGGCCGGCCTGGCCATGCTGGCGCCCGGGACGGACCGCTACCGCCTGGGCGATGCCTGGGAGATCGAAATCGTCAACCACCTCGACGGCGACAGCCGCACGCGGCAGCAGCGCCGCGTCACGGGCATCGACCAGGGCCTGGTGAGCTTCAACAACGGGGCCGTGATCGTGGACCAGCTGGGCACCGTGATCCACAACCGCACGGGCCGCAAGGACCCCGGCATCCTCACGGCGCCCTCGGAGCTGCGCGTGGGCATGCGCTGGCGCAGCGACTTCTACAACCAGCCCGACGCCCCCGGGGCGCTGGCGTCCAAGAACTTCTACGACTACCGCGTGCGGGGCATCGAGGAGCTGGAGCTGCCGTTCGGCCGCGTGCGCGCCTTCCACATCGTCGGCGAGGGCATGGCGGTGCTGCCGACGACCTCGTCGCGCCTGCTCAACGAGCTGTGGATCGACCCCCAGACCATGTGGTGGGTCAAGCAGAGCTTCCAGCGCATCCCGCAGGGCGCGCGCCGGCCGGACATGCACGACACGACGCTGACGATCGCCCAGACGCGCGCGCCCCGATGAGCGCGGACCGCACGCCGCAGCCGCTGCCCGGCGTCACGCTGTCCGAGGACGACGGCGTGCGCTACCTGCACCTGGACACGCCCTGGATCCAGGGCGGCATGCGCATCCGCGCGCCGCAGGTGGTGGAGATCGACTACATCCAGCGCATGCTGGCCGTGCTGCTGTGGCTGGACGCCGGCACGCTGCACGAGGGGGCGGCCGTGCAGCTGGGCCTGGGCGCCGGCGCGCTGACGCGCTTCACGGCGCAGCAGCTGAAGATGCCGACCACGGTGGTGGAGATCAACCCGCAGGTGATCGCCGCCAACCAGCGCCACTTCCACCTGCCGCGCGAGGCGCTGGTGGTGCGCGGCGACGCCGCCGACTGGCTGGCGCAGGCCGAGCCCGGTTCGGTGCGCCTGCTCTTCGTGGACCTCTACGACCACGAGGCCGCGGCCCCCGTGCTCGACGACGCCGGCTTCTACGCCGCCTGCCGCGCCGTGCTCGAGGACGGCGGCGCCATGGCCGTCAACCTGTTCGGCCGCCACGCCAGCTTCGCCGAGAGCATCGCCCGCATCGCCACGGCCTTCGGCAGCGAGGCCACCTGGAGCCTGCGGCCCACGCGCCAGGGCAACAGCGTGGTGGTGGCCACGCGCGGCGCGGCGCTGCCCGGGCGCCCCGAGCTGCTGGCCCGTGCGGCGCAGCTGGAGCAGCGCTTCGGCCGCCTGCGGCTGATGGCGCGGCAGTGGCCGCGCATGATCCGCGCCTTCGCCAGCCTGCCGGGCGTCGCCGACGCCGCCCCCGCCAGACCCCGCCTGCCATGAAGCACGCCCGCAGCCCGTCCGCCCCGCCACCCGCGTCGCCCGGCGCCACGCCCCGGGGCCGGCTCGACTGGCCGCAGCTGCTGGGCTGGCTGCGCGAGGACGGCCTCGTCGCCAGCGCCGAGGCCGAGCGCGTGACGGCCCGCTTCCGCGCCGGCGCGAGCAGCCTGCACCCGCTGGTGCGCCTGGGCGGCGCCGGCCTGCTGCACCAGCGCAGCGGCGCGCCGCTGGACACCGAGGCGCTCACCGAGTGGCTGGCCGGCCGCTGCCAGCGGCCCTACCTGCGCATCGACCCGCTGCGCGTGGACGTCGGCCGCGTGGCCGAGGTCATGAGCGTGCAGTACGCGCAGATGCGGCTGGCGCTGCCCGTGCAGGTGAACGACCGCGAGGTCGTGGTGGCCACGGCCGAGCCCTTCGACACCGGCTGGGTGGCCGAGATCGAGAGCCACCTCAAGCGCCCGCTGCGCCTGGTGGTGGCCAACCCCGACGAGATCCGCCGCTACACCACCGAGTTCTACGCGCTGGCCAAGAGCGTGCGCGCGGCGCAGAAGAGCGGTGAGTCCTCGGCCAGCGCCAGCTTCGAGCAGCTGGTGGAGCTGGGCCGCGCCAACAAGGCGCTGGACGCCAACGACCAGGGCGTGGTGCAGGTGGTCGACTGGCTCTGGCAGTACGCCTTCGACCAGCGCGCCAGCGACATCCACCTCGAGCCGCGGCGCGACATGGGCGCCATCCGCTTCCGCATCGACGGCGTGCTGCACACGGTGTACCAGGTGCCGATGACGGTGCTGGCCGCGATGACGGCGCGCATCAAGCTGCTGGGCCGCATGGACGTGGTCGAGAAGCGCCGGCCGCTGGACGGCCGCATCAAGACGCGCCGCCCCGACACGCCCGAGGGCGCCAGGGGCGGCGAGGTCGAGATGCGCCTGTCGACGCTGCCCACGGCCTTCGGCGAGAAGATGGTCATGCGCATCTTCGACCCCGAGGCGGTGGTCAAGGGCGTCACGGCGCTGGGCTTCGGCGCGCGCGAGGCCGAGCGCTGGCAGCAGCTGATCCAGCGGCCGCACGGCATCGTGCTGGTCACCGGGCCCACGGGCAGCGGCAAGACGACGACGCTGTACGCCACGCTCAAGCAGCTCGCCACCGACGAGGTCAACGTCTGCACCATCGAGGACCCGATCGAGATGATCGAGCCGGCCTTCAACCAGACGCAGGTGCAGCCGGCGCTGGACCTGGGCTTCGCCGAGGGCCTGCGCGCGCTGATGCGGCAGGACCCGGACATCATCATGGTCGGCGAGATCCGCGACCTCGCCACCGCCGAGATGGCCATCCAGGCCGCGCTCACGGGCCACCTGGTCTTCAGCACGCTGCACACCAACGACGCCGCCAGCGCCATCACGCGCCTGGCCGACCTCGGCGTGCCGAGCTACCTGATCGGCGCCACCGTCATCGGCGTGCTCGCGCAGCGCCTGGTGCGCACGCTGTGCCCGGCCTGCAAGCAGCCCGACGAGGCCGTCACGCGCGAGCTCATCGACGAGGTGGCCAAGCCCTGGCGCCTGAACGGCGCCGTGCGCGCCTGCAGGCCCGTGGGCTGCCTGGAGTGCCGGAACACGGGCTTCCGCGGCCGTGCCGGGCTGTACGAGCTGCTCACGCTCAGCGAGGCCGCGCGCGGCGCCGTGCACCCGGCGCTGGACGCCACGGCCCTGCGCCGCACGGCCGTGCGCGAGGGCATGCGCCCGCTGCGCCTGGCCGGTGCCATGAAGGTGGCCGAGGGGCTGACCACGCTCGAGGAAGTGCTGCGCAGCACGCCCGCCTTCGAGGGCTGAGCCCCGGCCGCGGCGCCGGCGCCGCGGCTTACGTGGAAACCACAGCGGGCGCCGGGGGGGCGGTTCCTAGAATCCCGCGCAGCCGGCGTGGCTTGCCACGCCCAGACCCATCCTGCCTGGAGACAAGGGCTTGAAGATCAAGAGCGAGAAGGACTTCTGGTCCGGGGTGATGTTCATCGCCATCGGACTGGGCTTCGCCTGGGGCGCCACCAACTACAGCTTCGGCTCGGCCGCGCGGCCGGGGCCGGCGTACTTTCCGTTCGGGCTGGGCATCCTGCTGGCGCTGCTGGGCGCCATCGTGCTGCTGAAGTCGCTGCTCGCGGGCTCGCGCGGCGGCGACAAGATCGAGCCCTGGCCCTGGAAGCCCTGGCTCGTGATCCTCGGCGCGGTGGTCATGTTCGGCTTCGCGCTGCCGCGCCTGGGCATGATCGTCACGCTGCCGCTGCTCATCGGCGTGGCCAGCCTGGCGAGCGGCGAGTTCCGCATCAAGGAGGTCGTGATCAACGCCGTGGTGCTGACGCTGGGCTGCTGGCTCGTGTTCATCAAGGGCCTGAGCCTCACCATCCCCCTGTGGCCGACCTTCCTGGCCTGACCTGAAAGCCGCGCATGGAACTGCTCAACAACCTCGCGCTCGGCTTCAGCGTCGCCTTCACGCTGCAGAACGTGCTCTACGCCCTCGGGGGCGCCATCCTCGGCACGCTGATCGGCGTGCTGCCGGGCCTGGGCCCGGTGGCCACCATCGCGATGCTGCTGCCCAGCATCTACGCGCTGGATGCCACGCCGGCGCTCATCATGCTGGCCGGCATCTACTACGGCGCGCAGTACGGCGGCTCCACCACCGCCATCCTGATCAACGTGCCGGGCGAGAGCGCCTCGGTGGTGACGGCGCTCGACGGCTACCAGATGGCGCGCAAGGGCCGCGCCGGCTCGGCGCTGGCCGCGGCCGGCCTGGGCAGCTTCTTCGCCGGCACCGTGGCCACGCTGGTGCTGGCGGCGTTCGCGCCGCCGCTCACCGAGCTGGCCTTCAAGTTCGGCCCGGCCGAGTACTTCAGCCTCATGGTGCTGGGCCTCATCGGCGCCGTGGTGCTGGCCTCGGGCTCGCTGATCAAGGCCATCGCCATGATCCTGCTGGGCCTGCTCATCGGCCAGATCAACACCGACGTCATCTCGGGCGTGCCGCGCTACAGCTTCGACATCCCGGAGCTCACCGACGGCATCGGCTTCGTGGCCATCGCCATGGGCGTGTTCGGCTTCGGCGAGATCATCCTCAACCTGGGCCGCCCGGCCGAGGCGCGCGAGGTCTTCACGAAGGACGTCAAGGGCCTGTGGCCCACCAAGCGCGACTTCCTCGACGCCTACCCGGCCGTGCTGCGCGGCACGGCGCTGGGCTCCATCCTGGGCGTGCTGCCCGGCGGTGGCGCGCTGCTGGCGAGCTTCGCCGCCTACACGCTCGAGAAGAAGACCAAGGGCCGCCCCGACGAGGTGCCCTTCGGCCAGGGCAACATCCGCGGCGTGGCCGGCCCCGAGAGCGCCAACAACGCCGGCGCGCAGACCAGCTTCGTGCCCATGCTCACCCTGGGCATCCCGCCCAACCCGGTGATGGCGCTGATGGTGGGCGCGATGACCATCAAGGGCATCCAGCCCGGCCCGCAGGTGATGACCAGCAACCCCGATCTCTTCTGGGGCCTGATCGCCAGCATGTGGATCGGCAACCTGATGCTGATCATCCTGAACCTGCCGCTGATCGGCATCTGGATCAAGCTGCTGACGGTGCCCTACCGCTTCCTCTACCCGGCCATCCTGAGCTTCTGCTGCATCGGCCTGTACACGCTCAACAACAACAACTTCGACGTCTTCATGGCCGCGGCCTTCGGCGTCGTGGGCGTGGTGTTCTACCGCCTGGGCTGCGAGCCGGCGCCGCTGCTGCTGGGCTTCATCCTCGGGCCCATGATGGAGGAGAACCTGCGACGGGCGCTGCTGCTGAGCCGCGGCGACTGGACGACCTTCCTGAGCCGGCCGCTGTCGGCCACGCTGCTGATCGCGTCGCTGCTGCTCATCGTGATCGTCATGCTGCCGGGCATCAAGAAGCAGCGCGAGCAGGCCTTCCAGGAGGCGGATTGACGTTGCCCGCGCGGCCTTCGGCCGCCTGACGGCATGGGCCTGCCCGCCGCGCTGCAACCGCTCGAGGGCCCCGTCTTCCGGGGCCTGTGGGCCGCCTGGCTGGCGGCCAACCTGACGATGTGGATGAACGACGTCGCGGCCGCCTGGCTGATGACGTCGCTGACCACCAGCCCCGTGATGGTGGCGCTGGTGCAGACGGCCTCCACGCTGCCCGTGTTCCTGCTCGGCCTGCCCAGCGGCGCGCTGGCCGACATCGTCGACCGCCGGCGCTGGTTCGCCTTCACGCAGCTGTGGGTCTGCGTGGTGGCGCTGGTGCTGGCCGCCATGTCGCTGAGCGGCCAGCTCACGGCCGGGTGGCTGCTGGCGCTGACCTTCCTCAACGGCGTGGGCATGGCCATGCGCTGGCCGGTGTTCGCGGCCATCGTGCCCACGGTGGTGAGCCGGGCGCAGTTTCCGCAGGCGCTGGCGCTCAACGGCATCGCCATGAACCTGTCGCGCGTGATCGGCCCCGTGCTGGCCGGCGCGCTGCTGGCGGCCGCGAGCCCGGCCGCGGTGTTCGTGCTCAACGCGCTGCTGGCGCTGTTCGCGTTCTGGATGATCGTGCGCTGGCCCGGCTCGCCGCGCGCCAGCGCGCTGCCCGGCGAGCGCTTCATCGGCGCCATGCGCGTGGGCATCAACTACGCGCTGCAGGCGCCGCGGCTCAAGCTGGTGCTGCTGCGCGTGTTCCTGTTCTTCCTGCAGAGCACGGCGCTGGTGGCGCTGCTGCCGCTGGTGGCGCAGGGGCTGCACGGGGGCGGGGCCGGCTTCTTCACGGTGATGCTGTCGTGCCTGGGCCTGGGCGCGGTCATCGCAGCGCTGTACTTCCCGCGCTGGCGCGCGCGCTACACGCCCAACCAGTTCGTGGTCGCGGGCACGCTGGTGCACGCGGCGGCCTCGGCGCTCATCGTCACCGTGCCCGAGGTCTGGGTGGCGCTGCCGGCCATGGTGGTGGCCGGCATGGCCTGGATCTCGGTGGCCAACTCGCTGACGCTGGCCGCGCAGGCCACCATGCCCGACTGGGTGCGCGCACGCGGCATGAGCATCTACCAGATGGCGCTGATGGGCGGCTCGGCCGCCGGCGCGCTGCTGTGGGGCCAGGTGGCGGCCTTCACGGGCGTCAACGGCGCCGTGCTCGCGGCCTCGGCCTTCGGCCTGCTGGGCGCGGCGGCGCTGCGCCGCACCAGCATCGTGGCCGAGGTGGCGCCGGACTTCAGCCCCGCCCAGGTGATGCCCGCGCCCCAGCCCGCGCGCCCGGTGGACGACGAGGCCGGCCCCGTGATGGTGACCGTGGAGTACCAGATCGACCCCGCGCGCGCCGCCGAGTTCGCCGAGGTCATGGAGCGCACGCGCCGCGCCCGCCTGCGCCAGGGGGCGCTGAGCTGGGGGCTGTTCCACGACGTGGCCCAGCCCGGCCGCTGCATCGAATACTTCGTCGACGAGAACTGGCTGGAGCACCAGCGCCGGCTGGAGCGCTTCACCGCCTTCGATGCCGAGCTGCGCGGCCAGCGCCTGGCCTTCCACCTGGGCCCCGAGCCGCCGAAGCTGAGCCGCTTCGTGGCCGATGGCCGAGTGGCCCCGCCGGATCTGTAGCGCCGCTACGATGCGCGGCTCCCGCCTGCCGCACCCACCGCCACCATGACCCACACCTTCGACTGGAGCGCCGGCTACGCCAGCCAGCGCAGCCCCGTGTTCGCCCGCAACGTGGTGAGCACCTCGCACCCGCTGGCGGCCCAGGCCGGCCTGCGCATGCTGCAGGCCGGGGGCAACGCCGTCGACGCCGCCATCGCCACCGCGGCCGTGATGACCATCGTCGAGCCCTGCAGCAACGGCCTGGGCTCCGACGCCTTCTGCATCCTCTGGGACGGCACGCAGCTGCACGGCCTGAACGCCAGCGGCTGCGCGCCGCAGGCCTGGACCCCCGAGTACTTCCGCCGCAAGTACGGCGCGGATGCCAAGGCCCCGGCCAAGCGCGGCTGGGACAGCGTCACCGTGCCGGGTGCCGTGGCCGGCTGGGTGGCGCTGAGCCGCCGCTTCGGCAAGCTGCCCTTCGAGGACCTGCTGCAGCCCGCCATCGAGGTGGCCGAGCGCGGCTACGCCGTGCCGGTGATCGTGCAGCAGAAGTGGACCAACGCCGCCAACCTGCCCGAGCTCACCAGCCAGCCCGGCTTTGCCGAGACCTTCCTGCCGCACGGCCGCGCGCCGCACGTGAGCGAGCTGTTCCGCCTGCCCGACGCCGCGAAGACGCTGCGCCTCATCGGCCAGACACACGGCGAGGCCTTCTACCGCGGCGAGGTGGCGGCCGCCGCCGAGGCGCACGCGCGCGCCCACGGCGGCGCCATGACGGCCGCCGACTTTGTCGCCTACCAGCCCGAGTGGGTGACGCCGCTGGCCCAGGACTACCGCGGCTACACGCTGCACGAGATCCCGCCCAACGGCCAGGGCATCGCGGCGCAGATCGCGCTCGGCATCCTGCAGCACTTCGACATCGCCTCGCTCAAGCTCGACGGCGTCGACACCCAGCACCTGCAGATCGAGGCCATGAAGCTGGCCTTCGCCGACGTGTACCGCCACGTGGCGGAGCCGCGCAGCATGCGCCTCACGCCCGCGCAGATGCTGGACCCGGCCTACCTGGCCGCGCGCGCGAAGCTCATCGACCCGAAGCGCGCGCAGGACTTCGGCCCCGGCCACGGCCCCACGGGCGGCACCATCTACCTCACAGCGGCCGACGCCAGCGGCATGATGGTGAGCTTCATCCAGAGCAACTACATGGGCTTCGGCAGCGGCGTGGTCGTGCCGGGCTACGGCCTGAGCCTGCAGAACCGCGGCCACGGCTTCACGCTCGACGAGAGCCGCGACAACCTCGTCGGCCCGGGCAAGCGGCCCTTCCACACCATCATCCCCGCCTTCCTCACCAGGCAGGGCAAGCCGGTCATGAGCTTCGGCATCATGGGCGGCGACATGCAGCCGCAGGCCCACCTGCAGACCACCGTGCGCATGCTCGACTACCACCAGAACCCGCAGGCCGCCTGCGACGCGCCGCGCTGGCGCTGGTTCGGCGGCACGGTCAACGCCGAGCAGGGCTTCCCGGCGGCCACGGCCCAGGGCCTCATCGAGCGCGGCCACAAGGTCGAGCCCTTCTCCGACAGCTACCAGGACTACGGCGCCGGCCAGTTCATCTGGCGCCTCGACGAAGGGCAGGGCGACGCCTCGGTGCGCGGCTACGCCGCCGCCAGCGACCCGCGCCGCGACGGCCAGGCCGCGGGCTTCTGAGACCGGTTGCTCCCATGCGGGTGGATGACCTGCGCCCCGCCTGGCGCACCGACTTCACCCTGCACGGCGTGTCGGCCGAGGTGATCGGGCGCGACGACTGTCTCGTCGTGCGCACCCCCGACAACCCGACGTACTACTGGGGCAACTGCCTGATCCTGCCGCAGCCGCCGCGGGACGACGAGCTGGGCGCCTGGCTGGCGCGGTTCCAGCAGGAGATCGGTGCGCTGCAGCCGGCATCCCGCCACGTGGCGGTGGGCGTCAACACGCCGTACGGCGGCGAGTGCTTGCCGGCGTGGCAGGCGGCGGGCTTCGAGCTGCACGTGAACGCGGTCATGCGGCTGCTGCCCGGCGGCCTGCTCAGCCCGCGCGCGCCCAAGGTCGCGCCGGTGGAGGTGCGTCCCATCGTGTGGGACGGCCCCGGTGCCGAGGTCGAGGCGATCGTGGCCCTCGAGTGCGCCAACACGCATGGCTTCGAGCCCGCGGGCTACCGGGCCTTCCTTCGGCGCCAGTTCGAGCGTTATGCCCAGCTGCACGAGCGGGGCCAGTGCGAGTGGTTCGGCGTCTGGGTGGGCGAACCCGGGCAGGCCGTGCTCGCGGCCGACTGCGGGCTGGTGCGCGACCGCGCCGGCCCCGGCGCCACCGGCCGCTTCCAGCGCGTGGCCACGCACCCGGCCTGGCGTCGGCGCGGGCTGTGCTCGGCGCTCGTGCACCACGTGAGCCGGCACGCGCTGGAGGCCTGGCGCGTGGCCGAGGTGATCATGGTGGCCGACCCCGACGACTTCGCCATCGGCATCTACCGCGGCCTGGGCTTCACCGAGTTCGAGCGCGAGTGGTGCCTCGAGCGGCGGGCGCCCGAAGACCGCCCGGCATGACGGCCCCCGGCCCTCGCGCGGTCGCCCGCATGCCATGGGCCGGGCTGGCCATGGCCGCCGCCGGTGCCGTGGCGTTCAGCGGCAAGGCCATCATCGTGAAGCTGGCCTACCGCCACGGCGTCGACGCGGTGACGCTGCTGATGTACCGCATGCTGCTGGCGATGCCCCTGTTCGTGGCCCTGGCCTGGTGGGCCGGCCGCGGGCGCCCGCCGCTGACGCGCGCCGACCTGCGCGTCGTGGCGCTGCTCGGCTTCAGCGGCTACTACCTGGCCAGCTTCCTCGACTTCGCAGGTCTCCAGTACATCAGCGCCAGCCTGGAGCGGCTGATCCTGTACCTCAACCCCACGCTGGTGCTGCTGCTGGGCGCGCTGCTGTACGGGCGGCGCATCACCCTGCGGCAGGGCGCGGCGCTGGCCGTCAGCTACGCCGGCGTGATGCTGG
>ERZ1066136.1189-NODE-1189-length-14127-cov-12.881254_pt1 | contig 14127 bp, 12 predicted proteins | sample MGYA00382783_ERZ1066136 | MGnify/ENA primary metagenome ERZ1066136 (study PRJEB33369, sample SAMEA5778366) | biofilm metagenome | biome: Industrial cooling water; feature: Water cooling tower basin; material: Biofilm | place: United Arab Emirates | collected... | reverse complement strand
CTGTTCGAGCGCAGCGGCCGCAGGCCGCGTAGCGAGTTTTGCCGTGGGGCCATGGACGCGAGCAGCGCAGGGCAGTCGGCCCGCAGGGCCGACCGCTTCAACTCACGCCGCAGCCCCCACCCGCACAGCCCTTTGCCGCGCGGTGCAGCAAACGAAGAAGGTCCGCCATGGGCCGCAACCCGGCCTGGCTGCCGCAGCTGCCGCCGCCATCACGGCAACCAGCGCGCGGCGGCGTCGAGCAGGCCCTGGCGCACGCGCTGCTGGCGCGCGGGGTCGGTGTCGCCGCAGGCCAGGCGGCACATCCAGTCGCTGGGCGACTCGAAGTCGCAGTGCGAGGCGCCGGCGATGAGTTCGTCGCGCCACAGCCGCGGCAGCGTGGTGGCCCAGGGCGCGGCCACGGCCTCGGCGTTGCAGCGCGAAGGCGGCGCGCGCAGCAGCAAAGCCTCGGTGCGCAAGGTGCGCGCCGCGGCCAGGCCCAGGCGATCGGCCTCACCGGGCATCACGCGGTCGAAGGGGTCGAGGCCGACGTAGCCCACGACGCCTGGCGCCTCGGCCGCCAGCAGGCTGCTCAGGCCGCCGGCCGAGAAGCCCACGAGCATCACACGCTCCACCGGCGGGCCGAACACGCCGCCGGCGCGCAGCTGCGCCACCAGCGCGGCCAGCGCGCGGCCGTTGCAGCGGAAGTCGAAGGTGCAGGGCAGGTCGGGCGTGATCGCGAGCACGCCGGCCGCGGCCAGCGCCTGGGCGTGGCCGGCCAGCGTGTTGCGGCTGCGCGTGAAGCCGTGCGACAGGATGGCCGCGCCCCGCGGCGCGCCGGCCGGGGCGTGCAGGTCGAGCGTCACGCGGTGGCCGTCGAGCGCCAGCTCGCGCGTCTGCACGGGCGGCGCGGCCATGGCGCCGCCCGCGGCCAGCACCAGCATGACCGACAGCGCGAGCGCGGCAACCGCCTTCACGCGTAGCTCAGCTCCTTGACCTTGCCGCCGAACACGCGGTAGCTGTAGATCGTGTAGCCCACGATGGTGGGCACGGTGATGGCGCAGCCGATGGCGATGACGGCCAGCGAGCTGGTGGCACTGGCCGCGTCCCAGATCGTCAGGCGGTCCATCACCACGTAGGGGAACAGGCTGTAGGCCAGGCCGATGGCGCCGAACACGAACACCGCCACCACGGCCACGAAGGGCAGCCAGCACAGACGCCCCATCACCTGCTTCGAGTTGAGCATGGCGCGCGCGGCCACCAGCGCGGCCAGCGTCACCAGCGGGATGGGCAGCAGCGCGATGAACTCCGGCATGCTGAACCAGCGCTCGCGCACCGTGGCGCTGACCAGCGGCGTGGCGATGGACACCAGGCCCATGCCCAGCACCACCGGCGCCCAGGCGCGCTTGGCCCAGCGCACGGCATGGGCCTGCAGCTCGCCCTCGGTCTTCATCACCAGCCAGCAGGCACCCAGCAGCACGTAGGCCGCGGGCAGCAGCAGCGCGATGGCGCCGGCAAAGGCCGTGGCGACCCAGCCCTCGGCAAAGCCCGTGATGTAGCGGCCCAGCATCCAGCCCTGCGCGGTGGCGGCGATGCCGCTGCCGGCCCAGAAGGCGAAATTCCACAACGGCTTCCACTCGTCCTGCGCCTTGACGCGGAAGTCGAAGGCCACGCCGCGCAGCACCAGGCCCACGAGCATCAGCGTCACCGGCAGGTACAGCGCCGTGAGCACGAGGCCGTGCGCCTTGGGGAAGGCGATCAGCAGGATGCCCACGCCCAGCACCAGCCAGGTCTCGTTGGCGTCCCAGAAGGGGCCGATGCTGGCGATCATGGTGTCGCGCTGCGCGGGCGTGGCGCGGTGCAGCAGCAGGCCGGTGCCGAGGTCGTAGCCGTCGAGCACCACGTAGGCCAGCATGGCCACGCCCATGAGCGCCATGAACACCACCGGCAGCGCGGTGGCCCAGTCGATGGCGCTCACTGGACTACCCTCCGTGCTGCGCACTTCGGGATGAGCGCTTGGGAGCGGCCCGGCGCGCTCATGCGGCGGCCCCCTGCGAACCCGGCTTCACGGGGGCGGGCTTGGGCGAGGCCGGCTCCGGCATGGGCACCGGCTTCTCGGCCATGTGCTTGACCACGCTCACGTAGGCCACCAGCAGCGCCAGGTACACGGTGAGGTACAGCGCCAGCGTGAAGGCGATGTGCGAGCCCGGCACGCTGGAAGCCACCTCGTCCACGCGCAGCAGGCCCTGCACGATCCAGGGCTGGCGGCCGACTTCCGTGACATACCAGCCCGCCACCGTGGCCGTCCAGCCGCTGAAGGCCATCAGCGCCGTGAGCCCCAGGAAGGGCCGCGGCAGCGCGGCACCCTGCCAGCCGCGCTTGCGCAGCATCCACACGCCGGCCCAGCTGACCAGCAGCATGAGCATGCCCGTGCCCACCATGATGCGGAAGGCGTAGAACACGGGCGCCACGGGCGGGTGGGCGCCGGGGAAGTCGTTCAGGCCCTGCAGCTCGCCGTTGGGGTCGTGCTTGAGGATGAGCGCCGCGCCCTTGGGGATGCCGATCTCGAGGTGGTTGGTGCGCGCGGCTTCATCGGGCACGGCAAACAGCAGCAGCGGCGCGCCGCGCTGCGTCTCCCAGATGCCCTCCATGGCCGCCACCTTGGCGGGCTGGTGCTCCAGGGGGTTGAGGCCGTGGAAATCACCCGCCAGGATCTGCAGCGGGATCAGCACCGCGCCCACCGTGAGGCCGAAGCGCAGCGACTTGCCCGTGCTGGCGTTGGCCTTGTTCTTGAGCAGCTGCCAGGCCGCCACGCCGGCCACCAGGAAGGCCATGGTCAGGCCGCTGGCCAGCAGCATGTGCACCAGGCGGTAGGGGAAGCTGGGGTTGAACACCACCTGCAGCCAGCTCGTGACGAAGAACTCGCCGTCGCGGATCTCGAAGCCGGCCGGCGTGTGCATCCAGGAGTTGAGCGCCAGGATCCAGAACGCGCTCATGGTCGTGCCGAAGGCCACCAGGAAGGTGGCGATCAGGTGCACGCGCTCGCTGACCTTGCCATGCCCGAACAGCATGATGCCCAGGAAGGTGGCCTCGAGGAAGAACGCCGTCAGCACCTCGTAGCCCAGCAGCGGCCCGGCGACGTTGCCCACGCGCTCCATGAAGCCCGGCCAGTTGGTGCCGAACTGGAAGCTCATGACGATGCCGCTGACGACGCCGAGCGCGAAGCTCAGCGCGAAGACCTTGGTCCAGAAGCGGTAGGCCATGAGCCAGCCGTCGTCGCGCGTCTTGAGCCAGCGCAGGCGGAAGAACAGCAGCGCCCACCCCAGCGCGATGGTGATGGTGGGAAACAGGATGTGGAAGGTGATGTTCGCCGCGAACTGCATGCGGGCGAGCACGAGGGCGTCCATGGAACGGTGTCCTTGGGTGTGGGGGGATGGGTCAGCCGCGCCCGCCGGGCACGACCTTGAGCTTGTCCTTGAACTCCAGCAGGCGCTGCACCTTCGAGCCCATCTTCATGAGCTGGGCCAGCGTGGCGGCGTCCATGCGCTGCACGTCGTCGAACCAGCTCGTCATGAGCTCGATGAGGTCGTGCATGTCCTTCATGCGCTGCTGCGCGAAGCGGTCCTCGGGCGTGGTGGGCTCGTCGAGCAGCGCGTTGCGCAGCATCGTGAGCGTGGGCTCGATCTCGCGGCGGCGGCGTTCCTCGGCCAGGGTGCGGAACACCTCCCAGGCGTCGGCCGGGGCCTCGAAGTACTCGCGCCGGTCGCCGCTGAAGTGGCGCAGGTGCACCAGGCGCCAGGCCTGCAGCTCCTTGAGGCCCATGCTCACGTTGCTGCGGCTGAACTCCAGCTGCTCGGCGATCTCGTCGGCGTTGAGCGGCCGCGCCGACACGTAGATCAGCGCGTAGATCTGCCCGACGGTGCGGTTGATGCCCCAGCGGCTGCCCATCTCGCCGAAGTGCGACACGAAGCTGCGGACCAGCGGGGTGAGGGTCGACGACATGGGCGGGCTTCCGGCGTTTGGGTGCGCGAACGATGGCTGAAATTTCAGTAATTTGTGAAAGTTCGGAAAAATGTCCCCTGCGGCGGTGGGTCTGGCGGCGGCGGGCGCGGGTTCCCGACGCGGCGGCGGGCGGCCCACCGGGTGGGCTTCCGAGGCCCGGCGGCCGCAGGCCCCTGCGGCGGCGACGCGACAATCGCCGCCCGATGAACGAGCCCGCCCCGCGCACCGCCGCCGCTGTCTGGCGCCACCACCCGACCGTGCTGCTCGCGGGCCTGTACACCGCCCAGGGCCTGCCCTTCGGCTTCTTCGCGCTGGCGCTGCCGGTGCTGCTGCGCGAGGCCGGCTGGTCGCTCACCGCCATCGGCACGCTGCAGCTGCTGGCGCTGCCGTGGGCGCTGAAGTTCCTGTGGGCGCCGGTGCTGGACCAGCACGGTTCACGACGCGGCTGGCTGCTCGGGCTGCAGGGCAGCGCGATCGCGGCGGCGCTGCTGCTGGCGCTGGTGGACCTGCGCGCCGCCACGCTGCTGATGTTCGCCGCCGTGCTGGCCTTCAACCTGATCGCGGCCTCCCAGGACGTGGTCACCGACGGCCTGGCGGTGCGCCTGCTCGACGCCCGCGAACGGGGGCTGGCCAATGCCCTCCAGGTCGGCGCCTACCGGCTGGGCATGGTGCTGGGCGGCGGGCTGCTGCTGTGGATCTTCGCGCGCAGCAGCTGGCAGCTGATGTTCCTGTGCATGGCGGCGCTGCTGCTGCTGACCACGCTGCCGGTGATGACGCTGCGCGAACCGCCCCGCGATCCCGCGGCACCGTCGGCCGGCGGCCTGGCCCTGGCGCTGGCGTGGTGGCGGCGCGCCACCACGCCGGGCATGCTGGCCATCGCCGGGCTGATCGTCTGCTACCGCTTCGGCGACCAGCTGCTGAGCTCGCTGCTCACGCCCTTCCTCGTCGACCAGGGCCTGGACAAGGCCACGATCGCGCTCATGAAGGGCGCGGTCGGCTCGGCCACCAGCATCGCCGGCGCGCTGCTGGGTGGCGCGCTGGTGCTGGCCCTGGGCCGGCGGCGCGCACTGCTGGGCAGCGGCCTGGCGCAGGCGGCCTGCTTCGGGCTCTACATCGCGGTGGCACTGGGTGCGGGTGCGCCTGACCCGCGGGCCCTGCTGTGGACGGCGACGGTGCTCGAGGGCCTCGTCGGCACCATGGCCACGGTGGCGCTGTTCACGCTGATGATGGACGCCTCCGACCCGGCCCACGCCGGCACCGACTACACGCTGCTGGCCAGCGTGGTGGTGGCCGTCGGCAGCGTGGCCGGCATCGCGGGCGGCGCGCTGGGCGATGCCCTCGGCTACGCCGCCACCTTCGTGCTGGGCACCGTGCTCGCGGTGGCCGGCACGCTGTTCGTGGTGCACCGGCTGGACCGGCACCCGACGCACCCGCGCGTGGCCCAGGCCTGGGGCTGAGGCCCGGGCGGGCTCAGCGCGCCCACCAGCCGTCGTCGAACTGGCCCTGCAGCCAGTTGACGAAGCTCAGCACCTTGGCCGGCACCTGGCGCGGGCTCGGGTAGACGGCGTGGATGGGCTGGGCCGGCAGCGTGTGGCGCTCCAGCAGGGGCACGAGCTCGCCGCGCGCCAGGCTGGCGTGCGCCACGTACAGCGGCAGCGCCGCCACGCCCATGCCGGCGCGCGCGGCGGCCAGCAGGGCGCTGAGGTTGTTGCTGCGCAGCGGGCCCTTCACGGCCACGCTGCTGGTGCGGCCGTCGGGGCCGCCGAAGTGCCAGCGGTCGTCGCCCTGCACGGTGCTGTAGATCAGCGCGCGGTGGCGGGCCAGCTCCTCAGGGCGGCGCGGCGTGCCGGCCTCGGCCAGGTAGCCCGGCGCGGCCACCAGCGCCCACGGGTTGGTGCCCAGGTAGCGCGCCCCGAGCGTGCTGTCGGCCAGCCGGCCCATGCGCAGGGCCACGTCGATGCCCTGCTCCACGAGGTTGACGTAGCGGTCCTCGAAGCCCAGGTCCAGCGTCACGCCCGGGTGCTGCTGCATGTAGCGCAGCACCAGCGGCACCAGCACGCGGCGCCCGAAGGCCACGCTGCTGTTGATGCGCAGGCTGCCCTGCACGCGGCTGCTCATCAGCGCCGGCAGGTGGTCGGCCTCCTCGAGCGCCAGCACGATGGCCTTGGCCTGGTCGTAGTAGGCCGCGCCCACCTCGGTGGGCGTGACGCCGCGCGTGCTGCGGTGGAACAGGCGCGCGCCCAGCCGCTTCTCGAGCTGCGCGATGTGCTTGGTGGCCGTGGGCTGCGTGAGGCCCAGGTCGTCGGCCGCGCGCGTGAACGAGCCGCACTCGCAGACGCGGACGAACAGGTGCAGCGCGGCCAGGCGGTCCATGGCGCGGAGTATGGGTGCGATGGCACCAGGGTTTCTCAAGCCGGCGCGCCGGGCACCCGATAACGGGCCGTTGCGGCCGCTCGCCGCCGGCCACGCCCACATCCCCTCCTCCGTCCCCCCCCCACCATGACTTCCTTCTCGCTCCGCACCCGGCTGACCCTGGGCTACGCCCTGGTCGTGCTCCTGTTCATGGCCGTCATCGGCATCACGGCCTGGAAGGTCGAGCTCGTGCGCGACGCCACGGCCGCCATGAAGCGGGAGTCGCTGCTGCAGGGCCTGGCCGCGCAATGGCTGGCCGACGTGCGCCAGAACTCCGCCCGCTCGCTCGCCGTGGCCCACACGCCCGGCAAGGACCTCTTCGGCTTCTTCAAAGACGCCATGGCCGCCACCTCGCGCAGCACCAGCGAGACGCAGAAGGCCTTCCTCGAGAAGGTGGTGGACCCCGCCGCGCGCGAGCGCGCCGAGGCCGTGGGCCGCGTGCGCACCGAGTGGCTGGCCGCCCGCGACGAGATCAACCGCCTCAAGGACGCCGGCGACGACGCCGCGGCGCGCGAGAAGGTGGTCTCCAGCTTCGTGCCCGTGACCGAGCGCTACCTGCAGGTGACGCAGGCGCTGGTGGACGGGCAGAACGCCGCCGTGAACGCGCTGGAGGCCCAGATCGAGGCCAGCTTCGCGGCGCTGTACCGCCTGGTGGCCGTGCTCGCGCTGGCCGGCGTGGGCTGCGCCGCGCTGGTGTCGTGGCGCCTGGGCGCCGACCTGCGCCGCTCGCTCGAGCAGGCGCGCGCCGCGGCCGAGGCCATCGGCAACGGCGAGCTCGGCCGCGCCATCACCACCACGCGGCGCGACGAGATCGGCGCCCTGCTCGGCGGCATCGAGCGCGCGCGGCAGTCGCTGGTGACGCTGGTGCGCGAGGTGCACCGCGGCGTCGAGTCCGTCGGCGTGGCCAGCGAGGAGATCGCGCGCGGCAACGCCGACCTGTCCAGCCGCACCGAGCACGCGGCGTCCAACCTGCAGCAGACGGCCAGCTCCATGGAGCAGATCACCGGCACGGTGCAGCAGTCGGCGGCCTCGGCGCAGCAGGCGCGCGAGCTCGCGGCGCAGGCCGCGGCGGCGGCCGAGCGCGGCGGCTCGGTCGTGGGCGAGGTCGTGGGCACCATGGGCGCCATCCAGACCTCGAGCCGGCAGATCGCCGAGATCATCGGCACCATCGACGGCATCGCCTTCCAGACCAACATCCTGGCGCTGAACGCCGCGGTGGAGGCCGCGCGCGCCGGCGAGCAGGGCCGCGGCTTCGCGGTGGTGGCCGGCGAGGTGCGCAGCCTGGCCCAGCGCGCGGCGCTGGCCTCGCGCGAGATCAAGAGCCTGATCCAGGCCAGCGTCGAGCGCGTCGAGGCCGGCTCGCGCCAGGTGGAGGGCGCCGGCGCGGCCATGCAGGAGATCGTGGCCGGCGTGCAGCGCGTCTCGCAGATCATCGGCGAGATCAGCAACGCCGCCACCGAGCAGAGCAGCGGCATCGGCGAGGTCAACGGCGCCGTCTCGCAGCTCGACCAGATGACGCAGCAGAACGCCGCGCTGGTGGAGCAGAGCGCCGCCGCGGCGCAGAGCCTGCAGGAGCAGGCGGCCCGGCTGTCGCAGGTGGTGGGCAGCTTCCGGCTGGCCTGACGCCCGCGCCGTCATTCCGCCATGGAATGACGCAAATGCCCCGCCGCGGCTTACCGCGCGGCGGGGTCGCCGCCACCATCGCGCCCATTCACCCACCCCGAATGGAGACGACGCGATGGCGAAGATGAAGGCCGCGATGGCCGCCGTGCTGGTGATGGAGAAGGAAGGCGTCACCAACGCCTTCGGCGTGCCCGGCGCCGCCATCAACCCGCTGTACGCCGCGCTGCGCGAGCGCCAGAGCATCGCCCACATCCTGGCGCGCCACGTCGAGGCCGCCAGCCACATGGCCGAGGGCTACACACGCGCCCGCGCCGGCAACATCGGCGTGTGCATCGGCACCAGCGGCCCGGCGGGCACCGACATGATCACGGGCCTGTACTCGGCGCAGGCCGACAGCATCCCCATCCTGTGCATCACGGGCCAGGCGCCGCGCGCGCGGCTGTACAAGGAAGACTTCCAGGCCGTCGACATCGAGAGCATCGCCAAGCCGGTGACGAAGATGGCCGTCACGGTGCGCGAGCCCGGCCAGGTGCCGCGCGCCTTCCAGCAGGCCTTCCACGAGATGCGCAGCGGCCGGCCGGGGCCGGTGCTCATCGACCTGCCCTTCGACGTGCAGATGGCCGAGATCGAGTTCGACATCGACAGCTACGAGCCGCTGCCCGTGTACAAGCCGCAGGCCACGCGCAAGCAGGTCGAGAAGGCGCTGGACATGCTGCAGGCTTCCGAGAAGCCGCTGATCGTGGCCGGTGGCGGCATCATCAACGCCGACGCCAGCGCGCTGCTGGTGGAGCTGGCCGAGCTGCTGAACGTGCCCGTGATCCCCACGCTGATGGGCTGGGGCAGCATCCCCGACGACCACCCGCTGATGGCCGGCATGTGCGGCCTGCAGACCAGCCACCGCTACGGCAACGCCACGATGCTGGCCAGCGACTTCGTGCTGGGCATCGGCAACCGCTGGGCCAACCGCCACACGGGCAGCGTCGAGACCTACACGAAGGGCCGGACGTTCGTGCACGTGGACATCGAGCCCACGCAGATCGGCCGCGTGTTCACGCCCGACCTCGGCATCGTCTCCGACGCGAAGAGCGCGCTCGAGCTGTTCGTGGCCGCGGCCCGCGAGCGCCAGGCCGCCGGCACGCTGAAGGGCCGCGCCGACTGGGTGTTCCGCTGCCAGGAGCGCAAGCGGCTGATGCACCGCAAGACGCACTTCGAGCAGGTGCCCATCAAGCCGCAGCGCGTGTACCAGGAGATGAACGAGGCCTTCGGCCGCGACACCACCTACGTCACCACCATCGGCCTGAGCCAGATCGCGGGCGCGCAGTTCCTGCATGTCTACGAGCCGCGGCAGTGGATCAACTGCGGCCAGGCCGGCCCGCTGGGCTGGACGCTGCCGGCCGCCCTGGGCGTGGTCGCGGCCGACCCCACCAGGACGGTGGTGGGCCTGTGCGGCGACTACGACTTCCAGTTCCTCATCGAGGAGCTGGCGGTGGGCGCGCAGTTCAGGCTGCCGCTGGTGGTGGTGCTGGTGAACAACAGCTACCTGGGCCTCATCCGCCAGAGCCAGCGCGGCTTCGACATGGACTTCTGCGTGCAGCTGGCCTTCGACAACATGAACGTCGACGACCCCGCGCTCAAGGGCTACGGCATGGACCACGCCAAGGTCGTGGAAGGCATGGGCTGCCAGGCCCTGCGCGTGACCGACCCCGACCAGCTGCAGGGCTCGCTGCGGCGCGCCAGGGCCCTGGCGCAGGAGCTGCGCGTGCCGGTGGTGGTGGAATGCATCCTCGAGAAGGTGACCAACATCGCCATGGGCACCGAGATCGACAAGATCAACGAGTTCGAGGACATCGACTGCCGCCACCCCGCGGGCCGCGAAGGCCTGGTGGCGGCCGGTCTGCTGGAGTGATGACGATGCCGAGGTTTGCCGCCAACCTGTCGATGCTGTTCACCGAGGTGCCGCTGCTGGAGCGCTTCGGCCGCGCCGCGCGCGCCGGCTTCACGGCCGTGGAGCTGCAGTTCCCCTACGAGCAGCCGGCCGCCGTGCTGCGCGAGGAGCTCGTGCGCCATGGCCTGACGATGGTGCTGCACAACCTGCCGGCGGGCGACTGGGCCGCGGGCGACCGCGGCATCGCCGCCGACCCTGGCCGCGTGGCCGAGTTCCGCCAGGGCGTGGCGCGCGCCATCGAGTACGCCACCACGCTGCGCGTGCCGCGGCTCAACTGCCTGGCCGGCAAGCTGCCGCCGGGGGTGTCGGCCGCCAACGCGCGCGCCACGCTGGTGGTGAACCTGCGCCACGCGGCGGCGGCGTTGCACGAGGCCGGGCTCACGCTGCTCATCGAGCCCATCAACCGCTTCGACGTGCCGGGCTTCGTGCTCCAGCGCAGCGACGATGCCCTGGCGCTGATGGACGAGGTGGGCGCGCCCAACCTCAAGCTGCAGTACGACGTCTACCACCAGCAGCGCACCGAGGGCGAGCTGGCGGCCACGATCGAGCGCCTCCTGCCGCGCATCGGCCACATCCAGGTGGCCGACAACCCCGGCCGCCACGAGCCGGGCACGGGCGAGATCGCCTGGCCCTTCCTCTTCACCCACCTCGACCGCATCGGCTACGACGGCCATGTGGGCTGCGAGTACAAGCCGGCCGCCGGCACCGAAGCCGGCCTCGGCTGGATGGAGCGCTTCCAATGAACCTCGGATGGATCGGCCTCGGCATCATGGGTGCGCCCATGTGCGGCCACCTGCTCGCCGCCGGCCACACGCTGACGGTGCACACGCGCAGCCGCGTGCCCGAGGCGATCGCCGCCGCGGGCGCGCACACCGCCCCCAGCGCACAGGCCGTGGCCGCGGCCAGCGACATCGTCTTCCTCATGCTGCCCGACACGCCCGACGTGGAGCGCGTGCTGTTCGGCGAACACGGCGTGGCCGCGGGCCTGGCGGGCAAGCCGCCCGGCACGCTGGTGGTCGACATGAGCAGCATCTCGCCCCTGGCCACCCAGGACTTCGCGGCGCGCATCCAGGCGCTGGGCGGCGACTACCTCGACGCGCCCGTCTCGGGCGGCGAGGTGGGCGCCAAGGCGGCCTCGCTCACCATCATGGCCGGGGGCAGCGAGGCGGCGTTCGCGCGCGCGCTGCCGCTGCTGCAGGCCATGGGCCGGAACATCACGCACGTGGGCGGCAGCGGCGACGGCCAGACCACCAAGGTGGCCAACCAGATCATCGTGGCGCTCAACATCGCCGCCGTGGCCGAGGCCCTGGTGTTCGCGGCCAAGGCCGGCGCCGACCCGGCCAAGGTGCGCCAGGCGCTGATGGGCGGCTTCGCCAGCAGCCGCATCCTCGAGGTGCACGGCGAGCGCATGATCCAGCGCACCTTCAAGCCGGGCTTCCGCATCGGGCTGCACCAGAAGGACCTGAAGCTCGCGCTCGAGGGCGCGCGCGCGCTGGGCGTGGCGCTGCCGGGCACGGCGCAGGCGGCGCAGCTGATGCAGGTGTGCGCGGCGAACGGCCTGGCCGAGGCCGACCACTCCGCGCTCGTGAAGGCGCTGGAGCTGATGGCCGCGCACGAGATCGGCTGAGCGGCGCCGCCGCGGCCCGGCCCGTGCTCAGGTGGCGCTGAGCACCCCCAGCTGCAGCAGCGCCAGCACGATCACGCCCAGCACGATGCGGTACACCACGAAGGGCAGGTAGCTGCGCGTGGTGACGAACTTCATGAAGGCCACGATCACGACGTAGCCCACGACGAAGGCCACCAGCGTGGCCAGCGCCGTCTGGCCCGGGCCCACGGGGCTGCCGACCTCGGCGCTGCGCAGCAGCTGGTAGAAGCCCGAGGCCAGCACCGCCGGCACCGCCAGCAGGAAGGAATACCGCGCCGCGGCCTCGCGCGTGAAGCCCATGAGCAGCCCTGCGGTGATGGTGCCGCCCGAGCGCGACACGCCCGGGATCAGCGCCAGCGCCTGCGCAAAGCCGAACAGCAGGCCCTGCCCCCAGCCCAGCTCCTTGAGCGTGCGCTTCTGGCTGCCCCAGCGGTCGGCCGCCCACAGGATGAGCGCGAACACGATGAGCATCACCGCGGTGATGTACAGGTTGCGCAGCGTGGTCTCGATGGCGTCCTTGAACAGCAGGCCCAGGATGGCGATGGGCAGCGTGCCGATGAGGATGAGCCAGCCCATGCGCGCCTCGGCGTCGGTCTGGCGGCCCAGGCTCACGAGCGAGCGCCACCACGACACCGCGATCGCCGCGAGGTCGCGCCGGAAGTAGATGAGCACCGCGAGCTCGGTGCCGATCTGCGTGATGGCCGTGAAGGCCGCGCCGGGGTCGCCGCCCGAGGGCAGCATCGGCCCGACGATGCGCAGGTGCGCGCTCGACGACACGGGCAGGAACTCGGTCAGCCCCTGCAGCAGGCCCAGGAAGGCGGCTTCGCCGTAGCCGGTGGCGCTCATCGGGCGGGCCCCCGGGCGGGTTGGCGCGGGGCGGCGGGGGCTCGGGGCGGGCGCTGGGGCATGGGCGGGCGGGCAGGCGGTGGGGGCGAGGCGCGCCGGGCCGGGGCCGGCACGGCGGCGCGGATGTTATCGACCCCCCACGAGCGGTCCGGCCACGCCGCCCGGCCGGGCGCCCACAATGCCACGATGGACACGACCGCACCGCTGCCGCCCCTCGTCGTCAACCAGGCCGAGGTGCCCGAGACCCTGCAGCTCGACGGCGAGCACTGGGGCTGCGGCTTCAAGCCGCTGACGCCCGCGCTCGACGCCCTGGGCCAGCGCGAGCAGCGCCTGCGCCCCCGCCTGGGCATGAACCTCTCGCGCGTGCCGCCGGGGCGCTCGGGCTGCCCCTACCACGCCCATGCGCGCGAGGACGAGGTGTTCTACGTGCTCAGCGGTCGCGGCCTCTTCCGCCATGGCGACGAGGTGCTCGAGATCGGCCCCGGCGACTGCATCTCCTGCCCCGCCGGCACCGGCGTGGCGCACCAGATCGCCAACCCCTTCGACGAGGACCTGGTGTTCCTGGGCGTGGGGCTCAACGACGGCCACGAGGTCTGCACCTACCCCGACAGCCACAAGGTCATGGTGCGCAGCCTGCAGCGCATCGGCCTGTTCGAGGCCACCGAGTACGGCCACGGCGAGGGCCCGCGGCCGCGCCTGCTGGACATGCGGCCCACGCGCCCCCGCGGCGGCCGTTCCTAGGGGTGCCGGCCGGCGCCGTCGTTGACCCGCCGCGGGCCGCTTCCTAGCATGCCGCGCACCCAGCCACCGCGAGGAGAGCACATGCTCAGCATCCAGAACCACCTGCTGCAGGGCGACCAGGTCACGCAGCGCAGCACGCCCAACCGCGGCGGGGTGCTCAGGCCGCAGTACCTGGTCATGCACTACACGGCCGGCAGCTCGGCACAGAGCTCGGCCGACTGGCTGTGCAACCCGGCGGCCAAGGCCTCGGCGCACGTGGTGCTGGGGCGCGCGGGCGAGATCATCCAGCTCGCGCCCTTCAACGTCGTCACCTGGCACGCCGGCATCAGCCACTGGGCCGGGCTCACGGGCATGAACCACTTCTCCATCGGCATCGAGATGGACAACGCCGGCGTGCTGCGCCGCGTGGGCGACCGCTACGCCTCGGCATTCGGCCGCAGCTACCCCGAGGACGAGGTCGTGGTCGCGCGCCACAAGCACGGCACGGTCGAGCAGGCCTGGCACGCCTACACCGAGCCGCAGATCGCGCGCGCCTTCGAGCTGGCCGAGCTGCTGGTGGCCCACTACGGCCTGAAGGAGGTGCTGGGCCACGAGGACATCGCCCGCGGCCGCAAGAGCGACCCCGGCCCGGCCTTCCCGCTGGCCTCGCTGGCGGCGCGCGTCACCGGCCGCATGGACGACGACTTCCCGCGCTTCGTGGTCACCGCCAGCACGCTCAACATCCGCAGCGGCCCCGATGCCGCGGCCGCGCCCGTGGCCCCGGCGCTCAAGCGCGGCACCGAGGTGGCGCTGCTCGAGCCCGGCGAGCGCTGGAGCCGCGTCGAGGTGGTGGGCAAGGGCGACATCGAGGGCTGGGTGTTCAACGCCCACCTGCAGCCCGCGCCGGCCGTGCCGCCGCCAGGCGCGCGCAGCCGCGGCCGCGCCGCGGCACCCGCAC
>ERZ1066136.1187-NODE-1187-length-14137-cov-11.584505_pt1 | contig 14137 bp, 13 predicted proteins | sample MGYA00382783_ERZ1066136 | MGnify/ENA primary metagenome ERZ1066136 (study PRJEB33369, sample SAMEA5778366) | biofilm metagenome | biome: Industrial cooling water; feature: Water cooling tower basin; material: Biofilm | place: United Arab Emirates | collected... | reverse complement strand
TCGAGGAACTGCACGCCGCCGGCGTGCGCGGCGTGCGCTTCAACTTCGTCAAGCGGCTGGTGGACTTCACGCCGAAAGACGAGCTGATGGAGATCGCCGGCCGCATCAAGGCGCTCGGCTGGCACGTCGTCATCTACTTTGAGGCGCAGGACCTGCCCGAGCTCTGGGACTTCTTCACCGCCCTGCCCACCACCGTGGTGGTGGACCACATGGGCCGGCCCGACGTGCGCCAGCCCGTGGACGGGCCCGAGTTCGCGCTGTTCATGAAGTTCATGCGCGAGCATGGCAACGTGTGGAGCAAGGTGAGCTGCCCCGAGCGGCTGAGCGTGGCCGGCCCGCCCGCCCTGCACGGCGAGCCCGCCGCCTACCGCGACGTCGTGCCCTTTGCGCGCACCGTGGTCGAGGCCTTCCCCGACCGCGTGCTCTGGGGCACCGACTGGCCGCACCCCAACCTCAAGGACCACATGCCCGACGACGGCCTGCTGGTGGACTTCATCCCGCACATCGCGGTGACGGCCGAGCTGCAGCACCAGCTGCTGGTCGCCAACCCGATGCGCCTGTACTGGCCCGAGGAGGTCTGAACATGGCCCTGGACAAACCGTACCTGGACGTGCCCGGCACGACCATCTTCGACGCCGAGCAAAGCCGCAAGGGCTACTGGCTCAACCAGTTCTGCATGAGCCTCATGAAGGCGCCCAACCGCGAGCGCTTCCTGGCCGACCCCAAGGCCTACCTCGACGAGTGGCCGATGACGCAGGCCCAGAAGGACGCTGTGCTCGCGCGCGACCTCAACCGCTGCATCGCCGAGGGCGGGAACATCTACTTCCTGGCCAAGATCGGCGCCACCTACGGCAAGAGCTTCCAGCAGATGGCCGGCAGCATGACCGGCATGACCGAAGAGGAGTACCGCGACATGATGATCCGGGGCGGGCGTTCCATCGAGGGCAACCGCTTCGCGGGCGAGGACGGCACGGCCCAGCCGCACCGTCAGCCGCAGGGCAGCGCCCCTTCCACCACGTTCTAGGCGGGGTTCTGACATGGCGCGCATCACCGCATCCGTCTACACCAGCCACGTGCCGGCCATCGGCGCCGCGCTGGACCTGGGCAAGACCCACGAGCCCTACTGGCAGAAGGTGTTCGCGGGCTATGAGTTCTCGAAGCAGTGGATGCGCGAGAACAAGCCCGACGTGATCTTCCTCGTCTACAACGACCACGCCACGGCCTTCAGCCTGGACTGCATCCCCACCTTCGCCATCGGCACCGCGGCGCAGTACCAGCCGGCCGACGAGGGCTGGGGCCCGCGGCCCGTGCCCGTGGTGCAGGGCCACCCGGAGCTGGCCAGCCACATCGCGCAGAGCGTGATCCAGGACGACTTCGACCTCACCATCGTGAACCGGATGGATGTGGACCACGGCCTCACGGTGCCGCTGAGCCTGATGTGCGGCCAGCCGGCCGAATGGCCCTGCCCCGTGATCCCGTTCGCCGTCAACGTGGTGCAGTACCCCGTGCCCAGCGGTCGCCGCTGCTTCAACCTGGGCCGCGCGATCCGCAAGGCCGTCGAGAGCTACGACGAACCCCTGAACGTGCAGATCTGGGGCACGGGCGGCATGAGCCACCAGCTGCAGGGGCCGCGCGCCGGCCTCATCAACGCCGAGTGGGACAACCGCTTCCTCGACCGCCTGATCGCCGAGCCCGGGGAGCTGGCCCAGGTGCCGCACATCGAGTACGTGCGCGAGGCCGGCAGCGAGGGCATCGAACTCGTGATGTGGCTGATCGCGCGCGGGGCGATGAGCGATGCCGCCCCCACCGTGAAGCACCGCTTCTACCACGTGCCCGCCAGCAACACGGCCGTGGGCCACCTGATCCTGGAGAACCCATGACACGCCCCCTGAAGGTGGCGCTGGCCGGCGCCGGCGCCTTCGGCCTCAAGCACCTGGACGCGCTCAAGCTCATCGACGGTGTCGAGGTGGTCAGCCTCGTCGGCCGCGAGCTCGACAAGACGAAGGAGGCCGCCGCGAAGTACGGCGTCGGCCACGTGACGACCGACCTCGCCGACACGCTCAAGCTGTCCGGCCTGGACGCCGTGATCCTGGCCACGCCCACGCAGATGCACGCCGCGCAGGCCCTGCAGTGCCTGCAGGCGGGTGTGCACGTGCAGGTCGAGATCCCGCTGGCCGACAGCCTGCGCGACGCCTACGCCGTGGTCGAGCTGCAGAAGAAGACGGGCCTGGTCGCCATGGTCGGCCACACGCGCCGCTTCAACCCCAGCCACCAGTGGGTGCGCCAGCGCATCGCGGCGGGCGAGTTCGCCATCCAGCAGATGGACGTGCAGACCTACTTCTTCCGCCGCACCAACATGAACGCCCTGGGCCAGCCGCGCAGCTGGACCGACCACCTGCTGTGGCACCACGCCGCGCACACGGTGGACCTGTTCGCCTACCAGTGCGGCAGCCCCATCGTGAAGGCGCAGGCGATGCAGGGGCCCATCCACCCCACGCTGGGCATCGCCATGGACATGAGCATCCAGCTCAAGGCCGCCAACGGCGCGATCTGCACGCTGTCGCTCAGCTTCAACAACGACGGCCCGCTGGGCACCTTCTTCCGCTACATCGGCAGCACCGGCACCTACATCGCGCGCTACGACGACCTGTTCACGGGCAAGGACGAGAAGATCGACGTGTCCAAGGTCGACGAGTCCATGAACGGCATCGAGCTGCAGGACCGCGAGTTCATCGCCGCCATCCGCGACGGCCGCGAGCCCAACGCCAGCGTGGCCCAGGTGCTGCCTTGCTACGAGGTGCTGCACGACCTGGACCGCCAGCTGGCGGCCGGCTGAGCGCCGGCCGGCCGGGCCAGGGCCGGCTACATCTGCTCGCAAGCCGATACCCCCGGCTTGCATTTGGGGCCGCGGCACGCGCTGCAATGCCGGGGCGCGCCACCGCGCGCCACGACACACCGCAGGAGCCCGCCATGAACGCCACCACGCCCATCCCGCCCCAGCCCGCGCCGCCGCAGGCCACCGCAGCCCCCGGCCTGAGCCGGCACAAGGCCTGGCTGGTGGGCGGCGGCCTGGCCCTGGTGGCGGCGGCCTCGCTGGCCACGGCGCTGGTGCTGCGCGGGCCGGGCACGGCCGCGCCGGCGGGCGCGCAGGCCGGCGCGAACGCCGACAGCCCCGCCGCCTCTCCGGCGGGCGCCGAAGCCTCCCGCGCCCGCGCAGCGGCGGGCGAGCCGCGCGAGACCATCGTCTCCACCAAGAGCCCCGCACCACGGGCGCCGGCGGCCACCGCGGCGGCGCAGCCCTCGGCGGCCGCCCGCTGCAGCCACTGCGGCGTGGTGCAGGCCGTCACCGCCATCGAGCGCAAGGGCGAGGCCACGGGCCTGGGCGCCGTCGGCGGCGCCGTCGCCGGCGGCCTGCTGGGCCACCAGATGGGCGGTGGCAGCGGCAAGGACGCGATGACGGTGATCGGCGCGGTCGGTGGCGGCGTGGCCGGCCACCACATGGAGCGCAAACTGCGCAGCACCACCGAGTACCGCGTGCGCGTGGCCATGGCCGACGGCACGACGCGCACGCTGAGCCACCCCACGCGCCTGGCCGTGGGCGAGGCCGTGCGCGTGGACGGCGACCGGCTCGTGCTGGCCGCGCGCAGCGGCGCCGCGCCCGCCACGCGCACCGCGCAGGCCGAGGCGCGCGAGGCACGCCCGGCCGCCACCGGTGACGAGCGCCCGCGCTCCCTGGCCGACGCCAAGCGCCTCTGAGCACGGGCGCGGCCGCGCCTGGGCAGAATGCGCGCCGCCGCGCCACGCGGCCGCCGCACCCCTGCCGCCCATGAACCACGCTCCCCGCCCGATCGGGCCCTTCGCCGTGCGCCCGCTCGGCCTGGGCTGCATGAACCTCAGCCACGCCTACGGCCTGCCGCCGCCGCCCGAGCAGGGCGAGCGGCTGCTGCTCGCGGCGCTGGACGCCGGCGTCGACTTCTTCGACACCGCCGCGCTCTACGGCTTCGGCGCCAACGAGCGCCTCGTGGGCCGCGTGCTGGGCCCGCACCGCCAGCGCTTCGTGCTGGCCAGCAAGGGCGGCATGACGGGGCAGCCCGTGGGCCCCGGCGGCGCGCTGCAGCGCGTGATCGACGGCCGCCCCGAGAGCATCCGCCGCGACTGCGAAGAGAGCCTGAAGCGCCTGGGCACCGAGGTGATCGACCTCTACTACCTGCACCGCTGGGACAAGGCCGTGCCCATCGAGGAGAGCGTGGGCGCCATGGCCGACCTGCTGCGCGCGGGCAAGGTGCGCGCCCTGGGCCTGAGCGAGGTCTCGGCCGCGACGCTGCGCCGCGCGCACCGCGAGCACCCGATCGCCGCGCTGCAGACCGAGTACAGCCCCTGGACGCGCAACCCCGAGATCGCCGTGCTCGAGGCCTGCCGCGAGCTGGGCACGGCCTTCGTGGCCTTCAGCCCCGTGGGCCGCGGCGCGCTGACCGACGCGCCGCCCGAGCCCACGGCCTTCGACGCCAAGGACATCCGCCGCTCGATGCCGCGCTTCGCGCCCGAGCACTGGCCGGCCAACCACGCGCTGCAGCAGCGGCTGGCGGCGCTGGCGCGCGAGGCCGGCTGCACGACGGCGCAGCTGTCGCTGGCCTGGGTGCTGTCGCGCGGCGAGCACCTGTTCGCCATCCCCGGCACCACGAGCCTGGCGCACCTGCACGAGAACCTGGCCGCGCCGGTGCTGCCGGCGGGTGTGCTCGAGGCCGTCAGCGCGCTGATGGCGCCGCAGGCTCCGGCCGGCAACCGCTACGGCCTGCAGGCGCAGGGCGAAGTCGACACCGAGTCGTACTGAGCGCCGCCAGAGCGGGGCGCGCCGCGGGCCCTCAGGGCGTGCCGGCGCGCAGCGCCCGCGGCGTGAGCGCCAGGCCGGCCGCGCTCAGCAGCAGCAGCGCGCCGGCCAGGATGGGCAGGCCCCCGGCGTCGAACAGCCAGCCGCCCAGCGTGGGGCCGGCCGCCGTGCCCGCGGCGTAGGCGGTGACCAGCCCGCCGATGGCGCGCACCAGCGCCGCGCCGGCCAGGCGGTGGCCCAGCTCCACGATCAGCAGCGTGTAGACCGCGCCGCCCACGCCGCCGAGCGTGAAGCCCACGGCCCACATCACGGGCACCACGGCCGCGGAGCCTGCCGCGGCCAGCAGCAGCACCGCGTTGGCCAGCAGCACCACGGCCCAGGCGCCCAGCGTGATGCGGCGCACGCCGAAGCGGTCGGCCAGGTGGCCGGCCGGCGGCTGCAGCAGCGCGCTGCCGGCGCCGATGACGGCGCCCAGCCAGGCGGCGCTGTCCAGCGTCTCGCCCAGGCGCATGGCGATGGAGGGCATGAGCGCCGAGACACCGCCCTCCATGAGCCCGCTGAGCAGGGCCACGGCGAGCAGCCCCTGCACGAAGGCCCGCGGCGCGGGCACGGGCGGCGCGGTGGGTGGCGTGGCTGCGGCCCCCGCGTCGGCCGGGGCGGCCGGTTCAGGGGCCGGCGCGGGCGGCTCCACGCGCAGCAGCACCGCGCTCACCGCCAGCGCCAGGGCCATGAGCCCCGCGCAGGCCAGCGCCGTGGGCAGGCCCAGCAGGCGCGTCAGCGGCACCAGCGCCGGGCCGGCCATCAGGCCCAGGCCCACGGCGGTCTCGAACAGGCCCACGAGCAGCCCGCGCTGGGCCGGCGGTGCGGCCTCGGCCAGCCAGGCTTCGCCCGACACCCACACCCAGCCGCCACACAGCCCCAGCACGAAGGCCCCGGCCAGCCAGCCGGCCAGGCCGGTGTGCAGCGCCATCGCCAAGGTCACCGCGCTGGCCACGGCCGTGGCGCCCACGAACACGCGCGCATGGCCCAGGCGCTGCACCGCGGCGTGCGCCAGGCTGCTGGCCACCAGGATGCCGCCCCACAGCGCCGTGGCCAGCAGGCCCACCTGCAGGGCCGATCGCCCCTGGGCCGTGGCCTGCAGGGCCAGGTGCGTCATCAGCCCGAGCTCGGCCGCGACGAACACGAAGTAGACCGCCGGGATCACGCCCAGCACCACGCCGGCCGGCCAGCGCATCAGGCGGGCACCGGCTGCGGGGCGAACGGGTGGGCGGGCGGGGTGGGCGGCGGCACGGGCGCGGACTCTAGCGCCCGCCGGCCGGGCGTGCTCTTGAAAGCGGCCGCGGCGCCCCCACTGTGCGCATCCACCCCGGTTCAACCCCTCCGACGCCCATGGACAAGAAGACGCTTTCCTTCCAGGCCGAGGTGCAGCAGATCCTGCACCTCGTCACCCACAGCCTGTACAGCAACAAGGAGATCTTCCTGCGCGAGCTGGTCTCCAACGCCTCCGACGCCTGCGACAAGCTGCGCTTCGAGGCCCTGGACAAGCCCGAGCTGTTCGAGGACCAGCCCAACCTGGAGGTGCGGGTGTGGTTCGACGCCGAGAAGAAGACCATCACCATCCGCGACAACGGCATCGGCATGAGTGCCGACGAGGCCGTGGCCCACCTGGGCACCATCGCCAAGAGCGGCACGCGCGAGTTCCTCGGCAAGCTCGAGGCCGACAAGAAGAAGGACGCCAACCTCATCGGCCAGTTCGGCGTGGGCTTCTACAGCGGCTTCATCGTGGCCGAGCGCATGACGGTCGAAACCCGCCGCGCCGGCGCCCCCGCTGGCGAAGGCGTGCGCTGGAGCAGCACCGGCAGCGGCGACTTCGAAGTCGAGACCATCGAGCGCGCCGAGCGCGGCACCGACGTCATCCTGCACCTGCGCGAGGGCGAGGAGGAGTTCCTCAGCGCCTGGAAGCTGAAGTCCATCATCGCCAAGTACTCCGACCACCTGAACCTGCCGGTGCTGATGAAGAAGCAGCGCTGGGACGAAGAGAAATCGGCCCAGGTCGACACCGACGAGTGGGAGCCCGCCAACAAGGCGCAGGCCCTGTGGACGCGCAGCAAGAGCGACATCACCGACGCCGAGTACACCGAGTTCTACAAGCAGATCAGCTACGACCAGGACGCGCCGCTGGCCTACACGCACAACCGCGTGGAGGGCCGCACCGAGTACACGCAGCTGCTGTACATCCCGAAGAAGGCGCCCTTCGACCTGTGGAACCGCGACAAGCGCGGCGGCGTGAAGCTCTACGTGAAGCGCGTGTTCATCATGGACGACGCCGAGGCGCTGATGCCGGTGTACCTGCGCTTCGTGAAGGGCGTGATCGACAGCGCCGACCTGCCGCTGAACGTGAGCCGCGAGCTGCTGCAGGAAAGCCGCGACGTGAAGGCCATCCGCGAGGGCAGCACGAAGAAGGTGCTGGGCATGCTCGAGGACGTGGCCGAGAACCAGAAGGACACCTACGCCGAGTTCTGGGCGCAGTTCGGCAACGTGCTGAAGGAAGGCATCGGCGAGGACTTCGCCAACCGCGAGCGGCTGGCCAAGCTGTTCCGCTTCGCCAGCACGCACGCCGACAGCGGTGTGAGCTTCGCCGACTACGTGGGCCGCATGAAGGAAGGCCAGGACGCCATCTACGTCATCACGGCCGACAGCCTGGCCGCGGCCAAGGCGAGCCCGCAGCTCGAGATCTTCCGCAAGAAGGGCATCGAGGTGCTGCTGCTGACCGACCGCGTGGACGAGTGGATGCTCAGCCACCTGTACGAGTTCGACGGCCACCCCATCACCAGCGTGGCCAAGGGCGCGGTCGACCTCGGCAAGCTGCAGGACGAGGACGAGAAGAAGCAGGCCGAGGCTGCCGCCGAGGCCGCCAAGCCGCTGATCGAGCGCCTGAAGAAGACGCTGGCCGAGCGCACGAAGGACGTGCGCGCGACCACGCGCCTGGTCGACAGCCCGGCCTGCATCGTGGCCGACGAGGGTGACATGAGTGCCCACCTCGCGCGCATGCTCAAGGCCGCGGGGCAGGACGCGCCCAAGGCCAAGCCCATCCTCGAGATCAACGCCGAGCACGCGCTGGTGAAGAAGCTCGACTCGGCCGAGGGCAGCGAGCGCTTCGACGACCTGGCGCACATCCTGCTCGACCAGGCCGTGCTGGCCGAGGGCGGCGTGCTGGAGGACCCGGCGGCCTACGTGCGGCGCGTCAACGCGCTGCTGGTGGGCTGAAGCCTCAGTCCGCCATCGCCTCGAGCTGCTCGCGCAGCAGCGTCGTCTGCTGGCTCCAGTAGGCGGCGCTGCCGAACCACGGGAAGTGGATCGGGAAGGTCGGGTCGGCCCAGCGCGCGGCCAGCCAGGCGCTGTGGCGCAGCATGCGCAGCGTGCGCAGCGGCTCGATGAGCGCGCGCTCGCGGTCGTCGAAGTCGCTGAAGTCCTCGTAGCCGCGCAGCAGCACGTCGAGCTGGCGCGCCATGGTGGGCGCGTCGCCCGAAACGAGCATCCACAGGTCCTGCACCGCGGGGCCTTGCAGCGCGTCGTCGAGGTCGACGATGTGCGGGCGGCCGGGGTCGGTTTCCGAGCCCTGGGCCGTGCCCGGGCGCCAGAGCACGTTGCCGATGTGGCAGTCGCCGTGCAGGCGCAGCGTGGCGATGGGGCCGTGCGCCGCCACCTCGGCAAAGCGCGCGGCCACGGCGGCCACGGCGGCCTCGGCCGTGGCGCGCCAGGCCGGCAGCTCGGCGGGCGTCACCACGCCGCCCTGCAGCAGCGCGGCCACCGCCGCGGCCGCATCGGCGGCACCCAGGTGGTGGCGGTGCTGGAAGCGGCCCTGGCGGCCCACGGCGTGCAGGCGGCCGATGAAGCGGCCCAGCTGCGCCAGCACGGCGGGGTCGTCGAGCTCGGGCTCGCGGCCGGCGCGGCGCTCGGCCACGGCAAAGCGGTAGGGCGTGCCGTCGCTGTCGGTCCAGGTGGCCAGCGTGGCGGCCTCGCCCTGCAGCCGCAGGGCCGGGTCGGCGGGCTGCAGCGCCAGCGGCGGCACCACGGGCACCTCGGCCGCGGCGAGCTCGAGCGCGAAGGCGTGCTCCTCGAGGATCTGCGCGTCGCTCCAGCGCCCGGGCCGGTAGAACTTGGCCACCACCGCGCGGCCGTCCTCCAGCATCACCTGGAAGACGCGGTTCTCGTAGCTGTTGAGCTGCAGCAGGCGGCCGTCGCCGCGCAGGCCGGCGGCGTCGAGCGCAGCCAGCACCTGCTGCGGGCCCAGGCCCGCGTAGGCGCCCGGCGGCGCGGCCGGTGCGCTCAAGGGCGCAGCGCCGGGGCGGGGACGTTGTCGATGACGATCGCCGCCGGGGCCTCGTCCAGCGGCAGGTCGATCTCGCGCACCTGCACGCCCGAGCGGCTGCCGCCGCCGAAGCCGCTGACCGTGGCCTCGGTCGCCATCTCGTCGAAGAAGGAGTCGGCCACGAACTTGCTGTCGCCCCAGCCCTGGCGCCCGCGGCGGCGCTCGGCCACCGTGGCGACCAGCTGCACGCTGGCCTGCGCCATGCGGGCCACGGGCACGCTCTTGCTCACGGGCTCGGGCACCAGGGCGCGCAGCTCGGCGAGCGTGGGCAGCTCCTCGGGCGTGAAGCGCAGGTACTTCACCTTGCAGGCCGCGAGCACGGACTCCTTGATCTGCAGGCTGCGGCGCGACACCGGGCGCAGGCCTTCCAGGTCGACGGCGGCGAGCACGCGCCCGCTCTCGCTGCAGATGGCGAAGCTCACGTGCTGGCTGCCGAGCAGCTCGTACCAGTAGCGCAGCTCGGCGGGGTCGTCGGGCTGGCAGAAGCGCACCAGCGGCAGCTTGGTCAGCAGCAGGTGCGAGGGCAGCGCCTCGCGCAGCCGGCGATACAGGCGCTGCTCCTGGGGCCCGAAGACGCGCCGCGATGTCAGCGGCCACTTCGTGGGCAGCGGCTTGGGCTGGCTGCGGCCGAAGCGCAGCCACAGCAGGCCGGCCGCCAGCAGCAGCAGCAGCGAGAACGAGGCGATGCTCCAGGACAGGCTCATCGGGGCACCACGTGCGGCCGGCGCGGGCGCGCGGCCAGGTGAAGACGGCGGGGACGGGCGCTCCGGGTGTCGGACGCGTTCCGTGACGAATCTTGCATCGTAGCGGTCCGTCGGCGCGAAGCCACCCCTCGCTCACGGGCTCGCCGGCCGCGGCGGCGGGGGGCCGCGGCCTTCCGTTACGCTCCGGGCCCAGCCATGGAACGCAACACCCGCCAGCGCACCGCCATCCGCAACGCCCTGCAGCGCGCCCACCGCCCGCTGCTGCCGCAGGAGGTGCTGGCGGCCGCGCAGGCCCAGGAGCCGCGCCTGGGCCTGGCCACGGTCTACCGCAACCTCAAGGCCCTGGTGGCCGAGGGCGAGCTGTGCACGGTGGAGCTGCCCGGCGAGAACCCGCGCTTCGAGATCGCGGGCCGCCAGCACCACCACCACTTCCAGTGCACGGCCTGCCAGCGCGTGTTCGACGTGCACGCCTGCCCGGGCGACCTGTCGCGCCTGGCGCCGCCGGGCTTCACGGTGCAGGACCACGAGCTCACGCTGTACGGCCGCTGCAGCGACTGCGGCGCCGCGCCCGGCCGCTGAGCGCCGCCGCCGGCCTCAGCCCGCGGCCAGCGTGAAGCCCACGCGCGTGCGGCCGTCGGCCGAGCGCGCCAGCGGCTCGCCACGGTGCATGCGCGCGATGGCCGCCACGATGGCCAGGCCCAGGCCGTGGTGGCTGCCCTCGGCGGCGCAGCGCACGGCGTCGACGCGGAAGAAGCGGTCGAAGATGCGCGGCAGCGCCTCGGGGGCGATCGGCGGGCCGACGTTCTCGACCTCCACCTGCACCGGCCCACCCGGCGCGGCCTGCGCGATGTGCACCACCAGCGGCGTGCCCGGCTGGGCAAAGCGCGTGGCGTTGCCGATCAGGTTGGACAGCGCGCGCTTGACCAGCGGCTCGTCCACCGGCACGGCGGCGTCGCCCTCGATGCGCACCGCCAGGCGGGCGTCCTCGAGCGCGGCCTCGTGGAACTCGATCACCTGGCTGGCCAGCGCCGCCAGGCCCACAGGGGCGCCGCGGCGCGCAGCGGCGCCGCGGTCGGCACTGGCCAGGAAGAGCATGTCGTTGACCATGGCCGACAGGCGCTGCAGCTCCTCGAGGTTGCTGCTCAGCGTGTCCTCGAGCTCGGCGCAGCTGCGCGGGCGCGACAGCGCCAGCTCGGTGTGGCCGATCAGCGCCGCCAGCGGCGTGCGCAGCTCGTGCGCGACGTCGGCGTTGAAGCTCTCGAGCTGCACGTAGGCGCGCTCCAGCCGCCCCATCAGGGCGTTGAACTGGTCGACCGCGGGCTGCAGCTCCTCCACCGGCTCGGCCAGCTTCAGGCGCTGGCCCAGGCGGTTGGCGTCGATGGCGCGCGTCTGCACGGCCAGGTCCATCATGGGCGCGAGGCCGCGCTTGACGGTGCGGAACACCAGCAGCCCCACGCCCAGGCCCCCGGCCAGCGCCGTGCCCAGCAGCGCCAGCGCGATGCCGGCGAGCATGGCGCGGTCCTCGCTGCAGTTGAGCACCAGCGTGCCCAGCAGGCGGCCGCCGCCCACGCCCGGCGGCGTCTCGATCTCGAAGGAGTCGGTGCGCACGCGGTCGGAGTGGATGTCGAAGGCCGGCGTGCCGTCGCGGTAGAGCTCGCTGCCGTCGGCGCGCTTGAGCACCAGGAAGGTGTCGGGCCGGCGCACGGCGTAGAAGGCCATCTTGTCGATGACCTCGGCCTCGCCGTGCTGCATGGTGTTGCGCACGATCTCCTGCGCGATCGAGGCCTTCACCTCCCACTGCTCGGCGTGCTTGCGCTCGAACTCGCGGCTCGTGAAGGCCCACAGCAGCATGCACAGCAGGGCCAGGCCGATGAAGGTCTGCACCGCCACCATCCAGCTGAGCTTGCGGCTGATGGAGTGGCGCACCACGGCGCAGGCGGGTGCCGGCACGGCCGGGGTCACGGCCGGTGCCGTCGGGGCGCTGGTGTTCACGAGGGGGCTCCTTCGCTGAGCACGGCGGCGGGTGGCGCATCGGCCGCCGGGTCGCCGGCGCGCTGCTCGAGCACGTAGCCCATGCCGCGCACGTTGTGCAGCAGCTTGCCGCGGAAGGGGTCGTCGATCTTGGCGCGCAGCCGGCGCACCGCGACCTCGACGACGTTGGTGTCGCTGTCGAAGTTCATGTCCCACACCTGCTCGGCCAGGGTGCTGCGCGACAGGATCTGCCCCTGGCGGCGCAGCAGCAGCGTCAGCAGCGCGAACTCCTTGGCCGTGAGGTGCAGGCGCTGGCCGGCGCGCGTGGCCTTGCGGCTGACGAGGTCGAGCTCCAGGTCGGCCAGGCTCAGCAGCGTGGCCGAGGCCGGCGCGGGCGCCCCCGCGGCCGCGCCGCGGCGCAGCAGCGCGCCCACGCGCGCCAGCAGCTCCGAGAAGGCGAAGGGCTTGACGAGGTAGTCGTCGGCGCCGGCCTCGAGGCCGCGCACGCGGTCCTCGACGCGCTCGCGCGCCGTGAGCATGAGCACCGGCGTGCGCCGCCGCTCGCGCAGCGCCTTGAGCACGCCGAAGCCGTCCACACCCGGCAGCATGATGTCGAGCACCACCAGCGCGTAGTCGCCGTCCAGCGCCAGGCGGCGGCCGTCGATGCCGTCGCGCGCGAGGTCGACCACGTAGCCGTTCTCGCCGAGGGCGCGGTGCAGGTAGTCGGCGAGCTTGGGGTCGTCTTCGACGACGAGGATGCGCATGGTGCTGCGGGGTGGGGAAGCGCGCTCAGGCGGTGTCAGGCGTGATTGTCCCGCGGCGCCGACCCGGCGTGGATTACGGATTTGTCATCCAGGCGTGCGGCTGCGGTGAATCTGGGCTCGCACAGTCCATCCCACGCCGACAGCGATCGGCGCCTCCCGAAACACAAGACTTCCTCCACCTCCTGCCAACCCCATTCCACGGAGCACCGCCATGAACCGCTTCCCGATCGCCTCCCTCGCCGCCGCCGCCGCCCTCGTGCTGGCCAGCGCCTCCGCCCACGCTGCCCTGGGCACGGGTGAAGGCACGCCGGGCTACCCCCACGAGCTGACGAACACCGCCGCCAGCGCCGACCGCGCCGAGGTGCGTGCCGAGGCCCGCCGCGCCGTGGCCGAGGGCCGTGTCGCCACCGGCGAGGCCACCCTGGCCGCCGCCGACACCCAGGCCGCCCCGCTGGTGGCGCTGAGCCGCGCCGCCGTGCGCGCCGAGGCCGCCGAGGCCGTGCGCCTGGGCCTGGTGGCCACCGGCGAGCGCGCCCTGGAGTACACGCAGCCGCAGCTGGCCGCGCTGCGCGCCGCCGCCGAGCGCGCCGAGCGCGTGGTCGTGGCCGGCCAGCGCTGATCCCGGCCCCCCGGGCCGCCCGCCGCCCCGCAGCGCGCCTGGCCTCAGGCGCCCTGCGGGGCGTTGTCGTCGTGCAGCCAGCTCAGGGCCTCGTCCCAGAGCGGGCGCGCCGCCGGGCGGAAGTAGCCCATGTGGCCGATGCGCCGCAGGCCCAGGCTGGCCGGGTGCAGGTCCACGCGCCGGCACGCGGCGTTGCGGTAGGCGGCCATGAAGGCATCGCGCGAGGCCGGGGGCGCCCAGTGGTCGTCGAGCGCGTTGAGCGCCCAGATCGGCGTGCGCACGGCCGCGAAGCGCTCCGCCAGGCCCAGGCCGCGCAGCGCCGGGTCGTCGAAGAAGTAGCGCGGGAACCGGCACCAGTGCCGCCACTGGCGGTACACGGGCAGCGGCAGGTCCTCGCCCATGCCCAGCAGGCTCCACGGCAGGTAGCCCTTCCAGCGCGTGAGCAGCGGGCCGAGCACGCGCCACATCGCGAGCACGCGCAGGCGCTCCGGCCAGGGCATCCAGCCGTGCCAGCCGGCGCCGGTGGCGAAGGTGACGAAGCGCGCCACGCGCGCGTGGTTGGGCAGCAGGCCGAAGGCATGCCCGCCGTAGGAGTGGCCCACCATCACCAGCGGCAGGCCGTCCTCGGGCACGGCGTCCACCGCGGCGGCGAGGTCCAGCCGCGCCCAGTCGAGGTAGTCCATCTCGAAGCCGCGCAGGCTGGCCGGGCGCGACAGGCCGATGCCGCGGTAGTCGAGCGTCAGCACCGTGAAGCCCCGCGCCGCGGCGTGCTGTGCGAAGCGGCGGTAGAAGCCCTGCGGCACGCCCGTGGCCCCGGCCACGACGAGGTGGCCGCGCGGCCGGCCCTGGGCCGGGTAGCGCAGCGCCATGAGGCGGAAG
>ERZ1066136.1185-NODE-1185-length-14174-cov-13.297755_pt1 | contig 14174 bp, 12 predicted proteins | sample MGYA00382783_ERZ1066136 | MGnify/ENA primary metagenome ERZ1066136 (study PRJEB33369, sample SAMEA5778366) | biofilm metagenome | biome: Industrial cooling water; feature: Water cooling tower basin; material: Biofilm | place: United Arab Emirates | collected... | reverse complement strand
GCCGACGCCCCAAAAACCCGCTTCAGTCTGCCAGCCACGCCGCCAGGGGCAGGGCTTCCAGACTGCGGCATCGCCGCCCCACCCAGCCCGCAGGCAACTCGCCCTGCGGGAACGTCGCCTCGGGTGGTGCGACCTCGCCGTCTTCCGCCACGTGCGCAAAGGCCGCGCTGCCGGAGCCGCTCATGCGGCCGTTGCCGTAGCGCTGGCGAAGCCAGGCCACCGCATCGGCCACGGCCGGGCAGCGATCTTCGGCGGGGGGTTGCAGGTCGTTGCGGCCGAAGCCGCCATCCACCTTGCCCCACTCCGCCGGCCAGTTCACTGCACCTGCACCGCGAGCGTCTTGCCTCGGGGCAGCGGCCGCTTGCGCGGCGCCGTCGAAAGAGCCCATGACTATAACAGGCTCCGTGTCGCGTTTCAGCAGCGGGTGGCCAAAGATCTCGGGCGTGGGCAGCGATTGCGGCGGTTTCACCACGGCCAGCGGCAGCGACGGCACGGCCATGGGGGTCAGGATCTCGCCGATGCCCTCGACGAACGCCGGCCCGCGGCCCAGGAAGAAGGGCACGTCGGCGCCGAGCTTCAGCCCCAGTTCCGACAGCCGCGCGCGCGGCCAGTTAAGGCCCCACAGGCGGTTGAGTGCGATCAGCGTCGTGGCGGCGTCGGAACTGCCGCCGCCCAGGCCGGCGCCCCAGGGCACCTGCTTGTCGATGAGGATGCGCGCGCCCTGCGCCGTGCCGCTGGCCTGCTGCAGCAGCCGCGCGGCGCGCAGGCACAGGTCGTCGGGCGGCAGCGCCGGGCCGAGGTCCACGCGCTCGAGCCGGCCGTCGGGCAGCGCCTCCACGTGCAGCGTGTCGGCCCAGGTGATGGGCACGAACACCGACTGCAGCCGGTGGTAGCCGTCGGCGCGGCGGCCCACCACGTGCAGGAACAGGTTGATCTTGGCCGGGGCGGGCAGGTCGTAGAGGCCGGTGAGCGGCATGCGGTCGGGGCGGTCGAAGGCGGCGGGTGCGCGTCAGGAGGCGGCCGCATTGTCCAGCCGCACGCGCAGCGAGACGGCCGGGGCGGCGGCGCGGCGGGCCTGCAGCTGGCCCTCGGCCAGCGCGGCCGTGGTGACGACCCAGCCCAGCTGCTCGAAGCCGTCACCCAGGGCGGTGTGCGCGGCGCCGCGCCAGGGGCGGCCCGCCAGCCAGTCGGGCAGGGCGGCCAGCGGCAGGGGTTCGCCGAGCGCCTCGCGCGAGAGCGCATCCAGGCTCGCGAAGCGGCGTTCGCCCTCGCCCGTCTGCAGCAGCGCCAGGCCCGGGCCCCAGCGCGCGGCGGCCACCTGGGTGCCCAGGGGGGAGATCAAGCGCAGCTCGCCCTCGCGGTCGGTGCCGCGCAGCTCGAAGCCGGCGCTCAGGCTCTGGGCCGGGCGCTCGGGCGTGGCGTCCACGCGCAAGGCGAGGCGGCCGTGGGTCCAGCCGCCGGCGGGGTCGGGTGCGGTGGCGCAGCCGGCCAGCAGCAGCGCGGCGGCCAGCCCGGCCAGGGCGGCGCGGCGGGTGGGCGCCGACATCCCGGGCTTCAGAGCTCCACCCGCAGCCGCGCCAGGGTCTCGCGCAGCACCTCGTTGGCGGCGTCGCGGCCCTTGCTCTCGCGCCAGACGCGGCGGGCCTCGTCCTGCTGGCCCAGAGCCCACAGCACCTCGCCGAGGTGGGCGCCGATCTCGGTGTCGGGCCGCGCCGCGTAGGCCTGGCGCAGCAGGCGCAGGGCCTCGGGCTTGTTGCCCAGGCGGAACTCCACCCAGCCCAGGCTGTCGGTGATGAAGGGATCGCCCGGCGCCAGCTCCAGCGCCTTGGCGATGAGCTCGCGCGCCTCGGGCAGGCGCTGGCCGCGGTCGGCCAGCGAGTAGCCCAGGGCGTTGTAGGCGTGCGCGTTGTCGGGCTTGAGCGCGATCACGCGGCGCAGCAGGCGCTCCATCTCGGGCAGGCGGTCGAGCTTCTCGGCCATCATGGCCTGCTCGTACAGCAGCTCGGTGTCGTCGGCGAAGCGCTGCACCGCCTGGGCCAGCACCTCGTAGGCCTCCTTCCAGCGCTTGACCTCGCGCAGCATGCCGGCCTCGGCCGAGAGCTTGTCGCGGGCCTCGTCGGCGTCGCGCTCGGGCAGGCTGCGGATGAGGGCGCGTGCCTCGCGCACACGGCCCTCGCGGGCCATCATGGTGGCGCGGCGCGTCTGCACGTCGAGCGCGCGCTCGGGGTCGGCGATGCGGGCCAGCCAGGCCTCGGCGGCCTTGAAGTCGCCACGCTGCTCGGCGGCCTGGGCGAGCATCAGCCAGGCCTGCACGAGGCGCTCGTCGGGCTCGGTGGCGGCACCGGGGGCCGCGGCCGCGGGTGGGGCGGCGAGCTCGATGAACCGCTGCAGCGCCGCCTCGCCCTGCGCCGGCTGCCGCAGCTCCAGGTGCAGCGCGCCCAGGGTGAGGTAGGGACCGGGCTCCGTGGGCTCGGCCTTGACCAGCGCCTCCAGCTGCACGATGGCGTCCGCGTAGCGCTGCGCCGACGTGAGCACGCGCGCGTAGGCCTGGCGCAGCGCCGGCTCGGCCCCCGGGCCGGCCAGATGGGCCTGCACCAGGGCCTCGGCCTCGGGGCGCTCGCGCATCAGCTCCATGGCCAGCAGCGCCGGGCCGGGCGCGCCCACCTCGATGGCCTGGGCCTCACGCACCAGGGCCAGGGCGCGGCCGGCGTCGCGCGCCTCCAGCCAGGCGCGGCCCTGGGCCACGCGCGCGGCCACGGCCGTGGCGGGCCGCTCGCGGTGCGGCTTGAGCACGTCGTCGAGCAGCCGCGCGGTGGCGGCCGCGTCGCCGCCGCGCTGCAGGAAACGAGGCAGCGCGGCGATGAGCCCGGCGCGCTCGGCCTCGGGGGTCTGCTCGAGCAGCGAGCGCAGCGGCTCCGTGACCTCGGCCGCACGGCCCGTGCCCATGAGCAGCTGCACCTGCAGGCGCAAGGGCTCCAGGTTCTCGGGACGCGCCAGGCGCCAGGCGCGCGCGGCCTGCAGCGCCTGCTCGCTGCTGCGGGCCTGGATGGCGACGTCGACGCTGCGTCGGAACAGGCCGTCGTCGCGGGTGCGCCGCGCGGCGTCGAGCATCCAGCTGTAGGCGGTGCCGAGGTCGCCCTGCGTGAGCGCGATCTCGGCCACCAGCAGCTGGTAGAAGAGCCGGTCGTCCATGGCCGAGTTGAGTGGCGGCGCGGCCTCGGCGGCCGGCGCCGCGGGCGCCGGCGCGGGCTGGGCCCAGGCCGCCACCGGCAGCAGGGCCAGCGCGGTGGCGGCCACGAGCCGGCGCAGGGCGGGCGGGCGCGGCGCGGGCGGGCAGGCGGGTGCGCGGCGGGCGGGCGGGGGACGGCGGTTCATCCTTCCATAATGCCTGCATGCCGGAGCTGCCGGAGGTCGAAGTCACGCGCAGGGGCATTGCGGCGCCGCTGGCGGGTGCGCTCGTGCGGGCCCTGCACCTGGGCAAGCCGCTGCGCTGGCCGCTGGGGCGCGAGCCGGCGGCCTTCGCGGGCCTGACGGTGGGCGAGATCACGCGCCGCGGCAAGTACCTGTGGCTGCCGCTGGCGCGCGGGGCGGCGCCCGAGGGCGGGCTGCTGCTGCACCTGGGCATGTCGGGCTCGCTGGCCCTGCTGGCCGAGCCCGGCGAGCCCGGCCCCCACGACCACTTCGAGCTCGTCACCGACCGCGGCACGCTGCGCCTGAACGACCCCCGGCGATTCGGCGCCGCCGTCTGGTCGGCCTCGCTGGACGAGGCCCCCGCGGCGCCGCTGCTCGCGCGCCTGGGCCCCGAGCCCTTCGATCCCGAGCTCACGCCGCAGCGCTTCCATGCGTCGCTGAAGGCCCGCCGCGCGCCGATCAAGGCCGTGCTGCTGGCGGGCGATGCCGTGGTGGGCGCCGGCAACATCTACGCCTGCGAGGCGCTGTTCCAGGCCGGCATCCACCCCGGCCTGCGCGCCGACCGCCTGAGCCTGCCGCGCGCCGACCGCCTGCTCGCGGCCGTGCGGCAGACGCTGTCGCGCGCCCTGGCCCTGGGCGGCTCGACGCTGCGCGACTTCACCGACGTGCACGGCGCCAGCGGCGCCTACCAGGCCCAGGCCGCGGTCTACGGCCGCGAGGGCCAGCCCTGCCCGCGCTGCGGCGCACCCGTGCGGCGGCGCGTGATGGCGCAGCGGTCGACCTACTTCTGCGCGGGCTGCCAGCGGCGCTGACCCGGCGTCGCCGGGCCGGCGCCGGGCTTCAGCGCTTGGCGCTGCAGCTGCCGGGCTTGGCCAGCTCGAGCGCGGCCACGTCCTTCTGGCCCTGCTCGGGGCTCACCAGCTCCAGGCCCGCGCCGCCCACGAACAGCCCCATCTTGATGAACTGGCGCACGAAGTGGTTCAGGCCCTCCTTGACCGTGATCACGAGGTCGTTGGGCGAGAACTCCGACTCGGTGGAGATCTTCACCTCGGTGCCGGCCTTGACCTGCTTGTAGAAGAAGACGTTCGGCGCCGACTCGCCCACGCATTCGCCGTTGATCCAGATGTCCTTCTTGAGCGCGCCGCCGAAGCTGCCCGCCCGGTACACGTAGATGCCGGCCTGGCCCGCGGGCGGCGGCGGGAACTTCTTCGCGGCCTCGGAGGCCTCCTTGCTCTCCATGGACACCGACGCGCAGCCCGTGAGGACCACGGCCGCGACCGACGCGACGACAAGACGAACCGACATCAACGATCTCCCCGGCGAAGCGCGGATCGGCGTGTGCACCCTGGCGCGTCAGGCCTGCGCTGGCATCACGCCTCGCCCCCGCGTTGCTTGGCCCGATGGGGGGATGATTCCGGCGCCCGCGGCGAGCCCGGGCCGGGTGATTCCCTGAAGCGGCCCCCCGCTTGCGAGGGGCTTGCGCGGCGCTGTCAGCAGCCGTAACCGTCTGTCGCTTCGTGATTTCCGAGGCCTTGCGCCGACGCCCCTGCGCTAGGATGCCCGGCGCCGTATCCGGAGCCGGGATGCCCGGCGCACGCGGTCCCGGCGCTCGTGTCTGCCCTGATCACGCCATTGCCCCACGATGCACAGCCGCATAGCCGACAGCCTCGACGCCCTGGCCACCTGGCGGGGTGAACTCGATCGCGCCGTGGCGCAGCTCGGGCGCGCCCTGGCCGAGCAGGAACTGCTCGACGCCACCGACATCGCGCTGCTGTCGTCGCTGCGCGAACGCCTGGGCTCCGAGACCCTGGTGCTGGCGTTCGTCGCCGAGTTCTCGCGCGGCAAGAGCGAGCTCATCAACGCGATCTTCTTCGCCGACGCCGGCCAGCGCGTGCTGCCGGCCACGCCCGGCCGCACCACGATGTGCCCGGTGGAGCTTCGCCACTCGGCCGACGTGCCGCCGCGGCTGTCGCTGCTGCCCGTGGAGACGCGGCTGCGCGGCCTGAGCCTGTCGGAGCTGCGCGGCCGCGAGGAGCCCTGGCACCACGTGCCGCTCGACCCGCGCGACCCGCGCACGCTGGTGCAGGCGCTGGCCGCCGTCACGCGCACGCAGCTCGTCGACAAGGAGCGCGCCGTCGCGCTGGGCTTCTGGAACGACGAGCGCCCCGAGGACAACCCGCCGATCGACGACCGCGGCCTCGTCGAGGTGCCGACCTGGCGCCACGCGCTCATCAACTACCCGCACCCGCTGCTGCAGCGCGGCCTCGTGGTCATCGACACGCCGGGCCTCAACGCCATCGGCGCCGAGCCCGAGCTCACGCTGGGCCTGCTGCCGTCGGCGCATGCGGTGGTGTTCGTGCTCGGGGCCGACACCGGGGTCACGAAGTCCGATCTCTCCATCTGGCGCGACCACCTCGGCCAGGCCAGCCTCGAGCGCTTCGTGGTGCTCAACAAGATCGACACCCTGGCCGACCCGCTGGTGGCGCCGGCCGTGGTGCAGGCGCAGATCGAGCAGCAGCGCCAGGACACGGCGCAGACGCTGGGCGTGGCGCCCGAGCGCGTGTTCCCGCTGTCGGCGCGCAACGCCCTGGCGGCGCGCGTGGATCTCGACGAGCGCGCCCTGGCCGCCAGCCGCCTGCCGCCGCTGGAGGCCGCGCTCGCCAGCGGGCTGCTGCCGCGGCGCCAGGAGCTGCTGGTGCAGTCGGCCGTGGGCGTGGTGGAGCAGCTGCGCCAGCAGGCGGGCCGGCGCCTGTCGGACCGCCGGCGCACGCTGGCCGAGCAGCTGATGGAGCTGCGCGGGCTGCGCGGCAAGAGCGGCGCCAAGACGCGCCTGATGCTCGAGCGCATCGACGCCGAGATGGCCGAGTTCGAGCGCTGCACGGCGCGCCTGTCGGCCCTGCGGGCGGTGCAGGCGCGCATGCTCAAGGCGGTGCTGGCGCTGCTGTCGGCCGACGCGTTGCGCCGCGAGGTGGGCGCCATGCACGCGGCCATGACGGCGTCGCTCTTCAACCTGGGTGGCAAGGCGGCCTTCGAGACGCTGATGGCGCGCGTGCGCGGCCACCTCGACAAGGCCCGCGCGCAGGCCGACGAGATGCGCGAGATGCTCGACGGCAGCTTCCGCCAGCTCAACACCGAGTTCGGCTTCGCCTTCGCCGTGGCGCCCATGCCCTCGCTGCAGGCCTTTGCCGACGAGCTCGAGCGCATCGCCGACAACTACGGGCGCTACCTGGGCTTGGGCCAGGCCATCCGCATGGCCACGCCGGGCTTTGCCGAGCAGTTCCGGCGCATGCTGCTGAGCAAGCTGCGCGTGGTGTTCGAGAACGCCGCCGGCGAGATCGAGCTCTGGAGCAAGAGCGCGCAGGGCCAGGTCGAGATGCAGCTGCGCGAGCGCCGCCGCGGCTTCACGCGGCGCAAGGAGTCGCTGCAGCGCGTGCAGGTGGCCGCCGGCGAGCTCGAGCAGCGCATCGCCGAGGTGCAGGGGCAGGACGACCACCTCAGCGCCATGCTCGCGCGCCTGAACACCGTGGCCGACGAGGCCGTGGCCAGCGCCCGCCGGCTGGCCCTGGAGCCCACCGTGCCGCGCGTGGTGCTCGACGCCGAGAGCCGGCAAGACGCGGCGTGAGCCGCGGCGTTGCGGCGGTGGGCGGCGTGAGCCGCGGCGTTGCGGCGGTGGGCGGCGTGAGCCGCGGCGTTGCGGCGGTGGGCGGCGTGAGCCGCGGCGTCGCCTCCGGCCAGTTTGCCGCCCAGGTCATCACCTGGCAGCGCCAGCACGGCCGCCACGGCCTGCCCTGGCAGGGCACGCGCGACCCCTACCGCGTCTGGCTGTCCGAGGTGATGCTGCAGCAGACGCAGGTGTCCACCGTGCTCGCCTACTACGGCCGCTTCCTGGAACGCTTCCCCGACGTCGCCGCGCTGGCCGCCGCGCCACTGGACGACGTGCTCGCGCGGTGGAGCGGCCTGGGCTACTACAGCCGGGCGCGCAACCTGCACCGCTGCGCGCAGGCCGTCGTGGCGCAGCACGGCGGGGCCTTCCCGCGCAGCGCCGAGGCGCTGGCCACGCTGCCCGGTATCGGCCGCAGCACGGCGGCCGCCATCGCGGCCTTCTGCTTCGGCGAGCGCGTGGCCATCCTCGACGGCAACGTCAAGCGCGTCCTCGCGCGCGTGCGGGGCTTCGCCGACGACCTCGCCCGCGCCCCCGCCGTGGCCGCCCTGTGGGACGAGGCCACGGCGCTGCTGCCGGTGCGCGACGTCGACGTCTACACCCAGGGCCTCATGGACCTGGGCGCCACGCTGTGCACGCAGCGCAAGCCGGCCTGCGGCCAGTGCCCCGTGGCCGCGGGCTGCGTGGCGCGCGCCGAGGGCGCGCCGGAGCGCTACCCGGTCAAGTCGCGCCGCGCCACGCGCGGCCGGCAGAGCAACGCGCTGCTGTGGCTGCGCCAGGGCGGCCGCAGCTGGCTCGTGCAGCGCCCGCCCACGGGCGTGTGGGCCGGCCTGTGGAGCCTGCCGGAGTTCGACAGCGCCGAGGCGCTGCAGGCCGTGGTGGCCGGCTGGCGCGGCCGAGGCGAATGGCTGCCGGCGGTGCTGCACGTGCTCACGCACCGCGACTGGACGCTGCAGCCGCTGGTGTGGACGCTGCCGGCGCGGGCCGCGCTGCCCGAGTCGCTGCCGGGCCGGGCGCAGGGCCGCTGGTTCGACGATGCCGAGCTGCCGGCCCTGGGCCTGCCGGCGCCGATCCGCCGCTGGTTCGAGGCCGCCGCGGCGCAGCCCTAGCCGAAGACCACCTTCTTGTCGCGCAGGAAGCCGTCCACCAGGCTCAGCCGGATCACCGGGTCTTCGAGCTCCATGAGCTTCTGCTTGGCCGCCATGGGCACCGGCAGCAGCTCGCACCAGCGGTTGGCCACCCAGCCGGCGTCGTCGAGCCGGTAGGGGCGCGCGAAGGGCTCGGTGCCGCGTTCGGCCAGCTTGCGGATGGCCTCGGCCAGGGCCTGCACGGTCTGCAGCATGGCCGGGCCCGGCATGTGCGGGGCATCGGAGGCCACCGGCTCGACCGCGGGCGCCACCCACAGGCCGTTGTCGCGCTGCTCGGGCGGTGCCTTGATGCGGAAGCGCGCCAGGCCGGTGCAGCGCACGCGCAGGATGCCGGCCTCCTCGGCGTCGACCTCGTCGAGCCGGGCCAGCACGCCCACGTCCTCGAGGCGCACGGCGCCCGACAGGTCGCCGGACTCGACCCCCTGCTTGAGGCAGACCACGCCGAAGGGCGTCTGCCGGCGCAGGCACTCGCTCACGAGATCCAGGTAGCGCGCCTCGAAGACCCGCAGCCCCAGCAGCGCGCCCGGGAACAGCACCGTGCGCAGCGGGAACAGCGGCAGTGGCTGCGGCAGGGGGGCGTTATCGGCGGCCATCGCGCGCCTTCAGCGGCCGTCGAGCTCGCGGTGGCGCACCAGCGTGGTGGTGCGGCCGCGGAAGTGGCGCGCCAGCGCCTCGACCGTGTACACGCTGCGGTGCTGGCCGCCGGTGCAGCCGATGGCCACGGTGAGGTAGCTGCGCTGGTCGTCCTCGAAGCTGGGCAGCCAGCGCTCGATGAAGCCGCGGATCTGCGACACCATCTCGCCGACGTCGCGCTGCTGCGCGAGCCACTGCGCCACCGGCGCGTCGCGGCCGGTCATGGGGCGCAGCTCGCGCACGTAGTAGGGGTTGGGCAGCACGCGCACGTCGAACACGAAGTCGGCGTCCAGCGGCACGCCGTGCTTGAAGGCGAAGCTCTCGAAGACCAGCGTGAGCGCCGACTCGCCCGCGCCCACGAGCTGGCGGATCCACTTGCGCAGCAGCGCCGGGCGCAGCTGGCTGGTGTCGATGACGGTGGAGATGTCGCGCAGGTCGGTGAGCAGCTGGCGCTCGAGCTCGATGGCCTCCATCAGCGCGCGCGCGTTGTCGGCCTCGTGCGGGGCCGTCAGCGGGTGCGGGCGGCGGCTCTCGGAGTAGCGCCGCACCAGGGCCTCGGTGCTGGCGTCGAGGAACAGCGGGCGCACGTGCACGCCCTCGCCGCGCAGCTGGTTGATCAGGGGCACCAGGCCCGGCAGGCTGCTGGCGGTGCGCACGTCGACCGAGACCGCGACGCTGCGCGTGAAGTGCTCGCGCTCCAGCCGCACGAAGTCGCGCAGCAGCTCGGGCGGCAGGTTGTCGACGCAGAAGTAGCCGGCGTCCTCCAGCGCGTGCAGCGCCACGCTCTTGCCCGAGCCGGAGATGCCGGTGATGAGCAGCACCTCCTCGCGCTGGGCGAGGCCCTCCATGGGCGCGAAGGTGGAGTCCTCGCTCATCGGCTGCGGGCCTGGGGCTCGCGCGCGGCGCGCGGGGCGTTCAGCAGGGTCTGGGCATGGGCCATGCCCGAGAGTTTCTCGCCTCCGAGCATGCGGGCCACCTCGGCCACGCGAGACTCCCCGTCCACGGCGTGGATGTCCGACAGCGTGGCGCCGCCCTGCAGCCGCTTGGCGACGACGAAGTGGTGGTCGGCGCAGGCCGCCACCTGAGCCAGGTGCGTGACGGCCAGCACCTGGGCGTGGCCGCCGAGCTGCTTCATGAGGCGGCCGACCGCGTCGCCCACGGTGCCGCCGACGCCGCTGTCGATCTCGTCGAAGATCAGCGTGGGCAGGGCGACGGTGTCGGCCCCCGCCGTGCCCTGCGCCGTGGTGGCCGCGCTCACCGCGCCCTGCGCGGTGGTGGCCGCGATCGCCAGCGCCAGCCGCGAGAGCTCGCCCCCCGAGGCCACCTTGGCCAGCGAGCGCGGCGTGCTGCCCGCGTGGCCCGCGACGCGGAACTCGATCGCGTCCAGGCCATGCGGCTGCGGCTCGGCGGCCGGTTCCACCGCCACCTCGAAGCGGCCGCCGGCCATGCCCAGCGGCTGCATGGCCTGCGTGACGGCCTGCGACAGCGCCGGCGCGGCGCGGCGCCGCAGGCGGCCGATGCGCTCGGCCTCGGTGCGCCAGGCCTTGGCGGCGGCGGCCTCGGCGCGCTCGAGCGCGTCGAGGTCGGCCGCGGCGTCCAGCGCCGCGAGCTCGGCCTTCCAGCCGGCCAGCAGCGCCGGCAGCTCAGCCGCCGGGCGGCGGTAGCGGCGGGCCAGCGACATCCAGGCCCCCAGCCGCTCGTCGAGCTCGGCTAGGCGCTGCGGGTCGGGCTCCTTGCGGCCCAGGTAGCCGGCCAGCGTGCGCGCGGCGTCCTCGAGCTGGGCCTGGGCGCTGCGCAGCACCTCGAGCACGGGCACGAGCTCGGCGTCGAAGCGCACGACCTCGTCGAGGGCGTCGATGGCGCGCGCGGCCAGCGCGTCGGCGCTGTCGTCGGCCTCGGAGACCGCGTCGAGCGCCGCGCGCGCGCCGTCGAGCAGGGCCTGGCCGTGCGCGAGGCGCTGGTGCTCGGCGTTGAGCGGCTCCCACTCGCCGTCGGCGGGCGCCAGCTTGTCGAGCTCGCCGATCTGCCAGGCCAGGCGTTCCCGCTCGCGCTCGAGCGTGCCCTGCGCCTGGCGGGCGTCGGCCAGCGCCTTGGCCGCGGCGCGCCAGGCCTGCCAGCGCGCGAGCAGCTCGCGCGTGTCGGCACCGGCCTGCTCGTCGAGCAGCGCGCGCACGGCGGCCGGCCGCGTCAGGCTCTGCCAGGCGTGCTGGCCGTGGATGTCGACGAGCTGCTCGGCCACCTCGCGCAGCTGCGCCAGCGTGGCCGCGCTGCCGTTGATCCAGGCGCGGCTCCTGCCCTGGGTGTCGATGCTGCGCTTGAGCAGCAGGGTGTCGTCGACGTCGAAACCGGCCTCCTCGAGCCAGCCGCGCAGCGCCGCGGGCGTGTCGAACTCGGCGCTCACCTCGGCGCGCGGGGCGCCCTCGCGCACCAGCGTGGCGTCGGCGCGGTTGCCCAGGGCCAGCTGCAGCGCGTCGATGAGGATGGACTTGCCGGCGCCGGTCTCGCCCGTCAGCACGGTGAAGCCGGGGCCCAGCTCGACCTCGAGCGCCGCGACGATGGCCACGTCGCGCAGGCTCAGCCGCCGCAGCATGGCTAGACCACGCCCTCGTACCAGCGCAGTTTGCGCCGCAGCGTGGCGTAGTAGCTCCAGCCGCGCGGGTGCAGGAAGCGCACCTGGTGCGCCGAGCGCCGCACGCGCACCTGGTCGCCGGGGATCAGGCTGGCGATGTTGTGCATGTCGAAGTTGGCCGACAGATCGCGGCCGGCGACGATGCCGATGCGCACCTCGCCCGCGTCGGGCAGCACGATCGGCCGGTTGGACAGGGTGTGCGACGCGATCGGCACCACCACCCAGCCGCCGATGGCCGGGTGCAGGATGGGGCCGCCCGCGCTCAGCGCGTAGGCCGTGCTGCCGGTGGGCGTGGCCACGATCAGGCCGTCGGCACGGATGTTGGCGACGAAGTCGTCGTCGACGTCGATGCGCAGCTCCACCATGCTGGCGGTGGCGCCGCGGCTCACCACCACGTCGTTGAGCGACAGGCCCTCGAAGATCTTGATGCCGTCGCGCCAGACGTCGCCCTCGAGCATGGAGCGGCTCTCCTGCTCGTAGTGGCCTTCGACGATGGGCGCCAGCGCCTCGCGGTACTGGCCGACGGCGACGTCGGTGATGAAGCCCAGCCGGCCCTGGTTGATGCCCACCAGCGGCACGCCGTGCGGGGCCAGCTCGCGCGCGATGCCCAGCATGGTGCCGTCGCCGCCCACCACCACGGCCAGGTCGCAGAGGCGGCCCATGTCGGCGTGCGTGAGCGAGCCGAAGTCGCCGTTGGCGGCCAGGCCCGTGGCCTCGGCCGTCTCGCGGTCGAAGCTGACCTCGAGGCCGCAGCCCACCAGGAAATGCGCGATCTCGTCCAGCACCGGCGCGATCCCCCGCGCCTGGTACTTGCCCACGATGACCACATGTCGGAAGGCGCACGCCATGCGAACGATTACATCACAGGGCCCCTCGGAAACCGGGCTGCGCCGCCGCCCTGCCGCGCCGCGGGGGCGGGGCACTTCCTACAATCCGCGGCCATGCTGGACGACCGTGCACGCACGCTGCTGAAACTGCTGGTGGAGCGCTACATCGCCGACGGCACGCCCGTGGGCTCGCGCACCCTGTCGCGCACCTCGGGGCTGGATCTCTCGCCGGCCACCATCCGCAACGTGATGGCCGACCTCGAGGACCTGGGCCTCATCGCCAGCCCGCACACCAGTGCCGGGCGCGTGCCCACGGCGCGCGGCTACCGTCTCTTCGTCGACACCATGCTCACGGCGCAGCCGCTGTCGCTGGCCGACCTCTCGCTGGCCGATCCCTCGCAGCTGCCGCCCGAGGCCGCCGCCGAGCTGGCCGCCATGCGGGGCCAGCTGCACCCCGACCAGCCGCAGCGCGTGATCGCGCAGGCCGCCTCGCTGCTGTCGCAGCTCAGCAGCTTCGTGGGCGTGGTGATGGCGCCGCGCAAGGAGGGCGTGTTCCGCCACATCGAGTTCCTGCGGCTGGGCGAGCGGCGCGTGCTCGTGATCCTGGTCTCGCCCGACGGCGACGTGCAGAACCGCGTCATCTTCACCGCGCGCGACTACGCCCAGGCCGAGCTGATCGAGGCCACCAACGTGCTCAACGCGCACTACGCGGGCCTGGGCATCGAGGAGATGCGCGCGCGGCTCAAGGGCGAGGTCGACGCGCTGCGCGCGGAGATCGCCCAGCTCATGCAGGCCGCGGTGCAGGCCGGCAGCGACGCGCTGGCCGAGAGCAGCGACCAGGTGGTGGTGAGCGGCGAGCGCAACCTGCTGGGCGTGCAGGACTTCGGCCAGGACCTGGGCAGCCTGCGCCGCCTGTTCGACGTGTTCGAGAAGAAGACCGAGCTCATGCGCCTGCTCGACGTGAGCAGCCGCGCCGAGGGCGTGCGCATCTTCATCGGCGGCGACAGCCAGGTGGTGCCGGTGGAGTCGCTCTCGGTGGTGACGGCACCCTACGAGGTGGACGGCCGCATCGTCGGCACCCTGGGCGTGATCGGCCCCACGCGCATGGCCTACGACCGCATGATCCGGCTCGTGGACATCACGGCGCGGCTGGTGGGGCACACGCTGTCCAACAAGGCCTGAAGAGGGCCGCTCCTAGAATGGCCCGCGGGGGGCCGTTAGCTCAGTTGGTCAGAGCAGAGGACTCATAATCCTTTGGTCGTTGGTTCAAGTCCAACACGGCCTACCAGCGCGCCGCCGCGCGCCCACGGGAGCCGGCCGCCGCCAGGCCGTTCGGCCGGCGCACGGCGCCTTCAGCGCGCGGCCCCCAGCACCTGCGTCCAGTAGGTGCGGTAGTCGTTGCCGGCCGTGCCGCGCACGCAGGCCATCCCGATGTCGCGGAAGCGCGGGTTCATGAGGTTGGCGCAGTGGCCGGGGCTGGCCATCCAGGCCGCCACGACGCTGTCCACGCCCACCTGCCCCGCGGCGATGTTCTCGCCCCAGGTCGACCACACGTAGCCCGCCGCCGTGGCGCGCTGGCCGGCGCTGCGGCCGTCGGAGCCGGTGTGGCTGAAGAAGTTGCGGGCCACCATGTCGTCGCTGTGCACCAGCGAGGCCTGCGTGAGCGCGTCGTTCCAGGCCAGGGCCGGTGCCGGCCCGAAGCTGCCGGCCGTGCCGCACGACGCGCCGGCCGCGCGGTGGCTGTTGATGCGCGCCAGCGCCTGGGCGCGGAAGTCCGCGATGTCGCAGGTGGCGCGGCTGCCGGCCGTGGCCGGCGGCGACACCGGGGGCGCCGTCGCCGGAGGCGGGGCGACCGGGGCCGGCGC
>ERZ1066136.1175-NODE-1175-length-14288-cov-6.027401_pt1 | contig 14288 bp, 15 predicted proteins | sample MGYA00382783_ERZ1066136 | MGnify/ENA primary metagenome ERZ1066136 (study PRJEB33369, sample SAMEA5778366) | biofilm metagenome | biome: Industrial cooling water; feature: Water cooling tower basin; material: Biofilm | place: United Arab Emirates | collected... | reverse complement strand
GACCGATGACGATCTCGATCGCGTCGCCCGGCACGCGCTCGGTCGCCCTGCCGGGCTCCTGCTGTTCGGGTCCGCCGGGCTCACTTCCGCTCTCGCGCGCTGCCTGCCTGTACCAGATGGCCGCGCGGAACCGCCGGCGGTGCTGGGCCGCATCGTCTATGTGATCGGGTCGCGCGCTCAGGCATCGCGGGATCAGGCAGCCGCGCTGATCAACGACGGCGCGCGTCTCGTCGAAGCCGTGAACGGGCGGCTGCACAAGGAGCCCGTGCTCGCGCCCGGTGCCGATGTGGTTCTGATGGCCGTCCCGGACAAGAACGGCAACGAAGGCGATGCGCAGGCTGTCGCCACGATGCTGGCGAGGCACGCCATCCGCCTCGCGGGGCCGGGCAACGCGCAGGCCGTGGTCGCCACGGGAGGGGACACGGCGCTCGCCTTCCTGAGGACGAGCGGCAACGCCGTGCTCACGGTCGGCGGTGAACTCATGCCCGGCATCGCCTACGCACGATTCATGATGGGATCGCGCCCGGTGTGGCTGGTGACGAAGGCCGGCGGCTTCGGCGACGCGGCCGCGCTGAGGACCATCGGCCAGCGCCTGCGCGACGGCGTCCCGCAGTTGTCATGAGCGCCTCCGGCATCACGGTCTCGCCCGAGCGGCTCGACGCCTTCCTGCGTCCGCGCTCCCTGGCGATCGTCGGCGCAGGAGAGCGGCCGACGAGCAGCGGCGGGGCGGTGCTCCGCAACATCGATGCTGCGCGGTGGCCGGGGCGCGTGATTCCTGTGAACCCCAAGGGCGGCGTGATCCTCGGCCGTCCCGCCGCGCGGTCGCTGCGTGAAGTCTCGCCGCCCGCGGATCTCGTCGCGATCCTGGTCAAGCCCGACAGCATCCTGGACGTCGTGCGCGAGGCCATCGACACGGGCCATCGCCAGTTGCTCATCCTGCCGGGCGGGTTCACCGAAGCGGGCGAGAGCGGGCGTGAGCGCGCGCGCCAGCTCGATGCACTCGCTCGCGAGCACGATGTCCTGATCGGCGGGCCCAATTGCGCCGGCACGATCAATCTGCTCGATGCCGGCGATCCGTTCGCTGCCACGTTCTTCCGCGACATGCCGCGTGGCGGCCCCGTGGCTTTCGTGTCCCAGTCCGGAGCCATCATCGAGGAACTCATCGCCGCGAGTCACGACCTGCGCATTCCGCTCGGTGCCGTCGTGTCGATCGGCAATGCGATGCATCTCGACCTCACCTCGTATCTCGAAGCACTGGGTCGCGATCCCGACTGCGGTGTCGTGCTCCTGTACGCGGAGTCGTTCGGCGACGTGGAGCGGTTCCGCGCAGTCGCGCGTGAGGTCACGCGGCGCAAGCCCGTCGTCGCCCTGATCGGCGGACGTACCCCGCCCGGGCGTGAAGCCGCGCATCGCCACACGGGCTCCGTCGCCTTGGCCGACGAGGCGGCAGAGGCGTTCTGTCGCGAATGCGGCATCCTGCGCGTGCGCAGCCTGCGTGAACTCAAGCTCGCGGCGAAGGTGCTCGCGCTGTATCCCGGGGGGGCCGGGCGTCGCATCCTGGTGCTGTCGAATTCCGGTGGTCCGGGCGTGCTCGCCACCGATGCAGCGATGCTCGCCGGGCTGCAGCTGGCAACGCTGCCCGAGAGCTTTGCCGTGCCGCTTCGCGCTGCGTTGCCGCCGGAAGCGGCCGTCGCCAACCCCATGGACCTTCTCGCCGATGCCCGTGAGGACCGGTTCTCGCTGTGTCTCGAGGCGGCACTCGCTCATGCGCCTGCCGCGTTCGATCAGATCCTCATGCTCCACGTCGTTCCCTTCATGGTCGATGCCGCGCCGGTCATCGCGCGGCTTGCCACGCTGAAGGCCGGGTGTCCCGTCCCCGTGATGCACGCGATGATGGGCACGCTCGAGGATCGGGACGGGTGGTTCCACGCGCTGGAGGCCGCCGGCATTCCCGCCTTCGGTGACGGCGAGGACATGGCGTACGCGGCGGCCTGCCTCGCGCAGCTGGCGGACCTGAAGGCCAATCGCCTGGAGTCGTGAACCGATGAAGCTCTACAACTACTTTCGCAGTTCGGCCGCTTACCGGGTGCGCATCGCGCTCGCGATGAAGGGCTTGCCCTTCGAGTACATCCCGATCCACATCGCGAAGGGGCGCCAGTTCGAGCCCGCCTTCGGCGAGGTCAGTCCGCAGAATCTGGTGCCCGTGCTGGAACTCGACGGCGGTGAGCGCCTGGTGCAGTCGCTCGCGATCGTCGAGTACCTGGACGAGACGCATCCCGAGCCCCCGCTGCTGCCGTCCAGTGCCCTGGCGCGTGCCCGAGTGCGGTCCCTCGCGCTTGCCATCGCGTGCGAGATCCATCCTGTCAACAACCTCCGGGTCCTGGGTTACCTCACGAAGACGCTGGGCGTCACCGACGAGCAACGCGTTGCGTGGTACCGCCACTGGGTCGATACCGGCTTTCGTGCGCTCGAAGCGAGGCTTGCCTCCGACGCGGAAACCGGTACCTTCTGTCACGGAGACACGCCGGGTCTCGCGGATCTCTGCCTCGTGCCGCAAGTGGCGAACGCCCGCCGCTTCGATGTGGACCTGAGCCCTTATCCGACCATCGCGCGGATCGACGCGCGGTGCCGGACCCTGTCTGCCTTTCAACGGGCCGCCCCCGACCTCCAGCCCGACGCGGAATAGGGTCTGGAACGAGCGAACCGCCGGCCCGGAACCAAACGGCCGCGCGGTGTTCCGAGTTGCGTCTATACTGCATCGCAGTACGTCGCGACTCCCGGACGCGCGGTCGTCCGCCGGGGCGCGGCGGCTCACAACCTCACTTCAGGAACGCTCTCATGACTGCTTCATCCCGTCTCGCCGGTCTCGGGCTCGCGCTCGCGCTGGCTGCCCTCGCGGGTCCGGCCCTCAGCGGCGACAAGGACCTGCCGCCCGCCTCCAATCAGCTGGAGCGGATGCACCTGAAGAACGCCAAGTGCGTGTGGACCCAGGAAATCGGCAACTACATCTACCAGTGCCTGAAGGAGAACTTCGGGATGAACGCGCACTGGTGCCACAACGAGGCGATGGAAGTGCTGTGTCCGAAGCAGCTGGAATCCGCTGCGGCCAGCGAGAAGCCGGCGGTCGAGTCGAAGTAGCCGCTTCTCGAATATCTCGACGGGAAGGCCGGCGCTGCCGGCCTTTGTCGTTTCCGGGCTTGCCGCCCCTGACCCTCAGCGGCGGGCGATGGCGAACAGGGGCCCCTGTCCTGGCGAGGGGTATCGGCCGGGTCTCGGAAAGCGAGCCTCGAAGAGGGGCGGCGGCGGGCCCACCCGATGGCGTCAAGTGTCTGATCCGACGCCGGGCCCGGATACCCCGGCGCAAGCCTCGCGGCCTCGTACCCGGCTCGGATCGCGACAGCTCAAAAATCTAACGGAATGTGAGGATATGGCACGGTCGGTGCGCGGTCACGGCGATCCCTCGCTGTCATCCGGAGCCCTGTCATGTCTGCCTCATTCTTCCGGCGCCTGGCGCTCGCCGCCGGTTTCGCCGCCACCTTCGCGGCCGCATCCCAAACCCACGCGTACGTCGTGGACGGTTCGATCTCCGACTGGGGGCTGCAGCGCACGGGCAGCCTCAGCGACTGGACACCGCTTCCGGGCGTGAAGGCCTGGGGCGTCGAGGACCAGACGGGCTCGCCGTCGGTGTTTCTGAACCCGGGTTACGGTGGCCAGCGCTACGATGCCGAGGCGCTGTATCTGGACTGGGATGCCTCCTACCTCTACATTCTCGTCGTCACGGGTCTGCCGTCGAACAACCTGCACAACCCGGCTGCGAACTCCTATGGTGCCGGGGACATCCTGATCGACTTCGGTCGCGACGGCAGTTTCGACTACGGGCTGGTCGTGAAGGACTACGCCGGGCTCACGCCGGGCGCGGTGGTCCGCACGGAGAGTCTGCACTACGGCATCTGGAGTGCCCCGGGCGTGGCCGGGACGCCGAGTCCGTACCCGGTCGCGGTGGCAAGCGGGACCACGGTCGGCACCGCGCAACTGGCCTATTCCACGACCGGGGTGAACAACCTCGGCCAGTACGCCTCGGACGTGCACTATGCGATCGAGGCCGCGATTCCCCTCGCGGCGTTCGGCAGTGACTGGGGCGTGAACGGTCCGAACAAGGCGTTCGACGTCCAGTGGACCATGTACTGCGCCAACGATCTCATCACCGTCGATCCAGCACCCGCGAGCGTGCCCGAACCCGATACGCTGGTCCTCCTCGGGCTTGCCGCGCTGTCGGTGCTCGTACCTCTTCGCCGCCACCGCCGCCGCGTGCGGTAGCGCACACCTCCGGGCCGCGCCACGCCCGCGCGGTCCGTCCCCCTGCCAGGCGGCTCCTGCCGCCGCTATCATCCGCGGCCGGTCGCGGCTCTTCGCTCACCGGTCCCGTCCTTCCCGGGCGAGACGGGGCGTCCGTCCCTGGCGACCGGTGCGGCCCGGCAGTCCGGCCGTCGATCCCTTTCCTCACGCCGGAGTGATCCGCATGCGCCCGATCGCGCGCTGGCTCCCGTCCGTCCCGATGCTCGTGGCGCTCGTCCTCGCCTGTCCGGCGTGGGCGCATGTCACCAAGCTGTCCAGCGCGCGGCTCGATGTGCGCGGGCCGCTCGTCAAGGCCGTGCTCGAGGTCGATCCGGCCGATCTGCGTGCTGCCGTCGACGCCGCGCCGGGGACAGCCGACGCCGACTATCTTCTAGCCCATGCGCGCGTGACCCAGGCTGGCGCTGCGTGCGAGGGAGAGGTGACGCGCGAAGCGGAGAAGGGCGAGCACCGCCTGTTCGACGTGCGCTGGCGCTGTCCGCCCGGGGGCGGTGCGCTGCGCTACGAGGCCTCGCTGTTCCAGGAGATCGATCCGGCGAGCAAGCACATGGTGACGGCCGGGGGTGACGTCGCACGCTTTGCGCTGCTCTCCGTCCAGCAGCGCACCGTCGACCTCGGCGCACTGCCCACCGACTGGGGCGCAGTGCTCGTGCGCTACTTCCTCTCCGGCGTGGAGCACATCCTCATCGGCTTCGATCACATCGCGTTCATCATCGCGGCGGTGGTGTGGGGCCGCCGGCTCTGGCCGCTCGTCCGGGTCGTGACCGCGTTCACGATCGCGCACTCGATCACGCTGGCGCTGGCCGCACTCGATCTCGCCGCGCTGTCCTCCGCCTGGGTGGAGGCGGCCATCGCCGCCAGCATCGTGTACGTCGGCGTCGAGAACTTCCGGATCCGCAATCTCGGGCGCCGTAGCTGGATCACCTTCGCCTTCGGGCTCGTGCACGGCTTCGGCTTCGCGTCCGTACTGCGCGACTACGGTCTCCCGGAGGACGCGCTGGTCCCCGCGCTCGCGGCCTTCAACGTGGGCGTCGAAGCCGGGCAGATCGCGGTGGTCGCGATGGCGCTGGGCGTGTTCGTTGCCGTGGAGAGAAAGATCCTCGGCCGGTCCGCAGGGGATGAAGCGGATGCACGCGTGGTGAAATCCGTGTCGGCGGTCATCGTGCTGCTGGGCCTGATCTGGCTCCTGGAGCGGCTCGGCGCCTTCTGATCCCGCGTGCTGCAAGTCGGTGCATGGCGGCCGGTCATGTCACGCTGCTGTGCATGCGATTGACAGCGAGTCATCGCGTGGCATTATTCCCTTGCCCTGGGGTGTCGGGGTGTCACATAAAATTCCGGAATTTCATACTTGTTGGGAGATAACCCGTGAAAGTGCGCTTTGCCGCTCTCAGTGCCGCGCTGTTCGGCGCCACACTCTGTGCACCCGCCCTCGCCGATACCACCGACGTGAAGACCCAGTCCTGGGTCTACGTCAAGAAGAAGGGCAACCACTGCAACGATGACCCGAACTGCATGAACCGCTACCACCCGGCCATCAAGCCGGTAGCGCGTGCAAAGCCCGGCCAACTCATCCTGTTCGAGACGCGAGACGCGCTCGACACGGAGTTCACCGCGAACTCCGAGCCCAAGGATATCGGCGCGGTCGATCTGAACCTCGTCCATCCGATCACCGGGCCCGTGTACATCGAGGGCGCGAAGCGGGGCGACGTGCTGGCCGTCACCCTCGTTGACGTGGAGCCGGACGAATACGGCTACACCACGGTCGTACCGGGTTTCGGTTTCCTGCGTGACATCTTCACCAAGCCCTTCATCGCCAACTGGCGCCTGAACCGGCTCGAGGCCGTTGCGCCCGAGATTCCGGGCGTGGCCATTCCGTTCAACGGTTTCATGGGGACGGTCGGTGTGCTGCCCGGCGCGCCCGAGGTGCAGGACATCCTGAAGCGCGAGAAAGACCTCGGCGCTGCGGGCGGCATCGCGCTGCCTCCGCAGCCGACCGGCGCGATGCCGAAGGACGTCTGCGGTCCCGGCGGTTCCCACAAGGACGAGTGCCTGCGCACGATTCCGCCGCGCGAGAATGGCGGCAACATGGACGTGAAGCAGATGGTCGTCGGCACCACGCTGCTGCTGCCCTGCTTCGTCGACGGCTGCGGTCTGTTCGTGGGTGACGTCCACTACGCGCAGGGGGACGGCGAGGTGGCTGGCACGGCCATCGAGATGGGTGCGAAGGTCACCGTGCGCACCGAGATCCGCAAGGGCATGGCCTCGCTCATGAAGCACGGCCCGCATTTCGAGGGCGGTTCGCAGTTGAAGAAGCTCGAACCCGATGCGTTCTACGCTACCGTGGGCTACCCGCTCAAGAAAGCTGGTGAGATCCCGCCGTACTCGAGCTACATCGACGGCAAGATCATGGGGCCGCTCACGAACCTCTCGGAAGACCTCTCGCTCGCCGCGCGCAGTTCGCTCATGAGCATGATCGACTGGCTCGTGCAGACCAAGGGCTACACGCCGGAGCAGGCTTACGTCATCACCAGCGTCGCCTGCGATCTGCGCATCGGCAACGTGGTGGACGTTCCGAACTACGCCGTTTCGACGATCTGCCCCCTGGAGATCTTCAAGGGCAAGAAGTAGTCACCACGTCGCAGCTCATCCCGGAACGGCCCCAGACGGGGCCGTTCCGCGTTCTGGAGGAGTGATTCCATGTTTCGTCCGACCCGCCGCCGGGTCCTCGCGAGCCTCGGCGCCATCTCGGCGAGCGTGCTGCTCGCAGGCCACACGCCTTATCGGCAATGGGCCGTGCTGCGGCAGCGTTTCCTGCTCATCCACACCAATCGGGAGGACCTCGGCACCGACACGCTCGGCGAGCGCATCGCGGCAGTGCTGGCCGAACGGCTTCCCTCCAGCCGCGCGCGCGTCGTGCGCGGCCCCGACAACTACCGCATCGGCGGCCTCCTCTCCACCGAGCAGGCGGACGTCGCCGTCTTGTCCCGGGCCGTCGCGCTGGCGCTCGCTCGCCGCGAACCACCCTTCGCGGAGTTGCCACCGACCGAAGTGCGCGTCCTCGCGGAATCCGCCCGGTACCAGCTCGTATGCCGCGATTCCTTTCCCCGCCATCACGGCTATCTCGTCGCGGAGGCGCTCGCGGCGGATGCCGCAGCATTGGGCATCGTCATCCCCGATCGCGCCGGCAGCACGGCTGATCCCGAGGGGGCGTTGCCGACGCACGTCGGCGCACTCGCTTTTCTCCGCGGCGAGCCGCTGGAGCCCCCCGCGTGAAGCGCGGGACCCGCTTTCTGCAGGCCCTCCTGGGCGCCGTGTGGCTGGGAAGTGCCTCCATCGGTGCCAGTGCGCATGATCTGATCACTGCCGAAGCCGCCGAGCGCTACCTCGCGCGGGCGGCGACCGATCTCGAGCGATCTCGGAGCCGCGAGTCTCCGGCGCGGCGCGCGGAAGCCCTTTACGACCTGGGCCGGCTGGTGGATGAACTGCGCGAACTGCTCAATCGCGACATCGCGACGCATGGCAAGGTGCAGGGCCTGCCGTCGAACGTCCTGGTGAAGGAACTCCGCGCCCGGTCGGTCGCGCTCGAGCCGGCGGCCGACTCCGGGCGCTACGGCTCCGGCGCGGGCTACTACCGGGCGGCCGTCGATCTCGACGCGCAGGTGGCCGGTGGCGACGGACAGTACCGGCTGCTCGCGGCGGAGTTCTACGACGGCTTCGATGCGGATCCGCTGACCACGCGCTGGCCGCATGCGCGCATCGTTCATCAGGTCCGTCTCGCCGACCGCATTCGCTCGCGCCAGCCGCCCCATCCCGAGGCGGAGGAGATCCAGTTCATTCTCGTCGTGGCGTGCGTTCAGGCGGCGCGAAGCGCACCCGACCGAGACCGCGCGCGAACCTGGCGCGAGCGGGCGAATCAGGAGGCCGCTGCGTTCCGTGCCCGCTATCCCGACAGCCTGCGCGTGGCCGCGCTCGACGTCCTGCTGAGCCCCTGACTCGAGGTGTCGCGGCGGGGGATTCCCTCGCGTGTCCGCGTGCTATTCTCCGACGCCATCAGACGTCGTCCGCGCACGGATTCCAGCGCAGGATGACCACCGAGGGAGGTGAGCGTGTTCCGAATCCTGGCTGCCGTGCTGGCACTCGGGCTTTCGCTGTCGGCATGGGCGGTCGATGAGGCCGCGGTCGGCATCAAGGTTCGCAAGCAGAGCGGCATCAACTACGTCACGGGCGGCATCGGGGAAGAAGCGGAAGCCTTCGCCGAGATCTCCGGCCGCTATCCCATCCGCCTGCGCTTCACGGCCGACGGGCGCAACGTCGAGACCCGCGGCGTGAAGGTCAAGGTGCTCGATGCGCGAGGCGAGAGCGTCGTCGAGGCCACGGCCGAGGGACCGCTGTTCTATGTGAGCCCGCCCTCGGGCCGGTGGACCTTCGAGGTCGAGTGGCAGGGTCAGGCCCAGTCGCAGACCAAGGACCTCACGGGCCGCCGTTACCTCGACATGATCTTCGACTTCAAGCCCGCGCCCTGAGCGCGGTCCGAGCGCACGGCGGGCCTTCGATCGGCCGGCATTCATTCGAGCAGGGGAGGAGCACGCGATGACGTTGCATCGACTCGGTGTGGCAGCCGCGCTGGCCGCTGCGATGCTGGCGGGCGCCGCGCAGGCGGCGACGATGAACATCCGCTTCGGCACGCCTTTCGTCACGGGCAGCAATCTGCACAAGGGCATGGAGAAGTTCGCCGAGGTGGTCGCCGCGGAGTCCAAGGGCGCCATCAAGGTCCAGGTCTACGCGGACAGCCAGATCGGCGACATCCAGCAGCTGATCGCCGGCATGCAGCTCGGCACCGTCGACATGGCCTACCTGGGCGTAGGCAACTCGGGGCAGCTGAAGGGTTGCGGGGCGCTCAACGTCTCCTACCTGCCTTACCTCTTCAAGAGCAAGCGCGCCGCCGAGGACACACTGAACGGGCCGATTTTCGAGCCGATGTACGAGCAATGCGCGCAGTCTGCCGGCGTGCGCATCTTTGCGGTGGGCGGTGATCGCAGTCCCCGCGCGATCGTCACGACCAAGGGTCCCATCCGCAAGCCGGAGGACCTGAACGGCATGCGGCTGCGCATCCCGCCCATTCCCATCTTCCGCGACACGTTCGAGGTGCTCGGCGTGAAGGTGGTGCCGCTGGGCCTGAACGAGGTCTACATGGCGCTGTCGCGCGGCCAGGTGGAGGGGCAGGACAACGGCTTCGACCTCACGCTGTCGTTCCGATTCCACGAAGTCTCCAAGTACTGGTCCGCGACGGATCACGTGTTCGACATGGGCGCGTTCTACGTGTCCGAACGCAAGTGGAAGTCCTTCACGCCCGAGCAGAAGGCCATCTTCAGGAAGGCCGCGCAGGAGGGCGGAAAACTCGCCACCCAGCTCGGCGAGGAACTCGACCGCAACGGCCTCGAGGAGTTGAAGAAGGCGGGCGTCAACTACGTGGTACCCGATCGCGCGGCCTTCGCCAGGGCCTGGGCGGACATCCACAAGAACTACGAAGGCAAGGTCTGGCCTGCCGGACTGGTTCAGCGCATTCGCGATTCGCAGAAGTAAGCTCACGGGCGCGGGAGTTTCCATGCTGGACCGGATCGAGGCGCTGTTCCGCCTCGTCGAGAGGCTGCTCGACCTGCTGATCGCCGCGCTGGTGCTGGCGCTGGTGGCCATCGTCTCGTCGCAGCTCGTCGACCGGCACGTCGTGACGCTGCCGATGGCCGCACCCGATCAGTACGCGCGGATTTTCCTCGTGTGGCTCACGTTCCTGGGTTTCTCGATCGCCATCCGCAACGGCACGAACATCCGCGTGGATCTCATCGATGCGCGTCTGCCGCGCGTGCTGCGACGGGCGCTGGAAGTCGCCTTCGACGGCCTGATGCTCGTGCTCATCGTGCTCTTCGCGTGGTATGGCTGGCCGCTGTACGTCGTGGGTCTGGACCAGGAGCGCCTGGGCACCATCTTCAGCGAGGCGTGGCCCACGGCCGCATTGCTCGTGAGTGCCGTGTTCATGGCACTGTTCCTCGCCATGCGCATTGCGCTCGCCCTCTCGGGCCGGCCGGTTCCGCGCGCCGAGCACGCGGAGTAGCCGTCATGCTGATCCTGCTGTTCGTCGCCTTCATCCTCGCGCTGCTCATCGGGCTGGACGTGGGCTTCTCCATGCTCTTCTCGGCGTGGCTGGGCGTCGTGACGCGAGGCGACGACGTGAACCCCGCAATGATTCCGCAGTTCATGATCGCGGGCGTCGATACCTACGCGCTGGTGCAGGTGCCGCTCTTCATCCTGGCGGGCGAACTGATGAATCGCGGCGGACTCACGCTGCGACTCATCGACTGGGCGCAGGCGCTGGTGGGCCGCATCCGGGGCAGCCTCGGCCACGTCTCGATCCTCACGAATCTCGTCATGGCGGGCGTGTCGGGCTCCGCGGTGGCCGACGCCGTGGCCACCGGCAAGCCTCTGATTCCCGCGATGCGCAAGGCGGGCTACGGCGATGGTTTCGCGGGAGCCGTGATCGCTGCGGGCGCACTCCTCGGGCCCATCATTCCGCCGTCCATCCCGATGGTGGTGTATGCGCAGCTGTCGAGCCAGTCGGTCGTGAAGCTGTTCATGGCCGGCGTGATTCCCGGCCTGATGCTGGCCGGCGGCTTCCTGGTCCTCTGCACGGTCATCGCGAAGATAAAGGGTTTCCCAATGGCGCAGCCCGTGGCGGTGCGCGAGAAGGTGCGCGCCACGGGGCGGGCGGGCTGGGCACTGATGATGCCGGTCATCATCATCGGCGGCATCCGGTTCGGTCTGACGACGGACACCGAAGCCGCGGCCGTCGCGGTGCTGTACTCGCTCATCGTCAGTCTCTTCATCTATCGCGGCATCCGGTTCGGCGAGTTGCCGAGGCTGCTGGCGGAGGCGGGCCGGTCCACCGCGATCATCCTGTTCCTGCTCGCGGCTGCAGGCCCGTTCTCGTGGCTGGTCGCCGAGAGCCAGATCAGCCAGACCGTCGTCGAGACCATCCAGTCGTGGTCCACCAATCCGGTCCTGGTCCTGCGCATCATCAACGCGTTCCTGCTGCTGATCGGCTGCATCATCGAGCCGCTCCCGGCGATGATCATCTTCCTGCCCGTGCTCATTCCGCTCGGTGCAGAACTCGGCATCGATCCCATCCAGTTCGGCGCCGTGGTCGTGCTGAACCTGATGATCGGCCTCATGCATCCGCCCATCGGTCTCCTGCTGTTCGTGGTGTCCAGCGTGGGAAAGATCCGCATCGCGCCGGTCATGTGGCAGAGCCTGCCGTTCCTCGCCTGGGCGATCGTCGTACTCATCCTCACGGTCGTGTTTCCGCCGATCACCACATGGTTGCCGAGTCACGTGAAGTGAGGCCCGCTCTCCGCCTCGTGCTGGTAGGTCTCGCCGGTGCCGCCGCGGCGCTGCCCGCTCCAGGGGACGCCGGCGAAGTACGCGTCGTGCGGCCGGACGACGTCCCCTGGCAGACCGTCCGCCGGGAACCGCCGCTGGCCCGCGCCGTGATGCATGGCGATCAGGCGGAGCCGGGCCCGTTCACGTTCCGCGTGCGCGCTGCGGCGGGACACCGTCTCCTGCCGCACACCCATCCCGACGAGCGGACCATCACGGTCCTGCAAGGCACCTACTGGTCCGCCGTGGGCGAGATCTGGGACGACGCACGTCTGGTCGCCTATCCGGCGGGCACGTTCTACACCGTGCCGGCCGGGGTGCCGCACTACAGCGCCGTGCTGGAAGGCGAGACCGTCTTCCAGGAGAGCGGCACCGGCCCCAGCCGCAACGACATGATCCCTCAGAACCGGTAGTCGATCCCGAGCGTGACGGTGCCGAGGTCCGATCGCGGCGTGGCGGCGGAGTCGCGCAGTTCGAAGTAGTCCACATCGAGCCTCAGACCCCAGTGCTGTCCGACCGCATAACGGACGCCGGCACCCAGGGCGATGGGGGTCTCGGAGCAGCGGTACCGGCGCGAGACGCCGGACCGGCTGTGCCGGACGCAGGTCCCGCCCGTCTCGTAGGTCGCGTTCACGACGAATCCGACGCGGGCGTTGAGTTCCCAGCGTTCGTCCAGGGGCAGGAAGCCCACGAGAGAGATGGGCACGGCGTCGTGCGCGGAGCGCTCGTCGAACGAATCTCCGTTCGCCGTCCGGCCCGCGATGCCCGTGGAGCCGATGCGCAGGTAGGCGATTTCGACACCCACGTACTTCGAACGGATGCCCGCGTAGACCTTGCCTGCGAGCGCCTGCCGGTGGGCGCGGAGCACCGTGTCGCCCGGCTCGGCGTAGTCACCCCAGTCGCGTGTGGATCCCAGGGCGCCACCGACATACGGCCGGAAGTCCAGCGGCGACGCGGGCGACCCGTCCGCATGGGCCGGGTGGATGACGTTGGAAAGGATCAGCGCGGACAGAACGGCAGCGGGCGACGGACGGAAGCGCACTTGGGCGGGCCTTTGCGGGGGTCGATAATGACGTTCAACGCTCCGACTGCACCGGCCGCCGACACGAGAAACGCCTTCAGTGCCTGCGCAAACGCGAAATGCGCTCGTCGGTCGCCGGGTGGGTCGACAGGTAATCGGGCAGGCCCCCCTCGGCCGGGCGATCGTCCGCGTCGTCCCTGCGGTTCGGCCGATGCGCGCTTTCGAGGCGCCCGAGCATCGCGACGAGGAGCTCGGGGCTCATGGCGTTCTCGCGGAGCATCCGGGCGGCGAACTCGTCGGCCTCGCGTTCCAGTTCGCGCGAGTAGCGTGCTTCGAGCAGCGCCGCGGGTACGGTCGTGAGCAGGCTCGACACGTCGCCGAGATACCAGGTGACGAACAATCCCACCGCCGAACTCTGGAGGACCTGCCGCACGCCGTGACGTCGCGCCACGTGTCCCAGTTCGTGGGCGAGCACGGCGAGCACCTCGTCGTCGCGGTCGGTCAGATCCAGCAGCGCGTCGGTCACGATGATGGTCCCCGAGGGCAAGGCGAAGGCGTTCGGTCCGATCACGGGGGCCGATCGGAACAGCACCCGGTGCGGAATCCGCGCGCCGTCGGGCACGTGCATGCGGCTGAAGGCGCGCGCCAGCGCGTCGGCTCGCGCCGGGTCGGCCCGGCTGGGCTGCATCACCCGTTCTTCGAGCAGCGCGAGCGTCTTGTCGGACATGGCATCGACTGCGGCCTGGGGCACGTGCGCCGCCGCCTTGTCGGCCGCCCAGGGCAGCACGAACACGTAGACCAGCACGGCGACTCCGGCGCACAGCGCTACCGCGAGGGCCGCCATCTGCCATCGGGTCTGGAGACGCACCACGAGGGACGGACGGTATCCGGTGGCCTCGAGCAGCCGATCCAGGGCACCGTGATCGTGGACTTCGCAGAAGGCGCCGTCCGTGAAGCTCACCATGCGTGCCGCGCCGCCCATGCGTTCGGAGACGCGCACCGTGGAAAGCGGTTCGCGGCGGTGCACCCCATCGCCTTCCACGACGGCATGGGCGTCGGCCACGCGCAGCGTGACCGGACGACGGCGCGAAGACACGCCGTCCAGGTAGTCGCAGGGGACGGTCGGCGGTTCCGTCACAATGCGATGTCGAAGTCGAGGAACTCGCTCACTTCCTCGCCGAGTGCATCCATGTCCTCGCCTCGGCGCCCCAGGAAGGTCTCGAGCGACTCGCCCGGCAGGAGCGACACCGCGTCGATCCGGCAGCGCGCGGCGCGCACGGCCGCGAACGGCCGGTACAGCCCGAGCGTGAACAGGGTGAGCAGCAGATTCCCGAGGGTGACGCCGATGAGGCGCAGCGGTTTCAGTTCGGAGCGGAACCGGTGCGGCCCGAGCGTGGTGCGGTTCCACGTGAGGTTCTGCACGCGGGCGATGAGATAGGGGCTCACCGAGAGCATGACCACGTAGAACAGCACGGCTACAAGCAAG
>ERZ1066136.1161-NODE-1161-length-14392-cov-7.477157_pt1 | contig 14392 bp, 10 predicted proteins | sample MGYA00382783_ERZ1066136 | MGnify/ENA primary metagenome ERZ1066136 (study PRJEB33369, sample SAMEA5778366) | biofilm metagenome | biome: Industrial cooling water; feature: Water cooling tower basin; material: Biofilm | place: United Arab Emirates | collected... | reverse complement strand
CCGCAGGCCTCGTCGACGCGTGATCGCCGCTGATTGCCACGCCGGGGCGGCGGGGCGACAATCCAGCGCCCGCCGCGCCGCGGTGGTCCCTTCCGATGGAGCTTGTTCCCCCATGCTGAACACCCGTTCCCTGGCGTCTGCCGTCCTCGTCGGCCTGAGCCTGCTGGCTGGCGTCGCCACCGCGCAGGAGTCCGCCGCGCCCGCCGCTGCTGCACCCGCCCCCGCGACCCTGACCCTTCCGGCCGTGCAGGGGCTCGAGACCGACAACCAGAAAATCAGCTACATGATCGGCCTGCAGATGGCCAACAGCCTCCAGCAGGTCAAGGCCTACATCGATCCGGCCACGCTGGCGAAGGCGGTTCAGGCGGGTCTGGCGGGCGAGGGCAGCCTGATGACGCCGGAGCAGGCGCAGCAGATCGGCATGGCGTTCGGCCAGTTCATGCAGCAGCGCGAGATGGCGCGCATTGCCGAGGAAGGCGCGAAGAACCAGGCCGCCGGCGACAAGTTCCTCGCCGAGAACCGGACCCGCCCGGGCGTGCGCGTGACCGAGAGCGGCCTGCAGTACCAGGTCGTCCGCGCCGGCTCGGGCCCGAAGCCCACCGCCGCCGACACGGTCAAGGTGCACTACCGCGGCACGCTGCTCGACGGCAAGGAGTTCGACAGCTCCTATGCGCGCAACGAGCCGGCCACCTTCCCGCTGGCGGGCGTCATCCCGGGCTGGACCGAAGGCGTGCAGCTGATGCCGGTGGGTTCGAAGTACACCTTCTGGATCCCGGCCGCGCTGGCCTACGGCCCGAACGGCGCCGGCCAGGACATTCCGCCCAACGCCACGCTGAAGTTCGAGGTCGAACTGCTCGAGATCGTCCAGCAGGATCCTGCCGCGGCGCCCGTCGCGCAGTAACCCCGGCCGCGGTCGTCATGCAAGGGTCGCGGCGCGCTGCGACCCTTGTTCTTTTTCAAGGCTGAGGCGCGGATGCGCGTCAGCGTGTTTGGAACGGGCTACGTGGGGCTGGTCACCGGCACCTGCCTCGCCGAAGTCGGCCACCAGGTCACCTGCGTCGACGTCGACGCCGGGAAGATCGAGGGCTTGAACCGCGGCGAGCTGCCGATCTTCGAACCCGGGCTCGACGACCTCGTGGCCGCCAACCACCGCGCCGGCCGCCTGCGCTTCACCACCGACGCGGCCGCGGCGATCGCCTCGGCCAGCATCGTCTTCATCGCCGTCGGCACGCCGCCGGACGAGGACGGCAGCGCCGACCTGCGCCACGTGCTCGCGGTGGCGCGAACCCTCGGCCAGCACCTCGCGCAGCCGACCGTGGTGGTCAACAAGAGCACCGTGCCCGTGGGCACCGCCGATCGCGTCCGCGAGACGATCGCCGCCGAACTGGCCGCCCGTGGCGCCGACGTCGATTTCCAGGTCGTCTCGAACCCGGAGTTCCTGAAGGAAGGCGCGGCCGTGGCCGACTGCCTGCGCCCGGACCGCATCATCCTCGGCAGCCGCCATGCCGGCGCCATCGAGAAGATGAAGCGGCTCTATGCGCCCTTCAACCGCAACCACGAGCGCGTCATCGTCATGGACGAGCGCTCCGCGGAGCTGACCAAGTACGCCGCCAACGCGATGCTGGCGACCAAGATCAGCTTCATGAACGAAATGGCCAACATCGCCGAGCGCGTCGGCGCCGACATCGAGGCCGTGCGCCACGGCATCGGCAGCGACCCCCGCATCGGCTGGCACTTCATCTACCCCGGCGCCGGCTATGGCGGCAGCTGCTTTCCCAAGGACGTGCAGGCGCTGGAGCGCACCGCACGCCAGCACGGCTACGGCGCGCGGATCCTCGAGGCCGTGGAGGCCGTCAACGAGCGCCAGAAAGGCAAGCTCTTCGAGCTGATCACGCGGCATTTCGGCGGGGACGTGCGCGGTCGCACCTTCGCGGTCTGGGGCTTGGCCTTCAAACCCAACACCGACGACATGCGCGAGGCCTCGAGCCGCACACTCCTGCAGCAGCTGTGGGCCGCGGGCGCGCGGGTGCAGGCGCACGATCCCGAGGCCATGGACGAGGCGCGGCGGATCTTCGGCGAACGCGACGACCTCGTGCTCAGTGCCACGCCCGCCGAGGCGCTTGCGGGCGCCGACGCGCTCGTGGTGGTGACCGAGTGGAAGGCGTTCTGGAGCCCGGACTTCGACGCTTTGAGGCACACTTTGCGAGCCGGCGTCGTCTTCGACGGCCGGAACGTCTACGACCCGAAGGAAGTGGAAGAGGCGGGCCTTGCGTACTACGGCATCGGCCGGGGGCGCAGCCTCCTCGCCCCGAAGCCGAATGCCCAGCCCTGACCGCGACACCACCGCCGAGCGCCGGCTCACCGAGCTCGAAACCCGCCTGGCCTTCCAGGAGCACGCCATGCAGGAGCTTTCCGAAGCCCTGGCGGACGCGCGCATCGAAGGCCAGAAGAACCGCGAGCTGCTGACCCGCGTGCTCGACGACCTCAAGCAACTCCGCCGTGCGCTGATGGCCGACCCGGCCAGCGAGCCGCCGCCGCCGCATTACTGATCCCCATGAGCGACAGCCTGAAAGACCAGTTGCTGGGCCTCGGCTTCAAGCCGGCGCCCAAGCCCGAGCGTACCGAGCGCAAACCCGACGCCAAGCCGGGCTCGCGTCCGGCCGGCGGGGATCGCACGCACGGCGGCAAGCCCGCTGGCGGCAAGCCCGCTGGCGGCAAGCCCGCTGGCGGCAAGCCCGCTGGCGGCAAGCCGGGCGCTTCGCGCGACGGTCGTGGCCCCCGCGGTCCGCGCGCCGAGACGCGCGGCGGCGGCAAGCCCCGCACGCAGGAGGAGATCGACCTCGCCAAGGCCTATGCGCTGCGCGCCGAAACCGAGAAGCGCGAGCGCATGGCCGCCGAGCAGGCCAAGCAGGAGGCCGCGCGTGTCCGCCGCGAGGCGAAGGCGAAGCTGGATGCCTTCCTCGTGGGCAAGGCGCTCAACGACGCCGCCGCCGAGCACGCGCGGCACTTCCCGTACGGCGGGAAGATCAAGCGCGTCCACGTCAATCCGGACCAGCTGAAGGCCCTCAATGCCGGCGAGCTGGGCGTGGTGCAGAGCAACGGGCGCTACCTGCTGGTGACCGCGGCCGTGCTCGCCGAAGCGAAGGCGATCTTCCCCGATGCGGTGGCCCTGGAGGTGGATCCGAACGCGCCGCCCGGAAGCGACGAGTACGCCGATCCGCAGTACCAGGTGCCCGACGACCTCGTGTGGTGAACCGGGTGGCGCGGGTTCGTCGATGGGCGGGCTGGATCGTGGCATCAGCGGTGCTGGCCATCGCCGGGGCGTTGTCGGCGCCGGCCGGGATCGGCCTGCACTACGTGGCCAAGCCCCTCACGACCGTGCTGCTCGTTGCGCTGGCGTGGCGGTCGGTCGATCCGCTCGGCCTGCGCGCCGGCGTCGTCGCCGGCCTGCTGCTCTCGCTCGTCGGCGATGTGCTGCTGATGCTTCCGACGTCCGACTTCGTGGCGGGCCTCGGCGCCTTCCTTCTGGCCCATCTCGCCTACATCGCCGCGTTCTTCCGCCCGGCCCGCCTGCGGTCCGTCGTGATCGCGTGGCTCGGCTATGGCCTGCTCGCGGCCGGCGTGCTGGCGCTGCTGCTGCCCCACGTCCCCGCACCGATGCAGGGCCCCGTGATCGGCTACGGGGTCGTGCTGACCGGCATGGCGTCGTCCGCCTTCGGTGCCCGGGCGACGGCGGGGCCCCGCTTGGCGATCGGTGGTGCGCTGTTCGTGCTCAGCGACGGCCTCCTCGCGTGGGACCGCTTCGCTTCACCGTTGCCGCTGGCGCCGCTGTGGGTGCTTTCGACCTACTGGGCGGCGCAGTGGTGCATCGCCCGTTCGATCGCGCCGGAGGGACGTCGTGGCTGAGGCCATCATGCTCTGGGCCATCCCGGCCTTCTTCGTCCTGATCGGCGTCGAACTCGTCGCCGCCCGCGCCAGGGGGCGGCCGGTGTACCGGGTCAATGACGCCATCGCGAGCCTGTCGCTGGGCGTGATGTCGCAGCTGGCCGGCGTGTTCACCAAGGCGCTCACCATCGGCCTCTACGCCGTGGCCGTGCAGCACGTGGCGCTGTTCGAGCTCTCCGCCACCAGCCCGTGGGTGTGGGTGGCCGGGTTGGTGCTCTACGACTTCTGCTACTACTGGCTGCACCGCGCCGGCCATGAGGTGAACCTGCTGTGGGCCGCACACGTGGTGCACCACCAGAGCGAGCGCTACAACCTCACCACCGCATTGCGGCAGACCAGCAGCGGGGCGCTGCTCGGCTGGCTCTTCTACCTGCCGATGGCCGTGCTCGGTTTCCCGCTCGAGGTGTTCGCCGTGGTGGCGGTCATCGACCTGCTGTACCAGTTCTGGATCCATACCGAACTGGTGCCGAAGCTGGGCTGGTTTGACCGCGTGTTCGCGTCGCCGTCGAACCACCGCGCGCACCATGCGGTGAACGAGCGCTACCTCGACAAGAACTACGGCGGCCTGTTCATCCTCTGGGACCGCCTGTTCGGCACTTTCGTCGAGGAGGACGACGCGGATCCGGTCGTCTACGGCACGCGCGCCCCGCTGCGCAGCTTCAATCCCGTGTGGGCCAACCTCGAGGTGTACGCGGCGCTGTGGCGCGACACCTGGCGCACGGCGCGCTGGCGTGATCGCCTGCGCCTCTGGTTCGGCAAGCCGGGCTGGCGTCCTGACGACCTTCAGCGCCTCGATCCGAGGCCCGCGTTCGACATCGGGCGCCCCGAGTACGACCCGCCGGCCTCGCGTGGCACGACCGCGTACGTCACGGTGAACTTCGCGCTGCTCCTGCTCCCGGCCGTGCATTTCCTGATGAGCGCGGGAACGATGCCAGTGGGGCAGTCCGTCGCGTATGCGTGCGCCCTGGTGGCGAGCTTGGTCGTGCTGGGCGCCCTGATGGAAGGCCAACGCTGGGCCCGTGCGGCGGAAGCCGTGCGATGGGCGCTGCTGGCGGTGGGCACGGCCGTGGCCGTCGCGGCGGCCTGAGCCGCGGCCCCGCTCAGGCCGAAATCGCCGTGAGCAGCGTCTTCCCGGCTTCGCGGTAACGACGCAGGCGCGTCTTCCGCCCGGGCTGCGGTTCGCGCAGCCGTTGCCACGCCGTGTGGGGCACTTCCGCGCGGGCGATGTCGTGGGGCGTCAGGTTCTTGCCGTCGATGTGCGGCCGGAAGCGCAGGTCGATCGCCTCGAAGCAATGCTGGACCATCGCCGAGCAGTACAGCGCGCCTTCCGAGGCGAGCAGGTTGCGGCGTTTGCGCAGCGAGGCCGACGGCAGCGCGAACAGCGTGCCGAGGATTTCCTTCAGCGAGTAGTGCGAGGCGCCGGCGACGAGGTCCAGGGCCTGGCAGAGCACGCGCCGCGTCTGGTCGGCATCGAGGCCGAAATCCAGCACCGCGAGGTTGGGGAAGGCCTCGTCATCGAAGTAGCGCTCGAGGCGATTCTCCTGCGCGCCGAGGCGGAGGTGGCGCGAGCGCAGGTCGAGGTCGGACTCGATGACCCAATGGTGGCCATCGGCGCGTTCGCCGGTGAACAGGAAGGCGTGCGACCAGGGGCTGCGGTGCCCATCCTCGGTGACGAAGCCCTGCGCGCGCCGGATCGCCATCGTGACGGCGTCGGAGCCGCCGCACAGGCCGATGCGGCCCGGGGCGGCGTAGCGGGAGAGGAAGTCGGCGTTGCCGAGATCGTCGAGACGGATGACGTGGGGGGCGATGGCGTCCATGGGCCGCCAGCTTAGCCGCGAGGGGCGTCGGCGTCCCCGAGGTGATGCAGCAGCAGGGCGGCGAGGCTCGCGAGGTCCTGCGCATTGTGTTCGCCCACGCGCCGCAGCAGGGCGGCGTTTCCGCCGCGCAGGAAGCTCCGCCAAGCGGCCGGGGCCTCGCTGCCCGGAAGGTCGTGATCGCGCACGATCCCAAGCAGGTGCCGCTCCACCGTGGCGAGCCGGCAATCCGGCAACATCGCGCGCCATCGCCGCCGCGTGGGATGCAGCAGGTCGAGGTGCGGCCGGTCGCGCCACGGGTCGGGCAGTCGCGCCAGCGTGTGCCGGGTGCTGAGCAGGGGACGGTCGTAGCTGCGCCCGTTGTAGCTGACGAGCACGGCGCCCTCGTCGAGATCGGCCAGCGCCGCACGAAGCATCGCGGCCTCCGCTGCCATCGTGGCGGTGGTGAACTGGGTGATCGACAGGCCCTCGCGGCCGAAACGCGCCAGGCCGATCATGAAGGCCCGCGTGCCCGTGCCACCGGCGAGGCCGGTGGTCTCGGTGTCGAAGAAGCACAGCCGTTCGCGGGCGATCGGCGCGTCGAACGTCGCGGTTCCCGTGGGCGGCCGACGCCCCCGCGCCGGCCTCGCCAGCGCGGACAGGTCGATCATCGGCGGCGCGACCAGCGACGCGCGGCGCTCGGTGGTTTGCCACAGGCCCGGGGCGATTTCCTCGCCCGGAAGGTGGCGGTCGATGGTGGGCGAGCTGGCGGACGCCGCCGTCCGGCGCGGGCCGCGCTCCCGCAGTCGGCGCAGGCGCTCGATCACGTCGGCGATGTCGTCGCTGCCGGGGGCGGGCGCCACCGACGGCAGGGCCGCGGGCGGCGGCGTCGGGGCGGTTCGCCGCTGCTGCCGAAGCCAGTCGAGGGCCGCGCTCATGCGGCCTCGAACAGGGTGAGCAGACGTTGGGCGGCGCGCTTCGGCGTCTCGGCCTCGTCCTTGACCGGGGCCGCCACCGGCCCCACGCATGCGGGGCAACCGCGCGTGCACGGACAGGCCGCCACCAGGCCGCGGGCGCGCTTCACCAGTTCGGATCGACGCTCATACAGCGGCTGCGACAGCCCGATGCCACCGGGGTAGGCGTCGTAGAGGTACAGCGCCGGATGGAAGCGGCCGTCGGGATGCGCGTCGTCGACGCACTTCTGCAGGTCGCGTCCCTCGGCCATGACGGCCAGCTGCGCCACGCAGTGCAGGGCGTTGCCGGCCCCATGGAAGGCAGCGAGAGCCTGCTCGCGTGTCGGCCACGCGGCCTCGAGCACGGCCGGCGGCAGCTGCCACCACGTGGCGGTGGTCTGCAGTTCCTGGTCCGGCAACTGCACCGGGCCGTAGCCGATGTTCTCGTGCGTGTGGAAGCGGATCTTCTTGTAGCCGGACACGCGTCGCACCACGTGCACCTCGCCGGTTTCGCATTGGCCGGCGCCGAGCGGCGAGGCGTCGAAGCGCTCCAGCACCTTGAGCTTGGTGTGGTCGATGGCGTCGGTGTAATAGTCGACGAACGTGCGCCGCACGTAGGCCTTGCGCCCTGGCCAGTCCAAGCGCTCCACCTGGTAGGGCACCGACTGCACCATGTGGATGGCGCCTTCGTACAGGGTGAGCGCCGCGGCGGTGTAATCGACCTCGGCGATGATGGTCTGGCGGCCGTCCGTGCGATCCACGACGACGAAGTTGCCGTCCGCCACGGCGCGCAGGTTGACGGCGTTCGCCGGATAGCTGTCGGCGATCCACTCCCAGCGTTCGCCCTCGCGGTGCACGACCGCGTCATCGGCCAGCAAGTCGAGGAAGCCGTCGACTTCGACCGGCCCGAAGCGCTCCCCAGCGCTGAAGGGCAGCTCGAAGGCGGCGCAGCGCACGTGGTCCAGCAGTACCAGTGGCTGGTCGGCGTGGATCCGCGCCTGCTCCGGGTTGGCGCCGAAGAAGTACTCCGGGTGCTGCACCACGTACTGGTCGATGGCCTCGCTGCTGGCGACCAGAACGCCCACGGAGGCCTGCTGTCGCCGTCCGGCGCGCCCGAAGCGTTGCCAGGTCGCGGCGACCGAGCCGGGCCAGCCATTCAATACCACGACGTCGAGCGCACCGATGTCGACACCGAGCTCCAGCGCCGAGGTGCTGACGATGCCGTCGACCTTCCCCGCGCGCATGGCCACCTCCGTCTCGCGGCGCTCGTTCGGCAGGTAGCCGCCGCGATACGCGCGGATCCTCGCGGGGCCGCGCGGTTCGCGGTCGAAGACCTCCTTGAGGTACTTGGTGATCACCTCGACCTGCGTGCGCGAGCCGCAGAAGACCAGCGTCTTGAGGGCGGCTTTGATGGCAACGCGGGCGATGCGCACCGACTGCGAGCGCGCCGAGGCGCGCAGGCCGAGGTCGGGGTTCACCACCGGCGGATTCCACAGCAGCAGGAACTTTTCGCCGGAGGGCGCGCCGCTCTCGGTGATGGCGTGCACCGGTGCTTCGATCAGGGCTTCGGCGTGCTCGACGGCATTGCCGATGGTCGCCGAGCAGAGGATGAACTGCGGGTCACTGCCGTAGAACGCGCAGAGCCGCTTGAGGCGCCGGATCACGTTGGCGACATGGCTGCCGAAGACGCCGCGGTAGCCGTGGATCTCGTCGATCACCACGTAGCGCAGGTTCTCGAACAGCGCGGCCCACTTGGTGTGGTGCGGCAGGATGCCCTGGTGGAGCATGTCGGGGTTGGTCACCACCACGTCGCCGCTGGCGCGGATGGCCTGCCGCGCGTCGCCGGGCGTGTCGCCGTCGAAGGTGGCGGCACGGACCCCGAGGTGGCCGGCCGTGGACAGTTCGATCAGCTCGGCCACCTGGTCCTGGGCCAGCGCCTTGGTCGGGAACAGGAACAACGCTTTGCCGCCATGGCGCGCCGCGGCCAGGGCGGGCAACAGGTAGCACAGGGATTTGCCGGAGGCGGTCGGGGTGGCGAGCAGCAGATTTTCGCCGTCCTGCGCCGCGCGCCAAGCCTCGGCCTGGTGGCGGTACAGGCGGGTGACGCTGCGGGCCCGCAGGGCGTCCGCGAGCCCCGGCGGGAGGTCCGGGGGGAGGTCGACATAGTCGCCCTCGCGGGCCGGCAGCCGCCTCAGGGCCGTGATGCGGTCGGCGTACTTCCGACCCAGTCGTTGCACCCATTGGGCCCCCTCCGTCCGCGGGGGGCGGGCGGCCATCGGTGGTGCGGGCAGGGCGGGCGAGGGGTCGGGACGGACGACGGCATTCATGGGCGCGACCGGGATCGGGGGCCGCTGTTGTCGCGCCCGGCCGTCTCACCGATTGCGACGCGGTGCCCGGATCCGCGTCGTGCTGCGCTGCGTTTGATCCAGCGCAAGTGCAGGTTGCATGATCCGGGTTCGAGTGCGATGCCCGATCCGTTGTTCCCCTTTGCGCGGAGTACGTCATGCGACCGGAAACCGAGAGCCGTTCCGCCGTTCCCCTCGATCGCGAGGCCTTGTTGAAGCGACCGGTGACCGGCGTCGAAGTCGAGTTCCGCGATGGCGAGACCATCGTCTCCTCCACCGACCCGCAGGGGCGGATCACCTACGCCAACGGCTACTTCATCGAGATCAGTGGCTACACCGAGGCCGAACTGATCGGCCAGCCCCACCGGATGATCCGGCACCCGGACATGCCGGCCGCGGCCTTCGCCGACATGTGGGCCACGCTGAAGAAAGGCCGCCCGTGGGTCGGGATGGTCAAGAACCGCTGCAAGAACGGCGACCACTACTGGGTCGAAGCGAACGTCGCCCCGATCTACGATGCGAAGGGGCAGTTGGAAGGCTACGTGTCGGTCCGCCGCAAGCCCAGCCGGGCCCAGGTGGCGGAGGCCGAGCGGCTCTATCGCGAGATCCGCGAGGGCCGGCTCACGCGTTTCGAGATCGAGAACGGCGTCGTGCATCCGCCGAGCCTCGCCCGTGCCTTCAATCCCTTGTGGCGCCTCTCGCTGACGTTCCGGCTGTTCCTGTTGGCGTTGTTCGGCATCGGCACGGCCGGTGCGCTGCTCTGGCTGCAGGCGAACGGCACGGAGCGCGGCACGCTCATCGCGCTGCTGGGCGGCGCCGCGGCGTTCGCCACGTACTCGGCGTGGTGGCTCTCACGTGACGTCGTCGGTCGGCTGGCACGGGCCAAGGCCCTGTTCCACGAAATCGCGGCCGAGAAGCACGATGGTGCGGTCGATATCTCCCGGGCCGACGAGGTCGGCGCCGTGCTGCTGGGGCTGAAATCCCTGCAGGTGCGGTTGGAGTTCAGCACGCAGCGGTTGCGCCGCGAGGCGGCGGCGTCGGCCCGGGTCAACCAGGCCTTGGACATGGCCGCCACCAACATCATGGTCGCCGACCGCCGGTTCAACGTGGTTTTCGCCAATCGTGCCGTGCTCGAGACCTTCCGCAAGCACGAGGCGCGCATCGCTTCGGTCATCCCGGGCTTCAAGGCCGACGGCATCGTCGGTTCGTCCATCGATCGCTTCCACAAGGACCCGGCGAAGCAGCGCGCGATGCTCGCGAGCATGAAGTCCGCGCACCACGGGCGCGTGCAGATGGCCGGCCTGATCTTCGACCTCGTGGTGACGCCGGCCTTCGGCCACGCCGGGACGCTGATCGGCTACGTCGTGGAATGGAAGGACCGCACGCTGGAGATCGCCATCGAGCGCGAGGTTCAGGACGTGGTCGAGGCCGCGGCCCGCGGCGAGCTCGGCCACCGCATCGACGTGGCCAGCAAGGAGGGCTATGTCCGCCAGCTGGGCGAGGGCATCAACCAGGTGCTGGCGATCTTCGAGGACATCACGGCCCACCTGCAGGGCTTCATGGCGGGTCTGGCCCATGGCGACCTGACGGTGCGCATGGAGCAGCGTTACGCCGGCGCCTTCGGCCGGATGGCGGACGACGCCAACCGCACGGTCGAGGAACTCGCCGACATCGTCGGTCGCATCCAGCAGGCGGTGGGCGTGTTCCGCACGGTCTCGTCCGAACTGGCGGCGGGCAACAGCGACCTCCAGGCGCGCACGGAACAGCAGGCGGCCAACCTGGAGGAGACGGCGTCGTCGATGGAGGAACTCACCGCCACCGTGCAGCAGAACGCCGAGAACGCGAGGACCGCCCGCAGGCTGTCCGAGAGCGTGGGCCGCATCGCCCAGGACGGTGGGCGGGTGGCCGAGGAGGCCGTGGAGGCCATGGGGCAGGTGGCGGAGGCCTCGCGCAAGATCGAGGACATCATCACCGTCATCGACGGCATCGCCTTCCAGACCAACATCCTCGCCCTCAATGCCGCGGTGGAGGCCGCCCGGGCCGGCGAACAGGGCCGGGGCTTCGCCGTCGTCGCGTCCGAAGTGCGGGCCTTGGCCCAGCGCAGCGCCGCGTCGGCGAAGGAGATCAAGTCGCTGATCACGCATTCGGCGGAGGCGGTGCGCGGCGGCTCCGACAAGGTGTCGCAGGCCGGTGAATCGATCCGCAGCCTCGTCGGCGAAGTCGAGAAGATGGGCCATCTCGTCGCCGAGATCAGTGCCGCCAGCGAAGAGCAGGCCGTCGGCATTGGCACGGTCAACCAGACGGTCAGCCAGCTCGATACGGCCACCCAGCAGAACGCCGCCCTGGTCGAGGAGGCGAGCGCCTCGGCGCGCTCGCTCGAGGAGCAGAGCAACCAGCTGGCCGATGCGGCGGCCAGCTTCCGCTTGCAGTGAACCGGCCGCGACCCGGACTCAGTCCGGGTCGTAGTCGAGGTTCGGGGCCAGCCAGCGCTCGGCCTGCTCCAAGGGCACGCCCTTTCGCTTCGCGTAGTCGGCCACCTGCTCGCGCGAGAGCCGGCCGACCACGAAGTACTGGCTGTCCGGGTGGCTGAAGTACAGGCCGCTCACGGCCGAGGCCGGGTACATGGCGAAGTTCTCCGTCAGCGAGAGGCCGATGCGCTCTTCCGCCTGCAGCAGGTCGAAGAGCGTCCGCTTCTCGCTGTGTTCGGGGCAGGCCGGGTAGCCCGGGGCCGGACGGATGCCGCGGTAGTCCTCGCGGATGAACGCCTCGTTGTCGAAGGCCTCGTCGGCGGCGTAGCCCCACAGGCGCGTGCGCACCTCGCGGTGCAGCCATTCCGCGCAGGCCTCGGCGAAGCGGTCGGCCAAGGCCTTCAACAGGATGGCGTTGTAGTCGTCATGGGCGGCCTCGAAGCGCGCCACGTGCGGCTCGATGCCGATGCCTGCGTTGACGGCGAACGCCCCGACCCAGTCGCGGTGTCCCGCCGGGGCGACGAAGTCGGCCAGCGCGAGGTTCGGGCGGGTGTCCGGCTTGTCGGCCTGCTGGCGCAGCGTGTGCAGGGTGGCGAGGCGCTGCGCCGGCCGTGCCGGGTCGAAAACGGCGATGTCGTCGCCCTCCTGCGCGGCGGGCCACAGCCCGGCCACGGCCTTGGCGGTCAGCCACTTCTCCGAGATGACTTTGTCGAGCATGGCTTGCGCATCGCGCCAAAGCTCGCGGGCCTGCGCGCCGACGACGGCATCGTCGAGGATCTGCGGGAAGCGCCCCGCAAGTTCCCAGGTCTGGAAGAACGGCGTCCAGTCGATGAAGTCGCGCAGCGTGGCCAGAGGCACGTCGTCGAACACGGTCACGCCGGGTGACGCGGGCTGTGGCGGGGCGTAGGCCGACCAGTCGGGCGCGAAGCGCTTGGCGCGGGCGCGCTCCAGCGGCATCAGCGGCTTGGCATCGCCCCGGTTGGCGTGGCGGCGGCGCACGTCCTCGTAGTCCGCCACGATGCCCGCCATGAACGGTTCGCGCAGGTCCTTGGAGAGCAGCGACTGCGCGACGCCGACGGCGCGGGAGGCGTCCTTCACCCACACCACCGGCTCGGCGTAGTGCGGGTCGATCTTCAGCGCGGTGTGGGCGCGGCTGGTGGTCGCGCCGCCGATCATCAGCGGCACGGTGAAGCCCTGCCGCTTCATCTCCTTGGCGACGTGGCTCATCTCCTCCAGCGACGGCGTGATCAGGCCGGAAAGCCCGATCAGGTCGACGTTCTCTTCCCTCGCGCGGTCCAGGATCGTCTGCGCCGGCACCATCACGCCAAGGTCGATCACGTCGAAGTTGTTGCAGCCCAGCACCACGCCGACGATGTTCTTGCCGATGTCGTGCACGTCGCCCTTCACCGTGGCCATCAGGATCTTGCCGCGCTGCTTGGCATCGCCCCCGGCCGCGGCTTTCTCGGCTTCCAGGTAGGGCAGCAGCACGGCCACGGCCTTCTTCATCACCCGCGCCGACTTCACCACCTGCGGCAGGAACATCTTGCCGGCGCCGAACAGGTCGCCGACCACGTTCATGCCGGCCATCAGCGGGCCTTCGATGACCTCGAGCGGGCGGCCCAAGGCCTGCCGCGCCTCCTCGGTGTCGCCCTCGATGAAAGCGTCGATGCCGTGGACGAGGGCGTGCTTGAGACGTTCCACCACCGGAAGCTCGCGCCATGCGGCGTCCTCCACTTTCACCTCGCCCTTCTTGCCCTTGTATCGGTCGGCAATAGCGAGCAGGCGCTCGGTGGCGTCGGGGCGGCGGTTCAGCACCACGTCCTCGACGCGCTCGCAGAGGTCGGCATCGAGGTCGTCGACCAGCGCCAGGGCACCGGCGTTGACGATGCCGAAGTCCATGCCCGCACGGATGGCGTGGTACAGGAACACGGCGTGGATGGCTTCGCGCACGTGGTTGTTGCCGCGGAACGCGAAGCTGACGTTGGAGACGCCGCCGGAGACGTGGGCGAGCGGGAAGCGCGCCTTGATCGCCCGCGTTGCCTCGATGAAGGCGACGGCATAGTCGTCGTGCTCCTCGATGCCCGTGGCGATGGCGAAGATGTTGGGGTCGAAGATGATGTCTTCGGGCTCGAGGCCGGCGCGTTCGGTCAGCAGCGCGTAGGCGCGCGAGCAGATTTCGACTTTGCGCTCGAAGGTGTCCGCCTGGCCCTGCTCGTCGAAGGCCATGACGACGACCGCCGCGCCGTAGCGGCGCAACAGCTCGGCCTGGCGCAGGAACTCGGCTTCGCCTTCCTTCAGCGAAATCGAATTGACGATCGGCTTGCCTTGGACGTTCTTCAGGCCGGTCTCGATCACGCTCCACTTCGAGGAATCGATCATCACCGGCACGCGGGCGATGTCCGGCTCGCCGGCGATGAGTCGCAGGAAGCGCCCCATCGCCGCTTCGGCATCGAGCATGCCCTCGTCCATGTTGATGTCGATGACCTGGGCGCCGTTCTCCACCTGCTGGCGGGCCACGACCAGCGCCTCGTCGAAACGGCCCTCCAGGATCAGCTTCTTGAACTGCGCCGAGCCGGTGACGTTGGTGCGCTCGCCGACGTTGACGAAGTTGCTCTCCGGCGTGATGACCGACGGCTCCAGCCCCGAGAGCCGCATATGGGGGCTCGGCGAGGGCAGGGCGCGCGGCGGCAGGCCGGCCACGGCCCGGGCGATGGCCGCGATGTGCTCGGGCGTCGTCCCGCAGCAGCCGCCGACGATGTTGAGCAACCCGGCTTCGGCGAATTCGCGCAGCACGCCGGAGGTTTCGCCCGGCTGTTCGTCGTAGCCGCCGAACGCGTTCGGCAGGCCGGCGTTCGGGTGGCAGCTGATCGCGCACTCGGCCACCGAGG
>ERZ1066136.1156-NODE-1156-length-14422-cov-7.032783_pt1 | contig 14422 bp, 8 predicted proteins | sample MGYA00382783_ERZ1066136 | MGnify/ENA primary metagenome ERZ1066136 (study PRJEB33369, sample SAMEA5778366) | biofilm metagenome | biome: Industrial cooling water; feature: Water cooling tower basin; material: Biofilm | place: United Arab Emirates | collected... | reverse complement strand
CCCGCATCCAGGCACGCAGCCTCAGCCAGGGCCCGCTGGACCGCGCGCTGGGCCCGGCGCGGGCACGGATCGTGGCGCAGATCACCGGCGTGTTCCTGGGCGCGGGCGCCTTTGCCGTGGGCCAGCTGCCGAATTTCGCGCCGGAACGCTATGACGCGCTGAAATACATGCTGGAGCATGCGCCGCCGCCGCCGCTGCTGTGGCTGGGCGGCGCCGTGTTCGGGATGGCGGGGCCGCTGCTGGCGCTGCTGGTGGCCGCCATGCTGATGGCCGCCGTGGCATCCGATGTGGCCGCCCGCAGCCTGATGGCCGGGCCGGCGAGCACGGCGGCGCGGGCGGTGGCCGCCCGGCCCACGCGCTTTGGCGCAGGCGCCACACGCGTGTTGATGGGCAAGGAATTGCGGCTGATCGGGCGCGATCCCGAGCTGATTTCGCAGATCGGCCAGCAGCTCGTGTTCCTGGTGCCGGTGCTGGCGGTGATCTTCACCGGCGGATCGATCACCGCGGCGCGCATGGCCGCCGCTGGCGTGTTCGTGGCCGGCGCGCTGGCCAGCAGCCTGGCGTGGCTGATCCTGTGTGCCGAGGATGCGCCCGATCTGATCGGCGCGGCACCGGTGGCGCCCCGCACCGTGATCATGGCCAAGCTGGGCGCCGCGCTGCTGCCGCCGCTGGTGCTGGTTGGCAGCTTCGCCGTGGCGGTGGCCTTTCGTGAACCCGCCGCGGCGCTGGTGATGCTGCCGATGGCGCTGGCCGCCGGCCTGGCCACGGCGCTGATGCAATATTGGACGGCCAAGCCCGCCGGGCGCAGCGCCTTCCGCAACCGGCACCGGTCATCGTTGCTGATGGCGGTGGGCGAATTCCTGGTGCTGGGCTGCTTTGCGGCGATCACCGCCCTGCTGCTGGCTGGCAGCCTGTGGGCGCTGGCCCCGGCCGCGTTCGTTGCGCTGATCCTGCTGGCGGTGTGGGTGTTCCGCCGCCGCGATTAACGCAAGGCAGCCGCAGCCGCCGCACGCGCCTGGATGGCCGCCCAATCCGTTTCGCCGCGCGCCGCAATCCAGCTGCCGCCCACACAGGCCACCGCTGGTTCGGCCAGCCAATCGGGCGCGGTGGCGGCGCTGATGCCGCCTGTGGGGCAGAAGCGCGCCATCGCAAAGGGCGCGGCCAGCGCCTTCAGCGCCGGCAGGCCGCCCGCCGCCACCGCCGGGAAGAACTTGAAGCGATCGAGCCCCAGATCCAGCCCGCGCATGATGTCGCCAGCGTTGGCCACGCCGGGCAGGAACGGCACGCCGCTGGCAATCGCGGCCTGCCCCAGCCGTTCGGTGAGGCCGGGAGAAACGATGAACTGCGCGCCCGCCGCCAGCGCCGCATCCAGATCGGCCGGCGACAGCACGGTGCCGGCACCGACAATGGCGCCAGGCACCTTGGCCATTTCGGCCATCACCGCCAGTGCCGCCGGGGTGCGCAGGGTCACCTCCAGCACGGGCAGGCCGCCGGCCACCAGCGCTTCGGCCAGGGGCTGCGCATGGGCCACATCGTCCACCACCAGCACCGGGATCACCGGGGCGGCGGCCATGATTGCGGCGATGTCCATCATGCGTGCGCCCGGGCAAAGGCCGCCGCCGCGCCAAACAGGCCCGGCTGCGGGTGCATGATCAGCTTCACCGGCATCGCCTGCATCATCGCTTCGAAACGGCCCTTGGCGCAGAAGCGGCTGGCAAAGCCGGATTGCGGCAGATGATCGGCCAGCCGCGCGCCCAGCCCGCCGCCGATCACGACCGCGGAGGCGCCCTGCGCCAGCGCGATGTTGCCGGCAAAGCCGCCCAGCGCCAGGCAAAAGCGATCGAGCGCGGCAGCGGCCAGGCTGTCGGTGCCGGCCATCGCGGCGGCCCACAGCGCCTTGTCCTCCATGGGGGCCACGCTGCGGCCCTCCAGCGCGGCGAGCGCGGCGTGGATATCGGCCAGCCCCGGGCCAGAGATCACGCGCTCGGCCGACACCCGGCGGAAGCGGGCGCGGAAATGGCGCAGGATGGCATCATCAATGGCATCGGTGGGCGAAAAATCGCCGTGGCTGCCCTCGGTGGGGATCACCCGGTAGCGGCCGGCGCCTTCGCGCAGCAGCAGCCCCACGCCCAGCCCGGTGCCCGGCCCCAGCACGCTGATCACACCATCTTCAGGCAGCGGCACATCCGGCCCGCACAGGTGGCGGAATTCTTGGCCGCCAGCCTCGCCCACGGCATAGGCCACCGCCTCGAAATCATTGACCAGCACGTGCGCATCCACGCCCAGCTTCTCGCCGATCAGCGCGGGGCGGATGATCCAGGGATTGTTCGTCAGCTTCAGCTCCTCGCCCGCGGTCGGCCCCGCCACGGCGATGGCAGCGGCGCGCGGCAGCGGCCGGCCGACATGGGCGGCAAAGGCCTCCCACGCGGTCTGCAGGCTGGCGTATTCGGCGCATTTCAGCACCAGCGGTTCGCCCAGCGCCGCAACGCGCCCGCCCTGAAGCCTGGCGATGGCAAAGCGTGCGTGCGTGCCGCCGATATCGGCCGCGACCAGTTCAGTCATGCCAGCTCACCCCATCCCGTTCGGTCAATGCGATCGCCTGCGATGGGCCCCAGTTGCCCGCCGCATAGGGCTTCACGCCCATGCCGGTTTCGGCCCAGCCGGCGCGGATGCCATCGATCCAGGTCCACTGCGCCTCCACCTCGTCGCGGCGCACAAACAGCGTCTGCTTGCCTTCCACCAGATCGAGCAGCAACCGTTCATAGGCGATGCGGCGGCGCACATCGGCAAAGGCATTGGTCATGCCGATATCCAGCGGCACGGCGCGCAATTTCAGCCCATCGCGGTCCAGCCCCGGCACCTTGGCCATCAGCTTCAGGCCGATATCCTCGTGCGGCTGAATGGAGATGATCAGCTTGTTGGCCTTCAGCCCGGCCTCGCCAAACATGCTGTGCGGCACGGCGCGAAACTGCACGATGATCTCGCTCACCCGTTCGGGCATGCGCTTGCCGGTGCGCAGGTAGAAGGGCACGCCGCGCCAGCGCCAATTGTCCACATGCGCCTTCAGCGCCACGAAGGTTTCCGTGTCAGACGCGCGGCCCAGTTCATCGGCATAGGCGGGCACCGGCTGGCCAGCGATGGCGCCGGCGCCATATTGGCCGCGTACGCTGTGGGTGGTGACATCGCGCGCCGTGATCGGGCGCAGCGACCTGAGCACCTTCACCTTTTCATCGCGCACGGCCGTGGGATCATAGCGGGCGGGCGGTTCCATCGCCACCAGCGCCAGCAATTGCAGCATGTGGTTCTGCACCATGTCGCGCAGGGCGCCCATGCCATCATAATAATCGGCCCGGCCTTCCAGCCCCACGGTTTCGCCCACGCTGATCTGCACATGATCGATGCCGGCGGCATTCCACAACGGTTCGAACAGCACGTTGCCAAAGCGCAGCGCGATCAGATTCTGCACCGTTTCCTTGCCGAGGTAGTGATCGATGCGGAAGGTGCGGCTTTCCGGATAGGCAGCGGCCACGGCATCGTTGATCGCCCGGCTCGATTCCAGATCATGGCCCAGCGGCTTCTCCAGCGCCAGGCGGGCGCCATCGCGGGCCAGGCCCGCGGCGGCCAGCCCGGCAATGGTGGGGCCAAACAGGCTGGGCGCGGTCGAAAGGAAGATCGCCGCCTTGCACGGATCGCCCACTTCGGCGGCCAGCCCATCAAAACCGCTGCCGGTACTGGCATCCAGCGGCACATAGGCCAGCCGATCGAGGAAGGCGCGCACGCTGGCTTCGGGGCGGCGATCCGGCTCCAGCGCCTTTTCCAGCGCATCGCCAGCCATCGCCTGGAAGGCGGCGGCATCCAGCTTGCTGCGGGCGGTGCCGATGATCTTCAGCTCGGCCGGCAGCAGGCCATCGCCATGCAGCCCAAAAAGGGATGGCAGCAGCATCCGGCGCGACAGATCGCCGGTGGCGCCAAACAGCAACAGGGAGGTGGCGATGCTCATGCCAGACCTTTGAACAGGAATGTGAACGTTAACGCAAGTCTGGCTGCCCAGCTGGCCTCGTTATGGCCGGTGCCGGGAAAGCGGCGGGACACCAGATCAACACCCGGTTGCCAGCCCGCCCGCGCCAGCGCGGCATCGGCCACAGACTGGTAGGGGGCATAATGCTGGTCAAGCCCCTGATCGCCGTGGTCCAGCCACAGGCGGCGGCCGCGCGGCGGCCCCAGAGCATCGGCGATGAAGCCGGCAATGGCCGCCTGCACGGCTTCCGGCGCCACCGGCTCCAACCCGATCAAGGGCCAGTGGGTGGACAGGCAGGCGGCCGCGCCAAACACGTCCGGCCGCTGTGCCAGGCTGGCCAGACTCACCAGCCCGCCCATCGATGAACCGGCGATGGCAACCTTGCCCGGCGCGATGGCGAAGCGCTGGCGCAGCTGCGGCACCAGCCGATCAGCCAGCGCATCGCTGTAGCGCGGTTGCAGGGCCGGGCCGCCGATCACCGCCGCCGCCTGCGCGCGAATGGCCGCTGGCAGCCGATCCAGCATGGCAGCCGGCGCATAATCGGCCCAGCGCTGCGCGGTGTTCCACACGCCCGCCACCATCACCGGCGGGATGGTGGCGGCGGCGACCAGCTTATTCACCGTTTCGGCCACGCCCCAGGTGGTGCCGCCATAGGCCAGCGCCGGATCAAGGAGATTCTGGCCATCGTGCATGATCAGCAGCGGCAGCGGGCCCGTTTGCCCCGGCGGCACCCACAGATCCACCCGGCGCGGCAACAGGCCGGGCGCCTCCAGATCGGGCAGGCGGATCACGCCGGGCGGCATGGCCGCGCGTGCCGGCCGAGCCCCAGGCAGCGCCAGCGTGGCCGCCGCGCCCGCCAGCACCGCACGCCGGCTGATCACGGCAATGGCTCGAACCGCGCCGCCGCGCCGCCGCCGCCGGGCGCCAGATCAAGGCTGATCACATCGGCCGCCGTCACGATGCGGCTCTCCACCGCCAGATCAAACGGATTGCTGGCGGCGGCCGGCCCGTCGCGCCACAGGGTGAGCCGATAGCGCTGGCCCGCGTCAAGGAACTCCAGCTTCACCGGCTGCTGCACCCGCGTCGCGCCGCCGGCAGCGCCCAGCCACCAATCGGCGCCGCCCCGGCGCTGCCGCACGGTCACGACATGACTGCCGGGCGCGCCAGCCAGCGTGATCGATTCCTCCCAATCCACCGGCACGGCGCGGATGAAATCCAGCGCCGCCTTGGGCGCCTTCGCATAGTTTTCGGGCAGATCGGCCACCATCTGCAGCGGCGAATAGATGGTCACATAAAGCGCCAGCTGCTTGGCGAGCGTGGACGGAATCGCCTGCCCGCGCCCCTGCAGCGAGACGATACCCGGCGTATAGTCCATCGGCCCGGCCAGCAGCCGGGTGAAGGCCAGGGTCGCCTCATGCTCGGGGCCATTGTTGGGGTTGCCCCAGGCATTGAACTCCATGCCGCGGGCGCCTTCGCGGCTCACCCAGTTGGGCCAGGTGCGGCGCAAGCCCGTGTCCTTGATCGGCTCGTGCGCGTTCACCGCGATGCGGCGGCGGGCAGCGGCTTCCAGCACCTTCAGATGGTGGCGGGCGCTGGCCTGGCCCTCGTGCCATTCGTAGGTGAGGCCGCGCGCCTTGCCGTCCACACCCACGCCCGGCGTATCGGCCGCCACCTGCAGGCCGCCGGCATCGGCGACATAGCCGGTCTTCACCATGGTGATGCCGTGGGCGGCATAATAGTCCATCCCGGCTTCGAGCTGCGCCTCGTAATTGGCGAGATTGCCGCTGGTTTCGTGATGGCCGATCAGGCCGATGCCGCGCGTCTTCGCGTGGGCCGCGATGCGCGCCATGTCGAAATCGGGATAGGGCCTGGTGAAGGAGAAATCCCAGCCATTGGCAAACCAGTTGCCATCCCAGCCGATGTTCCAGCCTTCGATCAGCACGCCGCACAGGCGGTTTTCGGCGGCCCAGTCGATCATCTTCAGCGCATTGGCGGTGGTGGCGCCGTGCTTCGGCCCGCTCGCCCAGCTCTGCTGATCAAGGTGCATGCCCCACCAGATGCCGGCATATTTGCACGGCCGCACCCACGAGACATCACCCAGCCTGTTGGGCTCATTGAGGTTGAGGATCAGGCTGCTGTTGGCAAGGCCGGCGGGCGTATCGGCCAGCATCACCACCCGCCACGGCGTGACCAGCGGCGCAGGCCTGACCACCGGCGGGCCGGCGGCCGACGGGGTGAGCGCGGCGCGCAGCAGGCCATCGCCGGCCGGCTGCAAATTCATGCCGGCATAATCGACCAGCGCGGCCTCGTGGATCGAAAGCCAGGTGCCGCCGGCCTGCATCGTCAGCGGCGTCTGCGCCAGGCCGATTTCGGTGATGCCGGTGGCGCGGTAGAGATATTCCTCGCGGTTCCATTCCAGCGCCGGCAGCCACCAGGCCCGGCCATCGGAGGCCCCTGCCACATGGAATTCGGTCAGCTCGGCCACGATGCGCAGGGTCGCCACATTCGGCTGCTGCGGGATCACATAGCGCAGCGCGATGCCATCATCGAAGGCACGGATGACCAGATCGAAGCGGCGCCGCAGGCCCTCCTTCTCGGCCAGCTGCACGGTGAGTTCATTGTGGGCATCGGTGATGAAGCGCCGTTCGCCCCAGGGCTGTTCCCAGCGTTCCTTGCGGGCGGCGCGCGCTTCGCCGGCGATGGCAAGGCCGCGATCCAGCTTGGGCGCATCGGCCAGGATGAAGCCCAACCGCGCCGGCTTCAGCAGCGGCCGGCCATCGCGGCTGGCCTGCCACAGCGCCCGGCCATCGCCATCCAGATCGATGCTGACCACGATGCGGCCATCGGGGGAGGCCACCGAAACGGCGGCGAGCACCGGTGCCGCCAGCAGCGCCCACAGCAACAGAATCAGGCGCATCGCATCACCATTCCGGAAAAGGCTGGCAGCCCCTGCGGGCTGGCGCCGCCATGGCTGGCGATCACGTGGCCATCGCCCAGATCAGGCGCCAGGTCTGCACTGCCCAGATTGAAGGCACAGCGCAGGCGCTGGCCCTGCCACACGCGGTCCAGCACCAGCAGGTCACCGGCCGCAATGATCACATCGGCGCTGCCCAACCGCAGCGCCGGCTCGCGCTGGCGCAGCGCGATCAGGGCCCGTGTCCACGCCAGCATCGAATGCGGATCGGCGGCCTGCACGTCGGCGGCCGCATCGGCATGGCCGGCGCCCAGCGGCAGCCAGGGCGTGGTGGTGGAAAATCCAGCCTGCGGGGCGGCGGCCTGCCACGGCATCGGCGTGCGGGCGCCGTCGCGGCCCAGGGTGAGCGGCCAATTGGCGATGGCTTCGGGATCGCGCAGCTGATCGAAGGCGATTTCGGCCTGGGTCAGGCCCAGTTCCTCCCCATAATAAAGGAAGATATTGCCGCGCAGCACCACCAGCAGCAGCATGATCAGCCGGGCGTAGTCATCGTGATCGCACGCGCCGTGCCAGCGGCTGGCAGCCCGCGGCGCATCATGATTGGAAAAGGCCCAGCTCGGCCAGCCGGTGCCCGGCGCTTCCGGCCATTCGGCCAGCGCCTGCGCCACCAGCGCCGGGGTGAGCGCATCGGCATAGAGGAAATTGAAGCCATAGGCCGAATGCAGCCGGGCGCCGCCGGCGGTGAAGGCGTGCATCTCGCCGATGGCATCATCGCCGCCCACTTCGGCCACGGTGAAGCGATCGGGGAAGCCATCCACCACGCCGCGCACGCGTTCCAGGAACAGCGGGATATCGGGGTGGGACATGTTGTGGATGCGGCGCTGGAAATCGAAGGGCCGGGTGCGCTTGTGGTTGCCGCCGGCCGGCGGATTGTCGCGCAATTGCGGATCATGCATGGCAAAATTGATCGCATCGATGCGGAAACCATCCACGCCGCGCCCCAGCCAGAAGGCCGCCACATCCAGGATGGCCGCCTGCACCGCCGGATTGTGCATGTTGAGATCCGGCTGTTCCTTCAGGAAATTGTGGAAATAATATTGCTGGCGGCGCGCATCCCAGGTCCACGCCGGGCCGCCGAACACCGATTGCCAGTTGCTGGGCGGGGAGCCATCGGGCTTGGGATCGGCCCACACATACCAGTCGGCGCGTGGATTGCTGCGGCTCTGGCGGCTTTCCCGGAACCAGGCGTGCTGGTCTGACGTGTGGCTCCACACCTGATCGATGATGATCTTCAGCCCCAGCGCATGGGCGCGTGCCACCAGCGCATCAAAATCATCCAGCGTGCCGAAGATGGGATCGACCCCGCAATAATCGCTCACATCATAGCCGAAATCGGCCATCGGCGAGGTGAAGAACGGGCTGATCCACACGGCATCCACACCCAGCGCCGCCACATGATCAAGGTGGCGGGTGATGCCATTCAGATCGCCGATGCCATCGCCATTGCTGTCGGCAAAGCTCCGCGGATAGATCTGGTAGATGGTGGCGCCGCGCCACCACGGCGCGCTGGCCGCGGTGGCGGCGCTGAACGGTTCGGGTTTCACGTCTGATCCTTCGTGGCACACACGGCATGGCCAAAGGGCGGCAGGCTGATGCGATAGCTGCCGGGCGCGGCGGCGCTGGCGGGGCAGGGCCCCAGCTTCGCCGCCCAGGCCTGGCTGGCTGTATCCACCAGCACATTGGCAGTGATCGGCACGGCGCTGGTGTTCAGCAGCACCAAAGTCTCGCCGGGCTGGCCGGGAATCACCCGCGAAAAGGCAAACAGGCCCGGCGCATCGCCGGCGGCGCGCACGATGGTTTCGCCGCGGCGCAGGCGCGGATCGGCGCGGCGCACGGCGGCCATCGTGGCCACGGCGCGGAACATCGGGTGGCCGGTATCGAAACTCGCCTCCCCATGGCCCTTCGCCGTGGCCAGCCGGGGGGTGGCCAGATATTCGGGCACGCGGCTGGCAAACAGCGGCTGGCGCGCCGCCTGGTCAAGGCCGGTGCCCACAAACCCCTGTTCATCGCCGGCATAGAGCGTGGGCACGCCGCGGCCGAACATCATCAGCGCGTGGCCCAGCAGGGTGCGCGCGGTCAGCTCTGCATCATCGGCGGCCGGATTGGCCTGCTTCACATACCAGGCAAAGCGGCCCTTGTCGTGATTGCCCACGAACGTGGCATTGCTGGCAGCCGTGGCAACACCGCCCTTGTAGAGCACGTCGTCGGCAAACAGCCGCGCCAGCTGGCTGGTGGGCGCCTTGCCGGCGATCGTATTGATGGCTGCGGCCCACAGGGCAAAATCCAGCACATTGGGCAGGCCATCCACATGGGTGTGGCGCGCCAGCCGGCCGACATCCAGATCGTCGATGGAAACCTCGCCAAACACGTGGAAATTGGGAATACCCGCTGCCCGCGCCCGGGCCATGATTGCCGGCACGAAGGCCTGCCAGAATTCCGGGTTCACATGCTGGGCGGTATCGATGCGATAGCCATCTATGCCGAGCCGGTCGATCCAGTCACCATAGATCTCGATCATGCCGTCGATGACGCGGGGATGTTCGGTGGCGAGATCGTCCAGGCTGACAAAATCACCGAACTGGCTGGATTCGTTGCGATAAACCGTCTCGCCGCGATTGTGGTAATAGATGGGATCATTGAGCCAGGCCGGGGTCTTGATCCGTTCCTCCCCCGGCGTGATGAAGGGTGTGTAGGCGAAATCCGGGCGGGTGAGCCTGGCCCAGTTTTCGCGCGTGGCGACATGGTCGCCGGCAAAACCGTCGTTGATCGCAGCGCCCGCCAGCCCGCCGCGCCTGCTGTAGGGATAATCGGCGCGCGCGCGATAGGGGCAAGGCTGGCCCACGCATTCCCGATACTGGATCACATCGGCCGTGTGGTTGGTGACGATATCCAGATACACCTTCAGGCCACGCGCATGGGCGGCATCCACCAGCGCCTTGAGCTCGGCATTGCTGCCAAAATGCGGGTCCACGCTGGTGAAATCGGTGATCCAGTAGCCGTGGTAGCCGGCCGATTCCTGGCCCGGCCCGCCCTGCACCGGCTTGTTCCTGAACACCGGGGCCAGCCATACCGCCGTGGCGCCAAGCTGCTGGATATAGTCCAGTTTCTGGATCACGCCGGCAATATCGCCGCCATTGTAGAAGGCCTTTGACGTGGGATCGAAGCCTGTTTCCAGCCGCCCGCCCTTCAGGCCGCCACGGTCATTCTTCGCATCGCCGTTGGCAAAGCGATCGGGCAGCAGGAAATAGATGATCTCGTCCTGCGGCGGCCGGGCGCGCACGGCGGCCAGCGCGGCGGCATCGGGGGCCGGCGCCGGCAGCGGCGCCGCGGCAAGCAGGGTGGCGAGCAGCAGCATCAGGCGGCCTTTGCGGTTGCGGCACAGTGCCGGGCGATGAAATCGGCATGATCGGGCAGCGCCGCCACGCTGGCATCGATGCCGGCGGCGATGCTGCCCAGCAGGCCGGCCACATCCTGGCCATCAAGCAGGCCGGACAGCGGGTGCGGCCGCGCCGGCAGCACGCCCTGCCCGATCAGCACCTGCGCCCAGGCCACTTCGGTGAACAGTTCATCATGATCGCGGCGGATGCGGCCCGTCGCGGCAAACAGCGCCATCCGATCGGCGAGCTCGGCTGGCACGTCCATCATCTTCACGTGCCGCCAGAACGGCGTGTCGGTGCGGGTGGTCGCCTTGTAGTGGAGGATGATGAAATCACGGATCCACTCCATCTCGCGCGCGGCCTGTCGGTTGGCCTCGGCGGCCAGCACCGGCATCTCCCCGGCATGGCCGGGCAGCAGGGCCAGCAGCCGGGCAATGCCCGACTGGATGAGGTGGATGGAGGTGGATTCGAGCGGCTCCAGAAAGCCGGAGGCCAGCCCGATCGCGATTGTGTTGCCGATCCACACCCGGTCGCGCCGTCCGGCCTGAAAGCGCAGCGGCCGCGGCTCGGCCAGTGCCTGCCCATCCAGATTGGCCAGCAGGATGGCGGTGGCCTCGTCGTCGGAAACATACTTGCTGGCATAGACATGGCCGTTGCCAGTGCGGTGCTGCAGCGGGATGCGCCATTGCCAGCCGGCGGTGCGTGCCGTGGCCCGCGTGTAGGGCGTGAAGGCCCCGGCGCGCGCTGATGGCACCGCCATGGCGGAATCGCAGGGCAGCCAGTGCGACCAATCGTGCCAGCCGCTGCCCAGCGTCTGGTTGATCAGCAGGCCGCGAAAGCCCGAGCAATCGACAAACAGATCGCCCGCAATGCGGCGGCCATCGTCCAGGTGCACGGCCTGCACATGATCGCCTGCCGATTCCACGCTGGCGATGCGGCCTTCATGGCGCACCACCCCGCGCGCTTCGGCAAAGCGGCGCAGGAAGGCGGCATAGAGGCCGGCATCGAAATGATAGGCCCACACCAGCGGCGGCAGGCCGTGGCGGGCGGGCAGCCGATCGAATTTCAGGGCGCGGGCCGCCTGTTCATTCAGGCTGTAGCGGCCGAAGGGCTGCGCCTGCCGGGCGGCATTTGCCGCCAGCCACCAGTGGTGGAAGGGCAGTAGCCCCAGCCCCCGCCCCACATCGCCAAAGGCGTGCATGTAGCGGCTGCCGGGGCGATCCCAGTCAACGAATTCGATGCCCAGCTTGAACGTGCCCTGCGTGGCGGCGAGGAAGTCATCCTCATCAATGCCCAGCCCGGCGTTGAACAGGCGGATCTGCGGGATGGTTGCCTCGCCCACCCCCACAGTGCCGATGGCATCGGATTCCACCAGCGTGATCTGCCAGCCGCGCTCCAGGAAGCGCGCGCAGGCCGCCGCCGTCATCCAGCCGGCCGTGCCGCCGCCCACGATGACGATCCGGCGCAGGGGCTGGGAGGGATCCATGGCAAATATCCTTGCCGCTTGTTGGGTGCGGCGCCGGGAAGGCCCCGGCGCCGCCGCCATCAATAGCGGTAGTTCAGGCCCAGCAGGAAGCGCCGGCCATAATTCTGGAAATCGATGATCTGGTCGGGCCGGCCACTGTTGAAGGTGACAAACGGCTCGTTGGTGAGGTTCTGCGCCTGTGCCAGCACGGTCAGGCCCTTCAGCGTGCCGCCCTGGAATTCATAGCTGATCTGCGTATCCAGGATCAGCTCGCCATCGGCACGGCGCCGCTCGTTGCCGCCGCCAAAGCCGCGCAGTTCACCCAGGAACGAAGACCGCGTGCGCATGGAGGCGCGGGCCGAGAAGCCGCCCTTCTCATAATAGCCGGTCAGGTTGGTCACCCAGCGCGAATAGCCGGGCAGATCATCCGGGCTGGCGCCGGGGGCCGGGGCCACGCGGCTCTTGGTCCACGCCACCGAGCCGTTGATGCCGAAGCCATCCAGCGCCTGGCTGAACAGATCAAAGGGCAGCACGCCCGACAGTTCGGCGCCATAAAGCTGGCCGCCATTGCCGTTCACCCACTGGGTGACAAAGCCCTGGCGCGTGCTGGGTTCGGGCACGCCGGCCGGCAGCGGGAAGCCGGTGAAATCGAAGGGCTGCGCCACGTTGACGATGTAGCTCTTCAGATCCTTGTAGAAGCCGGCCAGCGCGATGTAGCCGCTTTCGCCAAAATATTTTTCCACCGAAAGATCGATGGCGTTGGCGCGCCAGGGGCGCAGCTGCGGGTTGCCGCCGCCGCCGCTCCACGGCGTCACGCCCGGCGTCTGCGCCAGTGCCGGATCGAAATTGTAGTTCACCGCCGCGCGCATGTCGTCCAGCCGCGGGCGCGCCAGCTGGCGGGCGAGGCCCAGGCGCACCACCACATCCGAAGGCAGCCGCAGCGACAGGTTCGCCGAAGGCAGGATGTCGGTGTAGCGCGCGCCATCGGTGCGCAGCGCCGAGGTGACGCTGGTGCCATTGCCGGACGAGACCAGCGCGGTGGAGCTCTGATCGGCATGCACCACCTGCACGCCGATGTTACCGGTCAGCTTGGCATCGCCGATATCGGCATTCAGCCGCGCCATCACCCAGCCGGTGTAGACTTTTTCGGAAACTTCCCAGCCCTTGGTGTTCACATCGGCGTTGGGGTTGCGCACCCGGTTGTAGATGCCGCTGTTGAGCAGGGCGAGCGGATCATAGCTCACCATGTTGCCCAGGCCGAGGAAGCCGAGGTTGGTCGGCGCCAGCAGTGCGCTCTGCGGGATCGGCACGCTGGTGGTGCCATCGGTGTTGCCCACCAGGCCCAGGAAGAATTCATCCGGGGTGAGCGACTTGTCGCGATTGGTGTAGTTGAAGCCGGCCTGGATCGCAGCGATCGGGCCATCAAAGCGCCGCTCGATCTGGCCGCGGATGGCATAGAGCTCATCCTTGATGGTGCGATCGTTGAAATAGCCATCCTGGCCGCCCAGGATCGGCTGGCCGCCGGGATTGGCGACATCGCCGCCCCAGCCCTGCGGGCTGGTCAGCCGGATCAAAGTGGGATCGGCATAGTTGAGCGTGGGCGAGAACACCGCGCCGCGATCAGTCATGCGGAAGCCCAGATTGTCGGTGGCGCCCAGCGGGCCGCGGCCAGTGCCGCTGTAGGTTTCGAGCGTCAGCTCGCTGCGATCGATGCGGCTGTAGCTGATGTCGCCGATGACCTGCCAATCCTCGTTGTCATACTTCATGTTGACGCCGCCAGACCACAGATCGGCATCCTTGGAATTCAGATCGTTGCGCACCACGCCCTTCACGCCATTGAAGGTGCCCTGCTGCACCAGGCCATTGGCGCTGGTGAAACCGGGCTGCAGCTGCGCGGCCGACCAGAACAGCGGCAATTCGATGCCGCGCAATTTCTGGTCTTCCTTGAACTTGGAATAATAGCCGTCCACCGCGACGGTGAAATCTTCGGCCGGCTTGAATTCGATGGCCCCGGTGATGCCGGTGCGCTGCAGGCTGACGCTGTCCACATAGGATTTGCTGCCGCCGATCACCACATTGTTGGCATCGGCATTGGGATAGCCCCAGGCGTTGAAGCGCTCGGTCTGGGTGGGGCTGTCGATGTGGCTGATGCCGATCAGGATGCCCACCTTGCCATCGGCAAACTGGTCAACATAGAGCGCCGAACCGCGCCAGCCCAGATTGTTGCTGTCTGGGTTGAGCTTGCCGTTTTCCACATATTCGCCGCGGATGGAGGCGGCGATCACGCGCTTGCCATAGCTCAGCGGGCGGATGGTCTGCAGATCGACCGTACCCGAAAGCCCCTGCGCCACCAGGCTGGCATCGGGGGTCTTGTAGACCAGCACCTGGTTGATGATTTCCGCCGGATACTGATCGAATTCCACCGAGCGGTTGTCGCTGTTGGTCACCTGTTCGCGGCCGTTGAGCAGCGTGGAGGAGAAATCCGGCGCGAAGCCGCGGATCGAGATCACCTGGCTGCGGCCATTCAGGCGCTGCGTGGTGAGGCCGGGCAGGCGGGCGATGGCATCGGCGATCGAGTTGTCCGGCAG
>ERZ1066136.1147-NODE-1147-length-14502-cov-7.384232_pt1 | contig 14502 bp, 10 predicted proteins | sample MGYA00382783_ERZ1066136 | MGnify/ENA primary metagenome ERZ1066136 (study PRJEB33369, sample SAMEA5778366) | biofilm metagenome | biome: Industrial cooling water; feature: Water cooling tower basin; material: Biofilm | place: United Arab Emirates | collected... | reverse complement strand
CGCTTCTGCGTGCCGAAGGGAAGATCCGCGACCCGCTTGTCCGCCACGGCTTCCAGCCCGATCAGGCGGACGAGCCCGGCCGCGCGGTCGTGCACGCGGCGCTCCTCCCGGCCGACCCCGGGCCAGCGCAGGGCGCTCGCGAGGAAGCCGCCGCGGCTCACGGCGTGACAGCCGAGAAGCACGTTCTGCAGCACGGATTGAGAGCGAAACAGTGCGAGGTTCTGGAAGGTGCGCCCGATGCCGAGCGCGGCCATGCGGTGCCGGGGCAGCGTGGAGATCGCGCGGCCGTCGAAGGTGATCGTGCCCTGCTCGAACCGGTAGAGGCGGGACAGGCAATTGAAGAGCGTGGTCTTGCCGGCGCCGTTGGGCCCGATGATCCCGCAGATGTGGCCCCTCGCCACGTCGAAGCTGACCGCATCCAGCGCGACGATGCCGCCGAACCGCACGGTGACGTCGCGCACGCTGAGCAGGGTGTCCAAGGACCGCCTCTCGTTCTCTGGTCTCGTGTATGTCGCAGCGCGTCATGGGCCTGTGGACCCGGAGCGTCCGCGCTCTTCCCTCGTCGATACTGACATACGGGCCCCTGCGGTGCAACGCGCGCCCGGCCGGAATACGCACGCACCGTCCAGGTGCCGAGGGCTATACTCTCCCGACGACACCCGACACCGGAGGCCAATGTCATGAACGCCCTCGCACGCTTCTCCGCCCGCCCGCTCGTTCGCGCCGCGCTGGCCGTGTCCCTCGCGCTCGGCGCGCTGGCCGCCCCTCTGCCCGCCCTCGCCGACGAGACCTGCAACTCACCCTTCATGGGCAAGCTCATCAAGGGCCAGGAGGACTTCGTCTACGTGTGGACTCTCGGCATCGAAGGCATGGGTGACGGCGCCGACAAGCTCGTCACCATCGACGTGAATCCGAAGTCGCCCCGCTACGGCAAGGTGATCCACAAGCTGTCGGTGGGCCGCCGCGGCGAGGCGCATCACATGGGCTTCACGGACGACCGCCGCTACCTGTGGGCGGGCGGTCTGGACGACAGCCGCATCTACATCTTCGACGTGTACAGCAACCCCGCGAAGCCCAAGCTGGTGCGCACGCTGTCGGACCTCCCCGCGAAGACCGGTCTCGTGGGCCCGCACACCTTCTACGCCATGCCCGGGCGCATGCTCGTGCAGTTCCTCTCGAACACCAAGGACCACGGCGGCGTCACCGGCATGGCGCAGTTCACCAATTCCGGCAAGCTCGTGAAGACCGTAGCGATGCCCACCGACAACGGCGGGGACGGTTACGGCTACGACATCGGGATCAACCCGGGCAGGAACGTGATGCTCACCTCGAGCTTCACGGGCTGGAACAACTACATGATGGACCTCGGCAAGCTCGTGCAGGACGGCGAGGCCATGAAGCGCTTCGGGACCTCGATGGTCCTGTGGGACCTGAAGGCGATGACCCCGAAGACGGTATTCAACGTACCCGGCTCGCCGCTGGAGATCCGCTGGTCGCTCAAGGAAGGCGACAACTGGGCAGTGGTGGCGACGGCGCTCACGTCGAAGATCTGGCTCGTGAAGCAGGACGCCGGCGGAGAGTGGATCGCGAAGGACGTGGCCACCATCGGCGACCCGGCGAAGATTCCGCTGCCGGTGGACATCAGCATCACGGCCGACGGCAAGGGCCTCTGGGTCAACACCTTCATGGACGGCAAGACCCGCTACTTCGATCTCACCGACCCCGAGAACCCGAAGCAGACCTTCGAGAAGGAGACCGGCAAGCAGGTGAACATGGTCTCGCAGAGCTGGGACGGCAAGCGCGTCTACATCACGTCTTCCCTGCTCGCCAACTGGGACAAGAAGGGCGAGGCGGACGAGCAGTTCCTGCGCCTGTTCCACTGGGACGGCCAGGACCTGTCGCTCGCGTTCGAGGTGGACTTCCACAAGGAACAGCTGGGCCGCGCGCACCACATGAAGTTCGGCACGAAGGCCGTGCGTGCCGCGCACGCTCCCGCCGCGCCTGCGCGCGTGGCCGCAGCGGATGCCGCGAACCGCTGAGCTTCGGCGCGCGGCGCTCGCCCTGCTGTTCGCGCTGGGCGCCTCGGGCTCCGGCGCGCACGAGATCCAGGCACCGCCCGCGGACTTCTCCGCACCCGCGGCGGGCAGCTACCGGCTCGACCGGATCTACCGTGTGCCGGAAGGCGCGGTCGTCGATGTGCACGGCAAGGCGGGCACCCTGCGCGATCACACGCGCGGCAGGGCAACGCTGCTGTCGCTCATGTACACGCAGTGCAACGACGAGAAGGGCTGTCCGCTCGCACTGCACACGCTGGACGTGGTGCGGAAGCGGCTCGCAGCCCTGCCGCAGGCGCGCGAACGCGTGCGTCTCGTGAGCCTGTCGTTCGATCCGGCGCGCGACACGCCCGCGGTGCTGCGGGACTACGCGGGGCCGCGCGTGCGCTCGCTGCCCGCCGTGCCGTGGCGCTTTCTCGTGCCGGCATCGGAGCGCTCGCTTCATTCGCTGCTCGAAGGCTTCGAGCAGGACGTCTCGCGCACCGAAGACGCCGACGGCACCGTGGCACCCGAACTGTCGCACGTGCTCAAGGTGTTCCTCATCGACCGGCACGGCTGGGTACGCGAGATCTACTCCACGTCCTATCTCGTCCCTCAGGTGGTGATCAACGACGTGCAGACGCTGCTGATGGAGGATGGTGTCCGCTTCCGTTAGCGGGACGGCCTCGCGTGCGGCCGCGATGGTGCTGCTCGCCCTGACGATCGTGGCGGGCGTGGCGATGCCGGCTGCGGCGCGGAAGCCCTCCGCCGGACTCGGGTTGCCGCCCGACGCGGTGTCCGCACCGGACCCCGTTCGGGTCGCGCTCGGCCGCCGGCTGTTCATGGACCGCCGCCTGTCCCCGAACGACACCATGTCGTGCGCCATGTGCCATGTCCCCGAGCAGGGGTTCGCGGTCAACGAGATCGCCACGGCGGTCGGCCTCGAAGGCCGGAGCCTGAAGCGCAACGCGCCCACGCTGCTCAACGTCGGACTCCAGCGCACGCTGTTCCATGACGGGCGTTCGCCGAGCCTCGAAGACCAGGTGTGGGGACCGCTGCTCGCACGGGAGGAAATGGGCAATGGCACGAAGGCCGCGGCCGTGCGGCGCGTCGCGCGCATCCCCGGCTACCGGCAGCGGTTCCGAAAGGCGTTCCCGGACCGCGGCCTGACGGCCGGTACGCTGGCGGCAGCACTCGCGGCCTACGAACGTTCGCTCGTGGCGGCAGATTCCCCGTTCGATCGCTTCCGCTACGGCGGTGATCCGGACACCCTGTCCCCAGCCGCGCTGCGCGGCCTCGCAGTGTTCGAAGGCAAGGCGGGATGCGCCTCGTGCCATCGGGTCGATGGCGATCACGCCAGCCTGACGGATCATGCGTTCCACGACACCGGGATCGGCTCGCTGTCCCGCGCAAGGCGAAAGCAGGGCTACGCCGTGCAGCTCGCACCCGGGGAATTCACGAGCCTGCGCCATGAGGAAGTCGTCGCCGCCTTCGGCAACGACGACGCCGACGACGGCCGGCAGGAGCACACGCGCCGCCTCGAAGACCGTGATCGATTCAAGACGCCGAGCCTGCGCAACGTGGCACTCACCGCGCCCTACATGCACGACGGCTCGATCGCGGCGCTGGAAGAGGTCATCGACCACTACGATCGCGGCGGCAGCGGGCACGCCGGACAGGACCCGCGCATCCGGCCGCTGGGCCTCACGAACGCCGAGAAATCGGACCTCGTCGCCTTCCTGCATGCGCTCACCAGTCCCCACGTCACCACGCTCGCTGCGGAGGCGCGCGCGGATGCATCGACACCGGTGTTCCGGGCGTTGCCGTCGCCGAGACCGAAGAAACGGTGACGCTGCGCAGTCGGCGTCTCGACGTCCTCAGGGGCATCGAATGTGCCGGCGTGACCGGCTTGGAGCGCAACGGCGTGCGCCGAGTGACGCCTCCTCCTGCGGCAACCCGGGCCGCCACGCGGCCCTTCGCGCCTTCGCGTCTTCACGTCTTCACGTCTTCACGTCTTCACGTCTTCACGTCTTCACGTCTTCACAGTCTCGTAGCCCGGGCTCCGCCCGGGGGCGGTGTCTCTTCGTTCGATACCGGTGCCGATCTGCCCGGGGAGACCCCGGGCTACGGGGGTGGAAGGGCTGCGCCCCGAGATGCCTCCTCTCGCGGCAATCAGGGCCGCCATGCCGCCCTTCACGCTTTCACATCACCACACCTTCACCGCCCTCAAATCTCCACCCCCTCCTTCTTCAGCCGCTCCTTCACACGCCGCTGGATCTCGGGACCGAGGGCCTCACCCCACTTCTGCCCCATCTGCATGCTCTCCTGCAGGAGTTGCGGCATGACCTGGATGGACTTGCGGCCCGCCTCGGTCTGATAGAACGCCAGCAACGCGCCGATCTCGGCATGCGTGAAGTACCGGTGGTACAGGGGGATCATCTTCTCCGCGAACGCGGGCAGGTTCGCGCCGATCACTTCGTCGACCACGGGCGGGATGGTGTCCAGAGCGGCGGCGGGAATGTCGGGCCGCATCTGCCGCAACGTTTCCGTGTAATGCCGCACGACGTACGCGGACATCTGCCGACCGAGACTGAGCGCGCCGGTGGTCTCCAGCAACCGCTGGATGTCGGCGCGCTTGGCGGTGGTGAGATCCTCCGCGCGCGTCAGGGACGACGCTCCCGTCACGGCGAGGAGCAGCAGGATCAGACACAGGTGCTTCGTTTTCATTGCTCGTCTCCGGCGAGGCAGGGCAGACCCGGGAGTGGACCCGCCCCCGGCTTGGTCCGACGCATGGCGCATGCACGCCATGCGTCGCGAATCGCTAGGCGGGCTGGGACAGGGTCGGCCCCGCGTCCTCCAGCGTCATGCGGCGCATGTCGCGCTTGTACTTCCGGTCATCGTACGGACGCGCGCGGTGCATCGTGCAGCGGTTGTCCCAGATCACCAGATCATGCGGCTGCCACACGTGGCTGTAGACGAACTCCCGTCGCGTCGCGTGCTCGGTGAGTTCGCGGATCAGCATCATCGCCTCGGGCCGATGCCAGCCGTGGATCGTGCCGATGTGGGCTGAGAGATAGAGGCTGCGGCGTCCCGACCCGGGATGCCGGCGCACGAGGCGCTGGGGCACCGGCTCGAAGGCACTGCGCTCCTCGTCGGTGAAAGCGTCGAAGCCCAGCGCGGCCCTCGAGTAGATGAGCGAATGATCACAGACGAGGTTCTCCACGAGCGCACGCTTGTCCTCGGGGAGGGCATCCCACGCCGCGCGCATGTCGGCGAACTCGGTGTTGCCTCCCTCGGGCGGCAGGATGCGCGCGTGCAGCATCGAATACTTGGCAGGGGTGGCCTTGAAGCTGCTGTCGCTGTGCCAGAGCAGATTGCCGAGATTGAACATCCTGCGACGGTCGTCGGCACGCATGATGGAATCGTCGGTGTCGAGATTGGAGATGTCGATCATCTCGTCGTACTGCAGGCGGTGCTTGTGCCCGTCCACGACACCACGGGTGCGTTCGAGTGGCCCCATGGCCCGAGCGAACGCGACCTGCTGATGATCGTCCAGCCGCTGGTCGCGCACGACGAGGACGGCGTAGCGGTTCATCGCCTCGTCGATCTGCCGGACGAGTCCGGTGTCGGGCGGTGTACGCAGGTCCACGCCGGTCATCTCCGCCGCGAACACGGGATGCAAGGGGGTGATGCGAATCACGAGGGTTCCTCCCATGGACACGGACGGCGGGGCGCGGCCCGCCGAGGCCGGATCGGCGTCCGGCTCTGCGTCCGATTGTAGGGAAGGTGCGGCTGGCGTGCACGGACGAAGCGGGAGAGGGCCCGGGAGCGCAGTCACGCCATCGGCGGCGTCCGCCCCGGAGCGCTGGAGGGAACGGACGCGCGCCCCATGGCCCGGGACCGCCCGAACCGAGGATCCGCTCAGCCGGGGCCGGGATGACGCGCTTCCCGCCGGGGAGGATCGGCCGGCCACGCCGGCGCGAAAGCGCGGCGTACAATTCCCGGCCTGAACAACGTCACCCTGGAAGGACACGCGATGTACCGCATCGGAACGGAAGAAATGCAATGGGCCCCGGGCAAGCAGCCCGGCGTGGAGCGCGCAATCCTGCGCGAGGTGGAAGGCGGCGGGCGGACGTCACTCATCCGCGTATCGAAGGGCGCCACCATCGAGATGCACGGACACCTCGGGTTCGAGGACGTCTACGTGGTGAGCGGCCACCTGCGGGTCGGGGACCACGAACTCAAGTCCGGCGACTACCACCACACCGGCCTGGGTGAGCGTCATGATCTCGAGGCCTACGAGGACTCGACGTTCTTCGCCGTGACGGAGAAGGTGATTCCGGGGCGCTGAGCCCCGGAGCCGGTCAGCGGGCCGCGCGGCGCCGGCGCGCGGCAGCGCCCAGCAATCCCAATCCGGCCGCCATCAGCGCCCAGGTGCCGGGCTCGGGCACCGGCTGGGCCACCGCAGGGGCCTGCGTCAGGGTTCGCATCGCGTCGGCGAACTGTGCGTTGGTCACGTCGTTGCGGAAAATGACGTGGAAGCGATCCGACTCCACGTATTTGGGCTGGCCGCCGCTGACGGCCGTCGAGTACAGACTCATCTCGATGAGATACGTCCCCTTGGCCGCCCGGGCCGCGCCCTCCAGATACCAGTCCATGTGGTAGTGGAAGGCGCCTTGCGACGATGCTGCCGCGATCGGCGCGGCCGTGGGTCCCTGGACCCCTGATCCGGTGAACAGCGTGCCGGCCTCATAGAACAGGTACTCGGCCCCGCGCGTCCCGTTGTAGACGTAGTCGAACACGATGTCCTGCGGGATGGACCCCATCAGCCGGATGCCGCCCCCTGCGGGCGCCGCCGTCCATTCGGTGCTCCCGACCGCCTGATACTGCAGCACCCCGAAGGCCCGGAACGCGAGTTCCTCGTCGGGCAGGAACTGGTTCCTGAAGGTCTGGAAGCCCGGGTTGTCCGTGGCGAACGGGCCGCCCGGGAGATCGTTGAAGTTGGCCGGGAAGATCATCGTGCCGGTGCCGTATTCCACGGGCAGGCCGCCGGCCTGATCCATGTACCAGGCGAGATCGCCATAGACATCCACGAGGATCTTGCTGCCCGCAACGGGCCCGTTGGACGTGGCGATCTTGACGTCGAGATGCTGCGCCGCAGCGAACTGGGCCAGACCGGCCACGCAGAGGGCGCCGAGCGATAGCGCGATTGACTTCACCACGAAGGACTCCTGTGCGACGGACGTGCAACCCTGGCCATTCGTCCGTCTTGTTTTGGTCACCCAACCATACTGCATCGGATTTCTTGGTGCAACCGCTTTGCACCTCCGGTGCGGCTCCACCGGCGGGCCGCTGGCGCGGCCCGCCTTTCCGCTACAGCCGGCCTCAGCGGCGCCGGCGGCGCAGCGCCGCGCCCATCATCACCAGGCCTACCCCGAACATCGCATAGGTCTCCGGCTCGGGCACCGGCGCGAAGTTGATGTAGAAGCGCCCGGAATCCATGATTGCGGCGTTGTTGGACAGGTCCACCAGCCGGAAGCCCGCCGTGTAGGTCGCCATGGGCGATCCCGCCGCCACCCAGAACACGGGCTTGAACTCGATCGACGCCCCGTCACCCAGAGAGTAGATGTCGCCGCCGTCGAAGACGTCCATGTCGGTCTCGGTCCCGACCTTGAGGCCCACCGTGTAGGAGATGAGCTGGAGGCCGACCTCAACACCCGCGAGCGACCCGGTCCAGCGCCCGCCGCTGCTGTTGAAGAGGGTCGTCTCCAGAGCGTCCACGTCGAACCCCTGGAGGGAGGCGGTGGAGGCCATGCCCAGATACGAGTACTCCGAGCTGCCCACGTTGCTGCGCCAGGTGCCGGCGTACAGGCCCGAGCCGGGCGTGAGCGGCAGCGGCGCCTCGTTCGCGAAGGTCTCGGGAATCTGGTTGTTGGTGTTGGTGTCGACCACCGTCGGCAGGCTCGCCGGGCCCGTGAGCGCGTAGGCGCCGATGCTGTGGTAGTGATTGCCGTGCTCCAGCAGCATCGTGATCCGGCCCCGGTTCGGATTGGGCTGACCGTTGTAGACGCCACCGACGTTGTTCACCCGGGTATCCAGCCCGATGTAGAACCCGATGCCCTCGTCGCGCCGCAGCTCGGCGTGGGCGGAAGTGGCCACCAGCAGGATGGCCGCGCACAGAACCTTGGACTTCAACCGCATTCCAGTCTCCTCGTGGGGAGCGGCGCGGGTGCCGCGTGGGCATGTGATTGTCGTTTCACGCAAGCGCCCGGACCGCGACGCTCTCTCCTGCCCGGAGACTAAAGCCCTCCCATTACAATTGCAACAACGTTGCTTCTCCGAACGACTCACGGGGAGGCGCGGCGGGCGTACCGGCGGCTCACAGCTCCGACCAGGCCTTCTCCATGCGCTTGAACGAGATCGGGTACGGTGTCTTCAGCTGCTGGGCCCACAGTGACACGCGCAATTCCTCCAGCATCCAGCGGAACTCCTCCAGGCGGGGATTGCGCACGCCGCGGGCGCGGTCGGTCTCCAGCCGCTGCTGGCGCTGGCGGTTCCACTGGGCGAGCGTGTCGGCCCACTGCGTATCGCGCGCGGGATTCGACGGGAACTTGTCGAGCCGGACGGAGATGGCCTCGAGATAGCGCGGGAAGTGTTCCAGCCGGTGGAACGGCGTGGATTCGATGAAGCCCGGCACCAGCAGCGCCTGCAGCTGCGCCTTGACGTCACCCATGAGCCGCTGCCACGCCTGTGCACCGGGCTGCTGCGTCCGCGGCTTGAGGCGCTGGTACTCCGCGAGGATCGCCGCGACGACGCGGCACACGGAGTTCGTGACGTCGGTGAGCCGGGTCCGCGCCTTCGTCACCCGCGCGTCGAAGGCGGCCTGCGTGCGGATCGGGTCCTCCTCCACGAAGAAGGCGCGGTCGCAGATGGCCGCCACCAGTTCCTCCTGCAGCTTCTCCATCGCGGTCGCCTTGTCCTGCCCGCGGCCGTGCAGATCGGCGAGCAGGACGTACTGCAGCGCCATGGTCTGAAGTCCCGGCAGGTTGCGGCCCACGTAGCGCACCTGCTCGACGGCGGTGAGGCGGAACAGCCGCCGGAGCCCCTTGCGCGTCGCTGCCGCGGCCTCCTGGTCGGTGTCGAGCAGCACGAGCGAGACGCTCTGCCCCTCGTCCACGATGGCCGGGTAGCCCAGCAGCTTCTGCCCGGCACGCGTGAAGGCCACCTGCTCGGGCAGTTCGCCGAAGTCCCAGCGCGTCGCCCCCGTCCGCTCGAAGGCCGTGCGCGCGCTGTCCGTGAACTCCCGCCGCGCCTTCACGCCGAGCTGCAGCCGAAGCGCCGCGAGATCGCGGCCCCCGGCCACCTCGGCCCCCCTGTCGTCGACGACGCGGAAGTTCATCCGGAGGTGGGCGGGCAGTTCCTCCTCCTCCCAGGCCTCCACCGGCACGTCGACCCCGAACTTCGCACGGGTCGCGAGACTCAGCCCCTCCGCGAGCGGCGTATCGTCGGCTTCCAGTCCGTCCAGCAGCGTCGTCACGGCCTGGGGCACGGGCACGAAGTGCTTGCGCAGCCCCTTGGGCAGGCTCTTCAGCAGATGCGAGAGCTTGTCGCGGAACAGGCCGGGCACCAGCCACTCGCAGCGGCGCTCGTCCACCTGGTTGAGCAGGTGCAGCGGCACCGTCGCGGTCACGCCGTCCAGCGGGTGCCCGGGTTCGAAGCGGTACGTGAGCTTGTAGCGCACGCCGTTCATCTCCAGCACCTCCGGGAAGCGCTCGGCGGTGATGTCCGCCGCCGCGTGGCGCATCAGCACCTCGCGGGTGAGGAACAGCAGCCGCGGATTCGATCGCTCGGCGTCCTTGCGCCACTTCTCGAAGGCCGCGAGGTTGTGGACACCCTCGGGGACGACCTTCCCGTAGAACTCGGCGATGGTCTCCGGGTCCACGAGGACGTCGTGGCGGCGCGACTTGTGCTCCAGGGTCTCGACGTCCCGCACCAGCGCGCGGTTGGCGCGCAGGAACGGCGCGTCGAGCTGCACGTCGCCGTCCACCAGCGCGCCGCGGATGAACAGCCGGCGCGATTCCACCGGGTCGATGGGGCCGTAGCTCACGCGCCGCTTCGGCACCACCGTGAGCCCGTACACGGTCACCCGCTCGAAGGCCACCACCTGCGCGGACGACTTCTCCCAGTGCGGGTCGAAGTAGTGCTTGTGCGCGATGTGCGGCGCGAGCTGTTCGATCCACTCCGGTTCGATGGCCGCCACGCAGCGGGCATACAGCCGCGCCGTCTCCGTCAGCTCGGCGGCCATCACCCACTTCGGCTGCTTGCGGCGCAGCGCGGAACCGGGGAAGACGTGGAAGCGGATGCCGCGCGCACCCAGGTAGTCGCCGTCCTCGGTCTTCATCCCGATGTTGCCGAGCAGGCCGGCGAGCAGCGCCTTGTGGATTTCCGGATACCCGCCCGGCTTCTCGTTCTCCTTCCAGCCCATCTCCGACACCAGCGCGTGCAGCTGGCCGTGCAGGTCGCGCCACTCGCGCAGGCGCAGCCACGACAGAAAATGCTCGCGGCAGTCCTGCTGCAGCTTGCGCGAGGACTTCTTGTGCTTGAGCAGCTCGTCGTAAAGCTCCCAGATGCGCAGGTACGCGAGAAAATCGGACCGCTCGTCGACGAACTGCGCGTGGGCGCTGTCGGCGGCGTCCTGCTTGTCGAGGGGGCGGTCGCGGGGGTCCTGCACGGACAGCGCCGCCGCGATGATGAGCACCTCTCGCAGGCAGTTCTGGCGCTTGCCCTCGACGATCATCCTTGCGATGCGCGGGTCGATGGGCAGCCGCGCCAGCTGCGAGCCCACGCTGGTGAGGTTGCGCCGCTCGTCCACCGCGCCCAGTTCCGCGAGCAGCTGGTAGCCGTCGGCGATCATCTTCGGCAGCGGCGGTTCCACGAAGGGGAACTCGTCCGGCTCGCCCAGCTTGAGCGACTTCATCCGCAGGATGACCGCCGCGAGGGACGACCGCAGGATTTCGGGATCGGTGAACTCCGGCCGCAGCGCGTATTCCTCTTCCGAGTACAGCCGCACGCACACGCCGCTCATCACCCGTCCGCACCGGCCGGCCCGCTGGTTCGCCGAGGCCTGCGACACCGGCTCCACCTGCAGCATCTCCACCTTGTTGCGGTAGCTGTAGCGGTTGATGCGCGCCAGCCCGGGGTCCACCACGTAGCGGATGCGGGGCACCGTGAGCGAGGTCTCGGCCACGTTGGTGGCGAGCACGACGCGGTAGCCGCGATCGGGCTTGAACACGCGGTCCTGCTCCTGCGCCGACAGCCGGGCGAAGAGCGGGAGGATCTCCACGCCCGCCGCTCCGCCGCGCGCGCGCCCCACCGGGTGCTTGCGCAGGTACTCGGCCGTCTCGCGGATCTCCCGTTCGCCCGGCAGGAACACGAGCGCGTCGCCGGGGCCATCGGACAGGTACAGCGCATCGAGCGCGTCACCGATGGCCTCGGCCATGTCCGGCGTCTCGCCCTCCTCCGACTCGGCGAGCGGCCGGTAGCGCACTTCCACGGGATAGAGCCGGCCGGACACCTCGATCACGGGCGCGTCGAGGAAATGTCTCGCGAACCGCTCCGCGTCGATGGTCGCCGAGGTGATGATCACCTTCAGCTCGGGCCGCTTCGGCAGGAGCTGCCGGAGGTAGCCCAGCAGGAAGTCGATGTTGAGGCTGCGCTCGTGGGCCTCGTCCACGATGATCGTGTCGTAGGCGCGCAGCTGCCGGTCGTTGACGGTCTCGGCGAGCAGGATGCCGTCCGTCATGAGCTTGACCAGGGGCTCGTCGCCGGTGACGTCGTTGAAGCGGACCTTGTAGCCGACGAGTTCACCGAGCGGCGACCCCAGTTCCTGCGCGATGCGGCCGGCGACGGTGCGCGCGGCGATCCGCCGGGGCTGCGTGTGGCCGATCATGCCCGTCACGCCGCGCCCGAGTTCGAGGCACAGCTTGGGCAGCTGGGTGGTCTTGCCGGAGCCCGTCTCCCCGCAGACGATGACCACCTGATGGTCGCGCAGGGCGTCCTGGATCGTCCGGCGCTTCTCACTGACGGGCAGGTCCTCGGGGTAGGCCGGCACCGGCACACGCGCTCGGCGGGCGGCCACGCGGGCGGCCGTGGCGTCCAGGGCCGCGTCGATCGCGGCGAGTTCCTGCGGGTCGTCCCGGCCGCTGTCCCGCAGGCGCGCGAGCCGCGCGGCCAGCCGCCCCCGGTCGGCCAGCATGCAGCCGTCGAGGCGGGCGAAACGGGATCGGAGATCCGGCCGGGACGGCCGGGCCGGGGTCGGGGTCGAGGGGGCGGTCACTGCGTAAGTGGGGGGCGCGGAAGCAGGCGCGGATTGTAGTCCCCGCCCGTCCCGGAGACGTCACGACGTCACGTCCGCCGCCGGTCGGCCTCGCCCGTAGTTTTTCCGGTGCATTTCATTCCCATGACCGCTCAAGCACCCTTCTGGTGCAGCCGTAACTTGCGCAAGTCCGGGGGGCACTCCCCCCGGACCCGGGACTGCGCGCCGTCGGGGCGGGCCGTCCCGCACACGACGACACAACGACGAAAAGGGAAAAGAAGCACATGCCTTTCGAGCGCATCTCCTCGGGACTCGCTGCACGGTTGCGCTGGCTGGTGGCCCTGGCCATCGCCGGCTTCGGGCTGCTTGCCGCCATCACCCTGTACTTCGACGTGCGGGCCATCGAGAGCGAACGTCGGGACGCGACCCGCCACATCGTCGAGTCCGCTCATGCCATCGTCGCGCGGTTCCATGGCGAAGCCGCTGCCGGCCGCATGACCGACGCCGATGCCCGGACCCGTGCCCTCGAGGCGCTCAATGCCATCCGCTACGGCGACAACGACTACGTGTTCGTGTCGGACATGCAGGTCCGCTCCGTCATGCACCCCATCAAGCCGGAACTCGATGGCAAGGACCTGAGCAACCTGCGCGACCCGAACGGAATTGCACTGTTCGCCGAGTTCGCGAAGACCGTCCGCGCGGACGGCGCGGGTTTCGTTTCGTACGCCTGGCCGAAGCCGGGGCACACGGCGCCGGTGGCCAAGCTGTCCTATGTGAAGGGTTTCGAGCCCTGGGGCTGGATCGTGGGCTCCGGCATCTATCTGGACGACATGCACGCCGCAACCCGCACGGCGATCCTGCGCACGCTCGGGGCCTTCTGCATCGTGGCCGTCCTGACCATCTTCGCCGCGACGCTGCTCGCGCGGCGCATCCTGCAGCCCATCCGGGACGCGGTGTCCGTCGCGCGCAGGGTGGCGGCGGGCGACCTCACGAGCACGATCACCATCGCCTCGCAGGACGAGACCGGCCAGCTCGCCCAGGCGCTGCGCGACATGAACGACAGCCTGCGCGACCTCGTGGGCCACGTGAAGGGGAGCGTGGGTGCCCTGGAGGGCGAGGCGCAGAACCTCGACCGGGCGTCCCGGTCCGTGCAGTCGGGCGCCGAAGGCCAGCGCTCGTCGCTCGCCTCCGTGGTCACCGCCATCGGCGACGTCTCCGACAGCGCCCAGTCGGTGGTGAGCACCGCCGAGCAGGTCCGCAATCTCGCCCAGGAAAGCCTCACCCGGTCGCGCCAAGGGGTGGAACACGGCACGGAGCTGTCCGCGCAGATCTCCGCCCTGCGCGACACCGTGTCGAACGTGGGCACGCTCGTGCTGCGCTTCGTCGAGAGCAGCCAGTCCATCTCCGGCATGACCCGTCAGGTGCGCGACATCGCCGACCAGACCAACCTGCTCGCGCTCAACGCGGCCATCGAGGCGGCGCGCGCCGGCGAGCAGGGCCGCGGCTTCGCGGTGGTGGCCGACGAGGTGCGCAAGCTGGCCGAGAAATCGGCGGTTGCGGCACGGCAGATCGACGAGGTCACGGCACGCCTGGAGGAGGAATCGCGCGAGGTGGACGCTGGCATTCGCAGCGGCGTGGCGGCTCTGGACGACTCCCAGGTCCAGGTGAAGTCCGTCGCCGAAGTGCTGCGCGGCGCATGCGACGCGGCGGTGCAGGCGGCCGAAGGCGTCGAGCAGATCGCCAACGTGATCGCGCATCAGCGGCAGGCCATCGACGCGATCTCGTCCCACGCGAACGAACTCGCCTCCTCGGCAGACCGCGCGATGGCCTCCGTGCAGGACAGCGCCGAGACCTCCACGCGCCTCGGCACGATGGCCGGCGATCTGCGGCACTCGGTGGAGAAGTTCCGGCTGGGGTGACGGCCGCACCACGGAGGCGGCCTCGCCGCCCGCGCCCGGGCGGATGCCTGATCCGTGGCTCGGCCGCTCGGCTGAACCAGCGCCGAGCCCCGCCGGATCGCCCGCGAATTGCATGTCCGGGATCCGCACGTCCCATCCGCCGATCGCGCGTATCGTCCGGTCATGCTTCCGGACCCCGATGACTGCTTCCGCGCCTGGCGCACCCGCGACACCCGCTTCGACGGGCGGCTGTTCA
>ERZ1066136.1145-NODE-1145-length-14560-cov-10.469080_pt1 | contig 14560 bp, 14 predicted proteins | sample MGYA00382783_ERZ1066136 | MGnify/ENA primary metagenome ERZ1066136 (study PRJEB33369, sample SAMEA5778366) | biofilm metagenome | biome: Industrial cooling water; feature: Water cooling tower basin; material: Biofilm | place: United Arab Emirates | collected... | reverse complement strand
CGGCCACACACACCGCCTGCCGCGACCGCGCGGTGCAACGAGCGACCAGCGCAACGAGTGGCAGCAAGCCGCCCCTCAGCCGCCCCGCCGCGGCATGCTGACGACGATGCCGCCGGCGATCAGCAGGAACGCCGCCGCGTGGTAGGCCCGGGGCGCCTCGCCGAGCACCAGCGTGGACAGCAGGGCGGCGAACAGCGGCGTGAGGTTGTTGAAGAAGCCGGCCAGCGCCGGCCCGCCCTCGGCCACGCCCAGGCCCCAGCAGCGGTAGGCCAGGATGCTGGCCCCCAGCGACACGTACAGCAGCGCCGCGCCCACGCCCCAGCTCCATTGGATGGGCGCCGCGCCCAGCGCCTGCTCGCCCGCCGTGAACACCGAGGCGGCCGCCAGCCCGAACAGCGTCTGCACCAGCAGGAAACCGGCCCAGTCCCAGGGCGGGCGGTTCGCGCCCTGCATTTGCGCCGGCGGCCGCGCGAGCAGCCAGCTGTAGAAGGCCCAGCCGATGATGGCGGTGAGCATGAACAGGTCGCCCGGCACGAAGCGCACCGCCAGCAGCGTCTGCCACGAACCGCGGCCGATGACCAGGGCCACGCCCGCCAGCCCCAGCGCCGCGCCCAGCAGCTGGCGCCGCGTCGGCCGCACGCCGTGCACCAGCGCGCCCACGGCCAGCATCCACACCGGCAGGCTCGCGCCCACCAGCGTCACGTTGATGGGGCTGGAGGTGACGAGCGCCAGGTACTGCAGCGAGTTGAACGCGCCCACGCCGAGCAGGCCCGTCAGGAAGAGGTAGCCCGCGCGCTCGCGCAGCGCCGACCACGGCCGCAGCGCGCGCCAGGCCAGCGGCAGCAGGATCAGCGCCGTGAGCGTCCAGCGCAGCAGGTTCAGCGTCAGCGGCGGCACGGCGCCGGCCAGCAGGCGGCCGACCACCGCGTTGCCCGCCCACAGCAGGGGCGGCAGCGTCAGCAGCAGGGCCAGGCGCGGTGTCAGCGTCATGCCGGCCCGGGCATGGCGGTGCCGCAGTTCCAGCACTGGTCGAAGGGGCCGTCGATGATCTCTTGGCAGCCCGGGCAGGCCCAGTGGCGGTGCGGCGCGTGCTGCAGCTCGGCCAGCAGGGCCTTGGCGCGGGCGTGTTCGGCCGCGTCGAGCACCCAGATCTCGGGCAGGCTCTGGTCGGGCGGGATCTCGCCGGCCAGCCCGCTGGCGTAGGCCCGCAGCACGCGGCAGCCCACGCCCGAGGCCGTGAGCATGTCGGCCCACAGCGTGGCCAGGGCGAGGTTGGGGGCTTGGGCGAGGCGCTTCATCGGGGCGCGCGATGGTGCCACGCCGGCCCATGGCCGAGGGCCTGCAGCGGGCGCGGCGCTGTCGTAACCTCGCGGCCCGTCCGCCCCACGCCACGCACACCGAGGAGACCGTCCGATGCCCAGCACCCACCAGGCCATCCAGATCACCGCCTTCGGCGGCCCCGAGCAGATGAAGCTCGTCGACGTGGTGGTGGGCGAGCCCGGCCCCGGCGAGATCCGCATCCGCCACCACGCCTGCGGCCTCAACTACATCGACGTCTACCAGCGCACGGGCCTCTACGCCAACCCGCTGCCGCTGACCCTGGGCATGGAAGGCGCGGGCATCGTCGAGGCCGTGGGCGAGGGCGTCACGCATCTGCAGCCCGGCGACCGCGCGGCCTACGCCAGCAACCCGCCCGGCAGCTACAGCCAGGCGCGCGTGATGCCGGCCAAGTGCGTGGTGAAGCTGCCCGACGCCATCGGCTTCGACACCGGCGCGGCCATGATGCTCAAGGGCCTGACGGCGCAGTACCTGCTCAAGAAGACGCGGCCCGTGGAGGGCCTGGAGCCGGGCGACTTCGTGCTGTTCCACGCCGCGGCGGGCGGCGTGGGCCTGATCGCCTGCCAGTGGGCGCGGGCGCTGGGCCTGCAGCTCATCGGCACCGCGGGCAGCGCCGCCAAGTGCGAGCTGGCGCTGGCGCACGGCGCCGCCCACATGATCGACTACAGCCGCGAGGACTTCGTGGCCCGCGTCAAGGACATCACCGGCGGCCGCGGCGTCAAGGTGGTCTACGACTCCGTGGGCAAGGACACCTGGGAGGGCAGCCTCAACTGCCTGCGCCCCTTCGGCCTGATGGCCAGCTTCGGCAACGCCAGCGGCCCGGTGCCGCCGTTCGCGCCCGGCGCGCTGGGCCCCAAGGGCTCGCTCTACGTGACGCGGCAGACCCTCTTCACGCACATCGCCACGCGCGAGGCCACGCAGGCCATGGCCGACGACCTGTTTGCCGTGGTGGCCAGTGGCGCCGTGAAGATCCGCATCGACCAGCGCTTCCCGCTGGCCGAGGCCGCGCAGGCGCACCGCGAGCTCGAGGCCCGCAAGACCACCGGCTCGACCGTGCTGCTGCCCTGATCCGGCTCAAGCCGCCGCGGCGCCGGCCGCGGCAGCATGCGGCGCATGAACACGCCGCGCCGCATCCTCGTCATCCAGGGGCACCCCGACGGTGCCCACCCGCACTTCCTGCACGCGCTGGCCGCGGCCTACGCAGAGGGCGCGCGCGCCGCGGGGCACGCGGTGCGCGAGGTCGATGTCTCGCGGCTCGACTTCCCGCTGCTGCGCAGCGCCGCCGAGTGGAAACACGGCGAGGTGCCCGCCGCCATCCGCCCCGTGCAGGACGAGGTGCGCTGGGCCCAGCACCTGCTGCTGATGTTCCCGCTGTGGCTGGGTGACATGCCGGCGCTGCTCAAGGGCTTCCTGGAGCAGCTGGCGCGGCCCGGCTTCGCCTTCGCCGAGGGCGAGCAGCGCAACCCGTTCGCGGCCAAGGGCCTGACGGGACGCTCGGCCCGCGTCGTCGTCACCATGGGCATGCCGGCCCTGGTGTACCGCTACCTGTACCGCGCCCACAGCGTGAAGTCGCTGGAGCGCAACATCCTCGGCTTCGTCGGCATCGCGCCGGTGCACGAGACGCTGATCGGCGGCGTCGAGTCGATGAGCGACGCCGCCCGCCAGCGCTGGCTGGCCCGCCTGCGCGCGCTGGGCGCGGCGGCCGACTGAACCCCGGGCCCGCGGCGCCCGGGGCGCCGCGGCTGCCGCATCAGTCGAACTTGTAGTCCGTCTTGGCGCGCTTGCGCAGGTCGTCCTGGAAGGTCTGGGCCTGCATCTGCTCCAGGCGCTGCTTGATCTGGTCCTTGACGTCGTCGAAGGCCGGGAAGCTGGCCTCGCGCGTGTCTTCGAGCTTGATGATGTGCCAGCCGAACTGGCTCTTCACCGGGGCCTCGGTCATCTGGCCCTTCTGCAGCTTGGTCATGGCCTGGCCGAACTCGGGCACGTAGCTCTCGGGCTTGGCGAAGTCGAGGTCGCCGCCGTTGGCGCCGGAGCCGGGGTCCTTGCTGTGCTTCTTGGCCAGCTCCTCGAAGCTGGCGCCGCCCTTGATCTGGGCGATCAGCGCCTTGGCCTCGGCCTCCTGGTCGACCAGGATGTGGCGCGCGCGGTACTCGGTTCCCGCGGCCTGGGCCTTGAACTTGTCGTACTCGGCCTTGGCGGCGGCGTCGGTGATGGGGTTCTTCCGCTTGTGGTCCTCGAACAGCTCGCGGATCAGCAGGCTCTGGCGCGCCAGCTCCATCTGGGCCCGGAACTCGCGGCTGGCGCCGATGCCGCGCTTCTCGGCCTCCTGCGCGAAGATCTCGCGCAGCACCAGCTGGTCGCGGGCCTGCTTCTCCATCTCGGGCGTCACCGCCTGGCCGCTGCGCGTGGCCTGCAGCAGCAGGGTCTCCATGCGCGCCTTGGGCACCGGCTTGCCGTTGACGATGGCGATGTTCTGGGCCCAGGCCGGCAGCGCGGCGGGCAGGAGGAGGGCGATCGCGAGCGCGCCGGCGGCGGAGGATTTGAGCAGCATGGGTCGTGGTGTTGCGGGTGGGAACGCCGCGTCAGACCGCGGCGGGTGGGCGAAGTTCAGTCCTCGCCCGGCGCCTTCGTCACCAGGGCCAGGGCGTGGATGCCCTGGGCGGCGAGGGGGCCGAGGGCATCATAAACGAGGCGATGCCGCGCCACGCGCGCCAGCCCGGCGAAGCGCGCGCTCGTGATCTGCACGCTGAAGTGCCGCCCTTCGCGCGCGCCGGCGTGGCCCGCGTGGAGGTGGCTGTCGTCCTGCACCACCAGGTGCGCCGGGGCCAGGGCGCCGCGCAGGCGCGCGTCGAGCTCGTCGGCGGTCACAGGCGGGTTTCCCCGCCGTCGCGGGGCGTGAAGTCGATGGCAGCCGAATTGATGCAGTAGCGCTCGCCGGTGGGCTCGGGGCCGTCGGGGAAGACGTGGCCCAGGTGCGAGCCGCAGCTGCGGCAGCGCACCTCGACGCGCACCATGCCGTGGCTCTTGTCGACCACGCGCTCGATGACCTCGGCCCCCGCCGCCGTGTGGTAGCTGGGCCAGCCGCAGCCGGCGTCGAACTTGGTGTCGCTCTCGAACAGCACCGTGCCGCAGCCCACGCAGCGGTACTCGCCGTCCTCCCAGTGGTCCCAGTAGCGGCCGGTGAAGGCGCGCTCGGTGGCGGCGTGGCGCGCCACCTGGTACTGCATGGGGTCGAGCTGGGCGCGCCACTCGGCGTCGGACTTGCGGACGGGGTAGCGCGGGTCGTCGTGGTCGTGGGGGTGGCTCATGGCGGCGGGGGTATCCGGGCGAAGGTCGCATTGTCCGGCGGCGGCGATGTCCCCGTCGGGCCGCCGATGTCCCGGGCGCGACATCACTGCGGGATCGTCCCGAGGGGCAGGGCTTTGTCCTTCCGTTACCTTCCGCCGCGTTCGGATCCACAACGTTCTAGGAGACAAGACATGGCCCTGCAATTCAAGCGTCGCCTGTTCGGTGCCACGGTGGCCGCCACCGCCCTGTTGAGCTCGGGGCTGGTGTTCGCGCAGGCCGGCCAGACGGTGAAGATCGCCTTCATGGACCCGCTGTCCGGCCCGTTCGCGGTGGTCGGCCAGAACCAGCTCAAGAGCTGGCAGTTCATGGCCGAGCACTTCAACAAGAAGAACGCCGCCGGCGTGAAGTTCGAGGTCGTCGGCTTCGACAACAAGGCCTCGCCGCAGGAGAGCCTCAACACGCTCAAGGCCGCCATCGACCAGGGCATCCGCTACGTGGTGCAGGGTAACGGCTCGGGCGCGGCCGCCGCCATCAGCGACGCCGTCACCAAGCACAACGAGCGCAACCCGGGCCAGGAGGTGGTGTTCCTGAACTACGCCGCCGTCGACCCCGCGCTGACCAACGAGCGCTGCTCGTTCTGGCACTTCCGCCTCGACGCCGACACGACGATGAAGATGGAGGCGCTCACGTCCTACATGAAGGACCAGCCCAGCATCAAGAGCGTCTACCTGATCAACCAGAACTACGCCCACGGCCAGCAGGTCGCGCGCTTCTTCAAGGAAGGCATCCAGCGCAAGCGCCCCGACGTCAAGATCGCGGGTGAGGACCTCCACCCGCTGGGCCAGGTGAAGGACTTCGCGCCCTTCATCGCCAAGATCAAGGCCAGTGGCGCCGACACCGTGGTCACGGGCAACTGGGGCCCCGACATGACGCTGCTCATCAAGGCCGCCAACGACGCGGGCCTGAAGGCCGGCTGGTACCTGTACTACGGCGGCGTGAGCGGCACGCCCACCGCGCTGGCCAACTGGCAGGGCGGCCCGGTGCGCCAGGTGTCCATCATCCACAACGGCCTGAAGAGCATCCAGGACATCCAGAACGAGTACAAGAAGCGCTTCAACGACGACTGGTACACCGGCCAGACCTACAACGGCCTGGCCCTGCTGGCCGGCGCCATGGCGCAGGCCAAGAGCACCAATCCGGTGGCCGTGGCCAAGGCCATGAGCGGCCTCAAGGTGCAGGGCTTCAACGGCGAGATCGAGATGCGCCGCCTCGACCACCAGCTGCAGCAGCCGGTCATCATCTCGGAGTGGCGCAAGGCCACCCCGCAGGTGCCGTACAGCGTCGAGAACACGGGTTTCAACTTCCAGGAAGTGCGCACGCTGCCGTCCTTCGTGGCGAGCACGCCCACCTCGTGCCAGATGAAGCGCCCCTCGTGATGCGGGCTTTCTCGTAACCGCGCTAGCACCCAGCGGCGCCGGCCCCACCGGCGCCGCTTTCGCATGGACGCCTCCTACCTCCTGATCTCCACGCTCAACGGCCTCTCGGTCGGCCTGCTGCTGTTCATGCTGGCCTCGGGGCTGACGCTGATCTTCAGCATGATGGGCGTGCTGAACTTCGCCCACGCCAGCTTCTACATGGTGGGGGCCTACGTGGCCTACAGCATCACCCAGGCCGTCGGCTTCTGGTGGGGGCTGCTGCTCGCGCCGCCGCTCGTGGGCCTGATGGGCGCGGCCTTCGAGCGCTTCGCGCTGCGCAAGGTGCACAAGTTCGGGCACGTGCCCGAGCTGCTCATCACCTTCGGCCTGAGCTACATCATCCTCGAGCTGGTGCAGCTGATCTGGGGCCGCCAGGCGCTGGACTTCCGCCCGCCCGAGAGCCTGCAGGGCCCGCTGTTCACCATCGTGCAGCTGCCCGCCGGCATGCAGCTGGCCTGGGGCAGCCCGCCGCCCATGTGCCGCGAGGTCGCTGAGGCCATCTGCACCACCTTCCCGGCCTTCCGCGCCTTCGGCATGGGCGTCGCGGTGGCGATGCTGATCGCCGTGTGGCTGCTGCTCACGCGCACCCGCATCGGCCTCGTGATCCAGGCCGCGCTCACCCACCCCGAGGCCGTGGAGTCGCTGGGCCACAACGTGCCGCGCGTCTTCATGGGCGTGTTCGGCGGCGGCACGGCGCTGGCGGCGCTGGCCGGCGTGATCGGCGGCGCGCTGCGCGTCACCGAGCCCAGCATGGCCCTGGCCGTGGGCGCGGTGGTGTTCGCCGTCATCGTGATCGGCGGCATGGGCTCGCTGGCGGGGGCGTTCGTCGCCAGCGTGGGCCTGGGCATCATCGAGAGCTTCGCCGTGGGCTCCGACCGCTCCATCGCCGACGCGCTGCGCTTCCTGGGCATGACGGTCAACGAGCAGACCTTCGGGTATGCCGTGTGGAGCGTCAAGACCAGCCAGATCGCGGCCATCCTGCCGTACCTGCTGCTGGTGCTGATCCTGATCTTCCGGCCCAAGGGCCTCTTCGGCACCCGCGAGGGCTGACGCCGAGCCATCCCATGCATCACCCGGGCAAGGTCTACCGTTTCCGCCCCTACAACGTCGGCCGCTGGGTCGTCTGGGGCCTGTACGCCATCGTCATGCTGGTGGCGCCGCTGCTGTTCACGAGCAGCCTGTCGCTGACCATGCTGTCGCAGATGGGCATCGCCATCATCGCCTGCCTGGCCTTCAACATGCTGCTGGGGCAGGGCGGCATGCTGAGCTTCGGCCACGCCGTGTACTCGGGCCTGGGCTCGTTCTTCGCGATCCACACGCTCAACATGGTGTCGGCCGGCACGCTGGCGCTGCCGGTGAGCCTGGTGCCGGTGGTGGGCGGGCTGGCGGGCATGGCGGTGTCCATCCTGCTGGGCTACGTCACCACCAAGAAGGCCGGCACGCCGTTCGCCATGATCACGCTGGGCGTGGGCGAGCTGGTGTGGGCGATGTCGCTGATGTTCCCGGGCTTCTTCGGCGGCGAGGGCGGCATCAGCGGCAACCGCGTCGCCGGCGAGCCCTTCCTGGGCATCACCTTTGGGCCGCAGATCCAGCTCTACTACCTGATCGCCATCTACACCTTCGTGTGCACGGCGGCCATGTTCGCGTTCACGCGCACGCCGCTGGGCCGCATGCTCAACGCCGTGCGCGACAACCCCGAGCGCGTGGAGTTCGTGGGCTACAACACCCAGATCGTGCGCTACATCGCGTTCATCGCGAGCGGCTTCTTCATGGGCATCTCGGGCGGCCTGGCGGCGCTCAACTTCGAGATCGTGACGGCCGAGGTGGTGAGCGCGGTGCGCTCGGGCGCCTTCCTGCTGTTCACCTTCCTCGGCGGCGCGGTGTTCTTCTTCGGGCCCATCATCGGCGCCATCCTCATGGTGCTGGCGCTGGTGCTGCTGTCGGAGCTCACCCAGGCCTGGCTGCTGTACCTGGGCCTGGTGTTCACCTTCATGGTGATGTACGCGCCGGGCGGCATCTCGAGCCTGATCATGATGAACCTGCGGGTGGCCGCCTTCGGCAAGCTCAGGCCCTTGCTGGCCAGCTACCTGGCGCTGGCGGGCACGGGCTTCGTCATCCTGGCCGGCTCGGGGGCCATGATCGAGATGCTCTACCACCTGCAGCTCAACCAGGCCCTGGGCCCCGAGCTCAAGTTCATGGGCGCCTCGCTCAACGCCAAGGACCTGGACAGCTGGTTCGGCGCCGCCTTCGTGCTGGCCATCGGCGTGGCGCTGTTCGAGATGACGCGCCGGCAGTTCGTGCGCGAATGGGGCGAGACCCAGGAGTGGATCGAGAAAGAGATCAAGCGGCGGGAGGCGGCCCTGTGAGCGCAGGCAGCGAATTCGCGCTGGAGCTGCGCGACGTGCGCAAGAGCTTCGGCAAGACCGAGATCATCCGCGGCGCCAGCCTGCAGGTGCGCCCCGGCGAGCGCGTGGCCGTCATCGGCCCCAACGGCGCGGGCAAGAGCACGCTGTTCAACCTGGTCAGCGGCCGCTTCGGCAGCACCAGCGGCGACATCCTGCTGGCCGGCCGCAAGATCGACGGCCTCAAGCCCTACGAGATCAACCGCCTGGGCCTGGCGCGCAGCTTCCAGGTGAGCAACCTGTTCACGCGCCTCACGGTGTTCGAGAACCTGCGCTGCGCCGTGCTCTGGAGCCTGGGCTACCGCTACTCGTTCTGGAAGTTCCTCGCCGACGCGCGCGACGCCAACGACCGCGCCGAGGAGGTCATGGAGATGATCAAGCTGCACAAGCGGCGCGACGTGCAGGCCATGAACCTCACCTACGCCGAGCAGCGCGCGCTGGAGATCGGCATCACCATCGCCGGCGGCGCGCAGGTGATCCTGCTCGACGAGCCCACGGCCGGCATGAGCAAGAGCGAGACCGCGCGCTTCGTCAACCTGATCCGCGAGGTGACCGTGGGCAAGACGCTGCTCACGGTGGAGCACGACATGGGCGTGGTCTTTGGCCTGGCCGACAAGATCGCGGTGCTGGTGTATGGCGAGGTCATCGCCTTCGACACGCCCGAGCGCGTGCGCGCCAACGAGCGCGTGCAGGAGGCCTACCTCGGCTCGGTGCTGGCCGAGCAGCAGGCCCAGCAGGCCGCGGGGGCGCACTGATGCTGAAGGTCGACAAGCTCCACGCCTTCTATGGCAAGAGCCACGTCCTGCACGGCGTGAACTTCGAGGTCCGCGAGGGCGAGATCGTGGCCCTGCTGGGCCGCAACGGCAGCGGCCGCAGCACCACGGTCAAGGCCGTGATGGGCCTGGTGGACCTGCAGGGCTCGGTGCAGTTCAAGGGCCGCGAGCTCAACGGCCAGAAGGCCTTCGAGATCGCCCACGCCGGCATCGGCTACGTGCCCGAGAACCGCGACATCTTCCCCACGCTCACCGTGCACCAGAACCTGATGCTGGGCCAGAAGAGCGGCCAGAAGAACCCGCGCTGGGGCTTCGAGGACATGTACAAGATGTTCCCGCGCCTCAAGGAGCGCCAGCACACCGAGGCGGGCGTGCTCAGCGGCGGCGAGCAGCAGATGCTCACGCTGTGCCGCACGCTCATGGGCGATCCCGAGCTCATCATGATCGACGAGCCCACCGAGGGCCTGGCGCCCAAGATCGTGGAGCTCGTGGCCGAGTACCTGCGCGAGCTCAAGCGGCGCGGCATCAGCGTGCTGCTGGTCGAGCAGAAGCTCACGATCGCGCTGGAGGTGGCCGACCGCTGCCTCGTCATGGGGCATGGCGCCATCGTCTTCGAGGGCACGCCGGCCGAGCTGCGCGCCAACGCCTACATCCGCAAGGAGTGGCTCGAGGTGTAGCCGGCCGCGGCCGGCCGTGCTCAAGCCCCCGGTCCCGCAGCCGATAAGCCGGCGATGAACGGCCCCGACCCGATCCCGGCCTCCCCGCCCCGCCCTGCAGCGCGGGGCGGCATCGACGCGGCGCCGCTGCTGGTGGTCGACGACGACCCCTCGAACCTGCTCGTGCTGGGCGAACTGCTCGAGGGCGAGCACGCCGTGCGCTTTGCCCGCTCGGGCGAGCAGGCCCTGGCCCTGGCGCGCCAGCAGCCGCAGCCCAAGCTGGTGCTGCTCGACGTGATGATGCCCGGGCTCGACGGCTACGCGGTCCTGACCCGCCTGCGCGAAGACCCGGCCACCGCCGACATCCCCGTGATCTTCGTCACCGCCAAGGACGCCTTCGAGGACGAGGAGCGCGGCCTGCGCCTGGGCGCCGTGGACTACGTCACCAAGCCCGTCAACCCCGTGGTGCTGCTGGCGCGCCTGGCCACGCACCTGGAGCTGCGCCGCCACCGCGTGGCCCTGGCCGCCCGCAACGCCGACCTCGAGACGGAGGTCGCGCGCCGCACGCGCCACATCGAGCTCGTGCAGCAGGTGGCCGTGCGCGCGCTGTCCTCGCTGGGCGAGGCGCGCGACAACGAGACGGGCCACCACATCCGCCGCACGCAGCTGTACATCCAGGTGCTGGGCGAGCACCTGCGCGAGCACCCGCGCTTCGCCGCGTCGCTGCAGCCGCGGCAGCTGGCGCTCATCGTCGAGGCGGCGCCGCTGCACGACATCGGCAAGATCGGCATCCGCGACGAGATCCTGCTCAAGCCGGGCAAGCTCACGCCCGAGGAGTTCGAGGTCATGAAGACGCACGCCGCCATCGGCGGCGAGGCCATCGCGCGCGCCATGCGCGAGGTGGCGGCCGACCATGGCGACGAGCTGCGCGAGGCCCTGGAGGCCGGCCGCCTGGAGCCCGGTGCCGGGCCGCTGGACTTCCTGCTCGTGGCGCGCGACATCGCCGTGGGCCACCACGAGAAGTGGGACGGCAGCGGCTACCCCGCCGGCCTGGCCGGCGACGCCATCCCCGTGGCCGCGCGCCTGATGGCCCTGGCCGACGTGTTCGACGCCCTCATCAGCCGCCGCGTCTACAAGGCGCCGATGCCGCTGAGCGAGGTCGAGCGCATCATCCGCGAGGGCCGCGGCCGCCACTTCGACCCCGACATGGTCGACGCGCTGTTCGCCTGCTGGGACGACTTCGTCGCCATCGCGCGGCGCCTCGCCGACCCCGACGAGCCCGTGCAGCCGTGAGCCCGCATCCACCCCCCCCGCGCCGGCGGCGGCTGCTGTGTGCGCTGGGGATGGGCTGGGCCCTGCCCTGGGCCGCGGGCTGCGGGGCGCCGCCGCCGGCGCTGCGCCTGGGGGCGCAGGTGTTCCCGGGCTACGAGCTGCTGTACCTCGCGCGCGAGCTGGGCCAGCTGGACCCGGCGCTCGTGCGCCTGGTCGACATGCCCTCGGCCTCGGCCAGCCTGCGGGCGCTGGGCGCCGGCGCGCTCGACGCGGCCTGCCTCACGCTCGACGAGGTGCTGGCCGCGCGCGACCAGGGCCTGCCCATGACCGTGGTGCTGGTGTTCAACGTGTCCATGGGGGCCGACGTGCTGCTGGCCCAGCCCGGCGTGACCAGCGTGCAGGCCCTGCGCGGGCAGCGCGTGGGCGTGGAGGCCTCGGCCGTGGGCGCGCTGATGCTCGACGCCGCGCTGCAGGCCGGCGGCCTGCCGCTGGACGCCGTGCGCGTGGTGCCGCTGGCCGCCGACGAGCACGAGCGTGCCTTCCGCGCGGGCCGCGTCGAGGCCCTGGTGACCTACGACCCCATGCGCCAGCGCCTGCTGGCGGCCGGCGCGCGCCCGCTGTTCAGCAGCCGCGAGAGCCCCGGGCTGGTGCTGGACGTGATGGCCGTGCGCGGCGACCGCCTGGCGGCGCAGCGCCCGGCCGTCGAGGCCGCGGTGCGCGCGCACCTGGCGGCGCGCCAGGCCTTCGTGGCCGATCCGGCGGCCCACGCCGCGCGCCTGGCGCCCCGGCTGGGCCTGGCCCCGGCCGGCGTGCCGGCCGCCTTCGCCGACCTCGAACTGCCCGACCGCGTGCGCAACCAGGCGCTCCTGGGCACGCCCGAGGGCGTGGCCGCGTCGGCGCGCCGCCTGCACGCCGTGATGCGCCGCGCCGGCCTGGTGCAGGGCGGCTTCGACGCCGCCGGCCTGGTGGACGCCGCCTTCGTGGCGGCCGCCGCATGACCCGCCGCCCCGCCCGCCGGCGCTGGTCGCTGCGGCGGCTGGTGGTCGGCTGGGGCCTGGTGTCGCTGCTGACCATGCTGGCGGCCTTTGCGCTGCACGCGCAGCGCGAGGCCGAGCAGGACGCCTGGCGCCGCGCGCTCGCGGCCGCGGGCGCCGAGATGGCCCGCATCACCGTGGTGGCCGAGCGCCTGGTGCTGCAGGACCCCTCCGTGGTGCGCGAGGTCATGGTGCACGCGGTGCTGCAGGACGAGGTCGACCTCGCGGTGGTGGTGGACCCGACCGGGCGCATCGCCGCCTCCACGCGCGCCGCCGACCTGGGCCGCACCCTGGCCGAGGCCCACCCGGCGCTGGCGGCGGCCGCGCCCGTGGCGGGCGTGCAGGTGCGCTTCGAGGAGCAGCGCGACCACGGCTGGCTGCGCGCCACGCGCGCCCTGAACTGGCCCGCCGAGTCCGGCGAGCTGCGCACCGGCGCGCGCGGCACGCTGTGGCTGGAGGTCGACGTGGCGCGCGAGATGCAGCGCCAGCGCGCGCTGGTCTGGCGCAGCCACCTGGCCGAGCTGCTGGTGCCGCTGCTGGGCGGCGCGCTGCTGCTGCTGGCGCTGGACCGCCTGCTGCTGCGCCCGCTGGACCGCCTGCGCGACGCCGCCGAGCGCTTCGGCCAGGGCGAGGCCGTGGTGCCGCCGCACAGCCCCCTGCTGGAGCTCGACGCGCTCGGCCGCACGCTGTCGCGCACGGGCTACGAGCTGCGGCAGAGCCTGCAGCGCGTGCAGGACAGCGAGCAGCGCTTCCGCGCGCTCACCGAATCCGCGCCCGACGCCATCATCTCGCTGGACCAGCAGGGCCGCATCGACCAGTTCAACGCCGCGGCCGAGCGCCTGTTCGGCTACAGCGCCGAGGAGATGATCGGCCAGACCCTGGCGCCGCTGCTGCCGCCCGGCACCGGCGAGGCGCACGAGCGCCACGTGCGCGAGTTCGGCGCCGAGCCCGAGGGCAGCTCGCGCCGCATGCGCGCCGGGCGCCTGGTGCTCGGGCGCCACCGCGACGGGCGCACCCTGCACCTGGAGGTCGGCATCTCGCGCAGCCGCCAGGGCGAGGCCATGCAGTTCACGGCCATGCTGCGCGACGTCTCGGACCGCGTCGCCGTCGAGGCCGAGCTCGAGGCCCACCGCCGCAACCTCGAGAGCCTGGTGGCGCGCCGCACCGCCGAGCTGCAGCACGAGCGCGACCAGTCGCAGGCGGCCACGCGCGCCAAGAGCGAGTTCCTGGCGCGCGTGGGCCACGAGCTGCGCACGCCCATGAACACCGTGCTGGGCATGGCGCACCTGCTGCTGCAGCAGGCCGACCCGCGCCAGGCGCCGCGCGTGGCCGCGCTGCAGGGCGCGGCGCGGCAGCTGCACGCGCTGCTCGAAGACATCCTCGACTTCACGCGCCTGGAGGCCGGCCAGCTGGCGCTGGTGCCCACGGCCACCGAACTGCGCCCGCTGGTCGAGGCGGCGGTGCAGGCGCTGCCGGCGGCGCGCCGGCACCACGAGGTCGAGCTGGTGCTGTGGATCGACGCCGACGTGCCGGCCACGCTGCTGGTCGACGGGCTGCGCCTGCGCCAGGTGCTGGCGCACCTGCTGGACAACGCCTTCAAGTTCACGCCCTCGGGCCACGTCACGCTGCGCGTGGCGCGGCTGCCCGCGGCCGACCCCGCGCACGCGACGCTGCGCTTCGACGTCGTCGACACCGGCATCGGCCTGCCGGCGGAGCAGCTCGAGCGCCTGTTCGAGCCCTTCGAGCAGCTGGACGGTGGCGACACGCGGGCCTCGGGCGGCGCCGGCATCGGCCTCGTGATCTGCCAGCGCGTGCTGGCGCTCATGGGCAGCGAGCTGCGCGCGCAGAGCGCGCCGGGGCGCGGCAGCCGGTTCGGCTTCAGCGTGCGCCTGCCGGTGGTGGCGGCGGCCGACGCGGCGGGTGCCGAGGCGCCGCCACCCGGCCGCGCGCTCGTGCTCGACCCGCTGGCCGATGCCCGCGCCGCCCAGGCCGAGGCCTGGCGCTCGCTGGGCTGGCTGGCCGACACCGCCGACGACCGCGTCGCCGCGCTGCGCATGCTGCGCGCCGCCGCACAGCGCGGCGAGCCCTACGGCTGGGTGCTCGTGGGCGCGCGCCAGGCCGGTGCCGTGATGGGCCTGCCCGGCGACGCCCTCGTGCAGGGGGTGCAGCCGGCGCCGCGCTGGCTGCTGGCCCTGCCGGCCGACAGCCGCGTGACGCTGGCCGACGCGCTGCGCGCCGGCTTCGCGGGGCTGATGGACAAGCCAGTCACGGCCGCGGCGCTGCAGGCGCGGCTGCAGCCCGCGGCCGCGCCGCCGCCGGACC
>ERZ1066136.1144-NODE-1144-length-14561-cov-7.468289_pt1 | contig 14561 bp, 14 predicted proteins | sample MGYA00382783_ERZ1066136 | MGnify/ENA primary metagenome ERZ1066136 (study PRJEB33369, sample SAMEA5778366) | biofilm metagenome | biome: Industrial cooling water; feature: Water cooling tower basin; material: Biofilm | place: United Arab Emirates | collected... | reverse complement strand
GTCCAGGCCCAGGGCGACACGGGCACGCTGGTGCAGGTCGGCGCCGACGCTGAAAGCGGCGACGGCGGGGACGGGGTGTCCTACTTCGGCATCCTGCTCGGCGCGGTGACGCTCGACGGGTGGATCGTGATCGCGATCCTCATGGTCATGATGGTGATCAGTTTCTTCGTGATGTTCGCAAAGGGCGTCGTGTTGTCCCGAACGGACAGCGCGAACAAGAAATTCCAGAAGGTGTTCGCGAACGCAGGGCCCGACCTTCTCGCGCTCGAAGTGCCGCAGCAGGACACCAGGAATGCCTCGCTGGGGCGGCTGTTCGCCACGGCCTCCACCGAATTGCGCAAGCGCGTGGAGGGCAGCGGTGCGAAGACGGTGCTCTCCGCACAGTCCATCGATGCGATCCGAGCAAGTCTCGACGCCGTCGTGGTCCGCGAGAACGCCCGCCTGAACAGCCAGATGGTGCTGCTCACCATCGCGATCTCGGGCGGGCCCTTCCTCGGCCTGCTGGGCACCGTGGTGGGTGTGATGATTACCTTTGCTGCCATCGCGGCGGTCGGCGACGTGAACGTCAACTCGATTGCGCCCGGTATCGCCGCAGCCCTCGTGGCGACGGTCGCCGGTCTGGCCGTCGCGATTCCGGCGTTGTTCGGCTACAACTACCTGGCGAGCCGCGTCAAGAACATCTCGGCCGACATGGCCGTGTTCGTGGACGAGCTCGTGAGCCGCATCGCCGAGCGCTACGCACCCTGAGGCTTCCATGTCCGCCAAGGTTCAGGACGGCAATGAGCCGTATGACGAGATCAATGTGACGCCGATGCTCGATCTTGCGTACGTGCTCCTCGTCATCTTCATCATCATGACCACCGCCTCGGTGCAGGGCATCAAGGTGAACCTGCCCAAGGCGTCCAACACGCCCAGTCTCGCGAAGCCCACGACGAAGGCCATCACGATCACGGAGGACGGCCGCATCTTCCTCGACACCTATCCGGTGACCATGCCGGAACTGGAGCAGCGGCTCACCCAGTTCAAGGCGGTGACGCCCAACTTTCCCGTGGTGATCAAGGGCGATGCCCGCGTGCAGTACGAGAAGGTGATCGACGTGCTCGACCTTTGCGGCCGGCTCGACATCACGCAGCTGGGGCTGGTGACGCAGCGTCTCGTGAAGTGATCGGGCTCTCTCGGGTTGCCGAAACCGGGAGTCACATCTGCGACACCCAGTCCATGCAAGCCGCGATAGCGAAGTTGTCTGGAGACGGTCGTCGCAGGCCCGGGTGTCCGTGGTCCGTTCCAGGGCAGCCCGACGAGGGCCGAAACGCCAGTTTCGGCGCCCGGCCTGGCAGGCTTCGGTGCGGCCTGACTGCTGACGAGCGGTGCGTCGGGTGGATTCTCTGAAATAATCCCGCCCCACTCTCCGCTTCCGGACACGCCTTCCGATGCCCGTCGCCGCCAACCCCGCCCTTGCGCGGATCCTTCCCTTCGCCGTCTACATCGCTTTTCTGGCGCTGAACAGCGCCATTCCCGAAGGCACCGTCGACACTCGCTGGCTCTACCCGCTGCGCGTCGGTCTCGTGGCGATGCTGCTGGCGTTCTTCTGGCGGCAGTACGACGAGCTGCGCGGGAAGTTCGGCATGCCCGGCGGCTTCTGGGCGCTCGGGCTCATCGTCGGTCTCGTCGTCTTCGTGCTCTGGGTCAACCTCACCGCGTCGTGGATGCTGCTCGGCGGGCAGGGCGGCGGGTTCGATCCCCGTGACAACGGGCAGGTGAATCTCGTCCTCGCCGTGTCGCGCATCGCCGGGGCGGCGCTGGTGGTGCCGGTGATGGAGGAACTCTTCTGGCGATCGTTCGTGATGCGCTGGATCGACAACCCGCGCTTCCGCGAGGTACTGCCGACCGCGGTCACCTTGAAGGCCGTGCTCGTGTCGTCGGTGATCTTCGGTCTGGAACACAACGAATGGTTCGCGGGCATCCTTGCGGGACTGGCATACGGCTGGCTTTACCGCGTGACCGGCAATCTGTGGGTGCCGGTCATCTCACACGCCCTGACCAATGCACTGCTGGGTGTATGGGTACTCTATACTGCCGCCTGGCAATTCTGGTGAAACGAGAGATTTCCGCGATGACGACCCCTGCAGGTGCGCGCCCGTGGCGCCTTCTCGTCCTCGGTGCGTTCCTGCTTCCCGCAGCGGCGAACGCCCTCGAAGGTGACCGCATCCGTCCCTTCGCCGGCCTCAGCTACACCTACCAGGACAACGTCTTCTTCCTCGACGACCGCATCGACGCCGGTGCGCTCAGCTTCATCAAGGGCGGTCAGCGCAGCGACCAGACGCTCGGGCTGCGGGCCGGGCTCGACATGGACTGGTACTACAGCCGCCAGACGTTCGCACTGCGCTCGCAGATCACGAACAACCGGCATGTCACCTACGACAGCCTCAACTACAACGCCTACAACGTGAAGGGCACGTGGAACTGGGTGGTGGGCGAGCGCTGGGACGGGGATGCGGGGGTGGAGACCAGTCAGGTCGCGTCCAATCTCTACGATTTCGTCACGGGCGACCGTACAGACCGCAACTTGCGCCGGCTCAACGCGCTCTTTGCCAGCGCCATGCTGCGCATGTCACCGGACTGGAAGCTCCGCGGTGCAGTGCGGTACGCGCAAACGCGCAGCAGTATCGCGCGCTTCGCAGTTTTCGATCGGGATGAACTTACCCTGGAGGCCGGTTCTCGCTACTACAGCAAGGGCACCGATGACTTCATCGGGCTCAACTTCCGAGTTCTCGAGGGCGAGATGCCAAACCGCCAGATCGTTTCCAGCCTGGCGACGGTCAATGCGTACCGGCAGTACACGGCTGAAGGTGTGGTGGAGTACCAGGCCGGCGGATCGACCAAGGTGACGGGCAACCTGGGCTACACCACCCGGCGGCACGACGATTTTCCGCAGCGGGATTTCAGCGGCCTGACCGGCCGGGCCGCCGTCCGGTATGCGCTCACGGGGAAGACCACGCTCAATGGATCCGTGTCGCGCGAGATCGGCGCCTGGGAGGACATCACGACCAACTACATCCTCACTCAGGGCTTCGACGCGGGCATTTCGCAGGCCGTGACCGAGAAGGTGTCGGTCCAGGGCAGCTACCAGTGGCGCAAGCGCGACTTCAGCGGTGATCCGGGCATCGTCGTCATCGGGTTGCCCAGCCGCAGTGACACGATCCAGACGCTTGCGCTATCCGCGGTCTGGCTCCCCGTGCGCACCGTCCGGCTCGACTCCACGCTCTCCCGAACCAACCGCTCCGCGAACGGGGCCTGGGCGGCCAACGGATTCGGAACCTTCAATGACTTCGAGGTGCTCACCTTGTCGGTGGGCGCGCAGGTCACGTTCTAGGGCTGCATCGAGTTCGAGGCGTCGCTGCGCGCGGCGCAGCCGGTACGTGGGGGGCTCGAAGCCGCGCAGACGGTCGATGTAGTCGGCCCAGTTCTCCTCCGGATCGGTATCCGGGTCCAGCGGCGGCCTCTGCGGTGGCTTCATCCCAGACCACCGCGCCCGGAGTGCAGTCCGCTCCCGGCGCCCGCATGCCGCGCGGGCTTCGGGCTGCTTCCGTTTCGGGACCGGGGAGCACGGCCGGAGCTTTCCATCCACGCCTCGATGAGATGCACGGCATTCATCAGGGTCCGCTCCTCTTCGCCATCGGCCCGCAAGGCCGCCTCGGCAAACAGTTCGTGCAGCACGCGCAGTTGCACGCGACCCAGGCGGTAGAGCAGGCGTACGTCATCGCGGTTGCGCGGCGCCGCCTCGATCACGGTGTCGAAACCCCGCTCATGCAGCGCCGCGCGGAGCACGTTGCTGACCCGGGGCCACAGCGCCTCGAACGGTGTGTGGGGCTCCGCCGGGGTTTCGGGGGGGGCCGCGTCGAGCAGCCCGAGCCGGGAGAGCTGCTGGGCATTCAGTGCCGGCCCGGGCAGGCCGTGATGCTTCAATCGTTGCACCACGTCCACGAGCGCAGTGCGTCCGAGGCGCCGCCAGAGGTCTTCGGGCGCAACGCGCATCAGCGCCGCGCAGTCATCGAGTTCCAGCCTGCGCAGCCGCTGCAGAGTAAGCGGAGCGAGGCCCAGCGCAGCGAGGGCGGGCGCGGGCACATCGCCAGGACGATCTCGTTCGGACACGTTGGGCGACCGGCGGAAGGGCACATGAGGAGAATGGTCCGAGTTTTCCTTGCGTGCATTGCGTTGGCATGTCAATCCCGGGGCCCGTGCGTGATCCGAACGATCCATGGTTGACGATTCCTGTGCCGCCGGGCGAGAGTGTCCGGACCGCGCGGGCCGGAGGCCCGCTCCCGTCCGGAGTCCGCCGTGCCCCGATTCGCCGCCAACCTGCATTACCTCTTCAACGAAGTGCCGTTCCTCGAACGCTTCGAGGCGGCTGCGATGGCGGGATTTCGCGGTGTGGAGTTCCAGGTGCCCTACGACTACCCCGGTGCGGAATTGCGGGCGCGCCTGCGCGACCACGGGCTCGAGATGGTGCTGTTCGACGCCCCCATGGGCGACTGGAGCCGCGGTGACCGGGGTCTTGCCTGCGTGCCCGGCCGGGAGGCGGAGTTCCGTGCGAGTCTGGATCGCGTCGTGGAGTACGCGCAGGCGCTCGACTGCCGCACGGTGCATGTGATGGCCGGCGTGGTGGGCGCCGGACAGCACCCGGCGGATTGCGAACCGACCTATGTGGCCAACGTCCGCCACGCCGCCCGGCGCCTGAGCGCCGAGGGCGTCACCGTCGTCATCGAGCCCATCAATCCGAAGTTCGGTGTCGTCCAGGGCGGACCCAGCTACACGACCGAAGGAATGCACGGATACTTCCTCAACACGTCGACCCAGGCGATGCGTCTGCTCGATGCGATCGACCATCCGAACGCCTGGCTGCATCTCGACTGCTACCACATGCAGATCCTGGAGGGGCACCTCGCCGAGACGCTCCGTGCATGCCTGCCGCGGCTCAAGCATCTGCAGATCGCCGGCGTGCCGGGCCGCCACGAGCCTGACGTGGGCGAGATCCACTACCCGTTCCTGTTCGACCTGCTCGACGGACTGGGCTACGACGGGTGGGTCGGCTGCGAGTACCGGCCGAAAGGGGAGACGCTATCCGGGCTCGGCTGGGGCGCGCGGTATGGCCTGAAGACCGCCTGACGTCTTCGCGTCAGGGCAGTTGCCTCGAGAAGTCCGCTGCGGTTTCCCTGGCCACGGCCTGCAGCGTCACGGCGCGCTCGCGGCTGGTCTCCACCGACACGGTCAGCTCGTCGGTGCCTTCGCAGGCCACGGCACCGCTCCCGGCGTCCCGGATCCGGAAGAACGGGCGCATGGGCGCGTTCTGCGTCTGCAGGACCGACGGCCCGAGGAGGCCCCACCGTCCCTTCGCGCCCCGTTCGATGCGCGCGAACTCGAACTGGCCGAGATGGCGGGTGCCCGTCGCCTGCGACAGCCGGTTCAGACCCTTGCGGGCGAACACGCCGGTCAGCTGGTCGTCGTCGTACAGGTGCTGGCAGGAGTCGACGAGGCCCTGCGCGTTGACCGCCGAGAGGACCTCCGGCATGGCACGAGCCGCAGATCCGGGCGGGCCGCAGCGAGCGCTTCGGTGACGAGGAAGGCGATCGTCCGGCGATCCTCCTCCTGGCCCGTGGGCGTCAGGATTGCCGGCCCGCCCGTCGTGAGTTCGCCTTCGGTGGGGGCGTTCGCGCGGATGTCCGGGCGGGTGCAGCGCTGCGGCGCGAACGTGCAGGCCGTCAGCGCAAGGGGCGGGGTGGCGACGCTCGCGAGGCAGGCGCGGTGGAAGAGGCGGGCGGTCATGCGGGGGAAGAGCGGCGAAGAATCGGGCTCGCGTCTCTAACAGGTGCGTGCACGCCCGCGCCAGGCGGAACAGACCGCAAGCGTCCCGGGGGCGGCCGACGCCCCGGGATGCGTCAGCGCGCCGGTTCCGCGCAGGGCCATCGGGCGGCGAGCGCCCGCCGCACCGTATCGGCCCCGTTGCGGCCCCACTCGTCCGGGTGGGCCCGCATCCAGTCTTCCACGGTCGACAGCAACGACTTGGCCGACGTGCCGTCCGGGGTGCAGATTTCGGTGCGTTCGAAGGCGTCGTGGACGCCGGACACGTACCCCAGCGCGAGGGTGCGATCCTTGAACGAACCGCCCGCCTTGCGGGCCTCGGCCAGCCAGTCGGCCAGTTGGGGGGCGTTCACGAACTCCGCGCGGACCGTGCCGGCCGCGCCGATCGCGCCGAGCAGCGCAACGACGACGAGCTTCTTCATCATGGATTCTCCTCCGTGCACCTCGCGGGTGCCGCGTGCGGCGTCCGGCGTCCGCCCGCGCCCCGTCCTGGTGACACCCGGATTGTGACGCGAATTCCCGGCGGGCTTCCCGTCCGCATCGATCCCGTGCGCGCATGCCGATGTCACGCCTCCAGTGACGCCGAGTGGCGACATGCCCTGCCGCGATAGGGAAAACGCGCAAGCGCGTCCCCGAGGAACGCATTTTTTCCCGAGACTCTCTTGCACTTGGCGCCAGACCCGGGCACTCTTGCCGACCGCGATTTCCGGGGCGTCGACGCGATCTGCGGCGGCGGAACGACGGGGGCCGGGCGCCGAGGCGCCGGGGCGTTCCGACCGGGAAGCGTTGTCAGTGCCCTGTGCCGGCGTCCGTGCCGGCCGATAAGGGTGCCGCGTGGGCACTGGGTCCATTGCTGATTCCTGGATGCGTGATCGACTATGGAACGGAAAGCCAGCAAGAAAATCCTCACCGAGGCTCAGCTCGTCGCCGCCCCGGCCAAGGACTACATGAATGAAGACCAGCTCGCGTTCTTCAAGCAGCGTCTGCAGCAGCTGAAACAGGAGCTGCTGGAGAACGTGCGCGATACCAGCGAGCACCTCCGGGAGACCGAGGCCACCAGCGACGTCTCCGACCGGGCGACGCAGGAGGAGGAGCAGGCCCTGGAACTGCGCACCCGCGACCGCGAGCGCAAGCTGCTCAAGAAGATCGAGGAGGCGCTGGTCCGCATCGACGACGGAAGCTACGGCTTCTGCGCCGAGACCGGCGAGCCCATCGGCGTGCGCCGGCTTCTCGCGCGCCCGACGGCCACCCTGAGCATCGAGGCGCAGGAGCGCCGCGAACGCATGCAGCGGATGTACGGCGACTGATGCCGGGCCTCCGGTCCGCCGTTCCCGCTCCCCGGGGGGGCGCATGAGTTCCGGTGCACCCGGCCTGTTCGCCTTTCTCCAGCAGACCGACGCCGTCGGCTTCGGTGTTGCCCTCCTTCTGTTCGTGATGTCCGTCGCGAGCTGGGTGGTGATGCTCTCCAAGATCTTCCGCGCGCTGGGCATCCGCTCGAGGGCCCGCCGGATCGTCGACGGGTTCTGGGCCGCCCCCAATCTCGCGCGGTCCGTCGAGGAGATGGCTGCCGATGTCGGGAATCCCTTCGTCCTGCTGGCGCGCGCCGGCGTCGGTGCCGCGCTCCACCACCAGCGCCACCAGGCCGGCCGTCTCGGCGAGGCCATGTCGCTGTCCGAGTTCGTGACCCGCGCGCTGCGCCAGGGCATCAACATGTCGCAGGCGCGGCTCGAGACCGGCCTCTCGCTGCTGGCGTCCGTAGGCAGCACGGCACCGTTCGTCGGGCTGTTCGGCACCGTATGGGGCATCTATCACGCCCTGGTGGGCATCAGCGCATCGGGTCAGGCCACCATCGACAAGGTGTCCGGACCGGTGGGCGAGGCGCTCATCATGACCGCGCTCGGACTGGCCGTCGCCATTCCCGCGGTGCTGGGCTACAACGCGCTCACGCGTCTGAATCGCCTCATCCTCGCGGATCTCGACGCCTTCGCGCACGACCTGCACGCCTTCCTCGCGACCGGTTCGCGTCTGGACGGTCAGGCCCGGGGGCCCGCCTCGGCGAACCCGGCGGCGCCCGCCGCGGCGGCGCGCCCGGCCTCATGAGCTTCGGCAGCTTCCACGACTCGAACTCCGGGCAGGGGCCCGCGACGCCCCCGCCCATGGCGGAGATCAACACCACCCCGCTGGTGGACGTGATGCTCGTGCTGCTCGTGATCTTCATCGTCACGGCGCCGCTGCTCACCCACGGCATCAAGATCGATCTGCCCAAGGCCGCCGCCACGGCGGCCCCCGAGGAGCCCCGGACGGTCGTCCTGTCCATCGATGCCGAAGGCAAGGCCTACTGGGACGACCAGCCGGTCCCCGACGCGGAACTCCCCCGGCGCATGGCCGAGGCCGCGCGGACCGAACCCCAGCCGGAATTGCACCTCCGCGCCGACCAGGGCACCCGCTATCAGCGCCTTGCCGAGATCATGGCGATGGCGCGCAACGCCGGCCTGTCGCGACTCGGTTTCGTGACCGAGCCGCGCGCCGCCGAGCCCTGAGCGGGCCCGTGCCCCCGCCGCGGCGCCCCGCGCTCCGCCCGATCGTGCGCCCGTCACGGCCGTGACCGCGCCGTCCGTCCCCTACGGAGACTCCTCGCGAGGGACGGGCGAGACGGGACCGGTCCGCACGCTGGCAAGCGCGATCGCCGGCAACGTCTCCACGGTGATCCTCGGGCAGGACACCGCCCTGCGAAAACTCCTCGCGGCCCTGCTCGCGGGCGGACACGTGCTGCTGGAGGATGTGCCCGGGACGGGCAAGACCACGCTCGCAAAGGCGCTCGCCCGGTCCCTCGATGCGACTTTCCGCCGCATCCAGTTCACGCCCGACCTGCTGCCTACCGACATTCTCGGGGTGTCCGTGTTCGATCCGGCCGAGAACGCGTTCCACTTTCACGCCGGGCCGGTGTTCACGGAGATCCTCCTCGCGGACGAGATCAACCGCGCCAGCCCGCGCACCCAGTCGGCCCTGCTGGAGGCCATGGGCGAAGGGCAGGTGAGCGTCGACGGTGCGCGGCGCCCGTTGCCCGATCTCTTCTTCGTCCTCGCCACGCAGAACCCCGTCGAGTTCCACGGTACCTATCCGCTGCCGGAAGCGCAGCTCGACCGGTTTGCGCTGCGGCTGCGCCTGGGTTACCTGTCGGCCGAGCAGGAGGCCGCCATGCTCGACGTCCACCGTACCGGCACGCCGCTCGACGCCCTGCGGCCGGTGGCCGGCGCTGCAGAGGTCCTGTCTGCCCGGTCGGCCGTGGCGCAGGTGCGCGTCGCGCCCGCCGTGCAGCGCTACGTCGTCGATCTCGTCCGGGCCACGCGCGCGGCGGATGGCATCACGCTGGGCGCGAGTCCACGCGCGGCTCTGACGCTCATGCGGCTGGCCCAGGCGCTCGCAGCCCTCGACGGGCAGGGGTTCGTGTCGCCCGATCACGTGCAGGAGATCGCCGCGGACGCCCTAGCCCATCGCCTCGTGCTCGACCGCGACCGAGAGTACGGCGGGATGCGGGGCGAGACCGTCGTCGAGGCCGTGCTCCGGGCGGTGCCCGTCCCGGTCTGACCATGCGCCTGCGCCTGTTCGTCCGGGCGTATCGGCTGTCCCGGTGGGCCGACCGGCGGTTCACGCCCGCGGGCAAGACCGTGCTGCTCCTCGCGCTCGTCTCCGGCGTGTTCGGACTCGATACCGGCCGCACGGCGGCCTACCAGGTGTTCGCGCTCTGCGCCGCGCTCGTCGTGGTGGCAGCGGTCTCCGTGGTTGCATGGCGGCCCGGCGTGCAGGTCCGTCGCATGCTGCCGGAGGTCGCCACGGCGGGCGTGCCCGTGCGCTACGAACTGCGGGTCACGTCGGACCGTCCGCTGTCCGGCGGTTTCGTCGTGCAGGATGAGCTCTCGGACCGGTTCCCCTCCGCACGCCAGTTCCGTCAGGAGGTCCGGATGCGAGATCCGGCGTCCAACGCCGTGGATCGCCGAATCGGGTACCCGCGCTGGGTGGCGCTCGGCGCATGGCTGCGGGGCGGGACCATCGCGCCCGTCAGCGTGTCGCTGGGCACCCCGTCGAGCGAAGTGCGGGTGGATGCCTGTCTCCTGCCGCTGCGCCGCGGTCCCGTGCGATTCGCCCGGACTCGCCTGCTGCGCAGCGATGTCCTCGGTCTGCTGCGCGGCGCGGTCGTGCACCCGGCCGCCCAGTCGCTCTGGGTCCTGCCGCCGACCCATCCGATCCCCGAACTGCGTTTTCCCGGCAAGCGGCGTCATCACCGCGGCGGCGAACTCGGTGTGCCGGAGGTGGGCGACAGCCAGGAATTCCTGCAGGTGCGCGACTATCGCCCCGGCGATCCGCTCCGGCGGATCCACTGGGGTCGCTCCGCACGCACCGGACGCCTCGTCGTCAAGGAGATGGGCGAGGAATTCTTCGCACGCTACGGACTGGTCCTCGACACCTTCGGCGGCGATGCGGACCGCGACCGCTTCGAGGCCGCCGTCGCCGTCGCGGCCTCGCTCGCACGGCACGTGCGGACGAACGATGCGCTGCTCGATCTGCTGTTCGTCGAGGAACACGCGGTACTCGCAGCGGCGGGACGGGGACCCGGCAGCCGCATGGTGCTGCTGCGGGCGCTCGCGGGTGTCCAACCGGCGCGCACGCGCAGCTTCGCGACGCTCGCGGATGCCGTGCTGGCGCATGCCTCGAGATTGTCGGCGTGCGTGCATGTCCTGCTCGAAGCCGACGCCGCGCGGGCGGAACTGGTCCAGCGGCTCGCGCATCGCGGCGTCGCGCAGCTGGTGCTGACGTTGCGCGACCCGGGCCCCGGTTTCCGGGTCGGCGCGGTGCCCGTGCACGTGGTCGATGCCGGCGACCCGGCGCGATCGCTGGCGGGCATGCCGACGGAGGTGCGATGAGCGCGCCGCCGCGTTTCCTGCTGGGCGCGTCGCTCGGAGCCTGGGGGTGGCTCGCAGGCAAGCCGCTGGCGGGCGCGCTGCTGGTGATCCTGGTCGAGGGGGCCCCGCTGGTGCGCCAGCGCTGGCAGTTCGACGATCGCGAGTTCGAACGCGTGACAGACCTCATCAGCATCGGCTTCGCGCTCTTTGCCGTCTGGACGTGGCTGGCGAGCCGGGACCTGGCCCAGGGCATCCTCGATCTGCTCTCATGGCTCCCCGCGCTGCTTGCACCGCTCGTGGTCATGCAGCGGCTGTCGGAGAGCGGACGGTTTCCGCTGTCGGCGCTGTTCTGGTCGCTGCGACGGCGCCGCGAGACGCCTGCACGATCGATGCAGATCGATTACGCCTACTTCTGCCACGTTCTCGTCGCGACGGCTGCGACGGCGCCGAGGACGCTCGATCTCGGCATGGTGTGCAGCGTGCTGGGCGCCTACGCCCTGTGGCCCTGGCGCCGGCCCGGAGCACGCGCGTCATGGTGGGTCCTTGCGGCAATTGCCGCGGCCGCAGTGGCGGGTGCGCTCGGCTTCGGCATGACCATCGCGCAGCGTTTCGTGGAGGCGCGGGTCCTCGACCACTTCCGCGACCGGGCGTCGATCGCGTCGCGGGCCGACCGATCGCGCACTGCCATCGGTGACCTGGGTACGCTGGAGCAGTCGGGTCGCATCGTCCTGCGCGTCGAGGCGGCACCGGCGTCGCGTCCGCCACGCCTGCGCGATGGTGTGTTCGACACGTACCAGTCGGGCGTCTGGTACGCCCCGGTCTCGCCTATGCGTTCCATCGCACCCGTCGGGACGGACCACTGGGTGCTGGACGCCCGCCCCGTGGAACACCGGGCGCGGATCAGCCTGTGGCTCGCGGGCGGGCGGGGCTCGCTGCCGGTGCCGGAGGGTACGGCGCGCCTCGACGCCCTGAACGCCGGAATCGTGCAGGCGGCGGCGCACGGCACGGTGCTCGTCGCGCAGGGCGCCGAGTTCCTCGATTTCACGGCACGCTTCGACGGTATGTCCCTCGCGGACGGCCCGCCGACGCCGCGCGATCTCTCCGTGCCGACGAGGCTGGCGCCGCTGCTCCAGCGTACCGGCGAGGAAGCGGGTGCCGCCACCCTGCCGCCGGCGGCTGCGGCCGAACGGCTGCGCGCGTTCTTTCACGACACGTTCGCGTACACGGTGCGCCTCGGTGCGAATGAGGCGACGCCGCGACCGCTGGACGCCTTCCTGACGACCGACCGTCGGGGCCACTGCGAGTACTTCGCCACCGCTGCGACGCTCGTTCTGCGGCAGATGGGAATTCCGGCGCGCTACGTGACCGGTTATGCGGTCGAGGAATGGAGCGAGCGCGAAGGCGCCTTCGTCGTGCGAGCGCGGGATGGTCACGCCTGGACCGAGGCGTGGATCGACGGACGCTGGCAGTCCGTGGATGCAACCCCGCCGGCCTGGCGCGCCCTGGAGTCGGGCGAGGCATCCGCGCGGCCGATCGGTGACACGCTGTCGTGGCTGTACCACCGGTTCAACCGATGGCGCTTCGCCGCGCCGGAGGACGGCGCAGGGCCGAACGCCCTGTGGCTCCTGGTGATCGTGCCTCTCGCCGGATGGGTGCTGTGGGGTGTGATGCGGCGCAGCCGACGCGCACGTGCCGAGGAACCGGCGAGCCTCGAGTCACGGCGCATCGAGTCCTGGCCCGAGGTCGTGGCGCTGGAACGGGCGCTCGCGAACCTCGGGTTCGCCCGCCTGCCGTCGCAGTCGATTCGCGGCTGGGTGCGGACACTGCCCGAGGAGCAGTTCCCGGAGCGGGCGGCTCTGCTGGCGTGGGCGGAGCGGCACGATCGGGCTCGCTACGATCCTGCCGGGATCAGCCGCTCGCAGGACGGCGTCGCCGTCCTGCGTACCGAGGCGCTCGCGCTCGCGCGGGGCCTCGAGGCGCGGACGGGGCCCGCCGCGTAGCCCCGGCCAGCCCGCCCGTCAGGGGCGTTCCATCTTGCAGGTCGTGGGCAGCTCGGTGTCCTTGGGCTCGATGCGCCGGTCGGTGCGGAAGCCGAAGCCGGTACGCTCCACGTCGAACTTCGGGTTCTTGCCGTCGGCCTTCACGAATGTGGAAATGAAGAGCGGCTGGATCAGCTGGTGGTTGTCCGGCCGCATGAACACCTCGCCGGTGTCGCTCTGCCACCGCATGCCCTCGAGCGCGCGGGCGACCGACAGAGGCGCAGCCGACTTCGCCTGATCCATCGCCTTCGCGAGCATCTCGACGCTGGTCACAGGCGTGGAGTAGAAGAAATCGTCCTTGGCGCCCTTGAAGCGCTCGCGGTACGACGTGACCCACTTGTCCGTGCCGGGCGTGCCGATGTTGGCGTGCCACTGGCTCACCATCTTCAGATGGCCCGCGCCCGCCTCGCCGATGGCCGGCGGCGTGCCCGTGACCCCGCCGTAGTAGGTGTAGTACTCGACCTTCAGCGCGGCGTCCTTGCTCGCCTTCACCAGCAGCGACAGGTCGTTGCCCCAGTTGCCCGTCACGACGGCATTGGCGCCCGAGGCCTTGATCTTCGCCACGTAGGGCGCGAAGTCCTTCACCTTGCCGAGCGGATGCAGGTCGTCGCCGACCACCTGGATGTCGGGCCGCTTGGTTGCCAGCATCGCCTTCGCGGCCTTGCTCACGGCGTGGCCGAAGGCGTAGTCCTGATTGAGCAGATAGACCTTCGTGACATTGCGGTCCTGCGCGATGGCATCGGTGATGGCCGACATCTTCATGTCCGCGTCGGCATCGAAGCGGAAGTGGAAGAACGTGCACTTCTCGTTGGTGAGCACGGGGTCGACGGCCGCGTAGTTCAGGAACAGGACCGCCTTGTCCGGGTTGCGCTTGTTGTGCTTGTCCAGCGTGTCGATCAGGGCGTGCGCGACACTGGAACTGTTGCCCTGGACGATGTACTGGATGCCCTGGTCGATGACCTGTTTCAGCGCGAGCACGGATTCCTGGGGGCTCGCCTTGTTGTCGAAGGTGACCAGCTCGAACTTGCGCCCGCCGAGCACGCCACCCCGTGCGTTGATCCCCTCGATCACCAGCTGGAAGTGTCTGACCTCGGATTCGCCCACGTTGGCGAAGGGACCGGACAGCGGGTCGATGAATCCGATCTTGATCGGGTCGGCGGCCGCGGCGGTGCCGGCCGCGGCGAACAGGGCGGCGGCTAGCGCGACCCGGTGCAGCTGTGACATGAAATCCTCCCTTGTCCGTTGGATGTGCGTCCGCGCGCAGGCGGCTGGTGCCCCGAATTGCATGGCGGGAATCCGGGCCGGGCGACTATACTCTCGCGCCGCTCGGATGGCCTCGACCAGACAGACAACATAACCGAGGTCCCGGGCAGAGGCAGAAAACAAGGGAGGAAGAAAGGATGGAACTCTGGTCGCAGGTTTACGACCCGTTCGGAAACGTGTTCCTGTCGACACTGGTCGCCGCCTTGCCGGTGCTGGTGCTGATGGGCGGGTTGGGCTTCTTCCACATGAAGGCGCATGTGGCAGCCGTCCTGGGGTTGGTGGTGGCGTTCGCGCTCGCGGTGTTCGCCGTCGACATGCCGCTGAAAATGGCGGGGATGGCGGCGTATTTCGGCGCGATCTTTTCTCTGGTCGGCATCTGCTGGATCATCGTGAATCTGATGTTCCTGTATCGCCTCACGATGAAGTCGGGGCTGTTCCAGGTGCTGCAGGATTCCATCGGCGGCATCACCGGCGACCGCCGGCTGCAACTGGTGCTGAT
>ERZ1066136.1141-NODE-1141-length-14649-cov-8.013910_pt1 | contig 14649 bp, 13 predicted proteins | sample MGYA00382783_ERZ1066136 | MGnify/ENA primary metagenome ERZ1066136 (study PRJEB33369, sample SAMEA5778366) | biofilm metagenome | biome: Industrial cooling water; feature: Water cooling tower basin; material: Biofilm | place: United Arab Emirates | collected... | reverse complement strand
AAGAGCGTGAGGATGCCAGCCGCGAGAAGGCCATCAAACAGGAGCTGGAATGGATCCGCGCGTCGCCCAAGGCTCGCCAGTCGAAGAGCAAGGCGCGCATCAAGGCCTTTGACGAGCTGGTGGAAAAACAGGCCAACCGCCGCCTGGGCGAGGCCCAGATCCTGATCCAGATCCCGGAACGGCTGGGATCGAAGGTGATCGAGGCGAGGAACATCAGCAAGGCCTATGGCGACAAGCTGCTGTTCGAGAATCTGTCGTTCAGCCTGCCGCCGGGCGGCATCGTGGGCGTGATCGGGCCGAACGGCGCCGGCAAGTCCACGCTGTTCCGCATGATCACCGGCCAGGAAACGCCCGACACCGGCGAGATCACCATCGGCGAGACGGTGAAGCTGGCCTATGTCGACCAGAGCCGCGATGCGCTGAAGGCCGATGCGACCGTGTGGGAAGAGATTTCCGGCGGCAACGAGAAATTCTATTTCGGCAAGAACGAGGTGCTGACCCGCGCTTACGTGGGCGCCTTCAACTTCAAGGGCGTGGACCAGCAGAAGAAGGTAGGCCAGCTTTCGGGCGGTGAACGCAACCGCGTGCACATGGCCAAGATGCTGGTGAAGGGCGGCAACGTGCTGCTGCTCGACGAACCGACCAACGATCTTGATGTCGAAACGCTGCGCGCGCTCGAAGAGGCGCTGGAAAGCTTCGCCGGCTGCGCCGTGGTGATCAGCCACGATCGCTTCTTCCTCGATCGCCTCGCCACCCACATCCTGGCCTTCGAAGGCGACAGCCATGTCGAATGGTTTGAAGGCAATTTCGAGATGTACGAGGAAGACAAGCGGCGCCGCCTGGGTGACGCCGCCGACCGCCCGCACGCGCTGACCTACAAGAAACTGACGCGCTGATCTTGTCCTCCCGCGCGACTGCTTGGGCCGGAGCTCAGCCGGCCAATATTGCAGTGCCTGCGGTCGGCAGCCGGGCTTTCAGCGCCCGCGACAACCAGGCGTAAACGGCAGCGCCAGCCGCATCGGCGCTGCCGTCGCCTGCAAAAGCCTGCTCTATAAGGGCCGCGCCCTTGTTCCATTGCTGGACGCCCACCGTCTCGACCATGGTTCGCATCATCGCTTGCCATTCGGCTGCGAGGGCGGCCCCCGCTTCGCTGTCGGGCGTGATGCCACTGTCCACCGCCGCCCGCACGCGGGCTTGCAGCGCCGCCAAGCTGTCCGGCTTGGCCTGTGCGGCCAGGGCTTCGCGCCAGGCCGCCTGCTCAGCCGGTGTGAACCAGCGATCAAGCAACTGGCGGACATCGGCCTGTGCTGGCTCCGCCAGCAGTTCACAAAGTCGTGCCGCGTCAATCGGGCCATCCGCCAGGGTGGCCTGGACCATCCGCAACCGGGCCGCTAGGGCGGTCAGGCGTGCCTGTTCTGCCTCGATCCGGGCCAGCCGCAAGCCGATCAGTTCGCCGGCATCAAGTGTGCGGGCGCGCATGATGCCAGCAATGGCGTCGAGCGTGAGCCCCATGTCCTTGAGCGTGCGGATCTGGCCGAGGGCGAGCACATGCTCGGCACCGTAGACACGGCGGCCTGAAGCCGTGCGGTCGGCATGCAGCAGGCCGCGCCGTTCATAGAGGCGCAGGGCACGTGGCGTTGTGCCGGTGCGGGCTGCCAACTGGCCGATCGTCATCATCGTCGCACCATCCGCAGCATCAGGAAACCCGCTGTGTCGACCAGGAAATGCGCGATGATGACCGCGGGCAAGTCTGGACGCCAGAGGAAGAACAGGCTGAACACCAGCCCGAGCGGCGCCACGAAGACGAGTTGCGCCAGGCGCCAGCCGAATGCATGCGGCAGCGTGAAGACAACGACCGATGCGATCACTGCAACGGCGGGTGAGATCGGCACCAGGCGCGACATCACGAAGCCTCGGCAGATCAGCTCTTCCGCCGCGACGGCGGTGGCGAACATGGCCAGCTGAAGGGCCAGGGGCGCATTGGCTATGGCCGACGCGCGCGTCTGGTCCTGCGCCAGGCCCAGCGCCGGCATGATGATCCTTGCTGCAGCGCCGGCGATCATGAAGGCAACCACAAACAGCAGGACGCCCCAGCCAAGACTGCCAATATCGGGTGGGCGGACGCCGATCGAGCGCAATGGCAGGCCTTCAATCCGTGTCACCACCAGCATGGTCAGCGCGCAAACAACCCACCAGCTGACCAGTCGTGAGGGCCGAATTGATGCGGTCGAGGCGCCAACGTTCACCCTCCCCAGGGCGGCGTTGCCGAAGAAAAGGGACAGGACAAGGGCGAACGCGAGGGCTGACGAGTTGGTCATCCCGAAGGATTACAAGTTGACCCTGGGTCAGGATCAAGAGCCCTCGATCCGCAACCCTCGCGTTACCCAAAATTAACGACGGCGGCTTCGCGTCACGGCGCCAGCCACGACCCCGCCCAGCCGTCTGCCGCCCGAAACACCGCCCGGCGATGCCCGCTGTTGGCGAGGTGCAGCCAATCGATGCTGGTCACGCCGATCCACAAGGTGGCGAAGTTCTCGCGTGCCGGCACGATCTGCTCTGGCGTGGGCTGCTGACCTTCGATCCAGGCCGGCAGGCCGGAGCCGGGGCCGGGCAGCGGCGTGCCGGGCGGATGCTCGGCGAGGTAGCAGCGGCGCGCGAACAGGGTGGAGGCGTCCCAGATGCCGTCCACCGTCGCGCCGTCGGTCAGGATGCGGGCGGTGCCGGCGAGGCGCAGTTGCACCTGGTCGGCAGGGTGATAGGCCAGCACCGCGACGGCACCGCCATCCAGCTGCGTCACCTTGGGGCTGCGGGCATCGGTGTGAAAGCGCAGCGTGCCATCCTCGGGATTGGCCTTCCTTAGCACCATCACGCGGGCCTGTGGCAGGCCATCGGCATCCACGCTGCACACGACCGGCGTGTGGACGGGGCTCTTGCGATCGGCGCCGCCGCGCACCAGCAGGCTCCAGGCGTGGGCCAGGATGTCGGGCAGCGTGGTGGGCAGGGCGTCAGCTGGCCTCATTTCAGCTCCACCACCGCTTCCACCTCCACCGGGATTCCGCGCGGCAAGCTGGCGGCGCCGGCCGCGGTGCGGGGCGCCTTGCCGGCGTCGCCGAAGGCGGTGACCATCACTTCGGAAAAGCCGTTCATCACCGCTGGGTGATCAGTGAATTCGGGCGTGCTGTTCACCAGCCCCATCACCCGCACAACCCGCTTCACCTTCGAAAGCGCGCCCAGCTCGGCCTTCAGAGTGGCCAGCATGCACAGCGCCACGGACGCGGCATTGGCCTTGCCGGCCGCCACGTCCATGGTGGCGCCCAGCTTGCCGGTCGCCTTGATCGGGCATTCGGTGTGGCCGGCGAGGAACAGCAACTTGCCCGTGCGCGCCGCCGGCACATAGAGGCCGATGGGGGCATTGGCCGGCGGCAGGGTGAGGCCAGCCCTGGCCAGCCGCGCCTCCGGCGTTTCGGCGGCGGCGGGAGCGGCCAGCAGGGCAAGAGCGAGGACGGCAGCGCGCATGAACGGGACTCCTTGCCGGAAGGGCGTCTCCCGGCCTAGCATCAAGCCAACGACAGACCAACAGGGGAAGGCGGGCCTTGATGCGCGCCGCAATTGCCATGACCATCGCTGCTGCCGTGCACGTGCCCGGCTTTGCCTACCAGGAACGCCAGAGCGCTGCCGACACCGATCCGGCCACCATGGGCTGGATGACGGGCCATCCGGTGCCAGCCGGGAAGCAGGTGCGCTGGGACGATGGCTCGATGTGGCGCTTTCCGCAGCACCGCTGGGCCTTCTCGCGCTTCCGCGACCTGGTGCCCACCAGCAGCATCCCGCGCGCCGGCCCGGTGGCCGAACTGCCCCGCGCGCCGCACGCCGGCTTTGACGCCATCGTCTTCACCGTACCCGACGGCACCCGCATGACCATCGCCCAGATGCTGGCCGCCACCTACAGTGATGCCATATTGGTGATGAAGGATGGCAAGGTGGCGCACGAGGCCTATTTTGGCATCACCCGCCCTGACACCCAGCACATCCAGTTCTCGGTGACAAAAAGCTTCGTCGGCACGCTGGCCGAAACGCTGATCGATGAAGGCCGGCTCGATCCCGAAGCCCGCGCCGACGCCTATGTGCCCGAATTGAAGGGCTCTGGCCTTGGCGATGCCAGCATCCGCCAGATTCTCGACATGCGCACCGGCCTCGCCTTTTCGGAGGATTATGTGCCGGGCCAGAGCGGGCTCACCGACGTGCAGCGGATGAGCATCGCCGGGGCCTGGGCGCCGCGCCCGGCCGATTATGCCGGGCCCGATGGCAGTCATGGCTTCGTCGCCAGCCTGGACAAGAACGCGCCCCATGGTGGCGATTTCGTCTATCGCACGCCCAACACGCAGGCCCTGCAATGGATCATCGAGCGGGTGACCGGCCAGAGCCTCGTCGCGCAGATCCGTGACCGTTACTGGCAGCGCCTCGGCATGGAGCAGGACGCTGCCATCGGGGTGGACCGCATCGGCACGGCCTTTGGCGGCGGCGGCCTGATGGCCTCCCTGCGTGACATCGCCCGCTTTGGCGAGATGATGCGGCTGGGCGGCACCTGGCAGGGCCAGCAGATCGTGCCGCCAGCCGCTGTCGAGCGCATCTTCAAGGGCGGCGATCCGGCGGCGTTCGTGGCGGTGCAATATCCCGGCAACCTCGATGGCAATTATGGCAGCCAGTGGTGGCACCGCGCCGGCGGGCAGCTGCTGGCGCTGGGGGTGCACGGACAGGGCATCTATGTCGACCGCAAGGCCGGCGTGGTGATCGCCCGGCTGGGCAGCCACCCCGTGGCCAGCAACCGGGCGCAGCTGCCGCTGGTGATGGCCGGCTATGATGCGATCGTCGCCGCGCTTGCCGCGCGGCGTTGATCGTGGCCGCGTTACCGCGCGGCGTTGATCGTGGCCGCGTTACCGCGCGGCGTTGACGATCGCCGGCGCCGCAGGATCAAGCCGGGCCAGCGCGCGCCGCGCCACGCTGGGCAGGCGTTCGGAGGGCAGGTTCAGAAGTTCGGCAGCCAGTCGATTGGCGTCCCCGCAATAGCGGGCGCGGTTGGGCAGGTTGGCGAAGCGGTTGTAGAGCCTGGTCATGTCTGCATCGTGCCGGGCAATGCCGGCGCGACCATGGATCCGGCCATAGCGCGCCTGTTCGGCAGCATAGGCTTCGTTCAGAATGCTGCGATGCTTTTTGAGGATTTGGTTGTAAGAATCTGAGAGGGAACGATTCCTGCACTGAAGCGCTGCCACATTCAGGCCGCCGCGCAGGGACCAGATCATCTCGGCGGTCGAGGCTTCCTCCGGGCCGGCGAGGATGGCCTCTTCGCGCGGTGGGGGTGCGGTGGGGGCGATCGGGGCAACGGTTGCCGCAGGTGGTGGACCGCCGCCGCTGCTGCAGGCCGCCAGCGCCAGGCCTGCCAGCACGGCCCCGCCCAGTGCCAGTCCAGACGTCATTCTCTTCATGTTTTCCCCTCCACACGCCACTCGGTCTGTGCCGGCCATTCAACACCAGTTGGCTTGCCGAGCGCTTAACGGCCCTTGCTGCGTCAGGCCGCTGCATCCAGCCAGTGCGCGACCTCGTGCAGATCGCTGGCAATCGCCACGGCAAGGGCGGCCATTTCCGCCGTTGCCGGCAGCAGATCGGGCACCATGATCACCGGCACGCCGGCGGCATGGGCGGCGCGCACGCCGCTGTGGCTGTCTTCCAGTGCCAGCGCCTCAGGCGGCGCCACGCCGAGCCGCTGGGCAGCGGCCAGGAAGAGATCGGGGTAGGGCTTGCCCCGCGCCACGTCATCGCGGGTGACAATCGCATCGAACTGATCGGCAATCCCGCTGTGGGAAAGATGGGAGAGCGCTGCATCCCGCCCGGTGCTGGTCGCCACCGCCAGCGGCAGGCCCAGCGCACGGGCGCCGGCCAGGAGCGCGGTGACGCCGGGCTTCAGGGGCCGCGCCTTGCCCCAGTCCGTCTCGATGCGGCGGGCGACTGCGCGGCGCAGCGCCTGCGGATCGACCGCGCCGCCATACCATTCCAGCAGGCGCGCGTCATTGGCATCGGCCGGCTCGCCGATCAGTTCGGCGAAGCGCGCGGCGCTGAAGTCATGGCCAAGCGCGTTGAGTTCGGCCGTCATGGCGGCGCGGATCAGCTGTTCTGTATCAAGCAGCAGCCCGTCCATGTCGCAGACGAGCGCCGCCGGGCGGCGCGGGATCATGGAGATGCGCTCAGGCCGGTTGCTTCGCCCGCGCGGCCGCGATGCGCGCCTTCCAGTCGGCCGGGCCGGTCTGGTGCACGCTGGTGCCTTCGGAATCGACCGCAACTGTCACCGGCATGTCCTTGACTTCAAACTCGTAGATCGCCTCCATGCCCAGGTCCTCGAAGGCCAGCACGCGGCTCCGCTTGATGGCCTTGGCAACCAGATAGGCGGCCCCGCCCACCGCCATCAGATAGGCGGCCTTGTGGCGCTTGATCGCCTCGATGCCGGTGGGCCCGCGTTCGGCCTTGCCGATCATCGCGATCAGGCCGGTCTGCGCCAGCATGGTTTCGGTGAACTTGTCCATGCGGGTGGCGGTGGTGGGGCCGGCGGGGCCGACGACTTCGTCGCGCACCGGATCGACCGGGCCGACATAATAGATGACCCGGTTGGTGAAATCGACCGGCAGCGGCTCGCCGCGCGCCAGCATGTCCACCATCCGCTTGTGGGCGGCATCGCGGCCGGTGAGCATCCGGCCCGACAGCAGCAGCCGATCGCCCGGCTTCCAGCTGGCCACTTCAGCCGGGGTGAGCGTGTCGAGATTGACCGGGATCGAGGCCTTGTCCGGCGTCCAGTTGACCTGTGGCCAGTCGGCGAGGTTTGGCGGCTCCAGATAGGCCGGGCCGCTGCCGGTGAGGGTGAAATGCGCGTGCCGCGTGGCGGCGCAGTTGGGGATCATCGCGATCGGCTTGGAGGCCGCGTGGGTCGGCGTGTCGAGGATCTTCACGTCGAGGATGGTCGACAGACCGCCCAGCCCCTGCGCGCCGATGCCGAGATCGTTGACCGCGTCGTAGAGTTCGATGCGCAGCTCCTCGATCGGCGTCTTTGGCCCGCGGGCCTTCAGCTCGGCCATGTCGATCGGCTCCATCAGCGATTCCTTGGCCAGGATCATCGCCTTTTCGGCCGTTCCGCCGATGCCGATGCCCAGCATGCCGGGCGGGCACCAGCCGGCGCCCATCAGCGGCACGGTGTTCACCACCCAGTCGCGGATCGAATCGCTGGGGTTGAGCATGGCGAACCTGGCCTTGTTCTCGCTGCCGCCGCCCTTGGCCGAGACGATCACCTCTAGCAGGTCGCCCGGCACCATCTCGATATGGACCACCGCCGGGGTGTTGTCGCGGGTGTTCACCCGGGTGAAGGCAGGGTCGGCGACGATGGAGGCCCGTAATTTGTTCTCGGGGTTGAGATAGGCGCGGCGCACCCCTTCGTTCACCATTTCCTGAACGGTTCGCGTGGCTTGCCACTGGACGTTCATGCCGATCTTGACGAACGCCACCACGATGCCGGTATCCTGGCAGATCGGCCGGTGGCCTTCGGCGCACATGCGGCTGTTGGTGAGGATCTGGGCGATGGCGTCCTTTGCGGCGGGCGATTCCTCGGCCTCATAGGCCCGGCCCAGCGCCCTGATATAGTCCATCGGGTGGAAATAGCTGATGTACTGCAACGCATCCGCAACGGATTCGATCAGGTCTTCCTCGCGGATCAGGCTCATGAACTGGGCTCCCTGGGCCCCGCCGCCGGGGTTCGGGCAGGCGTGGGGCGTGTTGCATTAAGGTCACGGTTGGCTGTGATCAGGATAGGCGGGCGCCCGGGCCGCGTCCATATCGCGCTGCCGAATCTTGTGCGCGGTTTCAGCAGATGGTGCCAAGCCGTTGATGGATTTCGGTCTGCTGGCGGCGCCGAAATAACTGTGGACGAATCCCCGGCGATTCAACCGTTTCGGGGCGTCAAGGCGTGAATTGGGGCTTGCGTGCGGTTGAGGCTGTGGCACTATCCGTTGCGTATCGGCGCTCAGCAGACACTAGGTCTGGTGGTGCCGGGCGGGGGACAACAGGCGGCCTGGGCAGAGCGGCCTGTGGATATCGGGGACAAGTGCCAGGCAATTGCCACTGCGGCAAAGAAGGCGCGTGACCCCGGTTTGTTCCCCTCCTATGATGAGGGGCCAGAAGAACGATGAGCGAGTTTCGTATGACGGACAGCAGCGCAGGTGTGACCACCGCAGACCGTGCCGATGAGGCGCTGTCGGCTGATGCGGCCATCTTGGCCGCTGGCGTGCTGGCCCAGGCCACGGCGGCCGCCGCTGCGGCCAAGCCGGCCAAGCCCGGCAGCAGCGACATCCTGCCGTGGAAGTTCCAGGTGACGGTGGATCGTAGCCGCGATGCGCTGCTCACCGATTTCGGCAAGGACACGCTGGACGATCGCTATCTCTTGCCCGGCGAATCCTATCAGGATCTGTTCGCCCGCGTCGCCTCGGCCTATGCCGACGATGCAGATCACGCCCAGCGCCTTTATGACTATGTCAGCAAGCTGTGGTTCATGCCGGCCACCCCGGTGCTCTCCAACGGCGGCACCGGGCGCGGCCTGCCGATCAGCTGCTATCTGAACAGCGTCTCCGACAGCCTGGAGGGCATTGTCGGCACCTGGAACGAGAATGTCTGGCTGGCGTCGCGCGGCGGCGGCATCGGCACCTACTGGGGCCGGGTGCGCGGCATCGGCGAGCCGGTGGGCCTCAACGGCAAGACCAGCGGTATCATCCCCTTCGTGCGGGTGATGGACAGCCTCACCCTCGCCATCAGCCAGGGCTCCCTGCGCCGCGGTTCGGCGGCCTGCTATCTCGACATCTCGCACCCGGAGATCGAGGAGTTCCTGGAAATCCGCAAGCCGTCGGGCGATTTCAACCGCAAGGCGCTGAACCTGCACCACGGCGTGCTGGTGACCGACAAGTTCATGGAAGCGGTGCGCGACGGGACGAGCTTCGATCTCGTCAGCCCCAAGACCGGCGAGAAGCGCGGCGAGGTGGATGCCCGCGCGCTGTTCACCAAGCTGGTGGAAACCCGGCTGGCGACCGGCGAGCCCTACATCATCTTCATCGATGAAGTGAACCGCACCATGCCCAAGCACCAGCGTGACCTGGGGCTGAAGGTGTCCACGTCGAACCTCTGCTCGGAAATCACCCTGCCCACCGGGCCGGACCACCTGGGCAATGATCGCACTGCGGTGTGCTGCCTGTCCTCGCTCAACATCGAAACGTGGGACGAGTGGCACGACCAGCCGCGCTTCATCGAGGACTGCATGCGCTTCCTCGACAATGTGCTGCAGGATTATATCGACCGGGCCGAGCCGGCGATGCAGCGGGCTGCCTATGCCGCGATGCGCGAGCGTTCGGTGGGCCTGGGCGTGATGGGCCTGCACAGCTTCTTCCAGGCGCGCGGCCTGCCGTTCGAAAGCGCCATGGCCAAGAGCTGGAACAAGAAGATCTTCAAGCATATCCGCGAGCAGGTGGACCAGGCCTCGATGACGCTGGCCGCCGAGCGCGGGCCGTGCCCGGATGCCGCCGACATGGGCGTGATGGAACGCTTCAGCTGCAAGATGGCGATTGCGCCGACCGCGTCGATCTCGATCATCTGCGGCGGCACCTCGGCCTGCGTCGAGCCGATCCCGGCCAATGTCTACACCCACAAGACGCTGTCGGGCAGCTTCGTCGTCAAGAATCCCTATCTGGAGAAGCTGCTGATTTCCAAGGCGAAGAACAGCGACGCGGTGTGGAACTCCATCCTGGAACGCGGCGGTTCGGTGCAGCATCTCGATTTCCTCACGCCGGAGGAAAAGGCCACCTATCGCACCGCCTTCGAGATCGACCAGCGCTGGCTGATCGAACTGGCCGCCGACCGGACGCCCTATATCGACCAGGCGCAGTCGCTGAACCTGTTCATCCCGGCCGATGTCGAAAAGTGGGACTTGCTGATGCTCCACTACCGGGCCTGGGAACTGGGCATCAAGTCGCTCTATTATCTGCGTTCGATGAGCGTGCAGCGCGCCGGGTTCGCCGGCGGCGTGGAGGCGGACAACACGCCCGAAGCGCCGGTGTTCACGGTCGAGCGCAAGGACTATGACGAGTGCCTTGCATGCCAATAAGCTTGCCCCGCCCGCCCGCGGGGCAGTGCACCGGCCGGGATGCTGACCGGCCGGAGGGAGAGGGGGCCGTGGCCATGAATTCCACGACTCCTGGCCAGGGCCCCCTCCCAATCCGTTTCCGTAGGCGTATGTTGGGCCGGCGTGTTGCCCGTGTTGCGGGGCTGGCCCCTGTTGCGATCACCGCCTCCGGCGGTGCCTGGGTTTCCGGCGGTCGTCTCGCGCCGCAGGCCCGTTGGCGCTCCGCGCTTCAGTGCCCCCTTTTCCAGCGCGCAGTGCCGCTGCCCGCCGGAGGCGATTTTTCGCTGATCCCGTCGCTTCTTGTTGCCAACTGAGTTTCAGGACAAAGACCATGCCGCTTCTGCAAGCCTCCAAGTCGTACAAGCCCTTCGAATATCCGTGGGCCTATGATTTCTGGAAACGCCAGCAGCAGATCCACTGGATGCCGGAAGAAGTGCCGTTGGGCGAGGATTGCCGTGACTGGGCGCAGAAGCTCACCGATCACGAGCGCAACCTCCTCACCCAGATCTTCCGCTTCTTCACCCAGGCCGATGTCGAGGTGCAGGATTGCTACCACGACAAATATGGCAGCGTGTTCAAGCCCACCGAAATCAAGATGATGCTGACCTCGTTCTCCAACATGGAAACGATCCACATCGCTGCCTACAGCCACCTGCTCGATACGATCGGCATGCCCGAAAGCGAGTACAGCGCCTTCCTCAACTACAAGGAAATGCGCGACAAGCATGATTACATGAACACGTTCGGCGTGAGCAGCAACGAGGATATCGCCAAGACGTTGGCGATGTTTGGCGGCTTCACCGAAGGCCTTCAGCTGTTCGCCAGCTTCGCCATGCTGATGAACTTCCCGCGCTTCAACAAGATGAAGGGCATGGGCCAGATCGTCAGCTGGAGCGTGCGCGATGAATCGCTGCACTGCGAAGGCATCATCAAGCTGTTCCACACCTTCTGCGCCGAAACCGGCGTGCTCACCTCCCGCATCCGCGACGACATCGCGGACGTGTGCCAGCGCACCGTGCGCCTGGAAGACGCGTTCATCGATCTGGCCTTCGAACAGGGCCCGGTGAGCGGCATGACGCCCAAGGACATCAAGCGCTATGTGCGCTTCATTGCCGACTGGCGCCTGAAGCAGCTGGGCCTGCAGCCGATCTACATGATCGAGGAACACCCGCTGCCCTGGCTCACCCCGCTGCTGAACGGGGTGGAACACGCCAACTTCTTCGAAGCCCGCGCCACCGAATATTCCAAGGCCGCCACCAAGGGCGACTGGAACGAAGTCTGGTCCGCCTTCGACAGCCGCAAGGCCGCCAAGGCCGCCAGCACCGCCGCCCCCGCCAACACGGACGACGCGCAGGGCGGCCTGCTCGGGGTGGCAGCGGAGTAAGGCCAAGTTTCGCGAGAGGAAGAGAGGCCTCCGGCGGGCAGGGACTCGTCCCTGCACCCGATAAATGGTGCGGCCCAGAAGCTTCTTGGCCCGCCCCGGATGGGGCGGGCCGCTTTCGTTTTGGATGACTTGTCGTGCAGGGATGTGCATTCGACCGGCCACAGCGGCAGCGCGTCGGTCACGGTGGATGCTGGACTTCGCTAGCATCACACGCGCTTGATCCGCGTGGGCTGGCTGAAAACAGATGGGTGCAGGGACGAGTCCCTGCCCGCCGGAGGCAGTTTTTTTGCCTCTTGGCCGCATTTCCACCGCGCCCCTCCACCGCCGTTCCGGCGGTCCCCCTCCCCATTCGAAGAATGGGGAGGATACGCGGTCCCGCTGGCGCTGTGCGCCGTCTGCGACTCCCTCATTCGGAGAATGGGGAGGGCCTTTAGTGGTCAAAAGGCAAATACCTATCCCAACTTCCTGCCCACCCACACCACGCGGCCGATGACGTGGACGGCGCCGGGGTCGCAGTCGGGCCATGATGGGTAGGCGTCGTTGTCGGAGCGGATGGTGAGGCGGCGGGTGGCGGGGTTCAATGAGAGGCGTTTGACCATGAGGGCGTCTTCGACCCGCAGGACGTAGATGCCGTCGCGCGTGGCGGTGCGGTCCTGGGTGTCGATGAGGATCTGGTCGCCGTTGGCGAGGGTGGGGAACATGCTGTCCCCTTCGACGGTGAGGATGGCGAGGCTGTCGGGCGGGCTGGTGGAGAGGTCGCGGATGAAGCCGGCCTGGAAGGCGATGCTGGCGGTGGGTGCTTCCGTGTCGGGCAGGCTGCCGGGGCCGGCCGAGGCGCTGATCTGATAGTGGGGGATCATCACATAATCGTCCGCGGCGCGGGCGAGGCCGGGGCGGTTGAACAGCGGGCGGCTGGTTTCGGTGGGGCCGCCGAGCAGATGTTCGGCGATGCCGAAGTGCCGGGCCAGGATGTGGCGATCGGATTCGGACAGGCGGCGGGGCACGCCGCGCTTGATGAATTGCTGGATGTAGCTGGCGTTGCGCCCGAGCAGGCGCGACAGCGAGGCATAATCCTCGCCGCGCGATGCAATGAGCGCGTCCAGCCTCTGCCGGATGGCGATGCTGTCCATGGTGGCGGGACTCCTCTCCTGACCCGCTGGTAAACGTATAGCAATAGGTTTTTTCCTAGACAAGTAGGATTCTAACTTCGATAAATCGTCATGTCAGCCGAATCGCGAGGGATAGGCTGGCAATTCGTCCCAATTTGAAGGGAGTTGACCGCATGAGCCTGTTGCCCATCGTGGAGCGCCATTTGCGCGCCCACGCTCTCGCCCCCTCGCGTTTCGGCCGTCTGGTGGCCGGCGATCCGCGTTTCGTGTTCGATCTGCGCCGCGGCCGCGAGCCGCGCGCCAAGACCCGCGCCCGCGTGCTGGCCCATATCGCCCGCACCGAAACCCAAATGGCTGGCGATGCTGGCAGCAGCCAGAAGGAGGTGCGCCATGCGTCCGCAAACTGATCGTGCGCAGGCGGCGATCCTGCGCGCTATGGCTCATCTCGCCGCGCCGCTGGATGCCCGGCTGGTGATCGAGGAGCTGCGCAGCCGCGACTGGGCCAGCCTGACGCTGACCGGCGCCCGGCATGAACTGGATGTGCGGCTGGATGGCGCCAGGGCCGCCGAGGCGCTGGCGATCGTGCAGCGCGAATTGCCGCAGGTCAGCATCGCCATTCCCGGTCGCATCCTGGCCGAGCTGGTGGTGGAGCCGGGCACCGCCGATGATGAGGGCGTGGCGATGACCATCTGCGCCCTGGTGATCGACGAATAGGGCGCGCAGGTGATGCCGGGGCGGGATGGGCAGCAACTGCCGCGGCTTTCCTGAGCCGCACTCAAAAACACTTGCCGCCCGGCCCGGCTGCGGGCAGGATATGAGGCACAATCAAAAAGTCGGCCGGGCGCCTTGCCCGGCCGATTGTGCAACAGGCGGCGGGTGTATGGCAATGATCGGGCTGAGCAGGCTGACCAGGGCGCAGGCACAGGCAGGCTGGCCCTTGCTCACCGTGGCCGCCGTTGCCCTGCTGCTGCCAGCCTGCAGCACGGAAACAGCGCCCGCCAAGGCGCGCGCCGAAGCCGCCGTGCCGGTGCGGGTGGCGGCGGCGGCGCCGGCCAGCGGCGCCAGCGATCTTGTGGTGGCGGGCACCGTCCGCCTGAAGCGGGAGACGCCGCTGGGCTTCAACACACCGGGGCGGATCGCGGCGATCAACGTGCGCGAAGGCGATCGCGTGGCCGCCGGGCAGGTGCTGGCCCGGCTCGATACCACGGCGTTGGGGGCGGCCCAGGCTTCGGCCGCGGCCGAGGTGGTGCGCGCCGGCGCCGATCTCAAGCGCAGCGAGGATCTGTTTGCCAGGGGTTGGGTGACGGCCGCGCGGGTGGAGCAGGCGCGGGCCAGCATGGCCGCTGCGCAGGCGCGGGCGCGTGCCGCCGGCTTCGATGTCACGCTGGCGGTGCTGCGCGCGCCCGCATCCGGCGTGGTGCTGGCCCGGCCAGGCGAGCCGGGGCAGATCGCCCAGCCCGGCCAGACCGTTCTGACGATTGGCGAACTTTCACAGGGCTTCGTACTGCAGGTGCCGCTCGCTGATCGCGATGCCGCCCGCGTGAAGCTGGGCCAGCCGGCGCAGGTTGCCATCCCGGCGCTGGGCGGGACGGCCTTGCCGGGCACGGTGAGCGAGGTGGGCGCGCGCGGCGATGATGGCACCGGCACCTTCCGCATCGAGGTGAAGCTGCCGGCCGATGCGCGGCTTGCCTCTGGCCAGATCGGGCAGGCCCGGCTGGCGCTGGGCGCGGCTGCGGGCGCGGCGGCCGCTTCGCTGCAGGTGCCGGCCACCGCGGTGTTCTCGGCGCGCGCCGATGAAGGCTTCGTGTTCGTGCTGGAGCCGGTGACCGGCCGGGTGCGGCAGCGGCTGGTGGGGCTGGGCGCGGTGGAGTCGACCGGCGTGATCGTCACCAGCGGGCTGAAGCCCGGCGAACAGGTGGTGACCAGCGGGGTTGACCGGCTGCGCGATGGCCAGG